>Ga0190272_10001840_pt1 | contig 10166 bp, 2 predicted proteins | sample Popmic504T_FD_133746 | JGI IMG/M metagenome (GOLD analysis project Ga0190272, IMG submission 133746) | Populus adjacent soil microbial communities from riparian zone of Shoshone River, Wyoming, USA - 504 T | ecosystem: Environmental > Terrestrial > Soil > Riparian zone | place: USA: Wyoming... | reverse complement strand
TCGCGCGCCTGTCGAGCGAGGGCGGCCAGCTGCCGTCCGGGCTCGGTGAGCTGTCGGACGGGGCCGGTCTGCTAGTGGGCGGTCTCGGCCAGGTCGAGACGGGCGCCGGCAAGCTCGCCACCGGTCTCGGTGGATCTGGCGGCTCCGCGCAGCTGACCGGTGGGCTGGAGCGGATGGAGTCCGCCGTCGAGCGGCAGCGGGGCGGCGCGGGGACCGGCGAGCTCGAGCGGGTCTCCCCCGGCCTCTTCGAGTCGGGGGTCCTGCCACTGGCGATCGCCGACGGCATGCGCCGGCCGACGAACGACCGCACGCGGCTCGTGCTCGACACCCTCAACGGGGGGCGCACAGCGCGAATTTTGGTGATTCCGAGTTACACGAGCAACGATCCGCGCATCGACGGCCTCCACGAGCGGATCTCGCGGATCTCCCACGACTTCGACGGTCGAGACTTCGAGGTCGCCCTCGGCGGGCCAGGCGCCTCGCTCGGGGAGTTCAAGGACGCGACCGCCGCGCGCCTGCCGCTGCTGATCGCGGCCTTCACGCTCGTCTCCTTCTTGATCCTCGTAGTCGCGTTGCGCGCCGTCCCGCTGGCGCTGCTCTGCGTCGGTCTCAACCTACTCACCGTCGGCGTGGCCTTCGGCGTCCTTCAGCTCGGATTCGGCAGCAGCGACCCACTGCTCGGCGGTCCCGGATACGTCGACGTGATCGGCCTGTCGGCGATCGTGGCAGTCGTGTTCGCCCTCTCGATCGACTACCAGATATTCCTGCTCGCCCGGATCCGGGAGGAGTACGCGAAGTCGGGAAGCAGCGAGCGCGCGGTCACGGCGGCGATCGGATCGACGGGCAGCGTCATCGCGGGAGCGGCGGCAATTATGGTCACCGTCTTCCTGGCGTTCTGCACCTCGAAGTACATCGGCATTCGCGAGATCGGCATCGGGCTCGCCGTCGCCGTGCTGCTCGATGCGACGATCGTGCGGCTCGTGCTGCTCCCGGCGGGGATGCGGCTGCTCGGCGACCGCACGTGGTGGCTGCCCGCCTGGCTCGACAGGCGCATGCCGAACCTGTCGCTCTGAGCTAACCGCCGTCGCCGGTCGCGGTGGCCAGCAGGCCCGAGAGCTCGTCGAGCAGGAAGCGCGCGAGCGCGGCCGGGGTCGGGTGCTCGAAGATCACCGTCGCCGGAACCTGGATGCCGGCATACCCCGCGAGGCGGTTGCGCAGCTCGACCCCGGTGAGCGAGTCGAAGCCGAGGTCGATCATCTCGACATCGGGGTCGACCGCGTCCGCGGAGGCGTGCCCGAGCACCGTCGCGATCTCGGCGCACACGATCGCGACGAGCGCGGCCTCGCGCTCCTGCTCCGAAACTCCCGCAAGCCGCGCGAGCAGCTCGCCCCCGACGGCGCGGCGGCGGGTCGACACCTTGACCAGGCCGCTGAGCACCGGCGGTAGATCGCGGTGGCGCGCGAGCGCGCGCAGGGCGGCGAGCTCGAGCCGCACTGCGATCGTCAGCGGACGGTCGGCGCCGACCGCGCGGTCGAACAGCTCGAGGCCCTCCTGCTCCGACAGCGTGCCGACGCCGGCCCGGTCGAGCCAGGCGAGATCCTTGTCGGCCAGTTCGCCGAGCATCGCGCTCGGGCGCGCCCAGCGACCCCATGCGATCGACGTGCCCACGAGACCATCCGCGCGACGACGCGCGGCCAGGGCGTCGAGGAAGCAGTTCGCGGCTGCGTAGTTGGCCTGACCCGGCGCCCCCAGGCACCCCGACGCCGACGAGAAGAGCACGAACGCGGACAGCTCGAGGTCGCGCGTCAGCTCATGCAGGTGCCACGCGGCGTCGAGCTTTGGGCGCAGTACCGTCTCGAAGCGGCCGAGGTCGAGCGAGGCGATCAACCCGTCGTCGATCGCACCGGCCGAGTGGACGACCGCGCCCAACGGCAGCTCCGGCGGGACGGACGCGATCAGCTTCGCGACCTGCTCCCGATCGGAGACGTCGCACGCCTCGACCCGGACGCGTGCGCCGAGGCCTTCGAGCTCGTCGACGAGCTCGACGACGCCGTCGGCGTGCGAGCCGCTGCGACTCGCGAGGACGACGCTGCCGACGCCGTGCGCGGCGACCAGGTGACGCGCGACCAGGCGGCCGAGACCGCTCGTGCCGCCTGTGATCAGCACCGACCGGCCCGGTTCGAAGACGGGCGCGGGATCCGCCTGCTCGCGACGCTCGAGGCGCTGTAGGCGCGGCGTGCGGACCTCTCCCCCGCGCAGGGCGATCTGCGGCTCGTCGAGCCTCGAAGCCGCGGGCAGCGCCTGCCACGATCGCGCGTCGCCGTCGACGTCGATCAACTTCACCCGGCCTGGGTGCTCGGATTGCGCGGAGCGGATCAGCCCGACGATCGGCGAGCTGGCGACGTTGACGCGCTCGCCGGCTCCGGTCTCGACGGCGCTCCGCGTGACCACGATCAGGGGACTGCGGAAGCGGGCGTCTGTCAGCCATGTGCGGACGAGGCCAAGGACCCGCCCGATTGTGGCGTGGGCATCCTCGATGACCGCGGGCTCGTGGTCACCGCCATCCCCGACGGCCACCAGCACGACGTCGTCGACGTCGACGACGGCCGCGGCGGGGGCCGCCGCGGTCAGGGCGACCGCCGTCGGATCGGCGAACATGTCGCTCGTCTCGATCGGCGTCGCCGCCAAGAGCGCGGCGAGACCGGGATACGCCTCGGCCTCGACGTCGGCCTCGGCGAAGGCGCCGGCGAGCGGGCTGTCCGGGTCGCCGAGGACCACGACGCGACGCGCGGCCGTGCCCACGGGCGCGCGCGACTCCGGCCATCCGAGTGTGAACAGCAGCTCCTCGCCGCGAGCGCCGCGCGCGGCGGCGAGCTGCTCGGGCGAAATCCGGCGAAGCGCCAGCGAACCGACCTCCGCGACGATCTCGCCGCCCTTGTCGCCGGCCACCAGCGAAGCCGATGGAGAGTCCCCGTCGAGGCCCGACAGCGACACGGCGACGCGCAGCGCCGTCGCCCCCGCCGCGTGCAGCCGCACGTCGCGCCATGCGAAGGGCAGCAGCGGCCCGACCGGTGGCGCCGACGCGTCGGCACTCTCGAGCGCCCCGAGGGCGATCGTGTGCAGCGCCGAGTCGAGCAGCGCCGGATGGATGCCGAACGCGTCCGCCCGCTCGCGCTCCGCGTCGCCGAGCTCGAGCTCGGCGAAGATGCCGGTGCCACTCCGCCACACCGCTCGCAGGCCCTGGAAGGCAGGCCCGTAGTCGAGCCCGACGTCGGCCAGTCGCTCGTAGAGATCGTCGATCTCGACCGGCTCGGCATCGGCCGGCGGCCATTCGCAGGCGATCGACAGCTCCGCGGGAGTGGGCGGGACAAGGGATCCGAGCGCGTGGCGCGTCCAGACCAGATCGGCGTGGCGGGCGTCAGGGCCGGCCTCCGCACGGGAGAAGATCGCGATCTCGCGCCGGCCGTCGGCATCCGGCTCGCCGACGGTGATCTGGAGGGCAACCGCATCGCCAGGCGAGATGACCAGCGGGACCTCGACGACGAGCTCGCCGACCTGCTCGCAGCCGACCTGCTCCCCTGCTTGCAGCGCGAGCTCGACGAACGCCGTGCCCGGCATCAGGACCGTGCCCATCAGGGCGTGATCGGCGATCCACGGCTGGGTCTCGTGCGAGATGCGGCCGGTGAGGATCACGCCGTCCTCGGCGGCGAGCGCGACGGTCGCGCCGAGCAGCGGATGGACCGCTGACTGCAGGCCCGCGGCTTGGACGTCGCCGGCGCCGCCGACGCCCTGGTCGAGCCAGTAGCGCTGACGGTCGAAGGCGTACGTCGGCAGGGCGACGCGCTCTGCCTCGCTGCCCGCGAACAGCGTCCGCCAGTCGACGCCGACGCCCCTCGCCCACAGCTCGGCGGCAGACGCGAGGAAGCGCTCGAGACCACCGCGATCGCGGCGCAGCGTTCCCGCCACGACGCTGTCGAGCGCCCGCTCGCCGAGCGCGTCGTCGAGCGTCTCCTGCACCGCCGCGACCAGCACGGGATGCGAGCTGACCTCGACGAATGCGCGCGTCCCGTCGGCGATCAGCGCACGCGTCGCCGCCTCGAAGCGGACCGGCCGGCGCATGTTCTCGAACCAGTAGCCGGCATCCATCTGCGCGGTGTCGAGCACGCCGGCCGTCACCGTGGAGTACAAGGGAACTTCGCTCGACGCCGGATCGAGCCCCGCGAGCGCCTCCAACGTCCGCGCGCGCAGCTTCTCGACAGCGGCCGAATGCGACGCGACGGTTGCCGCGACCTCGCGTGCCCGCACCCCGTCCGCGTGCAGGTCGTCGAGGAGCATCGTCAGCGACTCGCGGTCGCCGGCGACTCCGACCGCCGACGGTCCGTTGACGGACGCGACGGAGAGCCTGCCGGCGAACCGGCCGATCCGCGCCTCGACGTCCTCGACGGGCAAGGCAACCGATGCGATCGCACCCTCTCCCTCGATCGCCGCCAAGACACGCGAGCGCAACGCGGCGACGCGCGCCGCGTCCTCGAGCGAGAGCGCGCCGGCCGCATAGGCCGCGGCGATCTCGCCCTGCGAATGCCCGACGACCGCGGCCGGCGCCACGCCGATCGACCGCCAGAGCGCGGTCAATCCGACCATCACCGCGAACAGCACCGGCTGGACGACCTCCAAGCGGCCGAGGGCGGCGCCGTCGCCGGCCAACACGTCGAGCACCGACCAATCCAGCAGCTCCGTCAGCGCGCGGTCGCAACGCGCCAGCTCCGCGGCAAAGTGCGGCGACTCCTCGATCAGGCCCGCTGCCATTCCCGCCCACTGCGCTCCCTGGCCGGGAAACACGAATGCCACGCCCGACCCGGCGACGATCGGCGACACGGCGCCCACGCCGCCGATCAGGCTCGGGGCCGGCCCGCCGCCGGCGAGCGCGTCCAAGCCGGCACGCGCCGCGGCGCGATCGACCCCGACGACCACCGCCCGCCGCTCGAAGACCCGCCGCGACTCGACCAACGAGCGCCCGACATCGCCCGCGGCGAGGTCATCACCGCCCTCCAGATGGGCGGCCAGCCGAGCCGCCTGACCGGAGAGAGCCGCCGCGGATCGCGCCGACAACACCCACAGGACGGCCGACCCGGCGACGGCGACGGCGGGCCCCGACTCGCCGGCCTCCGTGGAGGCCTCCTCCGCCGGCGCCTCCTCGAGGATCGCGTGCGCGTTGGTACCGCTGAAGCCGAATGACGAGACGCCCGCCCGCCGCGGCGTTCCGCTCGATGGCCACGGCTCCGCGTCGGTCAGCAGCGATACCTCGCCAGCCTCCCAGTCGACGTGCGGCGTCGGCTGGTCGACGTGCAGCGTGCGCGGCAGGACGCCGTTGCGCATCGCCATCACCATCTTGATCACCCCGCCGACTCCTGCCGCCGCCTGGGTGTGGCCGATGTTCGACTTCAGCGACCCCAGCCGCAGCGGGCCGCCGCCCGCGCGCTCCTTGCCGTAGGTGGCCAGCAGCGCCTGCGCCTCGATCGGATCCCCGAGCGTCGTGCCCGTCCCGTGCGCTTCGACCGCGTCGACCTCGGCGCCCGACAGCCCGGCGTTTGCCAACGCCTGCCGGATCACGCGCTCCTGGGAGGGACCGTTCGGCGCGCTCATGCCATTGCTCGCGCCATCCTGGTTGACGGCGCTGCCACGTACGACGGCCAACACCTCGTGGCCGTTGCGGCGCGCGTCCGACAGCCGTTCCAGTAGCAGCAGCCCGGCTCCCTCCGCCCACCCCATGCCGTCGGCGGCGCCAGCGAACGACTTGCAGCGCCCGTCCGGTGCCATCGCGCGCTGGCGGCTGAACTGGACGAACACTCCCGGCGTCGACAGCACCGAGACCCCACCGGCCAGCGCCAGCGTGCAGTCGCCCTGGCGCAACGCCTGGCAGGCCAGGTGCAACGCGACCAGCGAAGACGAGCAGGCGGTGTCGATCGTGACCGCCGGACCTTCGAAGCCGAAGCTGTAGGCAAGGCCGCCCGAGACGATGCTGCCCGTGTTGCCACTGCCGAAGTAGCCCTCGAGATCGGCTGGCGCGCTGGGGATGCCCCAGCCGTAGTCGTGGTACATCAGGCCGGCGAAGACGCCAGTGCGGCTGCCGCGCAGCGAAGCCGGATCGATGCCCGCATGCTCGAACAGCTCCCACGCCGACTCGAGCAGCAGCCGGTGCTGCGGATCCATCGCCTGCGCCTCGCGCGGGCTGATGCCGAAGAACGCCGGATCGAACTCCGCCGCGTCGTGCAGGAAGCCTCCCTCGCGGGCATAGCTGGTCCCCTGGTTGTCGGGATCGGGGTCGTACAGCCCCTCGACGTCCCAGCCGCGGTCCTCCGGGAAGCGCGTCACGGCGTCGGTCCCCGAAGCGACCAGCTCCCACAGCTGCTGCGGCGAGCCGACACCGCCCGGATAGCGGCAGCTCATGGCGACGATCGCGATCGGCTCGCGGTCGCGCTGCTGGAGCTCGCGCAGCTGCTCCCGACTCTCGTGCAGGTCGACGGTGACCCGCTTCAGGTAGCCGAGCAGCTTGTCGTCGTCAGTCATGTGCGTGCTCCTCGTCGGTCTCCGTCCCGAACTGCCGGTCGATCAGCTCGAAGATCTCGTCGGCGCTCGCCGACTGGATCCGCTCGACCGCCGCGCGCCCGCCATCGTCCTCCGACCGGCCGTCGGCGAGCCTCGCCGCGAGCCCGCGCAGACGTCCGTCGATGCGCTCGCGCTCGGCCTCGTCGGCCCCGTCCGCCACGGCGGCCAACAGGCTCTCGAGCCGGTCCAGCTGCTCGTCGATCGGCGCCGGCGCGCCCGCGCCGGTCGCCAGCCGCTCGCGCAGGAACGCCGCCACGGCCGCCGGCGTGGGGTGATCGAAGACGAGCGTCGCCGGCAGCCGCAGGCCGGTTGCCTGGCTGAGCCGGTTGCGCAGCTCGACCGACGCCAACGAGTCGAAGCCGAGGTCCTTGAAGGCGAGCTCGGCGTCGAAGGCGTCCGCCGAGCTGTGACCGAGCACCGCGGCGACATGGCCGCCGACCAGCTCGGCCACGGCGGCATCCCACTGCTCCTCCGGCAGCGCTGCGAGCCGCCGCGCGAACGATCCCGGCGCCTCCGTCATGCGCCGCGCCGGCACGCGCACGAGGCGCGAGAAGACCGACGGCAGCATCCCCGCGCGCGCCAACGGGCGCAGCGCGGCGAAGTCGAACCCGGCCACGACGAGCAACGGCTCCTCGAGGGCCAGCGCGGCATCGAACAGATCGAGCCCCTCCTCCGGAGCCAGCGCCAGGATGCCCATCCGCCGGAGCCGCGCCCGGTCCTGCTCGTCCAGCTCGCCGGCCATGCCCGCGCCGCTCCAGGCCCCCCAGGCGAGCGACGACGCAGCCAGGCCCTCGGCCCGGCGCGCCTGCGCGAGAGCGTCGAGGAACGCGTTCGCCGCCGCGTAGTTGCCCTGCCCAGCGCCGCCCAGTGGACCGGCAACCGAGGAGAACAGCACGAACGCCGACAGGTCCAAGTCGCGCGTCAGCTCGTGCAGGTGCCATGCCGCGTCTGCTTTCGGCGCCATCACGGCGTCGATCCGCTCCCCCGTCAGCAGCTCGACGACGCCGTCGTCGAGCACGCCGGCGGCGTGGATCACCGCGCCCAGCGGATGCTCGTCCGGGATCGAGTCGATCAGCGCGCCGACCTGCTCGCGATCGGCCACGTCGCAGCCAGCGACGGTGACGTGCGCGCCCAGCCGCTCGAGCTCCTCGCGGAGCTCGCCGGCGCCGCCGGCAGCCGCTCCGCTGCGGCTCGCCAGCAGCAGTCGTCGAGCGCCGTGGCGCTCGACGAGGTGGCGAGCGACGAGTGCCCCCAAGCCGCCGGTGCCGCCGGTGATCAACACCGTCGAGTCGGGATCCGCCGGCCAAGCCGGCGCGTCGGCGTCGGCGGCTACCCGCGCGCGCTCCATCCGTGGCGCCCAGGCAACCCCCTCGCGCAAGGCGAGCTGGGGCTCCTCGCTCGCCAGCGCCGCCGCCAGGGCCTTGCGCGAGGCATCGGAGCGATCGACGTCGACGAGTGAGATCTGGCCCGGATGCTCCGCTTGCGCGGAGCGCACGAGGCCTGCGACGGCGGCCGCCACGGGATCCGGCGCCTCGTCGTCGCGAGCCGCGACGGCGCCCTCGCAGATCAGCGCCAGACGCGCCGCCGCGAACCGCTCGTCGGCAAGCCAGGTCTGAAGCAGCGTCAGCACCTCGGCGGTCGCCGCGCGGGCGGCGGCGCCGCCCGCGTCGGCGGGGACGCGTATCGCTGCCAGCACCAGATCGGGCGTGCTGGCACCGGCCTCGAGCGCCGCGGTGAGCGCAGCGAGGTCGGCGTGACGCTCACCGTCGAATCCGACGTCGAGCTCGCCGAGCGTCACCGTCGCGATCGGTCGCGGCTCACCCATCTCGGCGGCGCCCCAGACGATCGAGAACAGCGGATCGTCGCCGCGCGCGGCGGAGCGCAGCTGCGCCGCGTCGACCGTGCGCACGTCGAGCCCCTCGACCACAGCGACGGGTCGACCGGTGTCGTCGAGCGCGTCGATCCGCAGGCCGCTTTCGCCGACGCCGATGCGCACCCGCAACGCAGCCGCGCCGGCGCGTGCCAGGCGCAGGCCGCTCCACGCGAAGGGCAGCCGCAGCTCGTCGCGCGCGTCGGCCAGGAAGGCGGTGTGCAGCGCGGCGTCGAGCAGCGCCGGATGGATTCCGTAGCCAGCGACGTCGGTCGCGGGGTCGAGTGCGACCTCTGCGTAGATCTCGTCGTCACGGCGCCAGACGGCCTGCAGGCCCTGGAAGACCGGGCCATAGCCGAAGCCGAGCGCGGCGATCCGGTCGTAGAGTCCGTCGACGTCGAGCGGGTCGGCCCCCTCGGGCGGCCACGCGGCGGCGGCGAAGCGCTCGAGCCGATCGTCGACGACGGCGTGCACAGGGGCGAGTCGTCCGCTGGCGTGGCGGGTCCAGCGATCGGCTGCCCCGCTCTCGTCGTCGGCCGCGTCGTCCTCGTGGCGGGAGTGGATCGCGATCTCGCGCCGGCCGTCGTCGTCCGGCTGGCCAACCGCGATCTGGAGCTGGACCGCCCCCTGCTCGGACAGCACCAGCGGCAGCTCGAGCGTCAGCTCCTCGACGACGTCGCAGCCGACCTCGCCGCCGGCGCGCAAGGCGAGCTCGGCGAGCGCGGTGCCCGGCAAGAGGACCGTGTCGAAGATCGCGTGGTCGGCCAGCCAGCCGTGGCTGTCCAACGACAGGCGGCCGGTGAAGAGCCAGCGGTCCTCGCCGGCGACCGCGATCGCGGCGCCGAGCAGCGGATGCTCGGCCGACGATTGACCGGCCGCCGCTAGATCCGCGACGCCCGAGGCTGGCTCGAGCCAGTAGCGCTGGCGCTGGAACGCGTACGTCGGCAGCGCGACACGCCGGGCAGCGGTCCCGTCGTAGAGCGCCGCCCAGTCGACCTCACCGCCCGCGACCTCGAGCTCGGCGAGCGCGGTCAGCAGCGTCTCCTGCTCATCGCGGTCCTTGCGCAGCGCGGAGGTGAACAGCTCGCCGCCGTCGGCGCTCTCGACGTCGGAGCGGCAGCCTCCAGCCATCGCCGCGAGCACACCATCGGGGCCGAGCTCGAGCCAACGCGTCACGCCCTCCGCCTCGATCGCCCGCACACCATCCATGAACCGCACCGGCTCACGCACATGCGACACCCAATAATCAGGCGACATCGCCTGCTCATCGGTCAGCAGACCACCAGTGACGTTCGACACGATCGGAATCCGCGGCACACCAAGGTCCAAGCCCGCAACGACCGAGCGGAACTCCGCCAGCATCGAATCCATCCGCTGCGAATGAAACGCATGACTAACCGCCAACCGCGACGTCCGCCGCTCACGCCCACCCCACAACGCCACCACCTCAGCAACCGCATCCTCATCACCCGACACAACCGTCGAACGCGGACCATTCACACCCGCCAACGACACCCGACCCCCAAAACCCGCCAACGACTCGACAACCTCGCCCTCAGACGCCTCCAAACCCGCCATCGCACCACCCACCGCCAAACCCCCCACCAACCGCCCACGCCCAACCCCCAACCGCCACCCACCAGCCAGATCAACCACCCCACCACCATCCCCCCCCGCTACCCCCCCACCC
>Ga0190272_10001839_pt1 | contig 10175 bp, 9 predicted proteins | sample Popmic504T_FD_133746 | JGI IMG/M metagenome (GOLD analysis project Ga0190272, IMG submission 133746) | Populus adjacent soil microbial communities from riparian zone of Shoshone River, Wyoming, USA - 504 T | ecosystem: Environmental > Terrestrial > Soil > Riparian zone | place: USA: Wyoming... | reverse complement strand
GCTTGCGAACGCAGCCTGAAGCGGCTGAAATGCGCGACGATCGATCTTTATCTCCTGCACTGGCGCGGCGGGCATCCGCTTGAGGAAACGGTGGCCGGATTCGAGGATCTCATCAAGGCCGGGAAGATCCGTCATTGGGGGATCAGTAATTTCGATACGGAGGATCTGGAAGAGCTTCAAAGTATCGATGGCGGGAAGACTCCCGCGACTAATCAGGTGCTCTATAATCTCAGCCGGCGCGGTATCGAGTTTGAGCTATTGCCGTGGTGCCAGACGCACAAAATACCGGTCATGGCCTACTCGCCAATCGAGCAGGGCCGGATGCTCAATCATCCGGCGCTGGCGCGTATTGCGAAGGAATGCGGTGTAACCCCAGCCGCGGTGGCACTGGCCTTCGTCCTGAGCCATGACGGGGTCATCGCTATTCCAAAATCCAGTACTTCGAAACATATACGGGAGAATCGCCGCGCCGTAGATGTTAAGCTGACCGCTGATCAGCTCGGCGCCCTCGATCAAGCCTTTGCGCCACCGCGAGGAAAACGACCGCTCGAGATGCTGTAGTATGGCCTAGATCTCTCCGGACACATCGCGCCGCTGGCGGTCCAGTTCTTCGCTGTAACGACGGAGGGTATGGCTTTCGGTGAGCAGGCCGATGACGCGGCGCTCAACAAGATCATTGACGACGGCCAGTTCTTCGCTTTCCGCCTTGTCAAAAATAGCGGCAGCCTGTTTGGCGTTCATCTGCGGTTGCAAAAAATCGCTCTTGTACTTGATCAGGCCGATGATCGATTGGCCTTCATCGGAACCTTCGGTCATGCCCGAATGCGCCTCCGGGACCAGAACCATCCCGGCATATTTGTTATTCTCGTCGACGATGATGACTCGCTGAGTTGAACCCAGCGGGAAATCGCGACGAAAATCAACGATGCTCAGGTTCGACGGGGCTGTCCGGACATCCACACGCATGAGTTTAGACACCGTCAGGTTGCGGATCCAGCCCACATCATGGGCGCTCCTGATGCTCTCGCCCCTCAGGTGGAAACGCCAGGTGGCAAAGGAATAGCCAAACAAATTGCGCACAGTCAGCGAGGCGGTAATGACGGCAGCGAGGACCAGCACCGTTATTGGGAAATCGCCGGTGATTTCCAAGGCAAGGAACGTCATGGTCATTGGTCCGCCGATGACCGATACGGCCAGTGCACTCATACCGACCACGGCATAGATCACCGGTGTCAAAGTGGCGTGGGCAAAGACATAAGGGGCCGAATAGGCGAAAAGCTCGCCGAGCAACGCGCCCATGAAGAGCGAACCGAAAAACAGACCGCCACGGAAACCGGACCCAATGGATATCGCAGAGGCAAACGATTTAAGCAGGAGCACGCCGACCAAAGCCGCAATAGGCGTTGTGTTATCGAGATTGAGGTGTAGTGCGCCATGACCGCCGGAAAGAACCTGAGGTGAGATCAGCGCCAGCAGACCGATGAGCGCACCGCCAAACAATGGCCGTATCGGTCCGGGAATGAAGCTCTTGCGCGCAATCTGCTCGACAAATGCGACGCCCTTCATGAGGAGGATGCCGGCCAGCGCACAAAAGACACCCAGGAGCAAAGCCGGGATATAATCCGCAGGTACCACTGTGCCAAAACTGCCGATGTCGATCAGAAATTTGTCGCCAGCAAGCATTCTGGCGATGATTGTCGCGACAAGCGCTGAAACAACGACGGGCGCCAGACTGAGGATCGTATAGGAGCCGATGATCAGCTCGAATGCGTAAAAAGAGCCGGTCAGGGGAGCGTTGAACGCAGCCGCGATTGCACCGGCCGCGCCACAGCCAACGAGGATGCGCAGGTCCGAACGTCGCAATTGCAGGGAGAGACCAATCTTCGACGCAAGGCCCGATGCCAGCTGGGTATAGCCGGCTTCGAGACCAACCGATGCTCCGAATCCATTCGAAACCAGGTTTTGAGCGGCAATGATGAGACTGTCATTCAGCGAGAGGCGTCCGCCGTGCAGTGCGTTGGCTTCAATGGGATCAACCATTGGCCTCTTGCGATAGCGGGTGAGGATGAGCAGCAACAATCCCAAAATGGCACCGCCCGTCACAGGGGCGATGAGCAAGAGGATGTGATCGCTGGTCATGATCGATGACAGCCGTTCACCTTCGTCCAGCTGGAAGATCATTTCGTGCATCTGCTGCGCGATGAAGCTCATGGCGGTCACGACGACGCCGGACACGATGCCGACTGCGCCCGCGGCAAGTACGAGGCCGAACTCAGTGCTGCGGGCAAACGCCCGCAGACGGCTTGGTGCAAGAAATATGGAGAATACGCCCAATCGGCGCAGTGCCAGTTTGCGAGACATAGTCAGCCCGGAGAAAGTTGGTTTGATGACCCTCATGGTTTTAAAGGTCGTCACAGTGGACAGGTCGACAGCCGAATATACGTCTATTGTGTCAATGCGTTGGCACGATGTTCAGCATTTCCTACAGATGATGACGCGCGCGAGTCCTGAGCGCGCCATCAATTCGTTAGCGGGCCAGCAGACGTTCTGCCGGCTTGCTGTGTGACAGGTTCGGGCCGAGTGCCTGACGCGCCGCTTCGAAGGTATTCCAGTCGCCTGCATCCGGAAGCGCTGGGATAGTGACAAGCTCGCCCTGGTCCAGGCCAGCAAGCGAGGCATCGACCATATCGGCGGCGGTCATGACGATGCTCGCGGGAAGATTGCTGACGGGCACACCGGCAATATCCCAGAATTCCGTGCTGGTAGCGCCTGGAAGAACGGCCTGCACGCGAATGCCTTTGTCAGCAAGTTCATGATGTAGCGATTGGCTGAACGCCAGCACGAAAGCCTTGGTACCACCATAAACCCCGTTCAAGAGTTCAGGGGAAATGGCCACGATCGAGGAGATGTTGATGATCGTACCGCCACCGCGCTCGACGAGCTGCGGTGCGACGGCCTTGGTAAGCCGGCTAAGGGACACGACGTTCAGCGTGATCATCGCATCCATTTTGGCCGGATCGGACTGAAGCAGTGGTGCGGCTGCGCCTACACCGGCATTGTTGACAAGCGTGGTTATGCTCGCGTCGGTACGCAGGATGTTCTCGATCCGTGCTATGCCTTCCTCGCTGCCCAGATCTGCAGTAACAACTTCAACTGTCCGTCCGATTTCCGTCGTCAGGCGGGATGCCAGAGCGTCGAGCCTTTCACGGTTGCGCGCAACCAGAATGAGGTCATAGCCGCGCTTGGCAAGCCGGTCCGCATAGACGGCGCCGATGCCAGAGGATGCGCCGGTGATAAGGGCAGTGCCCTTGGATAATGTGCTGGTCATGTATCTGCTCCATATGTTCGGGATAATTCCCTTCAATGGAGAGACTTTACATCTCGGGCGTTATGTCTTAAATGTCATATACACCACCTTTTAGGACATTCGCGAGGAAGCCCGATGCATCACATTGGAATCATCCTGTTCCCTGGATTTCAGGTTCTCAATCTCGCCGCTACGACAGTGTTCGAGTTTGCCAATCTGGCACTCGATGAGCCCCACTATAAAATCAGCCTGTTGTCGGAAAAGGGGGGATCAATCGCTTCTTCCGCCGGTTTTTCTGTCAGCACTGACCGTTTCAGCGATGCTGCATTTGATACGGTTCTTGTCGTCGGTAACAATGATGTCGAGCCGGTGTCGTCAGGCCTGATCAATTTCTTGCGCGAAGTCGCCCCTCGATCACGCCGCATCGGCTCGACCTGCACCGGTGCTTTCATCCTTGCCGAGGCCGGGCTGTTGGACGGGCGGCGCGCGACAACACACTGGTTCCATGCCCGGAATTTCCAGCGGGCTTTTCCTAATGTGAAGATGGAGGAAGATCGCATCTTCATCATCGACGGGCCGGTCTGGACATCCGCCGGCATGACCTCGTGTATCGATCTGGCTTTGGCGCTGGTGGAAAAGGATCTGGGGACCGATATAGCTAAGTCAGTTGCCCGAAAGCTCGTCGTGTATCATCGCCGTGCGGGTGGGCAATCGCAGTACTCGGCGCTGCTCGAACTTGATCCGAAGTCTGACCGAATCCAAAAGAGTCTCATCTATGCCAGGGAAAACCTGCACAGGGAGCTATCCGTAGAGCAACTCGCGGAAGTCGCTCATCTGAGCCCACGCCAGTTCAGCAGGGCGTTTCAGGCGGAAACGGGTCAATCACCCGCCAAGGCTATCGAGAACCTGCGCGTGGAGGCGGCGCGGTTGATGATTGAAAACGGGCGCATACCAATCGATACAATCGCCCGCGATGTTGGCTTCGGCGATCGGGAACGCATGCGCCGCGCATTTCTGCGAGCTTTCGGGCAGCCGCCGCGATACATGCAGCGGAACGCTCGGAAAGAGGCTATTTCATAACCATCTGAAGCGCGGTCAGGGTCGATTCCAGCAAAACCTGCGCACCCAATACCGAGTGTTCGGGCTGGACGAATTCCGCTTCATTGTGGCTGAGGCCATCGCGGCAGGGGACGAAGATCATGGCTGCTTCGGTGACGCGTGCAAGGAAAAGTGCATCGTGAAAGGCGCCTGATAGCATTGGCTTTGAGGCGACACCGAGACGCGTTGCCGCCTGATCGATAGCTTGCAATAGCAGCGGAGAAAATTGCGCCGGCGGCATGTCGAATGTTCGGCGGATCGTTGCAGCACAGCCGAACGCAGAAGCCTTTTCTTCGCAAATTGCGCGAACATGGTCCTCCAGTCTCGCCAGTTCGGCGGCGTCCGGATGTCGGAGGTCGACACTGAAGGACACCTTACCGGGTATGGCGTTGATGGAAGCCGGCTCCACCGAAATGCGCCCGATGGTCAACCGGGCCCGCTCATCGTTGGGCATCACAGAATTATAAAGCTCTTGAAGCGCTTCCGTCACTGCCACGAGCGGATCACGGCGGAACGGGAGTTGTGTCGTGCCAGCATGCGCAGTCTGGCCCGTAACCACAACTTCAAGCCAGCGCGTGCCCTGAATCGCATGAACGATGCCGATCGGGATGTTCTCGCGCTCGAGCGATGGTCCTTGTTCAATATGCACTTCGAGGTACCCAGAAAGCGCGGTTCCCAGCGGGCGCTGGATCGCTTGGGGGAGTGCGTAGAGGGTGGCCGCCAGTTCCTCGCTCAATAGCTTTCCGTCTGGAGACCGGGCAGAATACCACTCACTCGGGATTGCACCCGAGGTAAAGGCCATCGAACCCATGCAGCCGGGTGAGTATTGGCTGCCTTCCTCGTTGGTCCAGGCGACGACCTCTACGGCTGACGGCGTCTGGATATTGGCATCCTCAAGGCACTCCAAAACCTCGAACGCAGAAAGCGTGCCGAGCGCGCCGTCAAAGCGTCCGCCCATGGGCTGGCTGTCTAGATGACTGCCGATCAGGAAGGGTGGGAGGTCGGTCGAAAGACCGGGCCGGCGGATGAACAGATTGGCCATTGGATCCTGGAAAACGCCAAAGCCGCGCTCCAAAGCCAGATTTGCCAGCTTGGCACGAGCAGCACGATCTTCCGGGGACAGCGCTTGGCGGTTGACGCCGCCTGCTTGTGTTGCGCCAATAGCAGCGAAGTCGTCCAGCCTTTGAAGGAGACGCTCGCCGTTGACCTTGGCCCTCGTATTCATTGCGGTTTGGGTCAATCTTTTGCAATTGCCCAGGCAAGCATCTGCTCGAAGAGCGTTTTGTAACCCTTCCAGGCGATGAAATCCGAAGGCAGCCAATGCGGCCCGACATCGGAGGTCCAGGCGAGTGTGCGACCCTTGCCATAGGTTCCGGTGACGAGAAGAGGCTGTGACCCATAGTCAGTCGATACAGTTGCAAGGACTTCCGCACCGTCCTTGACCGTGACCTCGTTGTAGCCGAGCAAGATCGGCCAGTCCTTGCCAAGACCATGCAAAATGGGATGGTCGCCAGCGCCGGTTACGACGGGGGTAAAGCCTTCCGGTACTTCGATGCGGTCATCGACCGAAAGGCAGGTGACGGGCAAGACTTCTTCTACGGCCGTCTTGTGATAGCGCGCACCGCCATTGATACCCTGAAAACTGTAATAGCCGCCGAACATCAACAGCGCACCGCCATTTCGGACATAGTCGCGTAACAGCCGCAAGCGATTGGGCGTGGTCTTGGAATGGATCCAGGTATCTGGATGAAGGAGCAGTGTATTGGCGCCGATATCGGAGAGGATGATCGCGTCATATTCCGACAAGGCTTCAATGGTCTGGGGGAAATCGCGCTGCGCTTCGTGCGCGGGCATGAACTTCACATCGAAGTCGCTGTCCTTCAATGCCTTCAGCAACTCGTCGGCGCCGGTGTGATAGGTGACGGTGGGAAACTGGTCGAAGCCCTTGATATGGGTGGCGGTAGAAACCCACGACTCGCCAGCGAGAAGAACTTTGTGTTTGGACATGAAAACTCCTTGAGTACCAAAAAGCAGCGATCAGGCCGCCGCGGAAAATACGGATCTGGGGTTGTCGGTGAGGATACGCGCGATGGTTTCGGCATCGACGCCGTGGCGCCTCAGGCGCGGCACGAAATGCTTGAGAATATAGCCGTAGCCGAAGCCGCCGTAACGCGTCAGCATCATCTTCAGAAATACGTCCTGCGAAAGCAGCACGCGGTCGCCAAAACCCATATCGACAAGCGAGCGAATGGCGCGCGCATTCTGTTCGTCCGATGGCGATTGGGCGTCCTGATCGGCGTAGTAGTAGTCCATGCCAATCATATCATATTCCAGAAACGCGCCGCGGTTGGCTAGCCCGGCCTGGTAGGGTAGATCCTCGTGGCTGGGGTTCATATGGCAGAGTATCGTGTGGCGAAGGTCGGCGCCTTCTTCCTCGACGATGTCCAGCACTTCGTTGGCTAGCCGCTCCCAACCGGGCAAATGGATCGACAGCGGTACACCTGTGAGACGCGACGCACGAGCCGAGGCACGCAGCGATTTTCGCTCTTCGGACGTGAAATCCTTGCTGACGCCAACTTCGCCAATAATGCCCGCCATGATCTCGGGTTGGGTATCGCCGCCGCCAACGTCGCTGACAAGAAATTCGGTGACCGCGTCAACATCCATTTCCTTGAGCCACTCGGGGTGGGTGTGCTGCAGGTAGAACCCGGAGCCCATGACGATCTTCAGATTGGCCATGCGGGAGATGCGGCGCAGCTTTACCGGATCGCGGCCAATGCCGATATTGGTGGGATCGACAACGGTGTGGCCGCCGAGGGCCTGAAAGCGTTTGAGCTCCGAAAGTGCGAGATCGCTATCGTCCAATGAAACATTGTCACGGTTCATGTACGGGTTCATGCGCAGTTCGCCGATGATCCCGATCGATACCGGTTGATTGGCAATGGCCAGTTCATCGGGATGACACGGGCATTTCCACGTTGTCGCGCCGTCCAGCAGGATATGCTCATGCATCAAGGTGACACCCATCTCGCCGACAGGCAGAGGGCCCTGAACGGTCATTACCATTCCGGAGTTGATCCCGATCGGCGCAGGTCCGCGTTCAGTGGCCTGAAAGTCTAATCCCGTCATTCATCTGCTCCGGATCGCGCCGCGAAACAGCCGGAAGTTCAACCAGATTGCGACAAGAATGATCGTGCCCGTGACGATGGGCGTGAGGAACGGTGACATATGCGCAAGGATCAGGCCGTTGCCGATAACGGCGACGGTCAACGCGCCGAGTACGGTGCCGATGAGTGTGCCTCGGCCGCCAAAGAGGCTGGTGCCGCCAAGCACAACGGCGGCGATCACCTCAAGTTCGAAGCCCTGTCCGGCATTGGACGAACCAGAACCGAGGCGGGCAGCGAGGATGATGCCGGCCGCCGCGGCTGCTGTGCTTGAGAGGACATAGACCATCATCGTGGTGAGGCGTGTATCGACGCCGGCGCGGCGTACGGCCTCGGCGTTGGCACCAATGCCCGTAACGTAACGTCCGAAGCGAGTTTCATTGAACACGAGATAGGCAACGACAAGCACGACAAGGGCAATCAGCGCGGGGACCGGCACTCCGAGAAACCAGGCACGACCAATCACCGTAAACGGGCTCGTCGCTTCGACCGGAATGGAATACCCGCCGGTGATTAGCAGGGCTATTCCGCGAATGACGGACAGCCCGGCCAGCGTGACGATGAAGGCCGGGATGCGTTCGTAGGCGATGAAGAAGCCCTGGATTGCGCCAACGGCTGCACCGAGCAGCAACATGGCGATGATAACCAGCGGCCACGGGAGACCGGCTTGCAGTGTAACGGCCGAAAGTGTGGCGACGAGTGCGAGTACGGAACCCACCGAAAGGTCGATGCCCCCGGTGGTGATGACGAACGTCATGGCGGCAGCCACGATCAGCAGTGGTGCCGACTGCCTCACGATGTTGAGGAGGTTGGGCGCGGTGAGAAAGGCGTCGGTGATGCCGGAGAACAACAGGCACACAACCAGAAAGAAGATGGCGATGGAAACTACGCTGCCATTGGCCATGAAACGATCGTGCAGAGTGCTCTTGCGAACACGTGTTTGAGTTGCGGCGGGGTGCAAGGCATCGTCACTTGAAGTCGATGGATTGCTCATGGCCGTGCTCCATTTTCTTCACCGCGGCGGGCCGAACGGGCCTGGAATTTCCGGCCCACAATAAGGTTGACGACGTCTTCGATGCCGGTGTCCTCGATGCGCCGTTCGGCGACACTGCGGCCCTCATACATTACCTGGATACGATCGCAGACAAGGAACAGATCTTGCAGGCGGTGAGTGATGAGAATGACGCTGACGCCGCGCGCGCTGACGGCACGGATAAGATCAAGAACCGCCTCGACCTCGGCGACGGCGAGCGCCGCTGTGGGTTCGTCCATGATAAGGACGGAAGGCTCAAAGGATGCCGCGCGGCCAATGGCAATGGACTGGCGTTGACCACCGGAGAGATTTTCAACCTTCAGGCCCGTATCTGCGATGACGATACCAAGCCGATCAAGCATCGTGCGAGCTTCATCGTGCATGCGCTTCTTGTCCAGAAACGGCACACCAAGAATCCGGCGTCTGGGCTCGCGCCCAAGGAATATGTTGCCGGCCACATCGACGGTGTCGCACAGGGAAAGGTCCTGGTAGACCATCTCCACATGCTCCGATCTTGCATCGGCGGGCGAGGAAAAGGATACGGCCTTGCCGTCGATCTCTATGGTTCCGGAATCGGGGATGACCGCGCCGGAAAGTACTTTACTAAGGGTCGACTTGCCGGCTCCATTATCGCCGACGAGACCGAGCACTTCGCCGGGCTTCAGGCTCAATGAAACGTTGTCGAGCGTCTGGATCGTATTGTACCGCTTGGATATGCCGGTCATGCGGACCCGGTAGGTTTCACTGCCAATATCGTTCATTGCAATACCATTGGGTTAAAATCGTTTCGGAAAGACCTCACGTCCGGTGGCGCAGTTGGTAGGGCGCGGCGTGTGCGGCCGCGCCCGTCGCAGTCCATGTTCTACTTGAACATGCCGCGGAACTGATCGACATTTTCCTTGGTAACAATTGTTACCGGTACGTTGATGATGGCTTCGATTTTTTCGCCCTTCTTCAGCTTGGTCAGTGCCTCGACGGCGGCCTTGCCTTCACCGGCAGGATCCTGCTGAACGACAGCTGTAACCCAGCCCGCGTCAATGCCTTCGACTGCCTGCTTGGTGAGGTCCCATCCGAAGACCTTGACGTCTCCTGTGCGGCCCTGGCTCGTAACCGCTGAAACGGCGCCGACCAAAGCTGGTTCACCCGTCGCGTAAAGCGTTGTCATATCCGGATTGGCGGTCATCAGGTTTTCAGCGGCAGTCAGAGCCACATCCTGTACGTTCTGGCCATCGACAGTATCAAGGAAGGTGATCTTTTGGCCACTGTCCGCGACAGCTTTCTTGAAGCCGTCCAGACGCTGATTCTGGATGAACGAGTTCAGTGCGCCGATGACGCCGATCTTGGCGGTGCCGGACAGGTTTGCCTTGACGTAATCGGCGTAAAACTTGCCGATATCTTCGCCCGCCTTGGTGTTATCGACACCGACGAAGGCCACGTTGTCCCCGTCCGGGATCTGCGCATCGATGGCGATGACCGGAATACCGGCAGTCTTGGCCGCGGTGATCGCAGGTTTGACGCCGTTCACGTCTATCGCAACGAGAATAATGCCGTCGACCTTCTGGGTGATGTAATT
>Ga0190272_10001838_pt1 | contig 10176 bp, 10 predicted proteins | sample Popmic504T_FD_133746 | JGI IMG/M metagenome (GOLD analysis project Ga0190272, IMG submission 133746) | Populus adjacent soil microbial communities from riparian zone of Shoshone River, Wyoming, USA - 504 T | ecosystem: Environmental > Terrestrial > Soil > Riparian zone | place: USA: Wyoming... | reverse complement strand
GCGTCCTTGCCTTCGCGCACCCAGAAGAAGCTGTTGACCTTCTCCGGCAGCTCGGTCGCCAGCGGCGCCAGGATCAGCGCCAGGACGAGGGCCTCGACGCCGATGCTCTCCGCGATGTGGAGCAGCTCCTCGACGAAGAGGTGAGCACCGCCGATCATCGCTGCCAAACCGACCAAAAGCTGGATCACACACAGCGCCAGGGCCGGATCGGAGCGGCGCTCGGGACGGCGGTCGAAGAGCAGCGGGTTGAGCGTCTCCTCCTCCTGGACGTCGCCGCCGCCACGCAGGGTGCGGGTGACGTAGAGCAGGTAGGCCAGCAGGAAGGCGATCCCGATCGGGATACGCAGCGCCGCCGGCGGGCCCCAGGCGAGCAGCCCACCGAGCAGGAAAAAGATCAGGAAGAAGATCAGGTCCCGCTCCAGAGTCGGCCGGTGGGCTTTCAGCCGCAACCCCTGCTCGCGCCGGTCGCGATAGAGGTAGGCGAAGAGCCCGACCAGGCCCATCGCCAGCGTCGCCAGCAGGAACGGGGCGCCGACGATGGCGCCGATCGCTACGTCTTCGGAGCCCTCGCTGACGTTGATCAGGGCGACGATCGCGATCAAGGTCTCCGGCATCGCGGTCCCGACCGCGGCGAGGATGCTGCCGACCGCCCCCTCGCCCAACCCGAGCCGATGGCCGAGCCACTCGACCGCGTTGGTGAACAGCAGCGCCCCGGCGAGAACGATCGCGAAGCTGAAGATGAGCAACAGGACTTCCATCACGCGAGCCTATGTCACCCCTCCCTGAGCGCGTGTGGTCGTGGCTGGCAAGGACGCAGGGAGGTCGACACGGGGGAGCGCACTCCAGTGCGTGACCCGCGGGCGGCCGACCGAGGACGCCGCCAGGCGCGACCACACGCGCTCAGGCGAAGTAGAAGGCGAGGCCGAAGACGATGTAGACGGCGAGCAGCTGGACGCCCTCGAACCAGGTCGACTCGCCGTCCTGGGTGACGTAGTTGGCGATCAGCACCGCGAGCAGGATCGCCCCCAGCTCAAAGCCGTTGAAGACCAGCGCCAGCGGGTAGGGGCCGAGGAAGAAGGAGGCGATCACCAGCGCCGGCGCCACGAACAGGGCGATCTGGGCGCTGGAGCCGATCGCGATGTTGACCGCGAGGTCCATCTTGTCCTTCATCGCGACCAGGACCGCGACCCAGTGCTCGGCCGCGTTGCCGACGATCGCGACGACGATCACGCCGACGAAGAACTCGGAGAGGCCGATCGCGTGCGAGGCCTCCTCGATCGAGCCGACCAGCACCTCCGACATCAGCCCGACCAGCAGCCCGGCGCCGGCCAGCGCCGCCACCGAGGTCCGGGTCGACCAGCCCCAGGTGTCCTCCTCCTCGTACTCGGGGTTGAAGATCGCCCGGTGGGTCTTGAGCGAGAAGAAGAGGCCGGCCACGTAGGTGGCGATCAGGACGATCGCCACCGCCAGCGAGAGGTGCTCGACCGTCGAGTCGTAATTGATCGCCTCGGCGCTGGGCTGCGGCAGCCCCTGGCCCTCGACCAGCTCGAAGATCGCCGGCATCAGCAACGCCGCGACGGCCAGCAGCAGCATCGTGGTCTGCACGCCGGCCCCGGTGCGGCTGAAGGTCTGTTTTTCCCGGCCCAGCCCGCCGGCCAGCATCGCGGCGCCGAGCACGAGCAGGATGTTGCCGAGGATCGAGCCGACGATCGAGGCCTTGACCACCTCCTGCAGGCCGGCGTTGAGGGCGAAGAGGGCGATGATCAGCTCCGGCGCGTTGCCGAAGGTGACGTTGAGCAGGCCGCCAATGCCGGGGCCCGAGCGGGCCGCCAACTCCTCGGTGGCGCGGCCCATCAGCGCCGCGGTGGGGACGATCCCGAGCGCCGAGGCGGCGAAGACGATCGTCGCCGAAGAACCGATGAGATCGAGTGCCACCGCCAGCGGGATCAGCGGCACCAACAGATAGGGCCAGCCGTGGGGCGAGAGGAAGAAGCGCGCGTTGAGACGGGGCGCGTGGGAGTTGCCGGCCTGGTTCACGGGCGGGGAAGCGTATGCCTAAGACGAAGGGGCCGCTTTCGCGGCCCCTTCGTCCAGGCGCTGTGCAGCTGGGCCTCTACTTCAAGAGCCCCGCGCACTTCTGCAGGTCGGCCGGCGTCTCGGCGCCTTTCAGGCAGTCGAGGTAGGCCTGTGAGTCTTCGACCGACGGCGCGGTCGGGGCCGCGGAGCCGCCGCCCGACGACGAACCGCCACCTGACGAGCCACCCGAGCCGGGCACGCTCCCTTCCAGCAGGCCTTCGAGGCCGCCGGAGGAACCCAGTTCAAGCAGTTCGATCGGGTTGACGTCGAGCTTCTGGAACAGCTGGTTGAGCGGCTTGGTGCCGGAGGGAGCCGAGAAGCTCTGCTCCTCGTTGACGCCGCCGAGCGTCAGGTCGAGGCTGAGATCGACGCTGCTCGGGCCTTCGCTTTCTTCTTCCGGCGGTTCGATCGAGAGATCGGCGACGACCTTGCGGATGATCTCGTCCTCGCCGACGTAGACGTCGACGTGGGCCGTTTTCAGCGCTTCACCGATCACACCCTTCGCGGCCTCCAGTTCGGCGATCGGCAGCGAGCCGGCCGCTTCCAGCTGGGCGCTGCAGGCCGGGTCTTCCGCCAGCTTGACGATCGTGTCGATCGCGCCGGGGACGTTGAGATCGCCGCTGATCTGGGTCGTGCTGGTGCCCTCGACGTCGACGCTGCCCTCGTTGGTGAGGTTTTCGACGAAGTTGCCGACTTCGATCCCGGTCGCGGCCTCCTGGCAGGCGGTCACGTCGGCGGGGTTCGCGCCGGCGCCCTGCTGCTGGGTCGCTTCTTCGATCGCCGCCTTGACGAAGCCGAAGGTGGTCGGGTCGACCTCGTACTCGGTTCCTTCGTATTCGACGTAGGCGCTGTCTTTGAGCAAGGTCAGGCCGCCCGCGAAATCGATGTTTTCGTCGCCGAAGGCACCGGTCGCCTCGACGCTCATGTCGAGCTGGGGCAGGTCTTTGCCTTCGGCCTGGAACGGGCCGGAGAGGCTGAGGTCGAGGTTGCCCCCTTCGTCGCCCTCGGCGGTGACGTTGAGCGAGAGGTCGAGGTCGCCGCTCTCGACGCCTTCGAGGGTTGCCGTGTCGATCACCTGCTGCGGGTCATCGCTGCTGCTGTCGTCGCTGCTGCCGCAGGCGGCAAAAGCGGTCGCCAGCGCCGCGAAGACGGCGACCAGCAGGAATGCGCGGAATCGGCTCAAGAGATGAATCCTCCTGGGGGTGGGGGGCAAATTCAGAGCTGTGATCGTAGAAGCTCCGGCCCGGCGCCGCTGAACAGGCCGCTATTCGATCGCCCTTTCCTCGATCGGCGGCGGCCGGTCGTCGGTGGTCAGGTTGGCCGCCAGCGGGAAGAGGAAGGCGCCGAGGAAGATCAGCCCGATGCCGGCGGCGACCAGCCAGCGGGACCGGCTGAGGTGGCCGAGGATGCCGAAGACGAAGCCGATCAGCATCAGCGCGATGTAGGGGCCGGGGCTCTCCGGGAGCAGCGCGGCAAGTGGCAGGAGGAGGTCGGGCACGAACCGGGATTATCATCCGCCGGATGGTCGATGGCTCCGTCACCGAGGTAAAGGACGCTCTGGCGCAGGTCGGCTACCTGGCCGACGAGCCCGCCGCCCTGGTCTCCTTTCTCGCCCAGCGACTGGGCAAGCCGGTCCTGGTCGAGGGCCCGGCGGGGGTCGGCAAGACCGAGTTGGCGAAGGCGCTCTCCCGCGCCACCGGCCGCGAGCTAGTGCGCCTGCAGTGCTACGAGGGGCTCGACGAGTCGAAGGCGATGTACGAGTGGAACTACCGCAAGCAGCTGCTGCGGATCCAGGCCGGCGGCGACCAGGGTGGCTGGGACGGCGTCCAGGACGACATCTTCAGCGAGGAGTTCCTGCTCACCCGGCCGCTGATGAAGGCGATCTCCAGCCCCGAGCCGGTCGTCCTGCTGATCGACGAGATCGACAAGACCGACCAGGAGTTCGAGGCGATGCTGCTCGAGCTGCTCTCCGACTTCCAGATCACGATCCCGGAGCTGGGCCAGATCTCCGCGACGACGATGCCGATCGTCGTGCTCACCTCGAACGACTCGCGCGAGCTGACCGAGGCGCTGAAGCGCCGCTGCCTCTACCTCTGGCTCGACTACCCGGAGATCGAGCGGGAGATGGAGATCGTCCGCCTGCACGCCCCGGAGCTCTCCGAGACTCTGACCCGGCGCCTGGTCGAGGTGATCCGGATGGTGCGCGGACTCGACCTCAAGAAGCCGCCCTCGATCGCCGAGTCGATCGACTGGGCGCGGACCCTGCTGCTGATGGGCGCCGAGGACATCGACCAGGAGACCTTCAACCAGTCGATGTCGATCATCGTCAAGCACCGCACCGACATCGACCTGGTCGCCGAGCGGGTCGGAGTGAAACTCGGAGCGCCGACCCAGGCCGGCTGAGCCGATGGCCGGCTCGCCCTACGGCCCCAAGGCCGACCCCGGTCCGCCGGGGCTGGCGCCGAAGCTGCTCGCCTTCTGCGAGGAACTGCGCAGCGAGGGAGTCGCGGTCGGCACCTCGGAGATCCTCGACGCCTTCGCCGCCCTCGAGCAGATCCCCTGGACCGCCCGCGAGGACTTCCGCGAGGCGCTGGCGACGACGATCGCCAAGTCCCAGGAGGACCGCCGCGTCTTCGAGCTGCTCTTCGAGCGCTACTTCTTCCGCGCCACCGAGGCGGAGGCGATCTCCCACCAGATCTCCGAGGAGGAGACCCGCCACGAGGGCGGCGAGCGGCTCGACATCGACGAGCTGCGCGAACAGATCCGCAAAGCGATCCTGGATGGCGACGACGCGGCGATGCGCGACCTGGCGCAACTGGCGATCGCCGCCTTCGGGCGCCGCGCCGAGGGCTCCGGGGTGGTCGGCGTCGACGTGCAGCGGATCCGCCGCACGCTCGGGCTCAGCGCCGGCACCCAGCCGCCGCAACAGCAGGGCCAGGACAACGCCGCCGAGGAGCCGCCGCCGATCGATCGCGACCAGCTCAACCGCTTCGAGCGCCACCTGCGACGCGAGCTCGAACGCGACCTGATCGAGCGCACCGAGACCCTGCCCCCCTCCCGCCCGCTGGCCGAGCTCGACCGCACCCTGCCGACCAACCCGACCCAGGACCTGGCCGCCGTCCACCGCGCCGTCGGCCAGATGAAGCGGCGGCTGGCGACGCTCGGCCACGAGCAGCGCGGCCGGCGAGCGGCGCAGATGGTCGACGTGCGGCGGACGATGCGCGCCTCGCTGGAGACCGGCGGCGTGCCGCTGCGGCTGCGCTACCGGCCGAAGCGGCCGCGGCGGCCGGAGATCTACGTGCTCTGCGATGTCTCCACCTCGGTCACCTCGGCCAGCGTCTTCTTCCTCTCGGTCCTGCACGCCCTGCACGACTCCTTCCGCAAGCTGCGCAGCTTCGTCTTCATCGAGCGGATCTCCGAGGTGACCGAGGTCTTCGAGCACGAGCGCGACTTCGCCAAGGTCGCCCAGCGGATCTCCAGCGAGGGCGGGGTCGCCGACGTCTCCGGCTACACCGACTACGGCCGGGTCTGGCTCGAGTTCCTGACCGAGATCTCCGACGACCTCGACCCGCGCTCGACCGTGATCGTGCTCGGCGACGCCCGCACCAACGGACGCGAGCCCCACGCCGAGGTCTTCGCCCAGGTCGCCGAGCGGGCCGGCCGCCTCTTCTGGCTCAATCCCGAGCCGAAGCTCTACTGGAACTACGGCGACTCGGTGATGGCCGCCTACGAGCGCCACTGCGACGGCGCCTTCGAGTGCTGGACCACCCGCCACCTCGAGAACTTCGTCGACGTCGTCGCCGGCGGCACCCCCGCCGCCGAGTGAGCCCGCGCTAGGACGAGGGGGCCGCGTGTTCCTTGGTCGCGCTGCTGGTCAACCAGGCGTTGGGAGAGGAGGTGAGCTCGCCGACGATCGGGGGCATGTCTCCGGAGACCAGGTCGGCGAGGGTGACCTCCTCCAGCACGGAGCGGAGGCTGGCGCGCACCGCGATCCAGACTTCCTGCAGGTGTTTGGAGTTGCCGCGGTACTCGATGTCCTCGGGCGGAGTCGACTGGACGTGGGCGATCGGCCCCTCGACCGCGCGCACGACCTCGGCGATCGTCACCTCGTCGGCGGGCCGGGCCAGCCAGTAGCCCCCCTTGGCGCCGCGGCGGGCGCGGACGATGCCCTGGTGCTTGAGCTCGAGCAAGATGTGCTCCAGGAACTGCAGGGGAATGTCCTGGGCCTCGGCGAGGCGGCCCCCCTTGACGGGGCCCTCGTCGGCGGCGGCCAGCTCCGCGGCCGCCCGCACCGCGTAGTCGGCCTTCGCTGAGACGCGCATACGTCTAGTAAAGCAATCAGCCGATCACGTCTGGGGCGAGATCGTCGGAGCGGTCGATCTCTTGCTCCGCTTCGCGTTTGACGCGGCGCGCGTTCCACCAGCGCGGGAACCAGATCAGCAGGCCGAGGCCGATGCCCGCGACCGCGGCGGCGATCGGCCAGACCAGCGGGTCGCCCTTCTGCACGGTGACGATCCCGGAGGCGATCAGGACGATGCCGAGCGCGCTGCGCAGGAACCCGGTCGGCGCCCGGGCGGCGAAATGGGCGCCGACGATCACCCCCGGTATCGAGCCGAGCAGGATGTTGCCGGCGAGGACGAAATCGACGTTGCCGCCGACCCAGTGGGCTACGCCGGCCGCCCAGAGCAGGATCGCGGCGTGGAAGACATCGGTGCCGACCACTTTCTTCGGCGCCAGGCGGTAGACGGCGATCAGCAGGATCGCGATCACCGTTCCGGAGCCGGCCGAGGTGATCCCGATCACGAAGCCGGTGGTGGCGCCGATTGCCACCGCGGCCACTTTGTGGCGCCGCTTCATCTCGAAGTCGTCGCGCTCTTCGATCAGGTCGCTAAGGATCAGCGCCCGGGCCAGGGTGATGATCCCGACCATCAGCAGGGTGCCGCCGAGCAGGGCGTAGACGATCGAGTCGAGCCGCTCTTCGCCGACTTTGCTCTGCAGGATCGAGATCGCCCAGACCCCGGCCACCGCGGCGGGCACGCTGCCGGCGGCGAGCCAGAGCGAGAGCTTGATGTTGACGGTGCCCATCTTCAGGTGCCGCCAGCCGCCGACGGTCTTGGTCACCGCCGCGTAGAAGATGTCGGTGCCGATCGCGGTCACCGGTTTGACCCCGAACAGCAGGATCAGCAGCGGGGTCATCAAGGTTCCCCCGCCCATGCCGGTCATGCCGACCATCGCTCCGATTCCGAAGCCGAAAATTACAATTGCCGGGTCCATCTGCCGTTCCGCGCTTGGTGCTTATCGACTTTCCTGACCTTTTTGGTCAGGAGCGCAGAGTGCGGCAGGATACCAGCGATGCCCGGCGAGTCGATCTCGATCCGCGATCTCGCCCACTCCTTCGGCGAGCTGCGGGCGATCGCGGGAATCGACCTGGAGCTGCCCCCCCAGGGGGTGATCGGCCTGGTCGGGCCGTCCGGCTGCGGCAAGTCGACCCTGCTCGAGCTGCTCTGCGGGCTGCGCGAGCCGAGCGCCGGCGCAATCGCGGTCGGCGGCGAGAGCAGCGCCCCCGGGCGCCTGCGGCGCTGCTCCTACATGCCCCAGCGCGACCTGCTGCTGCCCTGGTACTCGGCGATCGACAACGCCGCGCTGGCGCCGCGCAACCGCGGCGCCGGGCGAGCGGCGGCGCGGGCCGAGGCGGCGGAGCTGTTCGAGCGCTTCGGCCTGGCCGGCTTCGAGACTGCCCGGCCGAGCGAGCTCTCGGGCGGGATGCGCCAACGGGTCGCCTTCCTGCGCACGCTGCTCTCCGGCAAGCCCGTCCTCGCCCTCGACGAGCCCTTCGCTTCGCTCGACGCGATCACCCGTGCCGAGATGCAGGCCTGGCTGGCGCAGGCGCTGGAAGCCGACCCGCGCACGGTGGTGCTGGTCAGCCACGACGTCGAGGAGGCGCTCTACCTCTCCGACCGCGTCGCCGTCCTCTCCGCACGGCCGGGTCGGATCGTCGCCGAACTGCGCGCGCCCGCTCCCCGCTCCCCCGACCGCGACGCGGCCGTCACCCACCCCGCCTTCGTCGCCCTGCGCGAGCAGGCCATGCAGGCCCTGCGGGAGGCATCCCCTTGAGGCGCTGGCTGCCTCCACTGCTGCTGGTGGCGGCGCTGATCGGCGCCTGGCAGGTCGCGACCAGCACCGGCGCGATCGCCGACGCCCTCGACCTCGAATCCTTCCTTGTCCCCTCGCCGGCCGAAATCGCCGAGTCGCTCTGGCAGAACCGCGCCCTGCTGGCCGAAAACGCCTGGGTGACGCTGCGCGAGATCCTGCTTGGCTTCGGCTGCGCGCTGCTCGCCGGGCTCGGCTGCGCCGTCCTCCTCCACCTCTCCACGGTCCTGCGCCACGCCGCCTACCCGCTGCTGGTCGCCTCGCAGACGATCCCGATCGTCGTGATCGCCCCGATCCTGGTGGTCTGGTTTGGCTACGGGATCGCCCCCAAGCTGCTGATCGTCGCCCTCATCTGCTTCTTCCCGATCGCCGTCAACACGCTCGACGGGCTGCGCTCGGTCGACCCCGACGCGATCAAGATGATGCGCACGCTGGACGCCTCCCGCTGGCAGGTCTTCCGCCGGGTCGAGGCCCCCACCGCGCTGCCCTTCCTCTTCAGCGGCGCCAGGATCGCCGCCGCGGTCGCCCCGATCGGCGCCGTCTTCGCCGAGTGGGCGGGCTCCAGCTCCGGGCTTGGCCACCTGATCCTCCAGGACAACGCCCAACTGGAGACGGCCAGGATGTTCGCCGCGGTCTTCGTGCTCGCCGCGATCGCCCTCGCGCTCTTCGGCCTGCTGGCACTCGCGGAGCGACGCGTCGTCCCTTGGCGATAGAACACTGGGAATGAAGCCACCCAGGATCACCGCCCTCGCCCTCGCCACCGCGCTGCTGGCCCTCGGCCTCGGCCTCACCGCCTGCGGCGAGAAGTCGGAGGACACGACCGGCCAGCCGGAGTCCTTCAGCCTCGTCCTCGACTTCTACCCCAACCCCGACCACGCCGGGATCTACATGGCGGAGAAGCTCGGCTACTTCGAGGAAGCCGGGCTCGACGTCAGCATCGAGACGCCATCCGACCCCTCGCTGCCCATCAAGCAGGTTGCCGCCGACCGCGCCGACCTGGCGATCTCCTACGAGCCGGAGGTGATGCTGGCCCACGAGCAGGGCCTCGACGTGGTCGCGGTCGGGGCGCTCGTCAACCGCCCCCTCACCTCAATGATCTGGCTGAAGAAATCCGGCATCAAAGGGGTCGCCGGGCTGCGCGGCAAGACGATCGCCACCGCCGGAATCCCCTACCAGGACAGCTTCCTGGAGACGATCCTAGCCCGCGCCCAACTCTCCCCCTCCGACGTCAAGGCCGTCAACGTCGGCTTCGGGCTGCTGCCGGCCCTGCTCGGCGGCAGCGCCGAGGCGATGCTGGGCGGCTTCCGCAACGTCGAGGGAGTCGACCTGCGGATGCGCGGCAAAGACCCGGTGGTCACCCCGGTCGACCAACTCGGGGTCCCCACCTACGACGAGCTGGTCCTGGTCGCCAACCGCGCCGGCCTCGAAGGGGACCCGGAAGCGGTCCGCCTCTTCCTCGCGGCGCTGGAGCGCGGCACCGACGCCGCCGTGGCCCAGCCCGGCGCCGCCACCAAAGCGGTGCTGGAGGCCAACCACGACCTCGACGCGAAACTGACCGCCGCCGAGGTGGAGGCGACGCTGCCGCTGCTCGGCGACCGCGTCAAAGGGCAGCCCTACGGCTACATGAACCCGGCCGAGTGGAAGGCGTTCGCCGCCTGGATGCGCGACAACGGCCTGGTCGCCTCGCTGCTGCAGCCCTCGCAGCTGCTCACCAACGCCTACCTGCCGGGCGAGATCCCCGAGTAGCGCAGGCTGCCTTCGCCGAGCAGGCGGGTGACGTCGCCGACCGGCATCGCCCGGTGGAAGAGGTAGCCCTGCGCGTAGTCGCAGCCCAGTCGCCGTAGCTCCGCCAACTGCACCTCGTTCTCGACCCCCTCGGCGATCACGTCCAGGGAGAGCGCCCGCGCCATCCCGATGATCGCCTCGACGATCGCGGTCCGCTCCTGCTCG
>Ga0190272_10001837_pt1 | contig 10179 bp, 2 predicted proteins | sample Popmic504T_FD_133746 | JGI IMG/M metagenome (GOLD analysis project Ga0190272, IMG submission 133746) | Populus adjacent soil microbial communities from riparian zone of Shoshone River, Wyoming, USA - 504 T | ecosystem: Environmental > Terrestrial > Soil > Riparian zone | place: USA: Wyoming... | reverse complement strand
AGGGTTCCTGGTCTGTGGGATAATTCCCAAACGGATGATTTTTACCTGATCCAAAAAAAATTCAACGAATACTTTGCCGGCAGGGACCAGGGCCGGGGTACGGGTTATAAGCAATTCAAAAGATGGGAATACTTTATGGCGCCCAGGGTATATCCTTCCGGCAAGCTGATTAACCCCGCCAATTTAGCGCTGAACGCCGAAATACGTTACCAGGCCCGAGCCGGTAATCAATCTTTACAAGGAACTGCCCATAACGGCAATTGGCAATCGCTCGGTATTAAAAATTATACACATAGTACAGGATGGCTCGGAGGCATGGGCAGGGTCAATTGCATCGCTCCTCATCCCACTGATCCGCAAACGCTGTTTGCTGGCACACCCGCAGGCGGTCTTTGGAAAACGACGGATGCGGGAAAAAGCTGGATACCCTTAACAGATGGTATACCTGTAATTGGCGTATCCGGTATTGCCATTCATCCAAACAATCCTGATCGCATCTATATCCTTACCGGCGACGGGGATGGCAGTGCTGGTGGAAGCCATGTAATCGGAAACAATAGCATTGGTGTATTGTTATCAGTCAACGGCGGAGACAGTTGGCAAAGCACGGGTTTGCAGTGGAATGTTGCAACTGATAAAGTCAGAGGTTTTAAACTGCTGATGGATCCTGCCAATAGCAATATCTTATTTGCCGTAACCAATGCAGGCATTTATAAAACTACCGATGGTGGAGTTACCTGGGGCGACCCGGTTTTAAGCGAACCATGTACTGACCTGGTATTGAAGCCGGGCAACCATTCTACCCTGTATGCAGCATCACGTGGCTCGCTTTATACATCCAGCGATGCCGGGGAAAGCTGGACATTGGCAGAAGTTCGTTTTTCTGGCCGTGCTGCTATTGGTGTTACGCCGGCCAATCCCAATCTTGTTTATATCGTGGCAGGAGGGCACACAGGAACTTCCAAAGTATTCAGTGGGGTATACAAATCCGAAGATGGTGGCGAAACTTTCACTAAGCAATTTGCCGCTTTCAATATTTTGGGAAAGGATATCAAATCTCCTTTTAGTCCAGGAGGTCAACCCGAATATGACCTGGCCATCGCAGTCTCACCCACCAATGCCGAAGAAGTGCATATAGGAGCGATCAACTGCTGGAAATCCACGAATGGAGGAGCCGATTGGCAGTACACTTCTTATTGGGATCAGGTAGAACCAGAAGCGGGTAATGGTAAATACACTCATGCTGATATTCATGCGCTTGTTTTCGATGGATATGCTACTTTGTATTGTGCCAGTGATGGAGGCATTTATAGATCTGTTGGCGGAACCAACTGGACAGATATTTCTTCCGGGTTAGAAATCACCCAGTTTTATAGTATAAGCTCACCCTCTGTTGATCCGGATATCATCTATGGAGGCACCCAGGATAATGGCGTTAACAAATGGATAGCTCCTGGTACCACCATGTATCATCAGTTGGGTGGTGACGGTATAAAATGTGTGGTGGATTACAACGCTGCGGAGACCGTATATGCCTTTCTTCACAATGGTAATGTTTTATTTGTAACAGAAGATGGTGGCGCTACTGAATGGCACGATTACAATGGACCAGCCGGGGGAAGATTTGTAATCCCATCAATCATGCACCCCACAGATCATACTACACTTTATGCGGGGTACGATCGGATATATCAGATAACGAACCTGGGTAAAACGTTTACGCCGATACCCGGGTCAGACCTGTCTGGCGCTGCATACGTTGCCTTAGGAATGAGTCCTGATAACCCATCTTATATGTATGCGGCAACGATAACGGTGCCACCGCTAACACCACAGCTGACATCGCTGAAATTTTGTGACGATATCAAGGCCTCCACCAGTAACTGGTCCGATATTACAAGCACGCTACCTGTAAGTGAGGTACACCTAACAGATATCGCCGTTTCCCAGCTAGACCCCTCAAAAGCCTGGGTTTGTTTTTCCGGTTACGCAGTTGGGAAGAAAGTGTACCAGACTTCCGATGCCGGCGCTAACTGGACCAGTTTTTCTGAGAACTTACCCAATGTGCCGGTGAATTGTATTACTTATCACAATAACGGGCAGGATGGCATCTATATCGGAACCGACATCGGCGTTTTTTACAAGGACAATACAATGACCGGCTGGATGCCTTTCAGAAACGGTATGCCTAATGTAGTTGTCAAAGACCTGGAAATTACTAACGATAAGATCAGGGCCGCCACTTATGGTCGCGGAATATGGGAGTCTGATCTGTATGGTTATTGTGATCCTGTATATACGCTATTGGGGGATGTAACCGGTTTCCAGTTTTTTGAAGCCAGTGATGAAATTATTTCTACCGCTAATATCAAAGGCGGTATTGGTACGAGTGTGAAATACAAGGCAGCGAATATGATTAGCCTGGGCGAAGGGTTCAAAGTAGCGGCGCAAAGCAACTTCGTTGCATCAATAGGTAATTGTAGTAATTCACCTGCTTACCGGCAGTCCCCTGATCGTCAGTACCGGGGTATATACGAAGGTGTCATGCCGGGGGCGCTGGGGATTGCTTCAATACCTGATAACACACTAACAACAGCAGCATCTGTCAGCAGATTAAAAGTATATCCTAATCCCGTTTCGCGGCAAAGCACTATCGAATTTTATATAGCACAGCCGACACCGGTTACCATCAGCCTTTGGGATCTCTCGGGAAAAAAGATAAAGATTTTGTTTGAATCAGCCAGTCAATCAGCCGGCAATTACCAGGTAAGATTGAATGCTTCCGGACTTCGCAGCGGCACTTATATTGTCAAGTTACAGGCACGGGATTATGAAGAAACAAAGAAAGTAATTATCACCCGGTAAATATGATACTGCATACCGGTTATCGCATGGACATTCAGGAATTCTGTTAGCAAAATTTAGTGACTGCTTAAAAAATTACAGATGAAAGCAAAACAGCTTATACCAATCATTTTTACAACATTATTCCTGCTTCCTGGAAAATGCCTATTGGCGCAAGAGTATCTTGACCTTTGGCGCGGCGGCAAAACGGATAATTTTTACCTGATACAACAAAAATTCAATGAATATTTTGCTAACCGGGAAAAGGGTCAGGGTACCGGTTATAAGCAATTCAAAAGATGGGAAGAATTTATGGCACCGAGAGTATATCCCTCCGGTAAATTGATCAACCCGTCCAAGTTAGCGCTCGATGAAGAACTTCGCTACCAGGGCCGCGATGGCATAGCGCGGCGGACAGCAGCCGCGAATGGTGGCAATTGGGTATCGCTTGGAATTACCAGCTATACAAATTCTACCGGCTGGACAGGTGGCATGGGCCGGGTCAATCGTATTGTGCCTCACCCCACAAATCCGAATATTCTTTTCATAGGCACACCTGCGGGTGGCGTCTGGAAAACGACCGATGGCGGCAGCACATGGATACCTTTATCTGACGGCATACCCATCATGGGAGTATCCGGTATTGCTATTAATCCCCAAAATCCTAATAATATTTTTATTCTAACCGGCGACGGTGACGGTGCTGATACTTATTCAACCGGTGTATTGTCTTCCACTAATGGAGGGAATACCTGGAAAAGCACAGGATTACAATGGGGCGAAGCTGACCATGTTTATGGTTTCAAATTGCTGATGCACCCGACAGACCGTAGAATGTTATTTGCAGTAACCAATAAAGGCATCTATAAAACCACGGATGGCGGTGTAAGCTGGAGCATTAAAAACCCGGACAAGTTTACCGATATGGTTTTTAAACCCGGAAATCCTTCGGTAATATATGCTACAGCGTTCAACGGTCCTTTGTATATATCCTACGATACCGGGGAAAACTGGGAACAATGGCCCTATGGTGCAATACCGGGGCGGACAGTTATAGGAGTTACACCCGTCTTTCCGAATGGTATTACGCTTGCCAATGGTACTGATGCGGATGGCTTTCAAGGATTTTTTTTATCATCAGATGGTGGACAAAACTGGGCCTCGCGCCCGGCGAGTCCTAATATACTAGGCGCATCTATCAATCCCGATAATTATTCAACAACGTCCCAGGCCAGCTATGACCTTGCGATTGCAGTGTCACCTGACAACGTTCAAGAAGTGCATGTGGGGGGTATCAATTGTTGGAAATCGGTTGATGCAGGCGGAAAATGGTTTCCTACTTCGTACTACTTAGAGAATGTGGCTCAGGCAAACAAGTATGTGCATGCAGACATCCACGCACTCGTTTTTAATGGCCAGAGGTTATACTGTGGTAGCGACGGAGGGGTCTCTTATTCAGATGATCACGCCGCTACCTGGTATGATATTTCCAAAGGATTAGAGATCACCCAGTTTTACAGTATTGCGTCTCCATGTAATGACCTGAACACACTCTATGGTGGTTCGAAAGACAATGGCCTCAACAAGTGGACGGATCCCGCAACTACCATGGACCACAAAGTGGGTGGCGATATGGTGCAGTGCCTGGTGGACTACAGCAACGCGAATACAGCATACACGATAAGTAACGGAGGCCGGGTTTTTTTTACAACCAAAAATGGAGGAAGTACCTGGAGCCATGTTGACGCGCCGTCGACGTTGACGGGAGGATGGGTAACTCCATTGATTATGCACCCGGCAGATCCAACAAAGCTTTATGCCGGATATAACAAGGTAGCGTTGATTACCGGTAATGGCCAGGGTGTCATGACCTTTACACCCTTTGGCCCGGATTTTAATGCCCCGCTTACGGCATTGGGAATGAGCGTAGCTAATTCCTCTTATATGTACGCGGCAACGGCTACAACCCTGAAGCGATGCACCGATATCACAGCTTCCCAAACAGCGTGGACTACTATTACGCTTCCGGTAACCAATGCCGAGCTAACCAGCATCCAGGTTTCCCCGACAGATGTCAATAAGCTCTGGATCTGTTTTTCGGGCTACGTAGGCGATAAAAAAGTGTACTATTCGACAGATGGCGGCGCTCAATGGAGTAATATTTCAGGGACCTTACCCAATGTTCCCGTGAATTGTATCGCCTACCACAATACCGGACTGGACGGTGTTTTCATCGGCACCGATATCGGTGTTTTTTACAAGGACAATACCATGTCCGACTGGATACCTTTCAGAAACGGGCTGCCCAATACCATTGTCCGGGACCTGGAGATCACGCTGAATAAGATCAGGGCCGCTACTTTTGGCCGTGGCATTTGGGAGTCAAACCTGGATGGCAATTGCCCCGTTACTCTCGAAGGAACAGTAAGTGTAAGTGGCAACCAATTTTCTACGTCCAGCGGTCCAATTACTCCCTGCATCTGCGCGAACAATTATACGTTGTCGGGAGATATTGCCGGCTACCAGTTTTTCCAGTCTGCCAATACAATTGCCTCTACGGCTAATATCATAGGAGGTATCGGCACTGCGGTAAGTTACAAGGCTACAAATAAAATAACGCTGAACACCGGCTTTACGGTAGCAGCCGAAAGCCAATTCATGGCAACCATTGAAGATTGCGATAGCTCAGCTTCTTCTTCCCGGCCCTATCCAGGCATTTATGAAGGTGTAATGGCCGGTGCTGTCGGCATTGCGTCTGGCGTGGATAGCATGACTGTTCAAACTAGCAGGTTGAAGGTTTACCCCAACCCTTCTTCCGGGCAAAGTACTATCGAATTTTATATAGCAAAAACAACAGCGGTAAACATCAGCCTTTGGGATCTGTCGGGAAAAAAGATAAAGGTTTTGTTTGAATCTGCCAGCCGGGCTCCCGGTAATTACCAGGTAAGACTGGATGTCACCGGACTCCGCAGCGGCACTTATGTAGTCAGGTTGCACGCACAGGATTATGAGGAAACTAAGAAAATTGTTATTACACATTAAAAGTCATTTAACCCATACTTGTTTGAGAAGGACAAAAGATTTAGCCCACTACTTAAAAGGCCTGCTAATGAGAGCAAGACGGCAAACACTTATTCTATTCACAGCATTATTTCTACTACAGACTTCCTCCCTGAAGGCGCAGGAGTATCTTGACCTGTGGCTCCATTCAGGGACAGATGATTTTTACCTGATACAGCAAAAATTCAATGAATATTTTGCTAACAGAGATAAGGGTCAGGGTACCGGTTATAAGCAATTCAAAAGATGGGAAGAATTTATGGAACCAAGGGTATACCCATCCGGGAAACTGATCAACCCCGCCAGGCTGGCGCTGGATGAAGAACTCCGCTACCAGGGTCGCAGCGGCCCTGCGATGCAAAGGATGGCACATGCAGGAAACTGGACATCTCTCGGCATTAAACAGTATACGGGTAAGACTGGAGGTATCGGCAGGGTCAATTGCATCGTACCTCATCCCACTGACCAGCAAACATTATTCATCGGCACACCTGCAGGTGGTATCTGGAAAACAACGGATGGTGGCAGTAGCTGGATCCCTTTATCAGATGGTATACCTGTAATAGGTGTGTCAGGCATTGCTATTAATCCTGTCTACCCGGATAGTATTTACATCCTTACGGGTGATGGCGATGCGGGTCATACCAATTCCATTGGCGTATTACTATCAACCAACGGAGGAGATACCTGGCAAAGCACGGGTTTGCAATGGGATGTTTCTAAGCAAATGAGAGGCTATAAGTTGTTGATACATCCAACGGATAGGAAAATTTTGCTTGTTGCATCCAATGCAGGCATCTATAAAACTGCAAATGGAGGTGTCACCTGGAATAAGAGCCAGGCCGGAACGTTTATGGATATTGCTTTCAACCTGTATAACCCGGCAGTCATGTATGCCGTAACAAATAAATTACTTTTTACTTCTGGTAATACAGGAGATAGCTGGGATGAAAATCATAATTTCAAAATAGAAACAGAAACGGAAAGAATAGCAATTGGCGTCACCCCGGCCAATTCCGATTATGTTTATCTCTTAGCTGGATCGCCTGAAGGATTTGCCGGCTTATACCGATCGGAGGATGGTGGTGACGAATTCAGTCTTCGATCCAATAGTCCCAATATTTTAGGACGAAAAGTGGAGACTCCTTTCGATAATATTTCGCAGGCTTTTTTCGACCTGGCGATTGCCGTTTCACCGGATAATGAAGATGAGGTACATATTGGCGGAATTAATTGTTGGAAATCCACAGACGGAGGAGCCATATGGCGCAACACTTCTGATTGGCGGGGAGTGACACCCACCCAGTACACCCATGCCGATATTCATGCGTTGGTTTTTGATGGAAATACTTTGTACTGCGGTAGTGATGGTGGTATTTTTATTTCAAAAGATCATGCCGGCACATGGAATGATATCTCTTCCGGCCTGGAGATCACCCAGTTTTATCGCATCGGCACGCCTGCCGACAATTTGGATATTGTATACGGAGGCGCACAGGATAATGGCATCAATAAATGGACAGCTCCTAATACCAGCATGGAGCACCAAAGGTCTGGCGATGGAGCGGAGTGCATAGTGGATTATACTGACGAGAGAACGGTGTATGCCTTTCCTCAGTACGGCGAAGCGTTATCGGTAACACAGAGTGGCGGTATTTTGTGGACTGAATACAGTAAACCATCAGCAGCCCGGGGAAAATTTATAGTTCCATTAATCATAAACCCCGGAAATAATACAGTGCTTTACGCAGGATATGATGTTATTTATAAGATCTCCGATACCGAAGTGGGTAAGGTCTTTAACGCAATCAGTCCGGTTTTTGACGAGCCCTGTGTCGCCCTGGCAATGAGCCCTGCCAATACAAGTCTTTTGTATGTAGCAACAGAGCGAACATTGAAGTTTTGTTCTCATATAGGCACATCATCCACTTCCGAGTCAGACTGGATTGCTATTACAAATGGACTACCTGTCGGTACTGCCCAAATAACAGCTGTGACCGCTTCCGCAATTGATGCAAATAAAGCCTGGGTTAGTTTTTCCTGCTATTCCGAAGGGAATAAAGTTTATACAACCTCTAATAAGGGCTCTACATGGGTCAATATGTCCGGTACATTACCCAATGTACCTGTGAACTGTATTACTTATCACAACAATGGTAAGGATGGCATCTACATTGGTACGGATATCGGTGTCTTTTACAGGGATAACAACATGACCGACTGGATTCCTTTCAGAAATGGAATGCCTAATGTAGTTGTCAGAGATCTGGAAATTACTAACGGTAAGATCAGGGCTGCAACTTTTGGCCGCGGTATATGGGAGTCTGACCTCTATGGTAACTGTGATGCTACGTACACACTGCATGGGGATGTAACCGGCTTCCAATTTTTTGAAGCCGCTGATATGATTACTTCCACCACCAATATCAGAGGCGGCATTGGTACCCAGGTGCAATACAGGGCAGCTAATCAAATTACACTGAATACCGGGTTCCGGGTAACGCCACAAAGTAGCTTCCTGGCCACCATTGGTAATTGCAGTAATTCAACTTCTCCCCGCCGGTCTCATAACAACCGGCAGTATCGCGGTGTATACGAAGGTGTAATGCCTGGCGCACTTGGTATCGCTTCCATCCCGAATAATACAGCGCCACCATCAAGCAACAGGTTAAAACTGTATCCCAATCCTTTTTCACGACAAAGCACCATCGAGTTTTATATAGCAAAAACAACAGCGGTAAACATCAGCCTTTGGGATCTGTCGGGAAAAAAAATAAAAACCTTGTTTGAATCTGCGAGCCAATCTGCCGGCAATTACCAGGTAAGACTGGATGCTACCGGACTCCGCAGCGGTATCTATGTAGTCAGGCTACATACACAGGACTATGATGAAACAAAGAAAATTGTTATTACACCTTAACCCTTTCTGGTTACTGAATTTGATAAGAGCATTGTTTGCTAATTCAATTCTTACAAACGACAACTTGTTTTATGCGAAAAAAACTGTTTGTACTCCTGGTTTGGAAAATGGTCAGTTGCTTATTGCTTACGGCCTGGATTAATCGGGTACGTGCACAATCCGTAGTAAGCAGCCGGACCTTCACATCGCAGGTGGCTGGTGTGGATGGCGCTACCGTGAACGATATGGTGAAGATGGACCGGGATCTGCTGTATGCGATTCAGCGAGCTCCATTCGGAATAATGGGAACCATCAATGCACCGGGCGGAAGCATTAAGGTAAGTATATATGCAGACGATCCTGCTTTGAATATTACCCGGTTGATTTTTCAAACGACCATAACCTGGAGCTGCCCCACTCATTATGGAGCAGATCTTAATACAATAGTAAACCCCGTGAACTATGATTTTGGAGGAGTACAAAGTAATGATCCTTTTACCCTGTCAATGGTTCAATTCACCAATGATTATCCTGGTTCAGGGATTATTTCGCTTAAAGGGAAAATACCTGTGATCGTCGAGTTTGTGGTAATCGATGCAACTTTTATCCAGGCCCTTTTACCCGGTATCGGAATATATACCCTGGATTTTCCCTGGGGGCATCCCTATTTTGGGAGTACGTCTGAGGAACGTAATACGTTACGTGAATTCAGGATGGGAAATTTTAATGACGTAGTAGTTATTCCTCATCGTGGAGTGTGGGGTACTGACCCTACACCAGAAGGAGGAATGATGGCGTTAAAAGCGGCAGAGCGTGATGGATTTTCGTTTGCCGAACTGGATATCAGGTTGTCAAAAGATAAATGGCCCATACTATTCCGTGACCAGGAAATAAACAGGATGAGCAATCTTCTCCCGACACCAGATCGATCTGAGCTGGCGTCGGTGGCAAACCTGAATGCTTACAATACCAGTCCGGATATTCCTATGCGGAACCCTAATGATCCATCAGATCAAAACTATGGAACATATCTTACTTATCCGGCTTTGTCTTCGGGGTATCTGAAGAATCGCTACGGCCTGGAAAATGAAGAGGATCCGATTAATGATCTGGCATCGGCACTGAATTTTCTGCAAGGCAGTAAAATGTTTTTAATACTGGATATACAGGAAAAAATTCTGGATGATTACCTGCTTGCTACTTATCAATGTCTGAAAATGGCTAAGGACAGAGGAATGCTGCACAAAATAATTTTCAAATACGGTTCAACGGCATTCTTATCCCGCGAGGCTCTGCAGGAGTATCTTTCAAATCCGGCTCCGGATCATCCTGAAAACCTTTGGAGTGATTATGCCTATAAAACCTCAACCATCGTT
>Ga0190272_10001836_pt1 | contig 10182 bp, 11 predicted proteins | sample Popmic504T_FD_133746 | JGI IMG/M metagenome (GOLD analysis project Ga0190272, IMG submission 133746) | Populus adjacent soil microbial communities from riparian zone of Shoshone River, Wyoming, USA - 504 T | ecosystem: Environmental > Terrestrial > Soil > Riparian zone | place: USA: Wyoming... | reverse complement strand
GGTGACCTTGGCAGTCAACGCTGCTCCGCCGACGGAGATAACAGACCCGATCAACGCGCGCATACTCGCCGTCTCCGAGGACCGCATCACGGGTTTCGTTCCCGAGCCGTTCGCGCAGATCGCCTTCGCCGCGGAGCTTACGGAAGAAGTGGTGATCGAGCGCTTGCGCGGAATGCTCGCCGCCGGAGTGATTCGCCGCATTAGACAAACGATGATGGCCACCAACCTCGCGCCCGGCGCATTGGTCGCGTGGCGTGTGCCGGCCGAGAAGATCGATGCGGCGTTCAGCTACATGGCCAAGGATGATCCGTTCTCCGGTCACGTCGTCATCCGGTCGACCGACACGGAAACGCCGGGCTCGGTCTATCGCCTCTGGACCACGCTCAAGGTGCCGCAGGGATTTTCAATGGAGCGCCATTGTGACTTCCTCTCCGGTCAGACTGGCGCGACGGCGTACAGGATCATGCCGGCGAAGCGGCTCTTCGCACTCGGAGTTGGCCACATGCGCCGCCGCGGAATGGAACCGGGAGCGAAGAGCGAGGTCAGGGGACGCGTGATCGACACCAACATCGTGGAGCTGTCCGCGAACGAGTGGCAGGTGCTTACCGCGCTCAAGCGGGAATTCGCCGTTGACGAGATCACGCCAAACCCATGGCTCGAGCGAGCTCGCGAGTCCGGCGTGACGCTCGATGAGTTCGTGCACGTTGCCCATGCGCTCAGCGCGCGCGGAGTCATCGGAAGATTCTCGACTTTCCTCGAGCACGTGAAGCCGTCGGCGGCGGGTGAGCGCGTCACGCGCTACAACGCGCTCTTTCACTGGCGAGTCCCGCCTGGGCGGGAGATCGAGGCCGGCACCGAGATCGGCCGCCACCACATTCTCACCCACGCCTATTGGCGGGAAGGCGGGCCGGAGTTCGGCGACGTAAATCTCATGGCAGTTGCCCATGGAACGGAGAAGTCGGTTCTCCTCGCCCACAAGGATGCGATCGATCGCCACCTGGAGGACGTGAAGATTCCGGTGCTGTACACCAATGTGTTCTGGGGCGGCCGCAGCGAGATCAAGCCGTCGGAGATCTCACCGGTGGAATACGCCGCGTGGGCAAAGAGCGTGGGACTGTCGGTGTGACTGAAGGGAAGGTATTCCTCGTCGGTGCTGGCCCCGGCGATCCCGGACTCCTGACCGTGAGAGGGAAGCAGCTGGTCGATTCCGCGGACGCGATCGTCTACGACGCGCTGGCGAATCCCGCCATTCTCCCTCCCGATGCGAAAGAATCCGGGCGACCCGAGCTCTACTACGTTGGCAAGCGCGGTGCGGGCGCGGGAGGCGCGAAAGAATCCGTCTCGCAGGAAGACATCAACTCGCTGCTCGTCAAGCTCGCGCGCGAAGGAAAGCGCGTGGTGAGACTCAAGGGTGGTGACCCGTTTGTCTTCGGACGCGGCAGCGAGGAAGCGCAGGCCTGCAACGACGCGACCGTTCCATTCGAGGTCGTACCCGGGGTTACGGCCGGAATAGCCGCGCCGGCGTACGCGGGAATCCCCGTCACCCACCGCGGACTCGCGACGTCAGTCACATTCGTTACCGGCCACGAGGATCCGACCAAGGCCTCGACGCAGACGAACTGGGCGGCGCTCGCCAAATCCGGCGGGACGATCGTGCTCTACATGGGCGTGAAAACTCTTCCGGCCATCGCCCGCGCGCTCATCGATGGTGGAATGCCTGCCGAGATACCGGCGGCCGCGATCCAGTGGGGCACGATGTGGAAGCAGCGGACCGTCGTCGCCACGCTCGGAACTCTCTCCGCGAGAGCGGAAGCGCAGAATTTCACCGCGCCCGTCATCACGGTGATCGGCTGGTCTGTCGTCCTCCGCGAGGAGATCGCATGGGCCGAGCAGCGGCCACTCTTTGGAAAGCGGATCGCGGTGACGCGCGCGACGCAGCAGGCATCGGCGCTTTCTGAAAAGCTGCGCGACGCCGGCGCCGATGTGATCGAGGTTCCGGCAACGCTCATCGCGCGGCTGGACCTATCGCCGCTACGCGACGCGATCAGCCGCCTCGACCATTATCAGTGGCTGGTCTTCACCAGCCAGAACGCGGTGGCGATTTTCTGGGAGCAGCTGCTGGGCGGCGGCCGCGATGCGCGTGCTCTCGCTGGGCTGAAGGTGAGCGCGGTGGGGCCGGCGACGGCGGGCGCGCTGCTCGAGCGGGGCATCGCCGTGGACACGATCCCGGAGCGATTCGTCGCGGAGGCGCTGCTCGAAGTCATGACCGAGCGGAAGGACGTCGCGGGCTCGAAGGTCCTCTACGTAACGGCTGAAGGGGCGCGCGACGTTCTGCCTCAGGGATTGCGCGCGCTCGGAGCGGATGTGGATGCCGTGCAGGCATATCGCTCGATCCCCGATGAAGCGGGCTCAGTCCGCCTGGCCCGCGCGATCGAAAGCGGAAAGGTGCACCTCGTCACGTTCACATCAGCCTCGGCGGTGCGAGCGTACGTCGACGCCGTTGGCGCGGAGACCGCTTTGCGAGTGCCAGCGGCCTCGATCGGTCCACAGACTTCTGAAGCTCTGCGTGCCGCCGGGATAGAAGTGAAACACGAGGCGACCGAGTCTACGATCGACGGACTCGTGTCGGCGATCGTTCGTGGTCTCTGAGCGCGGGCGGGGGAGTGATCCCGCCGTAATTCGAATCGGAACCCGGGCGTCCGAGCTGGCGCTGCGCCAGGCGCGGCTCGTCGAATACTCGCTCATGCAGCGCGGAATCCGCGCGGAGCTGGTCACTTTCAAAACGATCGGCGATAAGAAGCTCGATCAGCCGCTCTCCGAGATCGGGGCGAAGGGCCTCTTCACCCACGAGCTCGAGGTAGCTCTCGCGAAAGGCAAGATCGACTGCGCGGTGCACTCGCTCAAGGATCTGCCAACGGATTCGAATCCCGAGCTCGTGATCGTCGCGCAGCTGGAGCGCGAGGATCCGCGCGACTGTGTCGTGGTGAATCGCGGTACCGGCGCGGAAGGGCTGGACGATCTACCGGCCGGCTCCCGAGTCGGGACGTCGAGCTTGCGAAGACGCGCCCAGCTCAGAGCACGACGCCCTGATCTCGAGGTGGTCGAGCTGCGTGGCAACGTTCCGACGCGGTTGAAAAAAGTCGAGAGCGGAACGGTGCATGCCGCGATACTCGCCGCGGCAGGCTTGATCCGCCTCGAGGCGCAGCAGCGAATCGCGATGTTTCTCGAGCCTCCCGACTGGCTTCCCGCGCCTGGACAGGGTGCGATCGCGATCCAGATACGCACCGACTCAAGCCTCCGGGATGTGTTTGCGGCGTTGAATCACCGTCCGACGGCGCTAGCCACACGCGCCGAGCGCGCGTTCCTGGCCGCGCTCGAGGGTGGTTGTCAGGTTCCGATTGGGGCGCTGGCGAGCGAGACCAAAGGTGGAGGTGGCCCTACATTATATGGGATGCTCTCCGATCTCAGCGGATCACATATCGTCCGCGGCTCGCGCCCTGTCGATCTTCTCGCGCCGGAAGCGACCGGCGAAGAGCTGGCCGCCGAGATCCGGGCTCGGGGGGGCTCGAGCCTGCTGGTCGAGCTAAGGCAGGCGACGGCGAAGCTTCCATCGCCGCAGCCGGAATAGATGTCCAGCTTCCCCCACCACCGGCCGCGTCGACTTCGGCGGACGGCCGCGCTTCGGAATCTCTTTCGCGAGACTCACCTCGCTCCGTCGCAGCTGGTGCTGCCCGTGTTCGTGCGGGCGGGGCAGAAGCTGCGGCGTGCGGTCGATTCAATGCCGGGAGTCAATCAGACATCCGTTGACGAGATGCTCCGGGACGCTGAAGCGGCAGCAAAAGCGGGAGTTGGCGGGGTCATTCTTTTTGGCGTTCCCGACGCCAAGGACGCGACGGGGTCAGGAGGGTGGGATGACAACGGCGCGGTACAGTCAGGCGTCCGCGCGCTCAAGAAAGAGCTACCCGATCTGGTCGTCATCACCGACGTCTGCATGTGCGAGTACACCGATCACGGACACTGCGGCGTGCTCAGGGATGGCGAGGTGGACAACGACGCGACTCTCGAGCTGTTATCGAGGTGTGCCGTCTCGCACGCGCGCGCGGGTGCCGACATAGTGGCTCCGAGCGACATGATGGACGGCCGGGTGCGGGCCATCCGCAACGCTCTCGACACCGACGGATTTTCGGGCGTTTCGATACTCAGCTACGCCGCCAAATATGCGTCGGCGTACTACGGCCCTTTCCGTGAAGCAGCGGAGTCCACGCCCAAGTCAGGCGACCGGCGCGGGTATCAGATGGACCCGGGAAATTCGCTCGAAGCGATGCGTGAGGTGCTGGCCGACATCGAGGAGGGAGCGGACGCCGTGATGGTTAAGCCGGCTGGTCCGTATCTCGACATCGTAGCGCGGGTGAAAGACGAGACGGGATACCCGGTTGCCGCGTACCAGGTGAGTGGGGAGTACGCGATGATCTGCGCGGCGGGTGAGCGCGGGTGGATCGATCGGGAGCGGGTCATGATGGAGTCGCTGCTCGGCATCCGGCGGGCGGGGGCGGACCTGATCGTGACTTATTTCGCTACCGAGGCGGCGCAGGCTCTACCCACAAAGTGACAACTACGAAGTTCTCGTGATACTTGCTCAGTATTGACAGCTCCCAGTTTTACCATATATTTAGATCATTAGCTAATTAACTAAGGATTATGAACGACGTCTTCCGCGCCCTCTCCGACCCAACCCGCCGCGACATCCTCGAGCTCCTACGCGATGGGCCGCGCACGTCGGGTGAAATCGCCGAGAAATTCACTACCAGCTGGGCAACGATTTCTAGGCACCTGAGCGTGCTCAAGGATTCGGAGCTGATTCTGGCCGAACGAAACGGCCAGCACATCGTGTACGAGTTGAACACCACCGTCTTCCAGGATGTCGTCGAAAACCTCATCAAGTGGCTTGGCCCGGGGAGGAAAAATGCGTAAATGGATCCCGTTGTTCATCATCGCCGCGGCGTTGGCTGCTTCCGCCGTCGTATATCCGGATCTCCCCGAGCGCGTTCCCACTCACTGGAACCTCAAGGGAGAAGTCGACGGTTGGAGCCCGCGAGCGTGGGGCGCGTGGCTGATGCCGGTCGTAATCGCGTTCGTCTGGGCGTTGATGCGGTGGCTGCCCGCTATCGATCCGCGCCGCAAGAACTACGAGAAGTTCGCCGGCACGTTCGAGGGAATCATGCTGTCGGTGATGGTGTTCATGCTGATCCTGCACGGGATCACGCTGGCCGCCGCTCTCGGGTATCCGGTCGCGATGGAGCGTGTCGCCCCGGCTGCGGCCGGGCTCCTCTTCATCGTCATCGGCAATCTGCTTCCGCGCGCACGGTCCAACTGGTTCGTGGGCATCAGGACTCCCTGGACGCTCTCAAGCGATCGTGTTTGGGAAAAGACTCACCGAGTCGGCGGGCGGCTCTTCGTGCTTGGCGGGATTCTCATCTCCCTCTCGGCCCTCCTCGGCGCGAGTTGGGGGCACTGGTTTCTCCTCGCCGTCATCTCCGTCTGCTCCGTCGGTGCGGTGATTTATTCCTACGTGGAATGGCGGAAGGAGAAGATCGCGACCGCGGCATCGACGGGCTGAACATTAAACCACTCAAGCCATGATTCACTTTCTCACCCGGATCGCATTTCAGCTGTCCGCGCTTGCTCTCTGCGCGGCGCCCGCAAGCGCCGAGGGCGATCCTCGCGCGGCGCGCGACACCATCGCGCTCGCGCCGGTCGACACCGTCGCGCCCTCGACGGTCGTCGAGTCACCGTACGAGTTCACGAGCGGCACACTCTCGCTCCCCGGAACGCTGACGCTGCCCAGGGATGCGGGCGGAAAGATTCCCGTCGCGCTCATTGTCGCCGGCTCCGGACCCACGGACCGCAACGGCAATTCCGGCGGTCTCATGCGCGCCCAGAACAACTCCAATCTCTATGCGATCCTGGCGTGGGAGCTCGCAGAGCTCGGCATCGCGTCGGTGCGTTACGACAAGCGGACGATCGGCGAGAATCTCAAGAAAGTCGATCTGCAGGGGACCTCGATCGACGATTTCGTCGACGATGTCACGGCCGGAGCGAAGGCCCTCGCTGCAGATGCTCGATTCTCACGCGTGGTGCTGCTCGGCCACAGTGAAGGGGCGGAGCTCGTTCTGCAGGCGGTGAACCGTGGTGCGCCAGCCGCGGGAATAATCATGGCCGCCGGCGCGGGCCGGCCGATTCGCACGGTTCTGAGAGAGCAGCTGTCCAGGCAGCTTCCGGCTGCCGAGATCGCAAAGTGGGATTCCGCGTTCGGGCGGTACCTGCGCGGCGAGGAGCCAGGCGACGTTCACCAGGCGCTCCGACCGATGTTTCTCCCGCAGTACCGGAAGTTCATGGTCAGCTGGGTCAAGTACGACCCGGCGAGCGAGATCGCGCGCGTAAAAGTGCCGGTGCTCGTCATCCACGGTGGCCGCGACCTCCAGGTGAGCAAGGACGACGCGCTCGCGCTCAAGGCCGCACAGCCGGCCGCAAGGCTGGTCTTCATTCCTGCCGCCAATCACGTCTTCAGGGCTACGATAAGCGACGACCGCATGGCACAGCTGCCACTTTACCGTGATCCGACGATTCCAATCGTCCCGGAGCTTGCGCCGACAATCGCCGGCTGGATCGACAAGCTCCCGTAGCGCCACGCGCGCGCCCTCAAGAGGGCGGTTAACTTGTAGGCTCGCCATGACACCAGCGAGCAATGCGATATAAATCGTTCCCCGGCACCGATCTCAAAGTCAGCGAGATCGGCTTCGGCACCTGGACTCTATCCACCGGCTGGTGGGGCGAGAAGACGGACGAGCAGGCCGTCGCCATGCTGAGAGACTCCCACTCCCGGTATGGAATCAACTTCTTCGATACCGCCGACACCTACGGCAACGGGCGGGGCGAGCGCCAGCTTGCCGAAGCGTTTCGCGGCCGCCGCGGCGAGGTCGTGTACGCGACCAAGATCGGGTACGACATCTACGATGCGGCGGCGCAAACGGCGCGACGGGGACAGAGCGAGCTGCCGCAGAAGTTCGACCGCGACTACATGCGCTTTGCGCTCGACAAATGCCTCGAGCGGCTCGAGACCGACCACATCGATGTCCTTCAGCTCCACAACATCAAGATGGAGCATGTGCGCGATGCCGCAATCTGGGCCGCACTGCGCGAGATGCGCGACGAAGGCCTCATCAAGGTGTGGGGCGCCGCGTTCGGTCCGGCTATCGGCTGGCTTTACGAGTCAGTAGAGCTGTGTGAGCGCGAGCCCGACGTCGGAACGATCCAGATGATATGGAATCTCCTCGAGCAGCACCCCGGGACGCCGATGATCGAGGCCGCCAGTGAGCTGGCGCCTGACTGCACGTTCAATATCCGCGTCACCCACGCCTCGGGCATGCTCGAGGGAAAGTACAGCGAAGAGACGGTGTTTCCGGAGAACGACCATCGCCGGCACCGGCCGCGCTCGTGGCTCACGAATGGCCTGAAAAAAATCCGCACTCTCGATTTCCTCACGACGCGAATGACGCTCGGCCAGGCCGCTCTCAAGTGGCTGCTCCAGGAGGAGCGCGTCGTGACTACGCTCCCCAACATCTACGACTACGAGCAGCTCGCGGAATTCGCCGAAGCATCCGACAAGCCTGATCTCACCGGGCCGGAGATGCGGCAGATCGCCGATCTTGCCGAGCGGAATTTCGGCGTCGACGAAGAGCCGATGAACTACAAGGGCACCATGGAGCGGGTGACAACGTGATCAACCCGTGGCACGATCTCCCCGCCGGGATTCATCCACCGGAGGAGGTGACGGCCGTCGTCGAAATTCCGAGCGGCAGCCGCAACAAGTACGAGCTGGACAAAAAGTCGGGACTGATTCGCCTCGACCGCGTGCTCTATTCATCGATGCACTACCCGGGCGACTACGGATTCATTCCTCGGACGCTGCACGAGGATGGTGATCCGCTCGATGTTCTGGTGCGGATCAACGAGCCGACATTTCCCGGCTGCCAGATCGACTGCCGTCCGCTCGGGGTTCTCAAAATGCTCGACCGGGGAGAGCCCGATGACAAGATCCTGGCGGTACCCTGTCACGACCCGTACTACCATGGCTACTTCGACATTGCCGATCTTTCGCAGCATTATTTGAAGGAAGTGGAGCACTTCTTCCATATCTACAAGGATCTCGAGGGCCGGCGCGTCGAGATCCTCGGTTGGGAAAAAAGCGAGGTAGCTGCTCAGGTGATCAGCGACTCGATAAGGCGGTATCAGGAGAAATTCCACCAGGTCGGTACTTGATGCTCGGCGGCATGTCCATGCGCCCGAGCCGGAGGACGAGATGATATCCAGTAGTCGAAGCGTTATGAGAAGCCTTTTCATCGGCGTGCCGGTCGTTTTCGCGCTCGCGTGCGGCGGCTCCGATGGCGGGAACACCAGCGACACCGCGAGCTCCAGGGTTCCGGGCCGCGACTCCGTCAGTGAATTCGCAATCAGTGAAGACGGTCTTGGTCCCGTGTTGACTGGAATGCAGCTGAGTGAGGCCGTCAATCTGGGGCTTCTCAGCGAGAATCCGAATCTCAAGCCGGAGTGTGATTACGTGTTCCCGGCTGTTGGCTCGGGCATTCCCGAGGGCGTGAGCGTAATGGTTGTCCGCGGGAGGATCGCCCGGATCGACGTCGACACCGGAGCCGTCACCACCGCGGAAGGCGCGAAGCTCGGCGACACCGAAGAGCGGCTCAAGGATCTCTACGGTGACGACATCACGACCAGTCAGCACAAGTACATCGAGAAAGGGCATTACATGACGGTGCTCGGGGACAGCGCCAGCGCGGGGAAGGCGATCGTGTTCGAGACCGACGGGCAGCAGGTTACCATGTTCCGCAGCGGCCGGCTTCCCGAGGTGCAGTGGGTGGAGGCTTGCAGCTAGTGGAGGCCCGATGACCGATCTTCGCTTTCCGGTCGGGAAATGGACTTCCGACGCGACCATCGCCGAGTCGGATTATCCGCGCCTGATCGGAGAGATAGCGGCAGCGCCAGGTGCGTTGCGATCCGCTGTCTCGGGGTTGTCTCGCGATCAGGTCGAGACGCCGTACCGGCCGGGAGGCTGGACGGTCAGGCAGGTGGTGCATCATCTGCCGGACAGCCACATGAACGCGTATACGCGCTTCAAGCTGGCGCTTACGGAAGACGAGCCGATCATCAAGGCGTACGATGAAGCGAAGTGGGCCGAGCTTTCCGATTCCCAGCGTGTACCCATCGATGTATCGCTCGACTTGCTCGACTCGCTGCACCAGCGCTGGGTTTCACTTCTTACCGGGATGGATGCACCGGCGTTTCAGCGGCGGCTAATCCATCCGGAGCGTGGGCCGATGACACTCTCCCGGCTGCTCGGGATGTATGCGTGGCACGGGCGGCACCATGTCGCCCACATCACGGCGCTGAGGGGACGCGAAGGCTGGTAGCGGCAGGAAGGCACCACGTTTGCCATACTGGATCCCCTAATCAGGGGGATGCACTATGAGATGGAAACAGAAAGCGACTTCACGCCAGACGATGTGGATGCTGGTCGGTGCTGGAGCGGCGATGGTGGCGACGAAACTGACCGAGCGTGGACTGGAGTCGGGATGGCGGAAGGTCAGGCATGAGGATCCTCCCGGTGATTTGTGGAAGGGCGAGGGAAGCTGGCCCAAGACGCTCGCCTGGGCGGCGCTTTCGGCCGCAACGATAGCTGCGGCGCAGCTCGCTGCGCGTCGCGGAGCGACCGCCGGCCTCAAGCGGATCACCGGCAAGCGGCCGCCCGCCGCCGCTTGATGGACCATTCACCCGGATTTCTGAAGCTCGTCGAGGATGCGAAGTCGCGGGTGCGTGAAATCAGCGTCGATGAGACGCGCGCGAAGGTCGAGCGGGGAAAAGCAACGCTCATCGACGTTCGCGAGGAGAGCGAGTGGGCCGCCGGACACGCACGTGGCGCCCGGCACCTCGGTAAGGGCGTGATCGAGCGGGACATCGAGAAACAGATTCCGGACAAGGACGCCGAGGTCATCCTTTATTGCGGTGGCGGCTTCCGCTCCGCGCTGTCGGCCGACGCCATTCAGCGAATGGGTTACACTAACGTCCGGTCGATGGCGGGCGGGTGGCGCGCCTGGGAGCCCTCGGGCGGGG
>Ga0190272_10001835_pt1 | contig 10183 bp, 10 predicted proteins | sample Popmic504T_FD_133746 | JGI IMG/M metagenome (GOLD analysis project Ga0190272, IMG submission 133746) | Populus adjacent soil microbial communities from riparian zone of Shoshone River, Wyoming, USA - 504 T | ecosystem: Environmental > Terrestrial > Soil > Riparian zone | place: USA: Wyoming... | reverse complement strand
GCCACCTCCCCCTCCGCCGGCCGGCCACGCCCCACCGCCCCCGCCACCCCCTCCCCCCGCCGGCCACCAAACCCCACCCCCGCCTCCCCCCAGCGGCCAAGCCCCGCCACCCGCACCCCCGAGTGGCAACCCGCCGCCGCCACCTCCCGGCGGAAGTCCGCCAGCGAGCAGCTGAGGCCGACCTTCTCGGCATCCAGAAGCATCCCGTTCGCCAGAAGCTCGCCCCCTGGAGGGGTGGCGAGTGGGGGTGAAGCGTCTTCAACTTTTTCGCGGCCGCGAACCTCGAATGGCCGCCCCCGATCTCGAAAAAGTTAAGCGGAACCCCCACTCGCCACCCCTCTGGCCACCTGCTTCGCAAACGCGATCACGGTCATCATCGGATTCACCCCCACCGAGGTAGGAAACAGCGACGCGTCGGCCACGTAGAGCCCCCGGGTCCCGTTGACCGACCCGTCGGCTGCGCAGACTCCCGTGCCGGAGTCCGCCCCGATCGCCGCCGTCCCCATCGGGTGAAATGCCTCCAGGCGCAGCTCCGAGCCCTTGAACGAGGTCGCCTCGAAATCGGCCAGCTGCCTGGGCTTGAGGACGCTGGCGCGGGCGATGTTGGGATAGACCTCGACCGCGCCGGCGGCGAAGTGGACTTCGGCGGCGCGGGCGATCCCGAAGGCGAGTCGCCGGGCGTCCTCGCGCTGGAGCCGGTAGCTGGCCCGCAGCGAGCCTTCGGCGCCGAGCCCGACCCGGCCGCTGGAGCGGTCGCAGAGGTGGACGCCGATCGAGGCGAGCTTGCCGAAGCCGAGCATCGCTTCCTGGTGCTCGCGGCCGGCGCCGAGCAGCCAGGCGCCGCCGAAGGCCAGCGGCGTGAAGGTCGCCTCCAGCAGGATGCCCCGGTCCTCCCACTCGTCGACGTAGTAGCTCTGCATGACCCCGTCCCAGCCGCGCACGTCCTCCTCGTAGCGGGCCCCGATCCAGCAGGCGGGGTGGATGTGGAGGTTGCGCCCGACCCGCGGCCCGCCCAGCCCCGAGCGCAGAAGCAACTCCGGCGTGCCGAGCGCGCCCCCGGCGACGATCGTCGCCAGCCGGGCGCGCACGGTGAACTCCTGCCGCCTGCCGGACGTGGCGCCTTTCCGCTCGTATGCGGAAGAAAAGCGCCACCCCCGCACGCCGACCGCGCGGCCGCCCTCGACCAGCACCCGGTCGACTTCGACGCCGCTGCGGACCCTGGCACCGGCCGCGACGGCGCGGGGCAGGTAGCTGACGTGCATGCCGCGCTTGGCGTCGATCTCGCAGCCGAACGGGCAGGAGCTGCACTGCACGCAGTCGCCGGCGTTGCGGGAGATCGGGCCGCCGCTGGCGCCGATCGCCGCTGCGCCCTCCATCGCCAGTTGGCCGTTGCGGCCCATCCGCTCCGGGTCGAGTTGGCGCACGCGCAGGAAGTTCTCGGCCTCGGCGAAGTCGGCGTCGAGCTCGCCCGCCCACGCGACACCGTGGTCGCGCCGCCACTCATCGAGGACGGGCTCGGGGGCGCGGAAGCAGGTGCCCGAGTTGATCACGGTGGTCCCGCCGAGCACCCTGGCGACCGGGACCGGGATCGCCGGCGATCCCTCGGCGATGGTCAGCCCCCCGTCACGGTAAAGGCCGGCGATCGCCTCCAGCGGCTCCTGCGGGTAGTTCTCGCGGTTGAAGTGACCGCCCGCCTCCAGCACGACCACGTCGAGGCCCGCTTCGGCGAGTTCCGCAGCGGCCACCGCGCCGCCGGCACCGGAGCCGACGATGACCACATCGCATTCCTCGCCCTCGCCACGGGGCTCGGTGTCGCCGAGGCTGCCGGCGGGCTCCGGCAGCGAGCCGTCGGCGAGCGCGCAGCTGGTCTCGAACCCGATTCGCTCCCTGACCGCGGGCGTCACCGCGTAGCCCAGGGTGGAGAGCACCTTTGCCATCAGCAGCAGCTCGTGGTGGAGGCGGAAGCGGGAGCGCTCCAGCCTGTGCAGGAAGTCCTCGCGCGCCGCCGGGTCGAGGCGGCTGAAGCGCCAGGGGAAAGGCAGCCACTCGAAGGCGCGCAGGCCGAGCCGTAGGCGCAGCAGGATGCGTGGCGAGAGCGAGGTCAGGAACCGCGCCACCGGCCCGGAGACTTCTACGTCGCGCTCGGCGGCGGGCAGCCCGTCGATGCCGGGCGCCATGCCAGCGCAGATCGCGCTCAGAGTGCGCTGCTCAGCGGCGGAGAGCCCTGGCGAGCGCTGTCAACCGGGGTCGGCGGGCCGCCCGATCCGGCCCGCCACCGACCAGAGCCAGAGCGAGAGCAGGGCGAGGAAGCCGTCGACGAGGAAGTTGAGCAGGTAGGCGAAGACGTCCTGATCGAAGAGGAAGAAGCCGAGCGACCCGAGCGAGGAGGCGGTCTTGCCCGCGGCCAGCACCAGCAGCAGCGCCCGGTAGCGGATCACGTCGGTCTGCGCGAGCAGGCAGATGCCCGTGATCACGACCATGTAGGCGAAGCCGAGCGCCAGCCAGAGCTGCTCGTCGCCGTGCGGGGCGGGGGTGAAGCCCCCGAACCACTCGCCCACGTCCGTGAGCACGTCGAGCGTCCCGTTCGGCACCGCGATGAAGAGCAGCCCGACGACCGCGAAGGTGGCCGCCAGTAGACGCAGGTTGAGGACGACGAATCTCTCGGCCGCGGGTCCCTGCATCGCTGCGTGACAATACTGGCTAGTCAGCCAAACCGGCCCCCGCCTAGAATGCCGCGCGTGATCGATCGGGAGCAGGTACTTCACGTCGCCAGACTGGCGCGCCTTCGGCTGGAGGACGGCGACGTCGAGCGGATGACGGGGGAGCTCTCTGGGATCCTCGAGCACGTCGATCGGATCGCCGAGCTTGATCTGGAAGGGGTCGAGCCGACCTCGCACGTTGTGGTGCTGGAGAACGTGCTGCGCGCCGACGAGCCGCGGCCGAGCCTGGCGCCGGAGCAGGCGCTGGCCTCGGCGCCGGACCCTGACCGGGGAGCGTTCAGGGTCCCCTCGCCGCAGGCCGACGCCTGATGGGAGAGTTGCTCGACCTGACCGTCGCCGAGGCGGCGGCGAAGATCGCCGCTGGGGAGATTTCCGCCGGCGAGTACTTCGAGGCCTGGCAAGGCGCGGCGGCCGGGGACGAGCTGAACGCTTACCTCTGGTCGGTCGAGGACGCCTCGACATACGAGGTCCAGGACGGGCCCCTGCGCGGGATCCCGGTCGCGGTCAAGGACATCTTCTGCACCGAGGGAACGCCGACCACGGCCGGCTCCCGGATCCTCGAGGGCTACCGGCCGCCCTACACGGCCACCGCCGTGCAGCGACTCGACGCCGCCGGCGCCCGGGTGCTCGGCAAGACCAACATGGACGAGTTCGCGATGGGCTCCTCGAACGAGAACTCGGCCTACGGGCCGGTGCTCAACCCCTGGGATCACGGCCGCGTCCCCGGCGGTTCCTCGGGCGGCTCCGCCGCGGTGGTCGCCGGTGGCCTGGCGCCCTGCGCGATCGGCACCGACACCGGCGGCTCGATCCGCCAGCCCGCCTCGCTCTGCGGCATCGTCGGGCTGAAGCCCACCTACGGGGCGATCTCGCGCTACGGGATGATCGCCTTCGCCTCCTCGCTCGACCAGTGTGGGCCGCTGACCCGCGACGTCACCGACGCGGCGCTGATGCTCTCCGCCTTGCACGGCCGCGACCCGCTCGACTCGACCTCGGTCGGGATCGAGGGCGGGATTGAGGCGCCGAGCGCCGAGGACCTCTCCGGGCTGCGCTTCGCAGTGCCGGCCGAGTTGGCAGGGGACGGGATGGAGGCGGGCGTGCGCGAGGTCTTCGAGGCGACCCTGAAGCGGATTGAGGAGCTCGGCGGCGAGGTTGCCGAGCTGCCGCTGCCACACGCTGAGCACGGCATCTCCGCCTACTACGTGATCGCCCCCGCCGAGGCTTCCTCCAACCTCGCCCGCTATGACGGCGTCCGCTACGGGGCCCGCGCCGAGACCGCCGCCGACCTGCTCGAGATGTACGAGACGACCCGCGCCGAGGGCTTCGGCGCCGAGGTGAAACGGCGGATCATGCTGGGCACCTACGCGCTCTCCTCCGGCTACTACGACGCCTACTACGGGCAGGCGCAGAAGGTACGGACCAAGATCGCCGAGGATTTCCGCGCCGCTTTCGAGGGCTTCGACTTCGTCGTCACCCCGACCTCGCCCTCGGTCGCCTTCGGGCTCGGCGAGAAGACCGCCGACCCCTTGGCGATGTACCTCAACGACTTCTTCACGGTGCCGATGAGCCTCGCCGGGATCCCGGCGATCTCGATCCCGGCCGGCTTGGCCGAGCCCGCCGGCGGCGGTCCGCAGCTCCCGGTCGGCTTCCAGATCGCGGCCCCCGCCTTCGCCGAGCAGAAGCTGCTCGAGGCCGCCTTCGCGCTGGAGCAGGGGATCGGCTTCGAGGCCAGGCCAGGGGGCGAGGATGGCTGAGGGGGCACCCGAGCTGGAAGCCGTGATCGGACTGGAGATCCACGTCCAGCTGGCGACAAGGACGAAGATGTTCTGCGGCTGCGAGCTCTCCTTCGGCGACGAGCCCAACGTCCACACCTGCCCGATCTGCCTCGCCCACCCCGGTGTGCTGCCGGTGACCAACGAGAAGGCGATCCGCTACGCCCTGCAGATCGCCGCGGCGCTGGAGTGTGAGGTGGCGCCGCGCTCGATCTTCCACCGCAAGAACTACTTCTATCCCGACAGCCCGAAGGCGTACCAGATCAGCCAGTACGACATTCCGCTTGCCAGCAACGGAAAGCTGGGTGACGTGCGCATCCACCGCGCCCACCTCGAGGAGGACGCCGCGAAGATGATCCACGTTGGCGAGTCGGGACGGATCCATGGCTCCGGCGCCTCGCTGGTCGACTTCAACCGGGGCGGCACGCCGCTGGTCGAGATCGTCACCGAACCAGACCTGCGCGGCGCCGCCGAAGCGGCCCAGTGGGCGCGGCTGCTGCGCGAGACGGTGCGCCAGCTCGGTGTCTCCGACGTCAACATGGAGGAGGGCAGCCTGCGGGTCGACGCCAACGTCTCGGTGCGGCCGGCCGGCAGCGAGCAGCTCGGCACCAAGACCGAGCTCAAGAACATGAACAGCTTTCGCTTCCTGCAGCGCGGGGTCGAAGCCGAGCTAGAGCGCCAGCGGGCGCTGATCGGGGCGGGGGGGACCGTGACCCAAGAGACCCTCCACTTTGACCCGCGCAGTGGCGAGCTGACCTCGTTGCGCTCCAAGGAGGAGGCCCACGACTATCGCTACTTCCCCGAGCCCGACCTGGTCCCGTTGGCGCCGACCGAGGAGATGCTGCGCGAGGCCCGCGAGGCGCTGCCGGAGCTGCCCGCGGCGCGGATCGAGCGCTATGTGGGCGAGCTCGGCCTCGCCGAGGACGTGGCGATGACGCTGGCCACCGACCCACAGACCGCCGATTTCTTCGAGCGGGCCGCGGCGGCGGGGGAGGGGGTCGAGGCGAAGGCGGTCGCCAACTGGGTCACCGGCGAGCTGGCCGCCGCCCTCCGCCAGGAAGACGACGAGGTGAGCGCCGCCGACTCCAGGGTTGAGCCTGAGGCGCTCGTCGCGCTCGTCGCCCTGGTCCAAGAGAAGAAGATCTCCCACGGCAGTGGCAAGACCGTGCTGGCGGCGCTGGTCGCCGAGGGCGGCGACCCCGCCGCGATCGTCGAGCGCGAGGGCCTCGCCCAGATCTCCGACAGCGGCGAGCTGGAGTCGATCGTCGCCGCCGCGGTCGAGGCCAACCCCGCCGCCGCCGAGCAGATCAAGGCCGGCAACGGCAAGGCGATCGGCGCCATCGTCGGCGCCGTCATGAAGGAGACCAAAGGCCGCGCCGACGGCGGCGAGGTCAGCAAGCTGATCCGGGAGAAGCTCGGTATCTAGGGGTCAGGGGGCGAGGTCGTGGTGTCCTCGGCTTATACCGGGGTGGGAACCAAGGAAGCGGTGGTTCTCCTGGTCTACGCGGGACTAATGCGGGCGCTGATCGCGCTCGTGTCCAAGCTCGTGGACCGATAGGGACGCCGCACAAACAAAACGGTCCCGGGGAAAGCACCCCCGGGACCGTCTGTGTGGAAACCACTTGGCCGAAACTTTAGCGCTGCGGCGGGCAGCTCGTCGACAAGTGCCTTCTGAAACTTTGTAACATATTGTTACAAGCTTGCTAGGCTGGCTGTATGGCCTGGAACGTCGTCATAGCCGGAGGGGGTTTCGGCGGTGCGGCGGCGGCGCGGGAGTTGGAGCGGGTGCTGCCGAGGCAGTCGGCGAGGCTGGTCCTGGTCAACGAGACCAACTTCATGCTCTACACGCCGTTCCTGCCCGAGGCCGCGGCGGGGACGCTGGAGCCGCGGCACGTGGTGACGCCGCTGCGCGACATCCTCAAGCGGACCTACCTGCGGCTCGGCTCGATCGCCGGCCACGACCCGGAGGCGAAGACGGTCGAGCTGCGGACCAAGGCCGGCGACGTCGAGACGCTGCCCTACGACCAGCTGCTGCTCTCGCTCGGCTCGGTCTCGCGGGTGCTGCCGGTGCCGGGCCTGGCCGAGCACGCGGTCGGCTTCAAGAGCCTCGCCGACGCGATCTACCTGCGCAACCACGTCGTCGAGACGCTGGAGGAAGCGAACGCGACCGAGGACCCGGCCCGCCGCGACCAGCTCCTCACCTATGTCTTCGTCGGCGGCGGCTACGCCGGGCTGGAGGCGCTGGCCGAGCTGCAGGACTTCGCCGCCGACGCGATGGAGAGCTACCCGCGCGCCCGCCTGCACGGGATGCGCTGGGTCCTGGTCGAGGCGACCGACCGGGTTCTGCCGGAGATCGACCGCCAGCTCGCCGAGTACGCCCTGCGCGAGCTGCGGGGGCGCGGCATCGACATCCGCCTCGAGACCACCCTGGAGCGGGTCGAAGCCGACGGCGCCACGCTCTCCAGCGGCGAGACCCTGCCGACCCGAACCGTGGTCTGGACCGCCGGCGTCTCCCCGCAGCCGATCCTCCGGGACCTGAGCCTGCCGCTCGACGAGCGCGGCCGGGTCCCGGTCGACGAGCACCTGCGGGTGCGCGGCATGGACTCGGTCTGGGCGATCGGCGACTGCGCCGCAGCCTCGGACCCGCGCGGCGGCCTCTGCCCGCCGACCGCCCAGCACGCGGTCCGCCAGGGCCCGGTCGCGGCCCGCAACATCGCCGCCGAGCTCGGGATCGGCTCGCCGCAGGCCTTCGAGTACCGCAGCGAAGCCTCCTTCGTCAACCTCGGCCGCTACAAGGCGGTGGGGCGGATCGGCGAGCGTACTTTCCGCGGCTTTCCCGCTTGGTGGTTAGCCCGGAGCTACCACATGAGCCAGATTCCGGGGGCCGCTCGCAAGGCCCGCGCCGTGCTCGACTGGACCGCCAGCCTGCCTTTCCGGCGCGACATCTCCGAGGTCGGCTCCATCGGCCACCCGAAGCCGCTGAAATAGAGCGATGCAGTACCTCGTCATCGCCTTCTCCTTCGGCCTCGCCACCGCGATCATCGGCAAAGGCAAGGGCAGCTCCTTCTGGGTCTGGCTGCTGATCGGCACCATGGTGCCGCCCTTCGGCCTGATCGCGGTGATCCTCTACCGCTCCGAGAAGGTAGAACCCGAACGCCAGTGCCCGAACTGCGGCAAGGCGCTCAAGCTCTACGTCCAGGTCTGCCCCCGCTGTGGGCTGGACCTCTACCTGCCCGACCCGGCCGAAGTGCGGCACCCCGGGGTCGAGCAGCGCTGACTGAGGGCCGCGGCCCTCAGCCCTGGGGGGCCCGGGCGGCCAGCAGCGGGGCGGTGTCCCAGCGGCCGATCGCGTCGATCACGCGCCCGTCGCGGAGCTCGAACCGTCCGATCCCGTCCCAGGCGAGCGGCTCGCCGGCGACCGTGGCTTCCATTGCGTACTCGACGAAGACGACGCTCTCGGCCGCGGCCCAGTTCCTCACCTCGAGCGAGATGTCGGGCATCGCCGCCTTGATCCCCCGGATGTAGTCGGGCTCCTCGTCGCCCCGGATCGGCTGCTCCATGCCGGAGTGGTCGATCCGTGCCTCGGGATGCACCATCTCGAACTTCTCCAGCCGGTCGACGTCGAAGCTCGACCAGATTTCCCGGTACACCTGCATGAAGCGTTCGGCGTCCTGCATCGGTTCCCCCTGTCGTTCGGTTGTGGGTCGACGGCGACCATAAGCCGGCGGGCGAACGCTGTCTGGCGGAAATCCGCCGTTGTCACCCGCCGGGGTCCTGCTGTCCGAAAACCGCCAGAAACGCGAACCCGGGCGTGGCACGATGGAGCCGTGATCGACGACTTCGAGGCCTGCTACCAGTTCATGCGCAGTCGCGATCCGTGTTACGACGGCTACTTCTTCGTCGGGGTGCTCTCGACCGGCATCTACTGCCGCCCGAGCTGTCCGGCACGGCTGCCGAAGCGGCGCAACGTGAGGCTGTTCCGGACCGCCGCGGCCGCCCAGGAAGAGGGGCTCAGGGCCTGCAAGCGCTGCGATCCGGATGCCGCTCCCGGCTCGCCCGCCTGGAACCGCCGCGCCGACGTGGCCGGCCGCGCCTTCCGCCTGATCGCCGAAGGCGCGGTCGACCGCGACGGCGTCCCGGCCCTGGCCGGGCGGCTCGGGTACAGCCAGCGCCAGCTGCAGCGCATCCTCACCGAGGAGGTCGGGGCGGGGCCGCTGGCGCTGGCCCGGGCGCAGCGCGCCCAGGCGGCGCGGGTGTTGATCGAGTCGACCGGGATCTCCTTCGCCGAGGCGGCGCTCGCCGCCGGCTTCGGCAGCGTGCGCCAGTTCAACGAGACGATCCGGGCGGTCTACGCACGCACCCCGACCGAGCTGCGGCACCGGGCGCGGAGGCGGAGCGGCGGGCCCTCGGCCGGGACGATCGAGCTGAGGCTCGCCTGCCGCGAGCCCTTCGACGGCGAGTCGGCGATCCGCTTTCTCGGCCACAGGGCGGTGCCGGGGGTGGAGTCGGCGGACGGCCTCGTCTACCGCCGCTCGCTCTCCCTGCCGCACGGCGGCGCGGTCGTGGAGCTCTCGCCGGAGTCCGCCGCGGTGCGCTGCCGACTGCGGCTCGACGACCTCCGTGACCTGGCCGCCGCGGTCAGCCGCTGCCGCCGGCTGTTCGACCTCGACGCCGACCCGGGCGCGGTCTCCGCCCACCTCGGCCGCGACCGCCACCTCGGCGAGCTGGTTCGGCGGCGGCCCGGCCTCCGCGTCCCCGGCTGCACCGACGGGTTCGAGCTCGCGGTCCGGGCGGTGGTCGGCCAGCAGGTCTCGGTGCTCGCCGCGCGGACGGTGGCAGCGAGGCTGGTGGAGCGCTACGGCGAGCCGCTGGCGGAGCCGCTTGGATCGATCGCCCGCCGCTTCCCGACGGCCTCGGTGCTGGCCGAGGCCGACCCCGCCGAGCTGTCGATGCCGCGCGCCAGGGCGGCGGCGCTGCGGGAGTTGGGGGCGCGGGTCGCCGGCGGCGAGCTGAGGCTGGACGCTGGGGCCGAGCCGCGGGCCGCCGTCGCCGGGTTGCTCGAGGTGCCGGGGATCGGGCCCTGGACCGCCACCTACGTCGCGATGCGAGCGCTGGGCGATCCGGACGCCTACCCGCCCGGCGATGCCGGGCTGCGACGGGCGCTGGAACTACGGGGCCTGCCGGCCGACCGGGCGGCCGAGGAGCGGATCTCCGCCGCCTGGCGGCCCTGGCGCTCCTACGCGACGATCCACCTCTGGAGCAGCCTCGGCGACGAGCCGCTCAGCGCAGCCAGGTCCGCACGATCGCGTTCGCGAAGCCCATCCCGTAGCGGAAAACGGCCGGCTTCTTCGAGTGGCCGTGCAGCCGCTGCTCGACCGTGATCGGCACCTCCTTCGCCGGAATCCCCCGCTTGATCGCCTCGATCATGAACTCGGAGGTGTGGAACTGCTCCTGGCGCAGGACGAGCTGCGGCAGGACCGTGGTGCGGACGGCGCGTAGCCGTTCGAGCAGTCGGTCACGTGGGTCCGCGTGATCAGCGAGACGAGGCGGTTGAAGAAGACGATCCCGAGCTCGCGGGCGAAGTGGTTGCTGTCGGCCTCGCCGAGCACGCGTGAGCCGTGGGCGACGTCGACTTCGCCGTCGAGGACCGGCTTGACCAGGCGCTCCATCTCGGAGGGCAGGTGCTGGCCGTCG
>Ga0190272_10001834_pt1 | contig 10183 bp, 3 predicted proteins | sample Popmic504T_FD_133746 | JGI IMG/M metagenome (GOLD analysis project Ga0190272, IMG submission 133746) | Populus adjacent soil microbial communities from riparian zone of Shoshone River, Wyoming, USA - 504 T | ecosystem: Environmental > Terrestrial > Soil > Riparian zone | place: USA: Wyoming... | reverse complement strand
CTCGAACGTGAAATCCTGGGTAAGTCGAGCGGGGGCAAGCCCACCTTCCTAACCAGCAGCTGCTCGGAGTTGAGTTTGATCCGAGCTAGCAAGCTTCCAGGATGCAGTGGACGAGCAAGAAAGAGCACCTCCCAAGCCCACCTTCCTAACCAGCAGCTGCCTCGGAGTTGAGTTCTGATCCGAGCTAGCAAGCTTCCAAGACGCTGTGGACGAGCAAGAAAGAGCATTCTCCCAAGCCCGCTTCCTAATCATGAGCTGCTCGGAGTTGAGTTTTTGATCCGAGCTAGCAAGCTCTCAGCGACCGAAATTGCTTGAACCCGGCGCCTTTCCCAACACTATGTCGGCGGGGGAATCCAAGACGCTGTGGACGAGCGAGAAAGAGCATCTCCCAAGTTGGAATGAGGGCCACGATTCTGCTTTGTTCCGACTATCTAATTCGTACGCGGTCACTGTGCCCGCGGCCAAACGTTTCCGGGGCATACATCTCTTCCGCTTTCGAGGGAGGGACTATAAACAACCCCGGGGTTGTCGCTCGAGCAAAATAAGTGTACTCATGCACGCCTTCCCAGAGGAGCGACGTGAAAGCCTCAACACGTTCATCGCGCAGATTCTGATGTTCGTACCAAATGTGGCGCCAGTACCAATAATGGTCATAGATTCCGGCACCGCGCTTGACGCCTTCTTCAGGAGAGCCGGCAGGCAGTCTTTCAGTGGTCGCCAGTTCCGGATTTAGAGGTTCAAGTCCGGCCGGTAAGGGATCCACCAGAGCCACGTGGTAGCGGCGCGTCGGGTTCGACATTGTGACGCGCACACGTACTCGCGCGCCGGCCTTGATTAACCAGCCGCCATCTGCTTCGCGCTGCACGTCGGCAGCGTTGTCAACCGCTTCATACTTGCGTTCCAACAAAAAGCCGTAGTCCGCGGCAGCGATTTTCAAGTTGGCCGGCGCAAACTGCGCGCCGATACGAAAGTAGAGTCGCCCTGGGCCTTCTTTGCCGATGGTGAGGTTTGTCGGAGCGTTTGCAGTGCGCGCGACCAGCTCTGACATCGGCAGGGTAAATTGCTGGCGATCAATCGAACGTCCTTTGAAGACTTGTTGCCCCGCGTAACCGTCGCCGAGCCAGACGCGGGCCACGAAATCGGGCGTCGTGCGTTCGTAAGTCTCGAAGTAACGATCTAGCGCCAGCAAAATAAAGACGTTCTCCTGGGTACTTACCCAGCGCCCATGCTTGCGGCCGGACAGAAGCCCACGCACCAGTTTCGGAATCAACTCGCTTTGCGGCTGGTCGCCAATAAGCGCATCGAGGATGACGCCATCTGCGCGGCGATCTGAGTGGAGAACGGTATAAGCGCCATCGCTGTAAGAGTCGGCGAAGTGGGCGGCCCCCGCTGTTTCGGTAACGCGATTGTTCAAGTGACGACGGATAGCCACGGTCTCTTCGTTTGAAGCGCTGTCCGAAGAGACGACAGTTAAGAGCCAGCCGAGGGATTCAAGTGATAACTTTTCTACGCCACCGGCATCCTGGATAAGTTTGCGCGCCTTCTCGGGATCGCGGTCATCCATCAATGCGCGCACGTAAAGTGCGTACGACTCGATAGCGCGCCGTGATTCGACGCTATACTCGCCGGGGAACTTGCTTTCGATCGAGCGCAAATAGTCTGCCGAACGATCCAACATCGATTCAGGCACACTGAAGCCTTTGCTCTTCGCGCGCACGAGGGCATGGGCCACGTGGACAGAGATGTAAGGAAATGATGGTTCACCCCGGCGCCAGAAATCGAACCCACCATCTTCGTTTTGCAGACCCTGCAAAAGCTTCAGATCAGAAGCCACGTAGTCGCGCATCGCTTCCGGCGACGGCAAGTCCTGCGCCTTGAAGGCAGCGAGCACGTCTTTGAGGGCGGCGATAGCGATGACGCGCGAGGCAATCTGTTCGGAGCACGAGTAAGGATAGTTAGTGAGATAGATGACGGCGTCAGTCAGTTCCTGAAGTTGTGTGGAAGCTGTGGTGACTTCGAGTCCGCCAAATGTCTTGACGGCACCCGCCGGGGCCTTCACCGGTTGCGCGATGCTGCCGTTATCGATCACACCATAGGTCGCGAATGCTTCCGTAGTTGCGGGGGTGTAAACGGGAAGCGAAATTTCGGCCGCGTCCGTTCTCGCGGCGCCAGCCGCGACGATCTGAAAACGCGCTGTGCCGGGTTTTACCGCCGCGATCGGGAAGCGAACTTCGAGGCGGTCATTCGCAGGGACGGTGACCTTACGTCCAGCGCCCTCAGTAAGTTCAGCATTCGAAGCGCGCACCGCCACGCTCACGCTCACTGTCTGGTCGGTTTGGTTTTGCAACACGACTGGAAGCTCCGCCGTGTCACCGTAGTTGAGGAAGCGCGGCGCCGAAGGCCTCGCCATCAATTGTTTGCGAGCGGTGATGGCAGACTCTCCAAAGCCAGAGAGTTTGCCGCCGGCAACGGAAATGGCCATCACACGATAGCGCGTCAGATTGTCGGGCAGCTTAACTTTGACCTGGGCGCGGCCGCTCGCGTCAGTCGGCAGTGAGGCGGCGAAGAGAGCAAGAGCGTTGAAGTTTTGACGTGGGGATATTGTCGCCCCTGGGAGCCTGGCACTCTCGCTTTCGCTGATAAGGTAGTTCATCCGGGAGAACCCGTCCGGGCTCGTCGCGAGCCTGAGAAGGCTGTCCGAGTTACGACCCGTGACGGGCAGACTTTGAGCCTGAAGCGCTTGAATAGACCCTCCTGTCGCAAGCTGTTTGACCTCTTCAGGATTAGCCAGCGCCACCCGTGCGCGCAGGTGATAGTCGTTCACATTCTCATCGCGCTTGGCGTAGAAGATCTGCAACGGATCGTTGAGCTGATAGTTCGCGACCGCCAGCACGGATTCGTCAACCACGACAACTACTGTATCTGTCCCTGACACTCCCCGCCCCGTCACATCCTTTACTTCAACATCAACCAGCGTCTCAGACCCTGGCTCAAGCACTCTCTGGCGCGGAGTGGCCGTCACACTCAGACGTTGCCTTGAGGGTGGAATCTCCAGGTTGATTTCGCCGGAAGCAAAGGCGGGACGCTTCGGCAAAGTGGCCGCCGGGTTCCCTTGATCGTCAACCCGTCCCGCTGATCCGACCAGATCGACCTGCACATGCACATTGGGCTCCATCGCCTCCGCAAGCGGTATCCGCAAGGTGTAGGAACTTTCGTTCATCGTGAAGCGCTCGCTACGCATGAGGCCCGAACGCCTGAGCGTCAAGATCCCTTCCGCCGGCGTAAACGGGGCCTGGACCAGAATCTCAGCCACCTCATGGCCGGTGTAATTCCGGCGATCGGGAATCAGTTCGACTTTTTGCTGCGCCACCTCGCGCTGTGGCGGCAACATTCCGCCGGCGACCCACAGCGACAATTCACTTTCGTTTACGCGCTCGCGGTCGTCGCGCACCTGTGCAATCAGACTGTAACTACCGCCCTCCTTCGTCTGAAACCTGGTGCTCACTTCGATGTCACCACTTTTCAACGTCTGCTCCTGCGCACCTCCCGGGCCTATCAGCCGTAGGAGGACGTCGCGTCCAGGCAGCGCCTTGCCGTCCAGATCAGTAACGATGGTCGCGACTTCAAACGCGTCACCCTTCTGCACGAAGGTGCGCGAAGACTTCAAACCTACGTACACGTCAGCTGGGTGGACCAGCAGCGCGGTTTCCGCCGCGATCGTCTGACGGTTCACATCCTGCACCCGCGCCGCCGCCACGACACTCGTCGGACGAAGAGGGTTTACGCTGTCAAAATCCATTCTCAGGGTGTGTTTGCCGTTCGCGTCGGTTCGCCCTTTGAACGTCTCTGTCTTTGCCTGGGTGTACTCGTTTGCGACGCCCCACCATGGGTGAAACTTGCCAAAGGTGTAGTCGCCGCGAGTGGGTGGTGTGTAATTCGTCGATCTTGATGTGACGGTCCAATCAACTTCTGTGTCGGCCAGTCCGCCGCCCGTGTAGTAAGCGGCCGTCATCGTGGTGGTCGCAAACGAACCGACGAAGTGTGGCGCGGCAGAAGCGCGTGCTGTGATTTCGAATTCCGGACGGCGAAATTCCTGCACCTGGAAGGAGTGGGAATATCCGCGGCCGTCTGCTTCGAGTTCGAACGCTACGGTAGCTCCGCCAAGATGCATTGTCGCGGGGAGCTTAAACTCAAAGTTGAAGCCGGCGAGCGCATTGAGCTTCGCGCTGCCCTTCGTGATTTCGTTGTCCTGCGAATCCTTCAGAACGTAGTTGACTGTCTCTCCCGCTGCCGTGAACATCTCGGTTCCGCCCGTCGGCGTTAAGTCTGTTTTGCGAATCCAGCCTTTGATGTTTACGGCTTCTCCTGGACGGTAGAGTTTGCGGTCGTCAATCACATACCAACGGAGCGTTTCTTGCTTCTCAGCGTTCCTCCAGGTGCTGAGCTCGGAGTTCCTGTAATAGTTGGGATAGTACATCGGTGGCAGAATCGCCAGGTCTTTGCCACGACGTGCGACCAGCAACGACGACGGCCCCTGCGGGTTTGGAGAAGTTTTGAAAGACAAATGCGCCAGACCGTCGGCCCCGGTCGTGCCTTTAAGGTCGTCTACGGCTATGCTCAGCTCGACACCTGCGAGTGGGCTGCCATCCTTAAGAGAATTGGCCCAGGCCACAACTTCCTTTTGGTCGGCGAAAGCGTCAAGGCCGATCTCTGTCGATTGCACCCACGCTTCCGCGCGGTTTCGCCGGTAAGCGAGGACGGTCACCCGCTTGTCTCTATCTTCCGGAGGTTCGACGGGGTCGACTTTCACGAAGACCTGGCCGTAGCCATCGTCGAGGGCGCTGGACAGATCAATCGTAGTCTCGATGAGTTGGTCGGCGTCTGCCTGACGTCAATGATCTTGTCCGAGACGAGCTGGCCGGGTGGGGACGGAGGTTCTCCGCCACCGTGGCGGCCTTCTTGGTAGCTCAGGAATTGCCGCCAATCCTCCGGCGTTACTTTGTAAATCGCGACTCCTAATTGAGCATAGTTCAGACTGTAGACGGTGAACGCGCGTCGACCCGCAGGGTCGAGAACGACGAAGTCGTTACCCGTAGCGAACAGCGCCGGCTCAGCGGTGGTTACTTTGAAAGAGACCTCGTTGTCGCCCGTGAGCGTCTGCCCGAATCTATCTTTGATACTGCGATCCAGAGTGACCGTGTAGGTCGTGTTGCTACGCTTCTCGCCGTCGATATCGATCCAGTGGTGGTTCAAACTAAATCTAACGTTGGGAATCTCCGGCGTGATCCGGATGCGATCGGACCCTAAACTTTCGTTAGCTAGCTGATTGCTGAAAGTGATACGAAAACCATCAAACAGGGAGCAGCGTGGTCGGTAACCACATTGCATATTAGTGATTCGCAGCGGGCCATGGGTCTTGAAGGAAAAACCTTGCTCGCTCGCCGTCGTACGTGGTCCCTCTGCGGAAGGCGCTCCGGTCGTAATTACGACCCGCATGTTGGTGTCTGACGGCAGGGCGTTTTGTGTGGCGCCGTCTGCACCAACTGCGCGTACGACCAGCCAGCGTCCTTCCAGTGCTCGCTTGGCGAGATCTTCAACCCACCCATCGGCTTTTATTTCTTCGGCAGTGGCCAGGCGGAGCCGCACGCCTGCGACGGCGGGTTGAAGTTTGAGACTTTCAAGCGTTCGCGCTTTGTCGATCCGTTGATCAAACTCAAGGAACATCAATGGATCGCGGGGTTGGCTTTCCCCGCTGGGATAGGAGTTTTTAAGGTTCGGCGGCGGCGTGGAGAAGGTGAAGGTTTTGGCGGCCGGCAGCGCGTTGCCCAGCGCAGATCTCGTGCCGGCCGGGATTTTGAGGGTGTAAACCGTGGCCATCGGCAGCCGTCCGCCCTCCGCTTCCGGTTGAAACATGAGTGTCTGCGTTCCAAGCCAGCGCCACTTGCCCTGCGGTTGCGGCGTCAGTGTGACGGGGACATTGGCTGCTGCTTCCTCCTGCGAAGAAACTGCCACCATCGGCTGCGAAAACGTAATGCTCAGGTTGGGAGCCAACCCTACTTCGCCTTGCGGTGCAAATCGTATGATCTCAAGTGGGGTGTTTCTGACGGTGCCAGGTGGTGGACCAGTTGTTGTAGCTGGTGCGAAGGCCGCTTGTATTGTTTCGCCGGCGCGCGGAGGCGGCAACGAACCTTCGCGAAGTTTGAAATCCAGCGAATCGTTCGCTTCCCGCTTTAGCGATGGCAAACGCGCGAGCAGTTTACTGGTTTCTGCGTCGGACAATCTCGATGCGCTAGCGGTTGGGGGTGAAGCCGGAGGCGCGGCGTCAGTTTCTTTTCCTTCACTCAAGCGAAAGCGTAATCCATCAGCTTCCTGTGATGCGCCGTTATGCTCAGACATCGAGCGTGCGGCAGTTGCTGGAAGGACCGTTACGAGGGTCGTCCAGATAAGCAGAAGCGAGAGGGCGGGCCGGAGGGTCATGGGAGTTTTGCCTCTGTTCAATTTGGGCTCTGGTCAGACTGATGCCCTTCGGCATACTCGCCGTTGTCTCGCCTCTTCGTGAACCAGATTGAATTGGCCCACCTTTGGCGCAATTTACACCTAGCTGGAGTTTGACAGTGACGAGCGGCAGTTCGTATAGTCGAACGCGTTAAAACGCACTCTCTTCCTCCTTGCGCTCGGAACAATTCAACTCCGCGTCAGTTCGAATTTAACCGGAAGTAATCAACTCTTTGTTAAGGAATTACTAAATGATTAAGCGATTCATCTTTGCTCTCGCCGTAGGACTCTGTTTCCTGGCTGTCGTTCCCGCACACCAGCCCGTGTCTGCGAAAGACACCTGGACCAGCGTTCGCACAAGTAACTTTTATCTGGTGGGCAATGCCAGTGAGAAAGAGATACGCCAGGTGGCAACACGACTCGAGCAGTTTCGCGATGTGTTTAAACGACTGTTCCCGGGAATGAACTTCACTTCACCTGTCCCCACCACCGTCATCGTCTTCAAGAGCGACAGTTCCTACAAGCCTTTCAAACCAATCGCTGACGGCAAGACGGTGGCGGTTGCCGGATATTTCCAGGCCGGCCGCGACGTAAACTACATCACGCTTACGACAGAGAACCGTGCGGAGGACACCTACAGCACAATCTTTCACGAGTATGTTCACTTGCTGGTCAACAACACGCTGGGCAAGACCAGCGCGCCGCCCTGGTTTAACGAAGGCATTGCGGAGTACTACAGCACGTTCGACATCAAAGAGGACCGCAAGGTCCACCTCGGCAATCTGATTCCCTATCATCTTGAGCTGCTGAGGACCAGCCAGTTGTTCCCGCTCGAAACGTTGTTTTCAGTTGACTACTACTCGCTGGAACGGAATAAACACGACGCCCGGGGACTATTCTATGCGCAGTCGTGGGCGCTGGTTCATTACCTGATCCAGGGTAATGACGGAAAACGCGTTTCTCAGCTAGGGCAGTTCGTGAGCCTACTCCAGAAGAAGACCCCCCTCGAGACTGCTTTCCGCCAGGCTTTTCAAACAGACTATGTCGGGATGATGAAGGAGTTGAAAGACTATCTACAGCGCCGTACCTATCGTATGCAGATTGCGACTTTCGAAAGGAAGCTCGAGTTTGATGCGGAGATGAAGACTGCACCGGTTGGCGAGGCTGAGGCGCACGCTTATCTTGGCGATCTCCTCTATCACATCCAGCGGAACGAAGATGCGGTGAAGAGACTTGAACAAGCACTCGCACTGGATTCGAATCTTGCGATGGCTCATGCCTCACTGGGCATGGTCTTGATGGAACAAAAGAAGATCCCAGAGGCAAAGAAACATCTCGAACTGGCGGTCGGTGAAAAATCCGCCAGTTACCTGGCGCACTATTACTATGCCTATGCCTTGACTCGCGAGCTCATGACTGAAGGTCAACCTGTTTATGGCTTTCCCGCCGAGGCCGCCCAGACGATGCGCACCGAATTGCGCAGGGCGATCGAGCTCAAACCGGATTTTCCGGAATCGTATCACCTGCTCGCATTCGTGAATCTGGTCACGGGTGAGCAACTGGACGAGTCGATTGCTCTGATCAAGCGCGCAGTGGCGCTCTCCCCCGGCAGTGAAGAATTTTCGTTTGTGTTGGCCCAGCTCTACATGCGTAAGCAGGATTACAACACGGCAAAGACAGTGGTTGAGCCACTGGCAGTCAACGGTGCGGACCCGCAGATCCGGGCCAACGCGCAAAGCCTGCTTGCTTCGATCTCGTCTATTCAGGAAGAGATGGGACGCTTCAACGCCGCTAACGCCGAGAGCGGGGGTGATTCACGGGAGAGGCCGAGACTCAGACGGCCAACCATAGTTGCTGATCAGTCAGTGCCGATCGAAGACACAGATCCAGCGTCTCACCTGCGGGAGGCATTGCGGCAACCGGCTGCCGGTGAAACACAAGTGATAGGCACCCTGGTGAGCATTGTCTGCGATGCCAGGGGTATTACTTTCGTGGTCAAGGTAGGCGACGGCCTCATCAGGCTCACGGCCGGACGCTTTGAGCAGGTTGATATCAGGACCTTCAGCACCGAGGTCACTGGCGAGATCACGTGTGGTCCGCGTAAGCAGGCGAACCCTGTCGTCGTCAGCTACCTACCCGGACCCGATGCGCGGAAAAAGACCAATGGCGCGATTCGCTCCCTTGAGTTTGTCCCGAAAGACTTTACGCTAAAACCCTAGGTGAGACGGAACCTCACTCGTCCTTGCTAGCCACGTTTCGCTTTGGTCCCTGCAGTTGTTTCATCAACTCGTCAACAGCAACTTCGAGTTGACGATCGCGGCCGGCCAGGGTGTCGGCCGGTAGGTTGTCAACCAGCACGTCAGGTTGCACTCCATAGTTTTCCATGTTCGTGCGTTTAGGATCGGCGAGGAATACTCCGACGCCGGGTGTGCGCACGGTTGAGCCATCGATAAGCGAATAACTTCCGGTGCCGATCACCGCGCCCATCGTTGGCGTGCCGACTACCTTACCCAGCCCCAGTGCGCGGAAGCCGGCTGGAAACATTTCCGCATTCGACGCCGAGCGCCAGTTTTGCAGCACGATTTTCGGTCCAAAGAACCCGGCGAAGGGTCGACCGGTTGCTTCGGTGCCGCGCGGTTGCCAGATCTGATATTGCCTCTGGACCAGAATGGCCAGCAACTCTTGTTCGATATTGCCGCCCCCATTCCAGCGCTGGTCGATCACCAACGCTTCCTTATTGCGAAACTCGCGAATCTCCTTTTCAAACTTCCGCAGCGAGGGCGGATTCATCGCCTGGATATGAAGATAGCCAATCCGGCCGGCGGAAAGTTCATCCACTTTCTTGCGCCGCTCCATGACCCAGCGCTCATATCGCAACTGGCTGTACGCGCCGGTAGTGATCGTTTCTATGCGTGTCACCCAGGCGCCGTCTTCGCTGGCCTTGTTGTTGAAGGTGATCTCACTCTTGCGGTTGAGCCGATTGTTGAGTAGCTGCCAGTAGTTGTCCCCGGCGCGCACCTGCTTGCCATTGATGGCGATCAGGTAGTCGCCGACATTTACCCGCACCCAGTCCTTATCGGCAGGACCGGTTTCGTAAACATGGGTTACCCGGTAGCGTCCGGCAGCACTGTCGGCTTCAAGCTCGACGCCAAGATGTCCGGTCGAGACGCCTCCGGCCGGTCCTCGCGGAGGTGGCGCTGCGCCTGTGTGGGACGCATTCAGTTCGCCGATCATTTCGTTAACGATGTTCAGCAGCTCTTGCCGGTCTCCGACGTAGTCGACCAGAGGCCGGTATTTTGTTCTTGCTGCATCCCAGTCGGTCCCATGCATTCGCGGATCGTAAAAACGATACTTCATCGTGCGCCAGGCATCGTCAAACATCTCGGCCCACTCGGCAGGGCGATCGACACGAACTCTGACGTTAAAGTTAATGCGCCGGCGCATGCCGTCACCGCGCGGTGCACTGGCGGCCGCCGCCGCTGCTGCTGATCCGGGAGGAGGCGATGGGGGCAGCGCGACTGAATAAATTCCATCACGCTCACTGAAAAACAACGTGCGTCCGTCGCGGGAGATATTTAGATCGGAAATACCGCCTCCGCCGAAGCCGCCACCTCCACCTTGACCACCCTCTTCGCTCGGAGGCAGTCCCGATAAAATGCGCGAGAGCCGTTTGCCGTCGTCCTGAATT
>Ga0190272_10001832_pt1 | contig 10193 bp, 8 predicted proteins | sample Popmic504T_FD_133746 | JGI IMG/M metagenome (GOLD analysis project Ga0190272, IMG submission 133746) | Populus adjacent soil microbial communities from riparian zone of Shoshone River, Wyoming, USA - 504 T | ecosystem: Environmental > Terrestrial > Soil > Riparian zone | place: USA: Wyoming... | reverse complement strand
TGCAGGTCACCGTTGGACGTCGGGGTGGCCGCGATGACGATGGCCCGCCGCCCCCCGGTCACGTGCCGCTCGCCTCGTGCGTCGCGGTGAACCGCCCGGCCAGGTCCGCGTCCCACCACACGGCGTACATCTCGAAGTCCGCGGTGCCGTCGTTGACGACCTGGTGACGCTCGTGTGGCGGGAAGTGGGCGATGTCGCCCGCGACGAACGGGTGCCGTCGGCCCTCGCAGACGATCTCGGCGCGGCCGGCCAGCGCCACCCAGATCTCGTACTCGTGGTGGGCGTGCGCGCCGGACTCGGCGCCCGGCGCCACCACGCACCACGAACCCTCGAACGGCGCGTTCAGCGCGGCCCACGGCATCAGCCGCTGGGCGGCCAGCCCGTTGTCGTCCTTCAGCCCGACGCGGTCGAGCGGGCGGATCTCCATCGTCACGGACTCCCTTGCGTCGTGGGTTCCTGGGTGGCGGCGGCGCCACCGGCCAGCGCGACGAGGCGCACGAGGTCGGCGACGGTGCGGGCCGCGTGGAAGGCGCGGAGGTCGAGGGTGATCGCGAACCGGCCCTCCAGCCGGGCCAGCGCGAACAGCGAGGTGAGGCTGTCCCAGTCGTGCGCGGCCAGCACCGGTTGCTCGACCAGCGCGGCCACCGGCACCCGCATGGCCTCTTCGAGGACGGCGAGGACGCCCTCCTCGGTCGAACCTGGGATGGGATCGCTCATGCCACACCGGTCCCTTCGCGGACGTCGATCCATGGCGGGACGGCGGACGGTTCCTCCGTCGGTCCGTCCATGGCGAGCACGAACACGCCGTCCCCGGTCCGGCGGAACCCGGCCGACTCCCAGAACCCGGCGGCCACCCCGTTGCGGCCGGTGGGCACGAAACGCCCCTCGACGGCGACCGCGCCGGCCGCCCGCGCGCGATCCACGAGCCACCCGGCCATCGCCAGCTCGACGCCGCGGCTCAGCACCCGGCAGCTCAGCACCAGGTTCGACACCCGCCACACCGGGCCACCGCGGTCGACCCACACCGCGCCGACGACGCCCTCGTCGCCGAACCGGTCCGACACCGAGAACGCGGCGACCAGGTGGTCAGGGTCGGCGCTCATGGCCGCGGTCGCCGCGTCGTCGAACCGTCGGCCGGTCAGGTTGAACTGGTTGGTGCGGGCCGCCAGCTGGGCCACCCTGGCCACGGCGTAGTCGGTGACCGGCTCGGCGACCATCCGCAGCCCCAGCGCGGCCAGGTAGTCGTGCCGCGAGCCGAACCCGTCGGCGAAGTCCGCCCGCACCGCGCGCGACCGGTACAGCTGCGGCCGTCTGCGGTCGGTGTCGGTCAGCTCCATGACGTCGAACCAGCCCGGCCCGAGCAGCCGGCGGACGAACCCGGCCGGGTCACCGTCGGCCGCGACCACCGCCACCTCGGGCAGCTCGTCGGACACCTGGCCGCGCTCGAACGGGGAGTCGTCCATGAACACGACCGCGCCGGGGGAGAGGCCGAGCGAGTCGACCGCCTGACGCAGGTTCGCCGCCTTGGGCGCCCAGTTCACCGCGGTCACCGCGAACGCGTCGGAGCGCAGCAGCACCTCGGGGTGCTCGGCCAGCGTGGTCGACACCAGGTCCGCGTCGTTCTTGCTCGCCAGCACCAGCACGACGCCCTGCTCGCGCAGCCGCAGGACAGTGCGCTGCAGCTGCCGGTGGCAGTTGCCCGGGTAGAGCCCGCCGAGCTGCACCCCGGGCCCCACCTCGCCGAGCACCCCGCCCCACAGCGTGCCGTCGAGGTCCAGCGCCAGCACCTTGCGCGACGCGCCGGCCCTGGCCTGCGCCACCCTGCGGACCTCGGTGGCCAGCACCAGCAGCGCGCCGTCGGTGTACGGCAGGTCGGCGAAGCGGTGCAGCCGGTCGTCGCGCACCGCGTACGGGTGCTCGGCCAGCGCGCCGACCAGGTCGGTCACCACCACCTGGCGGTGCTCCTGCGCCAGGTCGAGCAGCGCGGAGTTCACCCCGTACCACAGCCGGCACAGCCTGGCCCGGTCCCGCCAGCCGATGACGCCGTCGCGGGCCTGCGCCGGCAGCGGCACCGTGTGCAGGACGAGGGTGGCGCCGGTGCCGCGCAGGTACGACGCCACCAGCGCCCGCAGCCGATCGGTGCGCCCGGCCAGGTGCTCGCCGAGCTCGTCGAGGTCGGCCGCGCTCCAGTCGTCCGGCAGGAAGTACCCGTCGTGGAGCAGGCACACCACCACGTCGGCGCTGTTGTTGTCGCCCTTGTTCTCGGCGCCCCCGGCCATCGTCGGCTCGAGGGTCCCGTACCCGCCCGACACCACGTCGGGCAGCAGGTCGGCGCCGAGCAGCCGGGCCCGCAACAGGTCGTCGAGCGGCTCGACGGTGCAGCTGGCGAGCACCTCCACCCGGACGGTGGGCAGGTCGGTCGCCCCCGGCTCGCGGCCGGCCAGCAGCCGTCCCGCGACCCGCAGGACCATGGGGTCGGTGGCGTCGGCGAGGGCCCGCCGCACCGCCGGCCCCGGCGTGGTCCCGGCGGCCACCGCGGCCCGCAGCTCGTCCAGCACGGTGTCGCGGCCCATGTCAGACCCGGACCAGGGTGCAGTACCACCGCATCCCGATGGAGATGCCGGCCAGCGCCACGACCTCGCCGGGGCGCACGTCCCCGCGCCGCAGGTGCTCGCCGAGGCACACCAGCTGGTCGGCCGCGCCCATGTGACCGTGCTCGGCGGCGACCGCGGCGTTGGTCCGCGACGCCGGCAGCGGGTACGCGGCCGCGATGTCCGCGATGCCGTCCGGGTCGTTGATGTGCACGAGGTGGGCGACCTCGTCGCGGTCGATCCCGGCCTGCCGGCACGCCTGCTCGACCACGTCGACCATCCGCCGGGTCAGCAGCTCGCCGAACGCCTGCAGCCGCTGCGGGTCCTTGCGGAAGTGCGCCTGCACGGTCTCGGTGCCGCTGGGTGCCGTCGCGCTCGACCATCCCGGCGGCGGCACCGGTGACACCGCGCCACCGTGGTCGGTGCGGAACCAGTCGCACAGCTCCGGGTCGGTGAACTGCGCGGTCGAGAGCCACTGGCAGCCGGTGTGCCCGCGGCGCAGCAGCACCGCGACCGCGCCGTCGCTGTGCACGGCGTTGTTGACGTTCATCCGGTTGCGGTGAAACTCGCTCACCCGGTTCACCGCGACGAACAGCACGGTCTGAAGCTCCGGCTGGATCGCGAACTGCCCGGCGACCATGCCGAGCCCGGTGACCCCCGACGCGCACCCCTCGGTGAGCAGCAGCGTCTGCGTCTCGCGGATCTTCAGCTCGCGGGCCAACGACGCCGACGTGTCCCAGTGCGGGTACTCCGGCATCTCCGAGGTGGCCAACGCCACCAGGTCGAGCTGCTCGGGGTCGGTGCGGGTGGTGGCCAGCAGGTCCTGCGCCGCCTGCGCGGCCAGGATCGTCGCGGTGACCCCGTCCTCGGCCCGGTGGAACGTCCGGTAGCCCCAGCGCAGCACCCGCTCCGGGTCGGACACGTACGACGCCGCCGTGTCGGCCACGTCCTGGTCGGTGCCGAAGGCGAAACCGAAACCGTCGATCCCGAACGTCACGGGCTGTCCAGCCATGGGTGGTCCTCCTCTCGGCGGGTGCTCAACTCGACAGCAGGGGTTCGGTGGCCAGCGACGGCACCGGGCCGGTGTGCTGGTGGACGAGGACGTCGGCGGCGATCTCCGACGCGCGGGTGGCCAGCACGCTCAGCAGGGAGTCGGCGATGCCGTGGGTGGCCTCGTTGACGCCCTGCAGGTAGCAGGCCGCGGTGGCCGGGCCGTCGACCACCAGCCGGTACTCCCTGCTGACGGTGATGTCGTCGATGCCGAGCTCGGCCGCGAGGTGGCGCACCAGCCACGGCATCCGCCGCACGAACCCGGTGCCGAGCAGCACCAGGTCGCAGCGCAGCTCGGTGACCGTGTCGTGCAGCCGGTCGGTCAGGTCGAGCACGACCTCGTCGCCGTCCATCCGGGCGCCGGCGATGTCGGTCATCGTCATGAGCCGCAGCCGCTGCCGCCCGCTCAGCCGCTCCTGGTACACCTGCTGGTAGAGGGCGTCGAGCAGGGCGGGCGCCAGGCCCGCGTAGTTGGTGCGGTGCATCTCCTGCAGCAGTTGCTCGCGCGCCTGCGGTCCGGCCCGGAAGAAGTCGTCGATGAACGACGGGTAGTACAGCTCGTTGGTGAACTTGCTGCTCTCGTAGTTGTTCAGCCCGATGGAGCGCATCACCATCGCCACCTGGCTGTCCGGCAGGTCCTGCTGCACCGCGTGCACCATCTCGGCCGCGCTCTGCGCGCCGCCGATCACCGCGACCCGGTACGGCCGGTCCCTGGGCAGCTCTTCTGGCAGCCCTGCGATCCGCGGCAGGTACTCGGAGCTGTGCACCAGCCGCGCCGCCGGCAACCCGGCGAACACCTCCGGCACGTGCGGGTCCCGGCCGACAGCGATCGTCAGGAACCTGCTGCCGATGGTCGACCCGTCGGACAGGCGGGTGAGCCAGCCCGACAGGGTGCCGTCCGGGTCGCGCCGCGGCTGGACGGACACGCACCGCCTGCCGTACTCGATCCGTACCCGCGACAGCGAGTTGGCCGCCCACTGCAGGTACTGGGAGATCTCGCTGCGGTACGGGGTGAACGTGCCCAGGTTCACGAAGTCGTCCAACCGGCCGACCGAGTGCAGGTAGTTCAGGAAGGAAAAACGGCTGCACGGATTGCGCAGCGTGACCAGGTCCTTGAGAAAGGACACCTGTGCCCTGGTCCACGGCAACAGCATTCCGCGCTGCCAGGCGACCGTTTCGTTCTGTTCTATCACCAGGGACCTGCTGGCGAAATCATCGCTCGCGAGTTCGTCGAGAGCGATGGCGAGCGCCAGGTTCGACGGACCGCCGCCAATGGCGAGCAACTCCACGTCGCGGTGTTGTGTCAACTCGTCCTCCATGGAGATGAATTCCGCTGGGTGCGGCGTCCTATGGGCGCGCGGGTACACCACTACCGGAGTTGTGCCCGGTACCGAATGAGGTGTTGTTCAGCCGTTCAGCCGGGCCGGCAGCGCGGTCAGGCCGTGCATCAGGGTGCTGGTCTTCCAGGTCAGCTCGTCCGCCTCGACGGCCAGCCGCACCTTCGGGTAGTGGCGCAGCAGGCCGCGGATGCCCAGCTCGACCTCCAGCCGGCCCAGCTGCGCCCCGATGCAGTAGTGGATGCCGTGCCCGAACGCCAGGCTGCCGCTCACATGGCGGGTGACGTCCAGCCGGTCCGCATCCGGGAACCTGCCGGAGTCGCGGCCGGCCGAGCCCATGGACACCACCACGATCTCCCCGGCCGGAATGGTCACCCCGCCCACCGGGAGGTCGGCCGCGGTGAACCGGAACGTGCCCAGGCTCACCCCGCCGTCGTAGCGGAACAGCTCGTCCAGCGCGGCCGGCAGCAGCGCGGGATCGTCGCGCAGCAGGTCCAGCTGGTCGGGGTGGCGCAACAGCGAGTGCAGCGCGTTGCCGAACGTGCTCATCGTCGTCTCGTGCCCCGCCGCGACCAGGAGGAACACCATGGCCACCAGCTCACCCCTGCTGAGCTGGTCGGTCTCGTCGCCGACCTGCACCAGCGCGCTCACCATGTCGTCGCCCGGCTCGCGCCGCTTGGCGTCGATCAGCGTGCCGGCGTACTCGACGACGTTCGCCGATGCCCGCGCGACCTCCTCCGGGTCGTGGTGCGACCCGACCAGCGTGGTGGCCCACCCGCGGAACGTCTCCCGGTCCGCCGGTGGCACCCCGAGCAGCTCGGTGATCACCGTGATCGGCAGCGGCAGCGCGAACTCGCCGATGAGGTCGGCCTGCTCCCGGCCGGACATCGCGTCCAGCAGGGACTGCACGATCTCCTCGATCCGCGGGCGCAGCTGCTCCACCCGGCGCGCGGTGAACGCCCTGCCGACCAGCCGGCGCAGCCGTTCGTGGCGCGGCGGGTCGGAGTTGAGCATGTGGGCGCTCAGCTCGTCGTCGAACGCCGACGGCTCCTCGTCGGCGCCGGAGTGCCTGGCGAACAGCTGGTTGATCCGCCGGCCGTCCTTGCTGATCCGAGGATCGGCCAGAATTGCGCGGACGTCGTCATAGCGCGTGACCAGCCACACCTTCACCCCCGTCGGCATAATCACCTCGCGGGCCGGGCCCTCCTCACGCAGCCGGGCATAGAGCGCGTAGGGGTCGTGCAGAAAATTCGTCGGAAGTTGCTCGATGGCAGGTGCTGAGCCGTTGTTCATACTGGCGTCCTCCCGGGGCGGCTCTTGGTCTCCCGAGGTGGTGCGAATCTCGGGTCGACGGCTCCAATAAACGACAACTTGGCGGTGTTGTCATGAGCCGAATCGCAAGACCACCCGTTCAGCGCAGGAGTCACTTCGCGGCCGTGTGGCGCGGCATTCCGCGGCAACCACCGTTGTCTCGCAATTCCGTGCGGTTATCCACGTTCCGTGCCGGTGAATGACCCGATCGGCACGCCGAATTGCTCGACCGCCGTAGTTGTGGCGGGACCCGGTACCGCCCCCGGAACGGACGCGCGATCATCACCCGGTCGGCAGCACCCACGAAGCACGAACAGGTGGCACGGTGGGCGGTGAGCGTCGATCACCCACCGCAACCGTCACCCGATCCGGTGTAATCACCCGCCACTCACGCCACACCCGTAGCGCTCGGTGCGCCCTCGCTCCCTTGTCCACGAACTCGACACCACGGTCGCCGGAGCATGATCGAACTACCGCCGTGTCGAGTTCACGGACAGCGGCGCGGACCCGCGGGGTCGTTCCGCTGAGCGTTTCCCGCATGAACGTGACAGCAGTCTGGTTCGGGGGCCGTGCGACCAGACTGGTGTCACGTTCATGCGGCTGGTGCGGCTCCGGACAGTGCCCCGCCGTCCCACCCAACCGCACAACCGTGCTCGGCCTGGGCGCGCTCTTGTCCACGAACTCGACACCACGGTCGCCGGAGCATGATCGAACTGCCGTGGTGTCGAGTTCACGGACAGCGGCGCGGGGACGCGCACACGAAAGAGCCGGCCCAGGTGCTCGGCCGGCTCTTTCGTGCGATGGTGCTAGTCCAGGTAGTCGCGCAGGACCTGCGAGCGCGACGGGTGGCGCAGCTTCGACATGGTCTTGGACTCGATCTGGCGGATGCGCTCCCTGGTCACGCCGTACACCTGGCCGATCTCGTCCAGGGTGCGGGGCTGACCGTCGGTGAGGCCGAACCGCAGCCGCACCACGCCGGCCTCGCGCTCGGACAGCGTGGCGAGCACGGACTGCAGCTGGTCCTGCAGGAGCGTGAACGACACGGCGTCCACCGCGACGACGGCCTCGGAGTCCTCGATGAAGTCGCCGAGCTGGCTGTCACCCTCGTCGCCGATGGTCTGGTCCAGCGAGATGGGCTCCCGGGCGTACTGCTGGATCTCCAGCACCTTCTCCGGGGTGATGTCCATCTCCTTGGCCAGCTCCTCCGGCGTGGGCTCACGGCCCAGGTCCTGGAGCAGCTCGCGCTGGATGCGGCCGAGCTTGTTGATGACCTCGACCATGTGCACCGGAATACGGATGGTGCGGGCCTGGTCGGCCATCGCGCGGGTGATCGCCTGCCGGATCCACCAGGTGGCGTACGTGGAGAACTTGTAGCCCTTGGTGTAGTCGAACTTCTCGACCGCGCGGATCAGGCCGAGGTTGCCCTCCTGGATCAGGTCGAGGAAGGCCATGCCGCGGCCGGTGTAGCGCTTGGCCAGCGACACCACGAGGCGCAGGTTCGCCTCGAGCAGGTGGTTCTTGGCGCGCTCGCCGTCGCGGACGATCCAGTGCAGGTCGCGACGCAGCTGCGGGGAGAGCTTCTCGACGGTGTCCTCGGCCTTGCGCACCCGCTCGGCCGCGTAGAGGCCGGCCTCGATCCGCTTGGCGAGCTCGACCTCCTCCTCGGCGTTGAGCAGCGCCACCTTGCCGATCTGCTTGAGGTAGGCCCTGACCGAGTCGGCCGACGCGGTGAGCTCGGCGTCCTTGCGCGCCTGGCGCAGCGCCTCGGACTCCTCCTCGTCCCAGACGAAGTCCTCCGAGCCCGGCCCCTTCGGGGTCTCGACCTCCTCCTCGGGCTCGACGACGATCTCCTCGATCTCGACGGCGGCGAGGTCACCGGCGTCGGGGGAGAGGTCGGCATCGCCCTCGAGGTCGGCGTCCGCCTCATCAACGGCGCCACCGGGGCCGTCCGGCTCGTCGGTGGCGGCCTTGCCGGCCTTCTTGGCCGCCGGCTTCTTGGCTGCCGGCTTCCTCGTCGACTTGGTCGACCCGTTCTGTGCCGCTGCCGACTGCTCGGCCCCCTCGACGACGGCCAGCTCGGCGTCGCCGTCCCGCTTCGCCGTCTTGGCGCCGCGCGGGGCGGTCGTGGTGGAGCGTCGGGTTGCGGTGTCTGCGGCTGCCACGTAGGCCCTTTCGCGACGTTCGGTGTTCGAGTTACATCACGGCGCCGAGCTGAATCGACCTCGGCAACCGACGGGCTGGGGAGGTGCCCGGTAGGTTTTCGCATACCGGCACCGTTCCATTGTAACGAGGCTTTGGCCCTGTGACGCCCATTCAGGTGCCCTGCGACGCTCGCGCTGCCGAGGCTCGACCGCCGACGCGGCGTTTTCCTGCGGATTTGCCGCCCGTATCGTCACGAGGACGGTGTGTGCGCGGCCAGCGCGGCGCCGACGATGCCCGCATCGTTGCGCAATTGTGCGGCGACGACGGTCGTCCGGTTGCGCAGCAGCGGCAGCCACCGGTCCGCCTGCTTGCTCACGCCGCCGCCGACGATGATCAGGTCCGGCCAGATCAGGCCCTCCAGCGCCAGCAGGTACCGCGACACCCGCGGCGTCCACTCCCGCCAGGACAGGTCCAGCTCGTCCTTGACCGACGCGGCGGCGCTGTCCTCGGCGTCCATCCCGTCGAGCTGCAGGTGGCCGAACTCGGTGTTGGGCACCAGTTCGCCGTCGGAGAACACGGCGCTGCCGATGCCGGTGCCGAACGTCAGCAGCACGACCACCCCCGACACGTCGCGCCCGGCGCCGTAGCGCATCTCGGCGAGTCCGGCGGCGTCGGCGTCGTTGAGCACCCGCACCGGCTCGCCGATCTCCTTGGAGAGCACGGCGGGGCCGTCGATGCCGATCCAGCCGGGGTCCACGTTCGCCGCGGTGAGCACGGTGCCGTGCTTCACCACGCACGGCAGGGTCACGCCCAGCCGGCCGTGCCAGTCGAACGCTGTCACGATGCGGGCCGCCACCTGGGCGACGGCCTCCGGGGTCGACGGCTCGGGGGTGGCGATGCGCAGCCGCTCACCGATGAGGGTGCCGGCGTCCAGGTCGACGTGGCCGCCCTTGATGCCGGAGCCTCCGACGTCGATGCCGAACCCACGGCTGCTGCTCATGCGCGCCGAGGGTAGCGGCTGTGGTCAGATGGAGCCGTGCCAGAGGTTGATGTGGCCGCCCTGCGGGCGGTGGCCGTCCGGGTGGCCGGCGAGGCGGCCGATCTGGTGCGGCGGATGCGGTCCGACGGCGTCACCGGCGTCGGTGCCAAGAGCACCGAGACCGACGTCGTGACGGCGGCCGACCGCGCGTCGGAGCGGCTGATCAGGGAGCGCGTCGCGGAACTCCGCCCCGGTGAGCCGGTGCTCGGCGAGGAGGAGGGCGGCTCGGCGGTCGCCGGCGGGGTCCGCTGGGTGGTCGACCCGATCGACGGCACGGTCAACTACCTGTACGGGCTGCCGTGGTACGCGGTGTCGGTGGCCGCGGTGGTGGGGCGGGAGACGGTCGCGGCCGGGGTGGTCGAGCCGAGCACCGGGCGGGTGTGGAGCGCCGCGCTGGGCGGGGGCGCCACCCTCGACGACCGGCCGCTGCGGGTGTCGGACGCGCGGCGCATGGAGCTGGCGCTCGTCGGCGTCGGGTTCTCCTACTCGCGGGAGCGCCGGGTGTGGCAGGCCCGGCTGGCGAGTGAGCTGGTGGCCGGCGCGCGGGACCTGCGCCGTGGTGGTTCGTGCGTGATGGACCTGTGCGCGGTGGCGGCCGGGTGGCTCGACGGCTACGTGGAGCACGGGCTGTCGCACTGGGACTGGGCGGCGGCGTCGCTCATCGCCGCCGAGGCGGGCGCGGTGGTGCGGGTGCCGACGGTGGACGGCTCGGACCCGGACGGG
>Ga0190272_10001831_pt1 | contig 10198 bp, 6 predicted proteins | sample Popmic504T_FD_133746 | JGI IMG/M metagenome (GOLD analysis project Ga0190272, IMG submission 133746) | Populus adjacent soil microbial communities from riparian zone of Shoshone River, Wyoming, USA - 504 T | ecosystem: Environmental > Terrestrial > Soil > Riparian zone | place: USA: Wyoming... | reverse complement strand
GTTGTTGAGATCGCTGTTCGACTGGTCGAAGAAGACCTTGCTGAACACCAGCGTCGCCGCGGTGCCGTAGAGGAAGAACTCATACCACTCGACGACGGTGCCCGCCATCGAGGCGGTGACCACGCGACGGAGACTCGATTGGGGTGGGGGGGAGCCGGGGGTGCGGGGGGACGTGGCTGAGCTGGTTTCAGACGTAGCCATGCGCTGTTACCTCCTTGTAGGGCGCGAAGCGGCAGGGGGATGCCGCTCGGCGACCTTACCTGAGATTTGATTCAGGTTTCAAGTGGGTTGCGTGATCGAGACGTTTCCGCTACTCACGGAGGCGGACGAGCCTCTCGTGACCGGTCTCTTCGAGTTCGGCGATCGACTCGCGCGCCTTGACGAAATCAGAGAACGAGCGGTAGCCGAGGGCCTTCTCGCTGAACGAGGGATCCATCCGCCGCATGTGGGTCTTGACCGCCGAGCTGTGCAGCCACTCCGCATCGTCGTCCTTGTCGTGTCCCAGCCGCAGGGCGCGCTCGAGAAGCCTCGTCGCGACCTCCTGCGGATCCTCCGGCACCTCTTCGACCGGCGGGGCGGGCGGGTCGGCGGTCGCGGCGACGGTCGTCGACGAGGCGCGTCGATTGGTGCGCTTGGGCGGCGCCGCCGGTCCCAGGGCCTCGATGAGGGATGCCTCGACCTGCGCCGCGGCCGGGGCGGCGTCTTCTGCGGTCGTCGCCTCGGTGCCGGGTGCGTCCTCGGCCGCATCGTCCGGCGCCGGATCCTTCGCCGGTGCCTTCTTCGCCCCGCGCCCGCCGCGGGTGCGCGGGCCGGGCTCCGCCGCGGCCTCCTCGGGAGCGGTCGCCGCGCTCTTGGCGCGGGACGACGTGGCCCGAGAGGGCGCGCGGGATGCGGCATCCTTCGTCGCGACCCGGGGCACACGGGGAACGCCCGGCAGCGAGTCGTAGGCCTCGAACTCGTCGCAGGCGGCGGCGAGCGACTTCGCCGTCGACCCGGCGACGCCGACGCCCACGACGTAGCGCCCCAGCCTCCGGCAGCGCTGAGCGAGAGGGACGTAGTCCGAATCGCCCGCCACGATCACGACGTGCGTGAGGTCGGGGAGACGGAACATGTCCTCGACCGCGTCCACGGCGAGACGGATGTCGGCGCCGTTCTTCGCGTATGCGGCGGCCGGGAACAGCTGCACGAGATCCACGGCACGGGCCACGAGCTGCGTGCGATAGACGGCGTTCACCGGCGAGGACCAGTCGGCGTACGCGCGCGTGAGCACGAGGGTGCCGAAGGATGCCGCGTAGTCGATGATCGCGCCGACGTCGATCGTCGCGGCCGTCAGGCGCTCCGCGATCTCGGGGTCTTCGGGCGTCTCGATGATCCGCTGCCGGTCACGTCCGTAGGAGTTGCGCCCGTGGACGCGGTCGTACCAGGAGATGACGATGTTGTCGAAGTCCAGGTAGACGGCGACGCGGGAGTTCTGCGAGTCGGGCATTGCTCCAGTCTGACAGGCCGGTTCGCCGCGGTCAGCGCTCGGCGGGGTACACCAAGCCGATCTGGCGGCGCACCTCGTCGAGGGTGCCCATGATGGCGACGGTCTCGTCGATCGGCAGGATGTCGCTGTCGTGGGCGCCCGACGACACGTACCGCTCGGCGGCGAGCGCCTGGAACTGCATGCCGCGGCCCTGGATGTGCGACTCGTACGACTCGAGGACCTCGCCGTCGGGCGACACCAGGCGGAACGACGTCGGGGTGTACCAGACCCGGTCGATGTCGATCCGCGCTTCGGTGCCGACGATCGATGCGGTGTTGGGGCCGGCGGCGTGGGAGGCAGACAGCGACGTCGACAGCGCGCCGGCGGCGTGGGTGAAGATCGTCGCAACCTCGTCGTCCACGCCTGTCGCCCCGATGCTGGCGGACGCGGTGATCGCGGTCGGGGCCCCGAGGATGTCCCACGCGAACGAGATCGGATAGATGCCGAGGTCGAGCAGCGCACCGCCGCCGAGGTCGAGGTTGTTGAGCCGGTGGGCGGGATCGGTCGAGATCTTCTGGGTGTGGTCGGCGAGCACCGCGCGGATGTCGCCGAGCGCGCCCGAGGAGACGAGCTCGCGGATGCGGATCATGTGAGGCAGGTAGCGGGTCCACATCGCCTCCATCGCCAGCTGACCCTTCCTCGCGGCGACATCGCGGACCGCGGCCGCTTCGGCGCCGGTGAGGGTGAACGGCTTCTCGACGAGGACGTGCTTGCCGTGCTCGAGCACGAGGATCGCGTTCTCGGCGTGCATCGGATGCGGAGTCGAGACGTACACGATGTCGACATCGGGATCCGACACGAGCGCTTCGTACGAGCCGTGCACGCGCGGGACGTCGAACTCGTCCGCGAAGCGCTGCCCCGATTCCGGCGAACGCGAGCCGACCGCGACGAGGTCGAGTCCGGCGGTTCGCAGGTCAGAGGCGAAGGCGTGGGCGATTCCGCCCGTTGCAAGGATTCCCCAGCGCAGTCCAGTCATCCTCCGAGCGTATCGACCCTTCCGCTACCATCGTCCATGTGACCGGTAACTATCGGTCGCGGAATCGTGGAGACGCTCACCGGTCACCGCTCCCGCGGGGTGATCATGCAGAACCACGGTCCGTTCACGATCGGCTCGTCCGCGAAGGACGCGGTGAAGGCTGCTGTCATGCTCGAAGACGTCGCCCGCACGGTGCACATCGCGGCCCAGGCGGGCCCGCTGATCCCGATCCCGCAGGAAGCGATCGACAGCCTCTACGACCGATACCAGAACGTCTACGGTCAGAGCACCGACGACAACCGCTGTTCGCTCTCCACCACGGGCCTGGACTCGGCGAGCGCGGTCAGCGCGCGATCCAGATCGGCGATCACATCTGCGGGATCCTCCAGACCGATCGACAGCCTGATCGTCGCCGACGTGATGCCCGCTTCGGCGAGCTGGGACGGCGACATGTGGCTGTGGGTCATCGAGGCGGGGTGCGCGATCAGGCTGCGCGCGTCGCCGATGTTGGCGACGAGCCGCACCACCTCGAGGCGCGCGATGAGCGCCTCGACCCGCGCGAAGTCGCTCTCGACGTCTCCCGTGGAATGCACGTCGAAGGAGAAGACGGATGCCGCGCCCTTGGGCAGGTACTCCCGCGCGAGCTCGTGCCACGGGCTGGACTCGAGGCCGGGGTGGTTCACTCGCGCGACCGCGGGATGCCCTTCGAGGAAGCGGGCGACCTGGAGCGCGCTCGCGCTGTGCCGCGCGATCCGCAGGTCGAGGGTCTCCAGACCCTGGAGCAGCTGGAACGCGTTGAATGCCGGCAGCGACGGCCCGAGGTCGTGGACGTACTTCGTCTTCACGAGCGCGATGAAGGGCGACCCGGTGGCGCCGAAGCGGTCGACCAGGCTGCCGCCCGGTACGCGGCGGTACGACTCGGTGAGCTGGGGCCAGCGGTCGGGCTCGCGCGCGAAGTCGAAGGTGCCCAGATCGACGATGACGCCGCCGAGCGAGGTGCCGTGCCCGCCCAGGTACTTCGTCGCCGAGTGGACGACGATGTCGGCGCCGAAGTCCTTCACCCGTTGCAGATAGGGCGTCGCCACGGTGTGATCGATCACCAGCGGCACACCCGCCTCGCGTGCCACGCGGGCGACCGCACGGATGTCGAGCACCTGCGCGTTCGGATTCGTGATCGACTCGGCGAACAGCGCCCGCGTGGTCGGCCGCACCGCAGCCGCCCAGGCATCCGCGTCGTCCTGATCGACGAACGTCACGTCGATGCCCCAGTCGGCGAACGTGTCCTGCAGCAGATCGATCGTGCCGCCGTACAGCTGACGGGCCGCGACGATGTGCTCGCCATGCTTGGCCAGGGCCAGAAGCGCGAGCGCCACCGCCGCCTGCCCGGACGCCACGGCGGCAGCGGCGATCCCGGCCTCCAGCTCGGCCACACGCTGCTCGAACACCAGGACCGTCGGGTTCGCGGCGCGGCTGTAGATGTTCCCCTCGCGGCGCAGTGCGAAAAGGTCGCGCGCCTCGCTCAGCGAACTGAACTCGAACGCGTTGGACTGATAGATGGGCGGCACGGCGGTGTTCTCGGCGACGCCGGGAACGTAGCCCGCCTGCACCTGCGCCGTCGCGAAGGAACGGGAGACCTCGGACATCCTTCCATTGTCGAGGTGCCGCCCGGGAGGGCCCGTCTTATGTCGAAGTGTTGCGTCGGCGCGAGCGACCTACGGGACGAGTGTGACCTTTCCGTCCGTGCCGTCCTGGACGGCCTGGTGCGCGGCAGGGGCATCCGCGAGCGGGAACGAGGGTCCGAGCTCGACGGAGAATCGCCTGGCGGCAAGGAGCGCAATCGTCACGGGGAGCGCCTGGCGGCGCCATGCCTGCTCGCGCTGGGTGAGCGGCTTGGGTCCGCCGCCGGAGGACGCCCGGATGCCGAACGAAGAGGCATCGGGGCCCCGCACGAGCGTCGCGATGCGCTCGCGGTCGGCGACCAGCTCGAGCGAGGTCTCGATCGCTTCGTCGGTGCCGGCGACATCGAGGGCGACGGTGACGCCCTGAGGTGCGAGGTTCCGGATCCGTCCGGCGAGACCCTCGCCGTACGCGACGGGCGTCGCGCCGAGCGCGCGAACGGTGTCGAACCGCCGCTCCGAGGAGGTGGCGACCACGGTCGCGCCCCAGAGGACGGCGAACTGGATCGCGGCCTGCCCCACCGACCCCGAGCCGCCGTGCACGAGAACCGTGTCGGACGGACCGACGGCCAGCGAGCGGAGGGCCTGATACGCGGTGCCCACCGGGATGCCGAGTGCCGCGCCCTGCGCGGCGCTCACCTGCGGCGGCCGCGGCTGAACGCTCTCCGTGCGGACGACGATCTCCGACGCGTAGGCGCCCGCCGCGCCGAACACGACGACGGCGTCGCCCACACGGAAGCCATCGACGTCGGATCCCACCGCGGTCACGACTCCCGCGGCGTCGGCGCCGATCCGCCGTGGTCCGGTCAGGGGATCCGATGCCCGAAGCCCGGCGCGCAGCTTCCAGTCGATCGGGTTCACACCTGCCGCCTCCACACGCACGGCGAGCTGTCCTGCCGCGAGTGCGGGAAGCTCTACCTCGATGAGCCTGAGGACCTCGGGTCCTCCGAATTCGGTGTACGCGATCGCTGAAGCCATGTCGGGGCCAACCTCTCTTCTCGCCGGGACTATTCCCGCAGCGCCTTCTGGATGCGCGGCAGCGAGACGGGTTCCGCCGTGCCGAGGTGCTGGGCGAACAGGCTGATGCGGTACTCCTCCAGCAGCCACCGCGCGTGTGACAGAGCGGGTGTCGCCTCCAGCGCGAGGGGGATCGATCCGCCCGCCTCCGCGTAGATCGCCACGGCGCGCTCGAACTCGGTCATCCGCTGCCGGTCGCGGCCCGCGTTGTCGGCGAGTCCGTCGACACGCTCCTTGGCACCGCGCAGGTAGCGGGGCACGTGCGCGAGGCGCGTGAGCCCGGTCCGCGAGATGAACCCCGGGAAGACGAGCCCGGCGAGCTGGCCTTTCACGTCGTTCAGCGCGCCCAGGAGTGTGAGCGAGTTCTGCGCACGCACCGCGCGATCCGCATCCCGCGCGCCGGTGAGGATGCGGGCCGCGAGCGACACGGCTTGGAACGTCTCGTCGACCACGACGGCCGACAGCGCGTCGCGGACCCGCTCGAATTCGGCGCGGGTGCGGACGACGCCGATTCCGGTCGTGCGGGCCAGCACGGCATCCGCGACGGCGACGCGCGCGTCTTCGACAAGGGCCTTCGCCGACGGATAGGGGGATGCGGCGAGCGCGAGCTTCTCAGCCGACGTGAGATGCTCGAGCACGTACGACGCCGGAGAGGCTACCGCCAGCAGCAGGAGGCGGCGGACGCCGCCGCGCGTCGCCCGCTCGGCAGCTTCCGGCGTCGTCTCCACGCGCAGCGCGACGCTCGTTCCCTCGTCGACCAGCGCCGGGTAGCCGCGGACGATTCCTCCCGCGACCTTCGTGTCGATGATCTCGGGGAGCGTCTCTACGTCCCAGTCGGTGAGGCCGCTGCGCTCGACGATCGCGCCGGATCTCGTGGAATCAGCGCTACTCGCCGAGCCCACTCCTCCGATCGCGGAAGCGCGCCCGCCGGTCGCTGAGCCCACCCCTCCGGTCGCTGAGCCCACCCCGCGGGTCGCTGAGCCCGTCGAAGCGTCGCGACCCTTCGACGAGCTCAGGGGTCGAATTGCCGTTGCGCGGGCGACCGAGGTGCGGGCGCGATCGCTCAGCCTCGTCTGCAGCTCGGCGAGGTCCCGGCCCGAGCCGACGGCCCGGCCCCGCTCGTCGACGACGCGGAACGAGACCTGCAGATGGGCGGGCACGCGCTCGAGTTCGAAGTCGGCGGCGGTGACGGGCTGATTCGCGACGCGTTGGATGCGCGTGGCCAGCGCACCGCGCAGCGAGCTGGGCGGAAGGCCCTCGTGCGACTCCGGTCCGAGACCTTCCAGTTCTTCGGCGAAGCGCGCAGCCCAGTCGGCCGCGGGCACGACATGACGGCGGATCGCCTTCGGCAGCGCGCGCAGCAGCGCGGTGACCATCTCGTCGCGCATGCCCGGCACCTGCCAGTCGAACCCGTCGGGGCGCACCTGTGCGAGCAGCGCGAGAGGCACGACGGCGGTCACCCCGTCGTCTTCTGCGCCGGGCTCGAAACGGTACGTCAGCGAGAGGACCTGATCGGCTTGGCGCCACCGAGCCGGGAAGGCGCGTTCGTCGGCCCGGGCCGCGTCTTCGAGGAGATCGGCTTCGGTCATGTCGAGCAGGCGGGGCGTGCGCTGCGCGGCATCCCGCCACCATGCTTCGAACGACCGCACGTCGAACACATCGCGGGGGATGCGCGCGTCGTAGAAGGCGAAGACCGCCTCGTCGCCGACGAGGATGTCGCGGCGACGCTCGCGCTCCTCGATCTTCTCGAGCCGCCGGCGCAGCTCCAGGTTGCGCCGTTCGAACGCGGTCAGGCGCTTGTCGAGGCCACCAGGATCCCACTCGCCCTCGACGAGCGCGTGCCGCAGGAAGAGCTCGCGCGCGAGCGGTCGATCGAATCGGGCGAGCTGAGCGCGACGGCGCGGGATGATCTCCACCCCGAACAGGGTCACCTTCTCGTAGACGGATGCCGCCCCTGCAGCCTTCGACCAGTGCGGCTCGCTGAGCTGGCGCTTGGCGAGGTCGCCCGCGAGAGCCTCCGCCCATGCCGGGTCGACGGCCGCGACCGTGCGGGCGAACAGGCGCGAGGTCTCGACGAGTTCGGCAGCCATGACCGCGGACGGCCGCTTCTTGCGCAGGCCGGACCCGGGGAAGATCGCGAATCGGGCACCGCGGGCTCCGATGTACTCGCCGCCCTGTGGGCGTTTCGACTCGCTGCGCTCGCTCAGCGACCGACCTGCGGTTCTGGGGGAGCTGCGCTCATCGAGGATGCCGATGTGCGAGAGGAGGCCGCTGAGGATCGCCCTATGCAGGTCATCCGGGTTCGCGGTCGAGGCATCCGTCTCATCGCTGCGCCGTGCGCCGACGAGTGTGCGCAGCTGACGGTGTACGTCGACCCACTCGCGCACCCGGACGTAGTTGAGGTGCTCTGCGCGGCAGAGGCGGCGGAACGCGCTCGAGCCGAGTGCAGCCTGCTGCTCCTGCAGATGGTTCCAGAGGTTGAGGAGCGTGAGGAAGTCGCTGGTCGGATCGACGAAGCGGGCATGAAGGCGATCGGCCTCCTCCCGGCGCTCCTCTGGCCGCTCCCGCACATCCTGGATCGACATCCCCGCCACGATCGCGAGCACGTCCCGCTGCACGCCGATCCGCTTGGCCTCGATCAGCATGCGCGCGAAGCGCGGGTCGATCGGCAGCCGGGCTATCTCGCGGCCGAGGCCGGTCAGCCGGGCCGCTGTCCCCTCGCCACGGCCCGGCAAGCGGACGGCTCCGAGCTCGAGCAGAAGGTCCAACGCCGCCTTCACGCCGCGCGAATCGGGCTTGGTCAGGAAGGGGAACGCGGTGATCTCGCCGAATCCGAGGGACAGCATCTGCAGGATGACGGAGGCCAGGCTCGTGCGCAGGATCTCGGGCTCGGTGAACTCCGGGCGCTTCTCGAAGTCGTCCTCGGCGTACAGGCGGATCGCGATGCCCGGGCTCGTGCGGCCGGCGCGACCCGACCTCTGCTGGGCGGAGGCCTGCGACACGGCTTCGATCGGAAGCTGCTGGATCTTGGTGCGGGCGCTGTATCGCGAGATGCGGGCTGTACCGGTGTCGATCACGTACCGGATGCCGGGAACCGTGAGGCTCGTCTCGGCGACGTTGGTCGCCAGGATCACGCGTCGCCGGACGACGGCCACCCTGCCCCCTGAGCTTGTCGAAGGGCGCTCGAAGACGCGATGCTGCTCGGCCGAGCTCAAGCGGCCGTACAGGGGCAGCACCTCGGTGGGGGCGGCATCCTTGGCGTACATGCCTCGGACGGCATCCATCGCGTCGCGGATCTCCGCCTCACCCGGCAGGAACACGAGCACGTCGCCGGGAGCTTCGCGGTCGAGCTCCCCGAGCGCGGCGGTGATGCCGTCGACCTCGTCGTCGGACTCGCCGGGGCCGCGGTAGCGGATCTCGACCGGATAGGTGCGGCCCGACACCTCGATGATCGGGGCGGGGTTGCCTGCGGCATCCGCGAAGTGCTTCGCGAAGCTCTGCGGGTCGATCGTCGCGCTCGAGACGATCACACGCAGGTCGGGCCGCTGGGGGAGAACCTGCGTGAGGTAGCCGATCAGGAAGTCGACGTTGAGCGACCGCTCGTGGGCCTCATCGACGATGATCGTGTCGTAGCGGCGCAGCAGCCGGTCGCGGTGGATCTCGTTGAGCAGGATGCCGTCGGTCATGAGTGCGACGCGGGTGTCGTCCTGCACCTTGTCGGTGAAGCGCACTTTGTAGCCGACCGTCGTGCCGAGCGGCACTTCGAGTTCTTCGGCGATGCGCTCGGCGATCGTGCGGGCCGCGATCCGCCGAGGCTGGGTGTGCGCGATGCGCGTGCGGCCGAGTTCGAGGCAGATCTTCGGCAGCTGCGTCGTCTTCCCCGACCCGGTCGCGCCGGCGACGATCACGACCTGGTGGTCGCGGATCGCGCGCGCGATCTCGTCCCGGGCGGCGCTGACGGGCAGCTCCGGCGGGTACGAGATGACGGGCTCGGGCGCGCGCATAGCCTTCGATCGTACCGAGCCCCGCGGGGTCCGGGCTGGCATGCCCTCGAAGGTCCGCGGTCGCGAAGTCTCAGGAGGCGTATTGAACTTCCGGCTCACACGGCCGACTCGCCCGCGCCGGACTCTTGCCCCGATCAGCGCACGGCAACGAATGTGAGCTGGAAGTTCAATGACCCCACCGGCCCTGCCGGCGATGTGAACCGTTGGTTCATCAGCGCCGCCTCGTGCTGTGTGAACCGGAACTTCAATGCGCTCCCGGACGAAGAGCGCGCGCGGATGCGAACGAGAAGATCACCCGCGGGCGCGCGGAATCACTCCCGCGGCGCGGACCACGTCGCCTGACGCTCCGCGGAAGGTCGTCCGCCGCTCGTACGCTCCCCGCATGCGCAGCACCCAGAGCGTCCCCCTGCTCTTTCCCATGCACCCCTTCGAAGCGCTGGCCGAGCCGGCGCGCAGGCGGATCATCGACATCCTCGCGAGCGGTGAGCACACGGCCGGCGAGCTGGCGGCGGTCGTCGGGGGCGAATTCCGGATCAGTCGCACGGCCGTCTCCAAGCACCTGCGGATCCTCCGTGACGCGGGGTTCGTGGACGTGCGGGGCGACTTCCAGTGGCGGTGGTACCGGCTCACATCGGCCGGCTTCGAGCACCTTGAGGCCGTCGTGGCGAGCATCCGGCAGAAGTGGGAGCTGCGAGCCGGGTGGGACGACGAGCTGGCTCGCGAAACAGACCCGCTCGCAGGGTTCACCCGGCCCGTTCCGCGAAAGGGTCCGGGCCGACCTCCTCGCCGCGGTCGTCGCGGGAGCCAGGTGACCCCGCCGATCGCGAGCGAACCCGACCAGGGGTGGACCCGAGGCTCATAGGGTGGATGCATGACGATCCCCACGGTGCAGCTCAACGACGGCTACGACATCCCTCAGCTCGGCTACGGCGTGTTCAAGGTTCCGCCGGCAGACACCGAGCGCGCGGTCACCGAGGCCCTCGAGGTCGGCTACCGCCAC
>Ga0190272_10001830_pt1 | contig 10201 bp, 12 predicted proteins | sample Popmic504T_FD_133746 | JGI IMG/M metagenome (GOLD analysis project Ga0190272, IMG submission 133746) | Populus adjacent soil microbial communities from riparian zone of Shoshone River, Wyoming, USA - 504 T | ecosystem: Environmental > Terrestrial > Soil > Riparian zone | place: USA: Wyoming... | reverse complement strand
TCCCAGCGATCACCAAGGGAAGCGCGCGTCGACGCTGACTCGCCTCTTAGGCGCCTACGACGTCGACCCCGCGCCAGAACGCTACGTGCCCGGCGATCTCCGACGCGGCATCCGTTGATGCGGACCCGGTCAGCGGGGCGACTCGTCCGCGCGCCGGCGGCTTCCGACGTGTAGTCCGACGAGGAAGCTCACGGCGAGCAGCCCGACGAGAAGAAGCACCGCGCCAAGCAGCGTGATGCGCGACAGCACCAGAAGGTCACCGGGCACGAAGACGGCGTTCGCCAGCGGGGCGTACGCGAACCACCCGAACGATGCGGTGGCCGTGGAGCCGACGAGAGAGACCAGAACGATCACCACCCCAGCGACGGTGAGAAGAACTCCCGCGATCAGGGCAACGGAGCGGCGACGCCTGTTCTCCTTCATGACTCGAATCTAACGCCCGATTTTTGGGCATCCCAGGAAGGCCGCGTTCGCGCCGAGCGCCACGGTCTCTGCGACACGTCCGCAAGGCGACGGGGCTACCACGGGCCCAGTCGTCGTTGTAGTGTCGCGCCGAGAGGAGAGCGATCATGCAGACGCTCACGGTGGACTTCATCATCTCGCTGGACGGCTACGGGGCCGCCGAGGGCTGGCCTGGCCTCTGGGGCATGGAAGGCCCCGAGTATCTTCTCCTCGACGCTTGAGGCGCCGCTTACCTGGGCGAACTCACGCCTGATCGCTGAAGACGCCGTCCAAGCGGTCCGGGCGATGAAGGAGTCCTCCGACACCTCCATGCGGACACTCGGCAGCGTCTCGCTCCGTCGTGACCTGCTCCGAGCAGGCCTCGTTGATCGCTTTCAGGTTGTCGTGTTCCCGGTGATCACCGGTGCGACGGGAAGGGACCGCATCTTCGACGGCTACCCCGACGTCCGCCTCGAACTCGTTGAGAGCCGCCTTTTCGACGGCCGGCTCCAGCTGCTCGAATATGTGCCCACCCCCCTCGACGGCCCGCCCGAGCAATCCTGATCGCGTAGAGGTGCGTCGGGAGCTTCAGGCTCTCTCCACGGGGAGCCACAGTTCGCAGGTGGCTGTGCTGAAATCTGCGGAGCGGTCCAGGACTGTCACGATCGACGGGCCCGGCCGCAGCCGCCAGGGGTTGGACGGGAACCAATCGGTGGCGGTAGAGGCCCACGTGGATTGCAGAACCGCCGGGTAGTCTCCCGCGACGTGGAACACAGCCCAGGTCCCCGCAGGCACCGCGATGGCATCGAGGTCGTCGGGCACAGGCGTGGTCTCAGTGACCGCGACTCCGTGAAGGTAGGTCAGCTCGCTCCCCTCCGTGTAGTCGGGGTCGACATCGGCGCTCACCTGCAGCAGACCCGCCGGCTGGGTGTTGCTCGCCTCCTTCAGTCGGGCGTGCTCTGCAGCAGGCAGAGACGTGATGTGTTCTTGGATATACGGATTGATGCCCTGGTGGATGAGCGGCACCCGAGCGGAATGGCCGACGAGTCGGAATGCGGGTCGATCTGCGATGCGGGTGTCCATGGTGGTGTTCCCTTCTACGGTCAGGCGGAACCTGAGCTGCGGTTGCGTATGAAGGGGGCCGCCGTTTCGTCGCACATCGCCGGGGCCGACACCGTGCACGGATCGGAATGCGCGGCCGAATGCTTCACCCGACCCGTAGCCGTACCGCACCGCGATGCCCAACAGATCGCCCTCTCCGAGGACGTCCGCAGCGGCGACCGCCATGCGGCGCCGCCGGATGTACTCCGAAAGCGGCATCCCGGTCAGCGATGCGAACATCCGGCGGAGGTGGTACTCGGTCGTGCCGAGACGTGCCGCCAACCCCGAGATGTCGATCTCCTCGGTGAGGTGGTCGTCGACATATTCGACCAGTCGATTGAGCGCTGCGATCACGGCTCCCCCTTCGACCTCAAGCCTGCTCACCCGCGTGGACCCGCACCCTACTATCCCGGTCCGATCCGATCACCGGATCAAGGAAGGACCCCGGGTTCTGACATCGGGTGGCCTCGGAGGAAGGAGATGATCGCCGTGGCGACCTGGTCGGTGTGGGTGAGGGCGAGTGAATGGTCGGCCCCGTCCACCACGACGTCAGCGGCACCCGGGAACCAGTCCAGGATGAGCCGACGCACCTCGGCGAACCACGGCCCGCTGTCACCGGCGCCGACGTGGAGGACGGGGCACGTGATCCGGCCAGCGTCTCGGGCCGAGAATTGCCACGCCAGGAGCGCAGGGATGTCGGCATCGAAGAAGGTACGAGCGTCCCGCCGCGTCTGTTCGGCGGACCCGGGCAGGTGCCGCTCCATGTCCGTGCGCCAGTTCGGGCCGATGACCCGAATCAGCAACTCGTCGAGCGCCGCCTCAGGCCCGCGGGCGTGGCGGGCGGCGAAGAACCGCTCGTTGGCGGCACGGAACTCTGGAGCGCTCTGCACGTGCACCGGTGGTGGCTCGATCAACGTCAAGGTGTGGACGAGATCCCCCGCATCCGCGGCAAGCTGCATCGCAACCGCACCGCTGTACGAGAAGCCGACGACGTGTACCCGCGGAATCCGCATGGCCTCGAGCAGGGCGCGGCAGTCGGCGGCATCCGAGGCGATCGATCCCGGGCCGACGATCGGGGTGCTCTGTCCATACCCGCGACGGTGATTGAGGATCGTGCGGAAGCGGTCGCGCAGCCGCGCGGCGAGCGGGAACAACTCGTCGGCAGTGAGCCCGGTCTGGATGAGCAGGACGGGGTCACCCGAGCCTTCGTCGAGCACCTCCAGCCGGGCGCCTTTAATGGCAATCATGCTCATCGCCGATCGCTGACCCATCTGATCGGATTCGCGAGCACCCATGCAGCACCACCTCTCACCACAGGCTGGTCAGAAGGCTAGTCCGAGCCTGCTCTGATGACCATGCTCGGCGGGGTCACCTCATCCAGACCCGCGTCGTGGGCGCGCGTCCTATGCGAGGACGCGATATCGGAGGTGGGCCTCGCCGGCGAATGCCGATGTGTCGACACGCTCCAGCCTGATGAGCTTGCTGAGACCGGTGAAGAGTGAGATTCCTTCGCCGAGGAGGATCGGCACGACGTGCAGCTGGATCTCATCGACGAGGCCGAGCTCAAGGCACTGCCTCGAGATGCTGCCTCCCAGCACGCTGACCCACTTGTCCCCGGCCGCCTGTTTGGCGGATTCGACGGCCTCCGTGATGTCGTCGACGACGAACCTGTAGGTGACGCCGTCTTTGTCGATCGGCTCACGTGGATTGTGGGTCATCAGGTACACCGGTACCCCGGGCAGGCCCCCGTAGGGGACTCCGCCATCCTCCACGGTCTGCGTCTTGCTGGCGCCTCCGACGACGGCGCCCAGTTCCTGCACCACCCGGCCGAGCAGAGCTTCGTCCTCGGGCGCCACCGGAAATCCGTCCATCCAGTCGACGCCTCCCGCCGCGTCAGCCATGAATCCGTCCAGGCTGACGGTTGCGTGGATGATCACGTTCGCCATTGCTCCCCCTCGGGTTTGCGCTGCTTCTCTGCATTGAGGTGAGTCAATCGACTCGTCTCTCTCGAGACTACTGGCGGGTCAGTGATGAGTCAACTGACTCACCTCTACGTCATACTGGGTGAATGCCACGTGAGCTCTCCGCATACCATCGCCACGTCGCCGCCGAAAACCGTGCGGCGATCCTCGAGGCGGCCACGGACCTGTTCCTCGAGCTCGGCTACGACCGCACTTCGTTGGCCCGCGTGTCGGACCACGCCGGCGTCTCGAAGGCGACGCTGTTCAAGCAGTTCCCGACGAAGGCGGAACTCTTCGAGGCAATAGTGCTCGCGGCCGGTGATACGCCGGACTTCGAACCGTCGGAACCGCCGGCCGGCGACTTCCACACGGGCCTGGTCAGTCTCGGCATGGCGTATGCCGAGTTGTTGACCCGGCCGCGTATGGCGGAGCTGATTCGCGCTGTGATCGGTGAATCAGCGCGATTTCCGGAGCTGCGCCAGCGGACCTTCGACTTCGGCACCTTGTCCGTGCTCAGGGCACTGAGGCGCTACTTCCAGGTGGCCGACGCTGAGGGAATCGCGAATGTGAATGACCTCGATGTCGCAGCGGCGCAGTTCCTCGGCATGATCGCCACTGTCGTGTTCTGGCCCCGCCTCGTGCACGGCAACTGGTCACTCACCGAGGCGGAGACTCTGCACACAGTCGAGGAGGCCGCGCGGACGATCGCCGCCCGTTATGCCACCGGGGGGATCGACACGGAGCGCTGAGCCGCGGGCGAGACGCTAAGCATCGAGCACCCGCCACTTCTGCAGCGTCTGGATCAGCCAGAAGACGCCGAAGCCGATCAAACCCCATGCTTCGACCCAGAACATGCCGTCAGGGCCGCGCGTGACGAGCCCGGTGAAGATGGCGCCCCCCATCAGCAGCACGCCCACGAGCAATGCGGCAATCAACCAGTAGACCCACGGGAGAGTGCGCTGCAGTGGTGTCGGCTGCTCTCCGTTCGCGATCTCCCTTCGTGTCTGGAGTGGTCCCAGGACCGCCTGCCACACCGCAACGAGCGTGACCACGACGAAGAATGCGACCGCAGAGACGTAGTGTCCGGCGGCGAAGAAAGCGTCACGGAACCAGATGAACCAGGTGAGCACGGCGATCCACACCGTCCAGCACAACGCCTGCGTCCAGAAGAACTGCGCGGTGAATCTGCCACTCGACCGGCGATCGGCGATCCCGATGCCCAGTGCGATCAACAGGACGACGGGGACGGCCACGCACCACACCGTCATCCCGATCGTCGCGTAACCATCGAACGGAGACGGCACGCAGACTTCCGTGCCTTCCGGACACACGTTCTGGCGCAGGTTCGCGAGGATCGCATTGTCGGCGTTGGTCGGCACGAGTGCGATGATCGGTGCCAGCATCGCCGCAACATCCAGCAGCACCTGTTGCACGCCATCTCCGGACAACGCCACCATCGCCGCCGCGGCCGCGATCAGCGAGCCGACGAACACGACTCCCGCAGGCGTATAGAAGAAGTGGCTTATCGTCGGGATCAGGTGGTGGTATTCCTGCCAGGTCAAGCCGACCGCGAGGAAGATTGCGCCGACGGCTCCGATCATCACCAGCCGCAGGTACCGGTACGTGCGCCTCGGCGTCGTCTGAGGATCCTCCGAGAGCGTACGCAACTGGGTCGCGGCACCCCGCGCGTCATCGCGACTACGGCGCAGTCGGACGATCTGCTCGTGGAGATCTGCGATCGGTGGATCTGCCGGCACCGCCGCGGGTTCGTCCCCCTCTGCGGTCGGCGCATCGGCATCCGTGACGACAGCAGGGAAGAGCCTGTCGAGGCGGGCGAGCTTTTCATCGGCGCGCGTTTCCTTCAAGCGCGCCCGTACTCTCGCCACGATCGTCGGTTGACGCCCGGTGTCGGCCATGTGCGCACCGTAGGGGGTTTGATTTCGTCGGTCAAGAGTGGTCGCACGCCGGCGCACCAGCAACCTCACCCCAGCCGATGCGCCGATGGCGCTGGCGTCGACGTCGTGCCGTGCATAAAGTCGCTGGCATGAGTGAGCAGGCCGCGGAACCGGCTGAGGGCGTCAGCCCTATCCTGATGTGATGGGCGTCATCGAGTTCGACCTCACCCGCACCGTTCAGGCCGGCATCCAGGACGTCTTCGCTCGTCTGTCCGACATCAACGGGCACAATGACTGGATGCCCGAGTCGGGAAGCATGCTTCGACGCACTCGGCAGACCTCGCCCGGGGCGCCGACGCTCGGAACGACCTACCTGGATGACACATCCTTCGGCCCCACTCCGGGCGAGATCGCACAGTTCCAGCCGCCCCACACGCTCGTCTACCACTGGTGGGACAAGTCCAAAGCAGGCAAGCTCAAGCTCGAGGGTTGGCCCGCGTACCGGCTCGAAGCGGTCGAGGGCGGTTCCACGCTCGTGCGCCATCACGCCAAGATGCACACGTATGGGGTTTATCGGTTGGCCACACCGATACTTCGCAGGATCGCGATGAAGGAACGAGCGGTCACGCTCGAGGCTCTCGCGGCATCCTTCGAACCCAGCGGCACTTCGGCGCACTGAACCTCACCGGTCACCGGCAGTCACTCATCTATCCGGTGGATGGCCGCTTTCGACCGCCGGCGTTGACGTCCGTGCATGTCAGAAGTCCTGCGTGACGTCAACCACCTGCAAGAGCGGTGACGGCGTCGCAGACTGAAGAAGACCGGAAGGCCCGGATCATCGATGAGGAAGCCGGAGGACATGAGCAGCTACGCCGAAAACCGACGCGACGTCGACGACGTCGCTCCGCAGCCCGCCCAAGACCGCGATACGACCATCGAGGCGGACGACGCCGCGCAGGCGGAATGGGACCGCACGTCCGCGATCGACGCCGGCGCCGCGGAGGACGACCTCTACGCCGCCACCGCGACGGGGGACGATCCGGCTCAGATCCCAAACGATACAGACGAAATCCCTCGGGCGGACCTGCCTACGGACCTGGATCAGCCGGACACGCAGGGCGATGACCCACTCGCCGCGGAGCTGGGCCCGGAAGGGCAGGGTGATCTGTCCCCCGAGGACCTCTGACCGGGCGGACCAGCGGTTGCGCCGTGGGTAGCAGTCTGGTGCGGCTGCCGCCGGGTCGTCATTTCGCGCTGACCTGGTCGATTCCGGATGACTTCGGAGGAATGACGGAGGCGATGTTTCGCCGGTGCGGCGCGTTCGCACGGCTCGCTGAGGTGCACGTTCAGGTGCTGACGTTCGACGACCGGACCGACTATCCGAGTGTCGAGGCGCGGCTGCGGACGCAGGGCACGTTGGCCGCAGGCGTCGACGTCGTCAATCTGTACGACTGGTTGCGCGCGCATTCGCTGCCCGAGGGTACGACACCTGTCGATGTCAGTGCGTTCGCTCCGCTTCTTCCGGACGACCAGAGCGTGGAGACGCGAAGCCGAGACGGCCGCGTCCTGGCGAGAATCCGCCGGGCCGACGATGGAACGCTGCTGCAGATCGATCATCTGCGGGAGGACGGCACGATGGTCGTCAGTGACCGCCGTGATGTGAAGGTGCAGGGCTCTCGGGGAGGCCGCTCTGTGGTTCTCTGCGATCGGAGCGGCAACCCGATGCGGTCCTGGACCCGTATCTGGGGGCTGTACTCCGCCTGGCTTGACGTCCTCACCGCGGGGACGCCTGCATGCATGATCGTGGACAGCAAGACGATCGCTCGATTCGTTCGTCATTATCGGCGACCGCACGTGGTGACCGTGCACGTGGTGCACGCCTCCCATCGCGACGCGTCGGGGGACATACGGCTCACACGACGTGACGTGCTCACCCACCCGGAGTCCTTCGACCTCATCGCCGTCCTCTCTCGGCGCCAAGCCTCCGAGCTTCGCAATGTGGTCGGGCGACGGCGGGCATCGAACCTGGTCGTCGTGCGAAACGGGCGCGGGACCGATTCGGGTCCGCTTCCCAGGGCAACCCGTGACCGCCGGCGCGGTGTCGTCGTTGCGTCGCTGACCCGGCGCAAACGTGTGAGCCACGCGATCAGGGCCGTCCAGTCCGTCAACCGGCGTGCCGTCGGCCCGGTCGCGGTGGACATCTATGGAGAAGGCCCGAGCCGCGCGGCGCTCGACGATCTCGCAGCCGGCGATCCGCACGTGCGACTGCGCGGCCATCGCACTGATGCCCGCGAACGCTTCGCCGAAGCATCCTTCGTTCTCCTGACCGCGCACTCCGAGGGAAACCCGCTGACGTTGGTCGAGGCGATGGCGGCCGGCTGCCTGCCCGTCGCCTACGACTTCGACTACGGCCCGGCCGACATCATCAGACACGGACGCAACGGATTCCTCGTACCCGCGGGTGAGCTGGACGGCCTGGCTGACGCCGTCGCCGGCCTGGTCGAGCTGCCGGAGCGCCGGGTTCAAGCCATGCGGGCACGAGCGGCGCGAGCGACCCTCAAGTTCGATGACGCTCGAGTCACCCGCCATTGGGCCGCGCTGCTCCACGCTGCAATGGCCGTGAAGCAGCTCCGCGCATCAAGACGCTTCACGCGACTGCGCGGCGCCATCGCGCGGCACCCGGCGCTCGGCACAACAGCGCGGGTGCTCGTGAGAGCCATGACCGAGCTCAGAGCTCTTCCGACCGCTGTTCGGATGTCGGCTTCGCAAACCGTTCTCGCGCGCCGGCGATGATCAGGAACTGTTGGTACCGTTCGGAGTCGGCATCTCGTCGGCATCAGGGAAGAAGCCTTTGTCTTGTCGCCTCCTCTGAGTTTTCAGAGGAGTGTCATGTCCATCCCCGCTACCGCCGTCGTCTACTGCGAAGGCAAGTTCGGACGGCAGGATGGCAAGACCGCCAACGGTCTCGTCCGCCACTCCGAGAAGTACGAGATCCTCAGCGTGATCGATAGCACGCGTGCGGGTCAGGATGCCGGGGTCGTGCTTGACGGACTGGCGAACGGCGTCCCGGTCTTGACTGATCTGGCAACCGCGATCGGCTCCGCCGGCCACGTGCCGGATTCGCTGATCTTCGGCATGGCGCCTGCCGGTGGCATGCTCACCCCGGCTCAGCGCACCGACCTTCTTGACGGAATCGCTCGTGGGATGAACCTCGTCAACGGGCTGCACGAATTCCTCGGCGACGACCCCGAATTCGCGTCGGCGGCGCTGCGTGCGGGCGTATCGATCACGGACGTCCGACGCACCAAGGACCGAAAAGATCTGCGGCTGTTCACCGGCCGCATCTTCGATGTGACGTGCCCGCGGGTTGCGGTGCTGGGGACGGACGGGGCGATCGGAAAACGCACGACCACCACCCTGCTCGTTGAGGCGCTGAACGCCCGGGGCATCAGAGCGGTCATGGTCGGCACGGGACAGACTGCTCTCATTCAGGGTGCCAAGTACGCGGTTGCGCTGGACGCAACCGTCCCGCAGTTCTGTTCCGGTGAGGTCGAAGCGCAGGTCGTGTCCGCGTTCGAGAATGAGGACCCCGACATCATCGTGATCGAAGGGCAAGGGGCCCTCAGTCACCCGGCCTACGTGACGTCCGCGTACATCCTTCGCGGCGGCCGCCCGGATGGCGTGATTGTTCAGCATGCACCCAGGCGCGGGATGCTCGATGACTTCCCGACGATGCACATGCCCACTGTGGCAAGCGAGATCGCCTTGATCGAGGCGTTCGCGCAGACACGTGTGATCGGTGTCACGATCAACCACGAGAAGATGACCGGCGAAGAGGTGAGCGTTGCCATCGATGACTACGAGCTCGAGTTCGGCATCCCCGCCACTGACCCGCTCACCCGCCCGATCGACCGCCTCGTCGATATGGTCCTTCAGGCATACCCCGCTCTCCGCGAGCGCGCTGAATTGAGCGTGCTGAGGTAATCGCGTGAGTGCGGTGGCACGCCACGAGCGCGCCGCACCGATCACGTGGGGTCGGCGTTCATCTCCCACTGTTTCGGCGAGCGCCAGAGTGCGCTCGTCGTGAGTGACCGGATCATCTCCATTTCCTTGGGCAGCCGGTTGTACAGCTTCATGAAGAGCTCCTCCACGTCAAGAAGCTCCGAGGTCCAGTCGCGGCGATTGATCGCCATACAGGCGAAGAAGTCCTCCTCGGAGAAGTCGAGACCGTCCCAGGTGAGGTCTTCATAGCGCGGCATCCAGCCGAGGGGACTTTCGATGGCAAGCGCGCGGCCGCGTGATCGGGCGACGATCCATTCCAGAACGCGCATGTTCTCGCCGAACCCGGGCCAGAGGAACTGCCCGTCCTCGTCACGCCGGAACCAGTTCACCTGGAAGATGCGTGGAGCGTTGCGCACGTTCCTGCCGAGTGCGAGCCAATGGTTGATGTAGTCGCCCATGTGGTACCCGGAGAACGGGAGCATCGCGAACGGATCCCGGCGGACCACGCCCTGCTCGCCGAACGCGGCGGCCGTGGTTTCGGACCCCATCGTCGCCGCCATGTAGACGCCGAACGCCCAGTTGAAGCTCTGCGCAACGAGCGGGATGGTGCCGGCACGACGACCACCGAACACGAATGCCCTGATCGGCACACCTCGCGGATCGTCCCAGGACTCGTCCAGCGCCGGGTTCAACGTCGCGGGAGACGTGAACCGCGAGTTCGGGTGAGCCGCCTTCGTCCCGGACACGGGCGTCCAATCGTTTCCCTGCCAGTCGATGGCGTGCGCCGGCTTGGGGCCGTCC
>Ga0190272_10001829_pt1 | contig 10204 bp, 8 predicted proteins | sample Popmic504T_FD_133746 | JGI IMG/M metagenome (GOLD analysis project Ga0190272, IMG submission 133746) | Populus adjacent soil microbial communities from riparian zone of Shoshone River, Wyoming, USA - 504 T | ecosystem: Environmental > Terrestrial > Soil > Riparian zone | place: USA: Wyoming... | reverse complement strand
GTCCTTCGGGCCCTTCGCGGTCAATTTCGGGCGCTCGTTATTCGCGGCCATCGTCGTCGCCCTGTTTACCTATAAAAAGGGATTAAAACTCGACAAGTTCACTCTTTTTACCTCATTTCTCTACGCCGGGACCCTTTCCGCCTTCGTCTACGCCAATAAGAACACGACCGCCGCGAACGCGATCTTTCTCCAGTACACGGCGCCGATCTATATCCTGATCTTTTCGCCGTTTATACTAAAGGAAAAGTTTCGTGTTTCGGACCTTTTCACGGTCGCTGTCTGTTTGGCCGGCATGACTCTTTTCTTTTTCGAATCGACCGGCGCCAATACCGCGACCGCCCCCAACATCTTTCTCGGAAACATCGCCGGCCTCGTATCGGGCGTCTTTTTCGGGCTCTATTTTATATTCCTCCGCCACCCGCGCTCGCTGGCCAAAAACCCCGCGCTTTCTGTATTTTACGGCAACATAATTATCGTTCTGCTGATGCTTCCGCTTCTCTGGAACGACCCGCCAAGCCAAATTACCCTCTCCGATGCCGGCGCCATCCTTTTCCTCGGCGTTTTCCAGATCGGGGTCTCCTATATGCTGTTTACGCACGGCGTCGCCGCCGGTGTCCGTTCGATGGATGCCAGCATCATAGGCTTTATCGAACCGCTTTTTAACCCCGTATGGGTCTTCGTTTTTATGAAGGAAAGGCCCTCCAACTGGGCCCTTTTGGGCGGGGCGATCATCATCACCGCCGTCGCCTTTCATACTGTCCGTCACGCCCGTGCAAAGACACCGCCGATCATTCCGCACGAATAAATTGCTCCCGACCCCCGACTCACAACTCACCACTCACGACGGACGACTAACAACTGACGACTGACCACTCCCGACTTCTTTATTTCCTCTAATATTGTGATAAGATGTTCTTATACGAAGTGTTATAGAAAACTAGGCGGGTCTCCTGTATTGTGGAAAAGGTTTCTAGTTTTAAAATTTTAAAATAAGCCTTTTTTATTAAGAGATTCGAGCCTTTTAGAGGTTTCTACATATAAATATGACAAATCTGAATATTCCGGAAAACATCAAAAATCAGGACTTGATCGAATGGGTCAAGGAGATGGTCGAGCTTTGCAAACCGGAGAGCGTCTACTGGTGCAACGGTTCGCAGGAAGAGTACGACCGCCTCTGCGGGGAAATGGTCGAGAGCGGCACGTTTATTAAGCTGAACGAGGAAAAGCGCCCGAATTCGTTCCTGGCGCGCTCGCACCCCTCGGACGTCGCCCGTGTCGAGGACCGCACCTATATCTGCTCGCGCAGCAAAGGTGACGCCGGCCCGACCAATAACTGGATGAACCCGCGCGACATGAAGAACATCCTGAAGCCGAAATTCGACGGCTCGATGCGCGGCCGCACGATGTACGTTATCCCGTTTTGCATGGGCCCGCTCGGTTCGCCTATCTCGCAGTTCGGAGTGCAGTTGTCCGATTCACCCTATGTGGTGGTCAATATGAACATCATGACCCGCATGGGCGATAAGGCGACCGAAGCCCTGGGCGACGGCGAGTATGTAAAATGCCTGCATTCGGTAGGGATGCCGCTGGCCGAAGGTCAGGAAGATGTTTCGTGGCCCTGCAGCCCCGACCCCAAGGACAAGTACATTGTCCATTTCCCGGAAGAAAGATTGATCTGTTCATACGGCTCCGGCTACGGCGGCAACGCGCTGCTCGGTAAGAAGTGCCTTGCGCTGCGTATCGCCTCAACCCTCGGCCGCGACCAGAACTGGCTGGCCGAGCATATGCTGATCGTCGGTGTAAAATCCCCCGACGGGCGCAAGGATTACGTCTGCGCCGCCTTCCCCTCGGCCTGCGGCAAGACCAATTTCGCGATGCTCATCCCGCCAAAGCCGTTTAGGGAGGAAGGATGGGAAGTGACGACGGTCGGCGACGACATTGCCTGGATCAAACCCGATGAGAACGGAAAGCTCCACGCCATCAACCCCGAGGCGGGCTTTTTCGGCGTCGCGCCCGGCACCAATTACGAGACCAACCCGAACGCGATGGATTCCATCAAGGAAAACACGATCTTTACCAATGTGGCGCTGACCGACGACGGCGACGTCTGGTGGGAAGGCATGGGGCCCAAACCCGCGCACGCTATCGATTGGCAGGGTAACGACTGGACGCCCGAGAGCGAGGCCAAGGCCGCGCATCCGAACGCCCGCTTTACCGCCCCGATCACGCAGTGCCCGGTGGTCGACGAGAATTTCGACGATCCCAAAGGCGTGCCCGTTTCGGCCTTTATATTCGGCGGCCGCCGCAACAGCGTTGTGCCGCTCATCCAGCAATCGTTCAACTGGCCCTTCGGCGTTTACATGGCCGCGACGATGGGCTCCGAGATGACCGCCGCCGCCTTTGGCAATATCGGCGAGGTGCGCCGCGACCCGTTCGCGATGCTTCCCTTCTGTGGATATCACATCGGCGATTACTTTGCCCACTGGCTCGATTTCGGCCGCAATATCCCTGAACCGCCGCGTATTTTCTCAGTCAACTGGTTCCGCCGCGACGAGGAAGGCAACTTTGCATGGCCCGGCTTCGGCGAGAATATGCGTATCCTGAAGTGGGTGGTCGAGCGCGCCCGCGGCAAATCCGTGGGTGTCGAAACGCCGCTTGGCTGGATGCCTAAGTATGAGCATCTCGACTGGCGCGGGCTCGATTTCTCGCGCGAGGATTACGAGAAGGTAATGAGCCTCGACCGCGACCTCTGGATCAAGGAGATCGCCGGCCACGACGAGCTGTTCTTCCAGCTCTACGACCGCCTTCCGAAGGAAATGACCTTTATCCGCGAGCTGCTGCTCTCGAACCTCTGGCGTGCACCGGAACTAGGCTTGGCCCCGCCGAGACCCGCCGAACCCGAGCAGGTCAAAGCAGCGAGCTAGTTCATTGAGTTTACAAGTAGCGCCGGCATCCTGCCGGCTGGATGGCGGGCATCTTGCCCGCCATTTTGCATTTGTACCGCCGCCGGAAATCGCTCAACAGCGCGGCGGTCAACGCTTCGACTGGAGCGCAAGCGTCCCGCTTGCAATGAACGCACGGCGTTCACCTCTTCAATCCCACTTCTATTTCGGATTTGGATCGCGAAATCTTATAAATCATAAAAACCTTCAAAACCGTGAGCCGCAAGTCATGTTCAATGTTCAAGGGATAAAAGTAAACGCACCGATTTCCGATCAAGCCTAAACCGTTCAAACACTGCGACTTCCATACGAGGCGCTATGTTCAATGAAAAAAGTTGAACGCTTCTATTTCCAACAGATCGTAAAAAATCTTAGAAATTGCGATCCGTTTGCCGTGTTCAATGTTCAAGGGATAAAAGTTAACGTCTTGATCTGCGGACGCTCATATTGACTCCACATTCCCGCTATAGATTTTCAAATATCCAGCGACTACAACGCTCCTTCGTTTTTAGAGCGGGCAGTAAGCCGCCCCGGCTATCTTATGCCTTTTTTGCCTGAAGGTGAGAGGCCAATTTGGCGGAAAGGCGGCAATTTTTAAGATTTAGGAAATGTTTTCGGTGTAAAAAATAGAGGTAAATTCAGGCTAATTTTTAATCGAAACATAGCCAAAATAGTCAGAAACACTACCGGATGAACGCCATCGTCATTGTTTGAGTTTTTCGGGAAAAATGACTAAGCTAGGAAAGCTTTTAATAAAACTCTCAATGTTAAGGAGCTAAAAATGTCAGTAACAGTTTCTCTCATCAATATGAAGGGTGGGGTTGGAAAGACTACCCTTGCGTGTAATCTATCTTGGTATTCTGCATGGCGCGCAAATTTAAAAGTTTTAGCAATTGATCTAGACCCTCAGGCTAATTTAAGCCAGTATTTTATGGGTGCAAAAAATTATCTTAATTATTTGAATAGTGATAAAAACACGGTTGTTGAAATCTTCGAGCAGTTTTCAGCACCCAAAACTTCATCCGGCTCCCCGACTACCTTATCACCCAATCAAGTAATTCACGTGCTACAAGAGTGGGACGATGGAAGTTTGATACATTTGATCCCTTCCCGACTTGAATTGTCTTGGACCCTAAAGAACCCGACAGAAAAAGCCCAACTATTACCGCAGTTTATCTCAAAGATAAGTGATAATTACGACTTGATAGTAATAGATTGCGCACCTACAGAATCAATTTTGACTACGGCGGCTTACCGCTCTAGTCGTTATGTAATCGTTCCCGTAAAACCTGAATTTTTAGCGACGGTGGGATTACCGTTACTAGCGCGCTCACTCAACGAATTTCAGTTAATGAACCAAAATCAGACAATTGAGATGGCAGGTATTGTGTTCAATGATAAACGACGTACTGGGGTGCCGCGAGAACAAACAGCCGCGATTAAGGATGTAAAAAGACTTGCGAAAGACAATAATTGGAAAGTTTTTGATAACGTGGCCCATCACTCAGATTCTTATCCATCTGGATCGCGAGATGGAAAGCCAATTTTTCTCACGAGTGGAGCGAGGGATTATGTCAAAGGCGAATTCAGTTTTGTCGCGCAGGAATTTCTAAAAGCAGTTGGATTAAAATGAAAAATAGAATTTCACAAATTATTTTACGCATTCTTCTGATTCAGGAAGAATTTTCCCCTGAGGAGATAGCCTGTGCTTTAGACGCGCTTGAAAAACAAAAAACGGCCTTCCCGATGCTTAGATATTTTTCGGAAAAATCTAGCCATCGTAATATTCCTAAGAAGAAAAGGTCCGTTACAAAGGACATTCAGCAGTCGAAGGTGGTTTTGGCGCTTAAAAATCGGGAACCCGAAAAATATCAGATATTGTCGGAATTTGATTCCCTACTCCGAAAACGTAGTGTTTTAAAGGAGCTTAACGACCTAAAAAAATTAGGAGAGAGACTCAGTAAAGATTTTTTATTGGTAAAGTCACGAAAGGAGGCGATTACTAAACTGATGTCGAATCTGGTCGAACTACCGATTAATGAGATCCAAAGGATTATTGGTGAAACTCTTTCGGCTGCTCCCGTTGCTAAAGAAGATTCGGAATATCAACATCTCGCGAATTTTATTATCACAGGCAATAGGGTCGCCTAACTGAAGAGCTCGTGGATAGGCTAACTGCCAGTCGAAGACGGAACTGGTGGTAGGATGCCTACCGAAAACTCTCGCAAAATGCTCAATTAATCTTCATTTGGACTTCCAACCAAATGCCGGCTCTTGCCTATAGGGGAGCTATTGACCTTAAACGCCGGGACGTTCATGCGCGAGGGTCGCATCTGCAACCTCCTTCGCCGCCGCAGAGTGGGTGGCGCTACGTTTTCCTTGCAAAATTCTCCGACTCGCCTTATCATTTCTGCAATCAATAAGTTGTACGGCAATTCCATTTTGGATTTTGGGTTTTGGATTTCGAAATTTGATGATTCAAGATTTCTGCCTACTAACTTCTGGCTCCTAACAACGGACCACCGACCACTGACCACTAACTAAAATTATGTCAAATTCACCCATAAAACACGTCTTCGTTCTGATGCTCGAAAATCGTTCGTTCGATCATATCTTCGGGTTCTCAGGCCTTCCCGGGATCAACGGCCTGACAGGCAATGAAACGAACATCTATGACGGCATAACCTACACCGTGCAGCAGGGCGCGGAGGACCCCATGTCGACCGATTCCAATCATGAATTTCTCGATACGATGGAGCAGCTCTGCGGCACCTACTACAGCCCGAAAAACCATCACAACCCTTTCCCCGCGGGACCGTACCCGAAGATCGACAATAGCGGTTTCGTCGCCAACTACATCACGATCGCCGATGAGGATACCGGCCTTCCCGGCGTCATGCATTACGGCGACACGATGAAGTGCGCCACGACGGACCAGATACCGGTGATACTGCAATTGGCGCAGGAATTCGCCGTCTGCGACCAGTGGTACGCGTCTATTCCCGGCCCGACCTGGCCGAACCGCCTCTTTGCAATGGGCGCCACCTCCTCGGGCCTCGACGACACGCCGAGCAAGGAGAATATCCTGAAATGGGAGATCTTCGACGGTTTCAAAATGGCCAAAGGCAATTTCTTCCACCTGCTGCGTAAACATAAATTGAGCTACCGGCTGTATCACGACTCGGCCAACCAGTTCGCCCACCCTCCCAAGGCGCCTTTTTATGAAGGCGGCGGGTTTTCGATGGTGTCGGCACTGGAAGATATTTTCCTGTGGGATGTTCACTCGTTCATGGAATTCGAAAGTGATCTAAATGACGACTACCCGTATCAATATACGTTTATCGAACCGAACTACGGCAATTCGGTCGACGATACTTATACCGGCGGATCATCGCAGCACCCCGAGGATTATCTTTTCGGGGGCGAAGGCATGATCGCGGCCACCTACAATGCGATCCGCAATTCGCCCTTGTGGGATTCCAGCCTCCTCTTCGTCACCTACGATGAGCACGGCGGTTTCTACGATCATTCGAAGACACCGCGCCCGGCCCCGCCCCCGGGCGATAACCCGCATTTCGGCTACAGTATTAACAATTTTGATTTTTCGAGTTATGGCGTCAGGGTCCCGGCCGTAGTGATCTCGCCCTGGATCAAGAAAGGCACCGTCGACAAGAATTTATACGACCATACATCGATGCTAAAGACGGTAGAGGACATCTGGGGCCTCCCAAATCTGACAGACAGGGACCTGAAAGCGGTAGGACTGTCATCGCTTCTGACCGAAGCCGCGCCGCGCATCGATTGCCCGACGCACCTCCAGCCTACTCCACCCGCCGCGGTCGAGGAGGTCACGCCGGTTTCAGACGAGGCCGCTTTCCAGGACACGGAGCTGCTTGTCGAGAAAGGAAATGTGATCGGCCATCTGCACGTCGCGATGAAGGCCGATTACGAGATGTCCGACCGAAGCGAGGCGTCAAAGGAGGCGATTCGCGCGAAAGTCGCGGCGATAAAGACAAAAGGACAGGCCAGGAAATATTTCGCAGAAGTCTGGAAGAAGGTGCAGGCGAAGAAATCGCAGATAAGTTAACCGAGCCATTTCGATTTGGGATTTGGGATTTGGGATTTGGGATTTGGGATTTGGAGTTAATCGTGACCGAAATTAATTTCAAATCCAAAACCCAAAGTCTAAAATCCAAAATAAAGATGGTGTTTCAGTTCCACCCTGAAACAAAACATAAGTTTGCGTATATCTATTCTATCTACTAGGGTTACAGCCTCGCGCCGATGTTTCACCCTGAAACAAAACTGAAACAAAAGTGAACGGCAGTTTTATGAAAAAGCACGGCTTTTATGATTTAGAAGCCGTGTTTCGATGCCGATCTTGTCGATTTCGCCCTTACTTACGTGCGGGCTTTCGGCACCTGCGCCCTTGCTACGCCCGGCCTTCCGCACTATTCTTTTAATTTCGATTTAGCATGAGCAATACATCCTCAAATGGCCGCCGGAAATACAGCCGCTTCCGATTCGTATCGGAGCCGCTTACCTCCATCACCGATAACGACGAGATCCGCAAGCCCGACTTCCCTTTCGCCAACGACGTTCTGACCCGTCGCTACCCGGTGCGCGCGCTTCGCTACTGGTGGCTGAATGCCGCGATAGCCGAAGAAGCCACCCGGCTGCCGGCACCACCCGCAATCGCCGACATCGGCTGCGACACCGGCCTGATCAAGCGATTTGTGCTGCCGATCGAAGGCGCGCGCTGGACCGGGCTCGACCTGGACATATCGCGGCCGGGCGTCGAGCAGGCGAAATACGACGAGCTGCACCAATGCGATTTCGACAAGCGCCTGCCGCTTGAAGACAGTGCATTCGATATTGTTATTTTCTCGCACGTTCTCGAACACCTGCCGCGGCCGGAATTCACGATGGCCGAGGCCGCGCGGATCCTAAAACCGGGCGGCATGATGCTGCTCGCCACGCCCACGGCGCCGAAGATGGTGGCGAAAATGGTCGAGAAAAAGTTCAACCGGCAGCTCAAGGAAGGCACCCGCCGGATCGGGCAGCACATCCACTGCTTCTGGCCGGCCCGCCTGCGTCAAATAGCGGAAAACGCGGGGCTCGAGGTCGAATTCTCGGCCGGCAGCGCCGTCATTCGAAAACGAAACAGCCGCCTCGAAGACCATGCCGCGTGGATCCGCCTGAACCAGATCGCCGCCGGGCTTTTCCCGTCCATCGGCCGCGAGATCTGCCTCCAACTCCGCAAGCCCGCATAACCGGCTTCTTCAATCCAAAATCCAAAACCCAAAATCCAAAATGCGTTTGGCATTCGTCTTGCAATAGCCCCTGGCGGAGGTATCTATGTACACAAACAATACAATTAATAAAATTAAGAAAATCGGAATACTTCTCTCCTTAATACTGGGCTTTATGCTTATCTCTTCCACTGAAACAAGCGCGCAATACCGCGATAATCGCAACTCTCGCCGCGATAACCGTGATTACAATGACTATTACGGTTATAACAGTTATGGCTCCGCAGCCGATATAGCGCGCAAATTCGGTTACCAGGACGGTTTGAATGACGGCGGGGATGCGGCCCGCGAGGGCGACAGCTATCACCCGCAGAATTCGGGCGACTGGCAAAAAGGCACCAATGGCTATGAATCGCGCTACGGCAGCAAGGGCGCCTATAAGCAGGCTTACAGGCAGGCCTATGTCGAAGGCTACAATGCCGGGTACCAGCGGCGCAGTAATAATCGCGCCCGCAACGGTTACAGGCGCTATTAATGTCTAAAACGATCTTTCCAAAAGTAGGCTGTCTGCAAAGGCAGCCTTTTTGACTGGATCCCGGCATTAAGTTGTACAGGCTTTTAGATCGCCTTTTTTGTTGAAAATACTGGCCGCAAATGCGTTATAATGTGTGGTCTGAGGGTAAAAGCCAGTAGTTAGCGGTCAGTAGTATCTGCCAAGTTCTTTACTTCAGACTTCTCTTTCAAGAAAAAGGAGGGATTAATAATGGACGCAATTTTAGGAAGATATTCTTCATACTGCTACGCGCTTCTGCGGATCGTGACCGGTTTTATGTTTATGCTGCACGGCACGCAGAAATTTTTCGGCGTTCCGGCCCGCACCAGACCGGGCGGAGGCGACTCGGACTGGCTTTCGACCCTCGGCGCGGGTATCGAGGTGATCGGCGGGCTAATGATAATGTTCGGTCTGTTTGCCGGAATCGCGGCTTTTATTTGCAGCGGTATGATGGCGGTAGCTTATTTCGGCTGGCACCAGCCGGGCGGCGCGCTTCCTATTCAGAACGGCGGCGAGTTGGCCGTATTGTACTGTTTCGTTTTTTTCTATATTTCCTCGGTCGGCTCGGGGATCTGGAGCGTGGATGCGCTGATCCGGAGCAGTAAAGCCCGCCCTGCCGACTCCACTTAATTCGGGCAAACAAATAGGCTAAAATCTAATCTAAAACACTATGAATGATTATACTGGTTCGCTTAATAACTCGGCGGCCAACGCGCTCCCGGCAGAGAGGGCCGCGTTTATCCGCAAAACCTACTTACTGCTCGCGGCGGCAATTCTTGCATTTATCGGCGTCGAAGCATTTTTATTTACGTCGGGCGCAGCTATGCTGATCGCCGGGGTGATATTCAAGGGCGGCGCATTTGGCTGGCTGCTTGTGCTCGGCCTGTTCATGGGAGTCTCATTCCTGGCGAACAGGTGGGCCGTGTCCGAGACGTCTAAATTAACGCAGATTTTAGGCCTCGGCCTGTTTATCGTGGCCGAAGCGGTCATATTTGTGCCGCTCATACTGATCTCGGTTTACTATTCGGGCGACCCGACGGTGCTTGTAAAAGCAGGCGTCGTAACGATCGGCCTGTTTCTGGGTATCACCTCGGTGGTATTTATCACTCGCAGCGATTTCTCGTTCCTGGGCCCGATCCTGGCGATCGGCGGTTTCGCCGCACTCGGTTTTATCGTTGCCAGCGCCATATTCGGCTTTACGCTCGGAAACGTTTTCGCGTTTATTATGGTCGCTTTTGCCGGAACGGCGATACTCTACGAAACTTCGAATGTGCTGCACCGGTTTAATACCAAACAGCATGTGGCCGCTTCGTTGACGCTATTTGCAAGTATCGCGCTTCTATTCTGGTATATTTTGAGTATCTTCAGCTCCAGAGACTAGAGAAGAACAGAGTTTTTTGAAAGGCGGATTTTGTGTCCGCCTTTTTTATTTTATAGTTGAACAATGTTCGAACACC
>Ga0190272_10001827_pt1 | contig 10209 bp, 9 predicted proteins | sample Popmic504T_FD_133746 | JGI IMG/M metagenome (GOLD analysis project Ga0190272, IMG submission 133746) | Populus adjacent soil microbial communities from riparian zone of Shoshone River, Wyoming, USA - 504 T | ecosystem: Environmental > Terrestrial > Soil > Riparian zone | place: USA: Wyoming... | reverse complement strand
CGAGAACCCGGACTTCCACCAGTTTGACAGCAAGTACGACGCCTGGCTCGCAGGCAAGGCAACGCTGACCGGGCCGGAGCGGCGCGGGCTTCGATTGTTCGAGGATCCCGAAAAAGGCAATTGCGTGGCCTGCCATCCGAGCAGGAGGGGCGACGACGGCTCGCCGCCGCTTTTCACGGATTTCACGTATGACAATGTCGGCCTGCCGCGCAATGCCGCCACTCCCGCAAATGCCGACGCAGGATTTTTCGATCTCGGCCTCTGCGGCCCGGAGCGCCAGGATCTCGCGGCGCGCCGGGACCTTTGCGGCGCATTCAAGGTGCCGACGCTCAGGAACGTGTCGCGCACCGCGCCGTATTTCCACAACGGCGCGTTCACGGACCTGCGCGATGCCGTCGATTTCTATGCGCGGCGGGACACGCACCCGGAAGACTGGTATCCGTCCGGACCCGGTGGAACCCGGATGTTCGACGACCTGCCGGCAAAGCTCGCGGGCACGGTCAACACGACGGAAGTGCCCTATGACCGCAAGCCCGGGGAGAAGCCGGCCCTGACGTCCGCCGAGGTCGACGACCTCGTCGCGTTCCTGAAGACTCTCGACGATGGATACAATTGAGCCGCGATGCGCATCAACACGGATCAGGTCCCACGAACGCTGGAAAAGGGGCTGTCGCCGGTCTGGCTGATCGTCGGTGACGAGGCCCTCCTGACCGGCGAGGCCGCGGATGCCGTGCGCGCGCGCGCGCGCGCGGAGCGTTTTACGGGCCGCGAGTTGTTCGTCACGGATCGCGGATTCGACTGGTCGGAATTGACCGCGTCCACGCGGTCGCTGTCGCTCTTCGCCGAGCGTCGCATCATCGAAATCCGCATGCCATCGCCGCGTCCCGGGAAGGAAGGCGGAGCGGCGCTCACGAAACTGGCCGCGGATCCGGGTCCGGACAACCTGTTGCTCGTCGTGACGACACGGCCGGAAAAAGACACCTGGTCGAGCGCCTGGTTCAAGGCATTCGACAAGCACGGCTACGTCGTGCAGGCCTGGCCGGTCGAAATCGGCCGCCTGCCGCAATGGATCACGGGACGTGCGGCGCGACACGGACTGACTTTCGACCGCGATGCCGCGGCACTACTCGCCGAGCGTGTCGAGGGCAATCTCCTGGCCGCACATCAGGAGATCGAAAAACTCGCGCTGCTGCATGCCGGCGGCCGCATCGGCGCCCATGAAGTCCAGGCCGCGGTCGCGAACAGCGCCCGCTACGACGTATTCCAGCTGGGCGAAGCGGCGCTCGAGGGCGACGTGCCGCGTTCGATGCGGATCCTCGATGGCCTGCGCGCCGAAGGCGCCGAGCCGCCGCTCGTGCTCTGGGCGATCTGCCGCGAGCTACGCGCGCTGGCCGACGCGCGGTCGGGCACGGAGCGCCCCGCCTTCGGTGCGCAGGCCGAACGACGCGCGGCTCTGCTGAAAAAAGCCTCCCGGCGCACGGCCGGCCAGGCGATCGAACCCCTGATCGTCGCGGCTGCCGGCATCGATCGCCAGATCAAGGGTTTTGCGAAAGGTGAGCCCTGGACTTCACTGACCGGACTCGTCGCGACGCTTGCAGGCGCGCGCCTGCCGGTCGCACCGGCAGCCTGAGCACGGATGCGCCCTATCGGCGTGTTCGGCGGGATGTTCGACCCGATCCACTACGGGCACCTGCGCACGGCGCACGAACTTCACGAAATTCTCGGCCTGGAAACGCTCGCGTTCCTGCCGGCGGGCGATCCGCCGCATCGCGCGGCGCCGCTTGCCGATGCCGATACCCGGCTCGCGATGCTGAGGGCGGCGGTCGCCGACGATCCGCGATTTATCGTGGACGATCGCGAGCTCAGGCGCCCCGGCCCGTCGTACACCGTCCTGACGCTCGAGGAGATGCGCGCCGAACGCGGCCTGCAGCCGGTCGTCCTGATCATGGGCGTGGACGCCTACGCCGGTATCGGTCGATGGCATCGCTCGCAGGATCTCCTGTCGCTCGCCCACCTGGTGATTGCGCTCCGGCCGAAATCGCCGACGCCGCAGGACGGCTTCGCCGGGGAGCTCCTGCGGACGAGGCGATGCGACGATCCCGCCCTCCTGACCGGGAGTCCGGCCGGGCTCGTCTACGTGAGCGAAGGCACCCAGCTCGACCTGTCCTCGAGCGCGGTACGCGATGTCGTCGCCGCGGGCCGCGATCCGCGCTACTTGATGCCCGAGGCGTCGCGTAGGATCATCCTTGCCAGGGGCAGCTACGCCCGACCAGGTGAAATGAAGGAATGACCGCCACGAGAACGAAGAGAAAACGCACTGCCTCCCCATCCAAGAAGACCCGGAATGCTCCTGGCGCCCTGACCCGAATCGCCGTCGCAGCCCTCGCAGACATGAAGGCCGTCAACGTCAAGGTCCTCGATGTTCGCAAGCTGACCGATGTCACGGACACAATGATCGTCGCGACCGGCAATTCCGACCGGCACGTCAAGTCGATCGCCGATCGGCTGATCGAGCGCTGCCGCGAAGCCGGCCATCGTGCGTATGGCGTCGAAGGTCACCGTGAAGGGGAGTGGGTGCTCGTCGACCTTCAGGACCTGATCGTCCACGTCATGTTGCCGCGCATTCGCGAGTTCTACGGACTCGAGAAGCTCTGGGACCTGCGTCCGATGCGGCGTGAACCGAAACTCGCCTGAGTTTCCGGAATGCATCTCCGGCTGATCGCGGCCGGCACCCGCCTGCCTGACTGGATCAACGACGGCGTTGCGGAATACGCCCGTCGCTTCGGCCGGGGACTCAAATTTGAACTGGTCGAAGTGCCGCTCGCCCGGCTCGCGGAGCGCATGCCGGCTGCAATCCGCCCAGGCGACTATGTCGTGGCGCTCGAAGTCGCGGGCCGCGCGATGTCGACGCCGGAGCTTTCGCAGTGGCTCGCCGCGCGCATGGCGGGAGGCCGCGATCTGGCATTCCTGATCGGCGGACCCGAGGGCCTCGATACGGAGCTCTCCCGGCGTGCCGATTTGCGCTGGTCGTTGTCGCCGTTGACCTGGCCGCATGGCCTCATCCGGATCATGGCGGCCGAGCAGCTCTATCGCGCGCACAGCCTGCTTCTGGGACACCCGTACCACCGCGCCTGATATCCTCGGCGCTCAATGGGTTACGACTGCGTTGTCCTCGCGTCGGCGTCGGCGCGCCGAAGCCAACTGCTGGCCCAGATCGGTGTGCGGCATTGCTCCCAGGCCGCCGATATCGACGAAGAACCCCGCCCGGGCGAGAAACCCGACGCCTACGTACAGCGCCTTGCCCGCGAAAAGGCGCAGGCGGTCGCCGATTCCCTGGGCGGCTCTCCGGGTTGCCCGGTGCTTGCTGCGGACACGACCGTCGTGCTGGACGGGCGGATCTTCGGCAAGCCGGCCGACGAGGCGGACTGCGTGGCGATCCTGTCCGCGCTTTCCGGCCGCCGCCATGAGGTGCTGACTGCGATCGCGCTCCGGGCGGAGGGCAGCGTCCGGTCGGCGATGAGCGCAAGCCGCGTCGCATTCCGCGTCATTGCGGCCGACGAATGTCGGCGCTACTGGGCAAGCGGCGAACCGGCCGGCAAGGCCGGCGGCTATGCGATACAGGGGTACGGCGCGGTTTTCGTCGAAACGCTGGAAGGCAGCTTTTCGGGGGTGATGGGCCTGCCCCTGTTCGAAACCGCGGCACTGCTCGATGCCGCAGGCGTCCGTCGCTGGCAGAGCCCATGAAATCCCGGAACGCTGTCTGCGCCGCCCTTGTCCAATCGGCGACACGGATTTTCGACGGTCGCGCATGAATTCCTGGACGCAACGGATGCATCGCGTGTGGCGCTGGATCGCCGCACTCATCGGGCTCGGCGCGCTTTTGCTCGCGCTGGGTATCGGCGCGTTCCGCCTCGCCATCGAGCTGCTGCCCGGCTACCAGCAGCGCGTGGTCGAGCGCGTGCGCGAGACGACGGGCCTGCGGCTCGAATTCGATTCGGTGCATGCGCGCATCGGCAGTTACGGCCCCGAAATCGTGTTCCGCGGCGCGCGCATATTGCCGGAATCCGGCGACGCGGCGCTCGTCACCGCGGCATCCGGCCGCGTCAGTCTTTCGATACCGCGCTCGATCTGGTTCCGCCGCATCGAAGTCGGGCGCGTCACCTTCACCCGTCCGCAGCTCAGCTTCGTGATTACGACAGAGGGTCGCATCCAGCTGGTCGGCCAGTCGGCGCTGCAGCGGCCCGATGCCGCGACGCCGGAATTCACGCTCGACCGGCTCCCGCGCGGCCATTTCGCGATCACCGACGCCACCGTCGATGTCCTCGATCTCCGCTCGCGGCAGGGTCGCTTCCAGCTGACCGGCGCGAATGTCGACGTCGTGCGCAAAGGAGACGACATCGAGGTGAACGGTCGCGTCGTACTGCCGGAACACCTGGGCACGTTCATCGATTTCGATGCGGAAGCTAGCGGCCCGCTCGCGGACAGCGAGTCCGTCGCCTGGCATGCGCGGGTCGATGCGCGCGACCTCGACCTCGAGCAATGGGCGGCGACGCTGCCCGACAGCTTTGTCGTGCCGGCCGCAGGACGCGGCTCGGTGCAGGTCTCCGCGCGCGGCACCGGACGCAAGCTCGCAAGCCTCCGGGTGCAACCGCAGTTCGCGGGGCTGCGGCTGGCGGGGTCGTCCCAGGAATTCACGCGGATCGCGGGCGATATCCGTGTCCAGCGCGACGAAGAAACGATTTCGATCGAGGCCTCGGGACTGGAGCTCTCGCGCGCGGCGGCGGCCTGGCGTCCGACGAGCCTGGAGGCGAGTCTCACTCGCAAGGACGGGCGCATCGCGACGATTGCCGCGCGCGCGGATTACCTTAGGATCGAAAATCTGGCCGTATTCACGGCGCTGTTGCCGGCGGGCGAGACCCGGAATCGACTGCAGACGCTCGCGCCGCGCGGGGAAGTGTTCGGTCTCGACGTCACGGTAGTCGCCCAGGGTGTCAGGCGATTGCCGGATATCACGGGCCGTTTGCGATTCATGGATATCGGCTTTGGCCCTGTCGGCAACGCGGCCGGCATCACCGGCTTCGACGGATTCGTCGAAGGCCGCGGCGCAGGCGGCATCGTCAACCTCGCGACGCGCGACGCGACGATCGACTGGCCGCAGCAATGGCGGGCACCCGCCGCGGTATTGAAGGGCGATGGGCGCATCGAGTGGCAGCGCTTCGGCGACGGCATGCGTCTCTGGCTCGACGACGCGGTCGCCGACAGCGGGCATGGCGTCGCGCGCGGCAAGCTCCGCATGCTCCTGCGCCCGGACGAGGCGCCGCTGATGGACCTCGACGCAACCGCCACGAATTTCGACGTCACGCAGTTGTGGCGCTATCTGCAGATCCGCCGCCTGTCGCCGAAGGCAATCCGCTGGCTGGACGCCGCGTTTCGCAACGGACGCGTGACCGAGGCGAAAGTCTCCATCACCGGCCCGACGCGCGGATTTCCGTATCGCGAAGGCCAGGGCGTGTTCCGCGCGAGCGGGCATGCGACCGGCGTGAACCTGAATTTCGCCGCCAACTGGCCGGAACTTCGGGGCGTCGAAGCCGATTTCGACTTCGTCGGGCCGAGCCTGCATGCGGTCGCGAGCAAGGGCAGCATCGGTGGCGTCACGTTCACGCAGGCCGAGATCAATACTGCGGATCTTCGCGACGCCGTGTATGCGGCGCGCGGCACGACCGCGACCGAAGCGGGCCGCGCGATCCGCATGTTGCAGGCGACGCCGCTGGCGCCATCCTTCGGCGCGATGTTTGCGGATCTCGCAGGCTCAGGTCCCGTGACCGCCGAACTTGCCATGTACCTGCCGATCAAGAATTTCGACCGCCGTGTCATCACCGTCATGGCGAATCTGGACGGCGTCACGCTGCGTCATCGCGAGCGGCCCTTCGAGGCGACGGAGATTGCGGGAAATCTCTGGGTGCGCAATCGCGAGATCCAGGCGCCCGCGCTGACCGGCCGGACGCTCGGCGGGCAATGGCAGGCGTCGATCGATACCACGACGATTCCGAACGGCAACCTGCGCACGCGGGTCAGCGCCCAGGGAAGCGTGCAGGGCGCGGCGCTGCAACCGGTCGCGCGCCTTCCGTCGAATGCGGGACTCGCGGGGAGCACGGACTGGCGCGGTTTGCTCGATGTCGAGCGCAACATTGATCCGAAGCAGCCGGCACGCGGCAGCGTTCGCCTGACGAGCGACCTGCGCGGCCTCGTATCGAAGCTGCCGCAGCCGTTCGACAAGTCCGCGGACTCGGTGCGCCCGCTCGTCCTCTCCGCCCGTTTCGACGGCACGGGCGGTCCGCGCATCGAAGGCGAGCTTGGGCGCGACGTGCATGCGCTGCTGAAATGGCGAAGCCGCGCGGACGAGGCGCCCGTGGAGCGCGGTATCGTGAGCTTCGGCGGCGCCGCGCCGGAGACCCTGCCGCGAGCCGCCGGCCTCTGGCTCACCGGCCGGATCGATTCCGCGAGCCTGACCGATCTGCTCGACCTCGAGTGGGACGGACCCCGCGGCCGGCCGATCCAGGAATGGCTCGCCGGCGCGGATCTCTCGATCGGGCGCTTCGAGGCGCTCGGCTACAACTTCAACAACCTGAGCGGCCGCCTGCGGCCGGGCAATCGTGCCTGGGAAGTCAACGTGAACAGCGACGCGGCGAGCGGGCGGCTCGTCGTGCCGTTCACGTTTCCCGGCGAAGTTCCGATGGCGCTCGATCTCGACCGGCTGCACCTGGGTGAGCGCGCAACCGGGGCCGCCGAGCGACCCGATCCGGATCCGCGGAAACTTCCGGCGATCCGCATCGACTTGCGCGATTTCATATTCGACAAGCGCAGCTTCGGCCATGTGCAGGCGGAACTCGCGCGCGGAACTGCGGGCATGACGCTGAACCGGTTCACGATGCAGCATCCCGCATTCTCGGCAGAGGGCCGCGGGAACTGGCTGATGCGCGGCCAGGCGGCTGAATGTCGTCTCGAATTCGACGTGGAAACGAAGAACGTGCAGGGCCTGATCAGCGCCATGCAGCTCGACGCGCTGGTGGAAGGCGAGGAAGGGCATGTCTCGGCGCGGCTGAGCTGGCCGGGACCGCCTGAAGCCAGCGCACTCGAGCGCCTGTCCGGCCGCCTCGAGATTTCAGCCGTCAACGGCAGCCTGACGTCGGTTGAGCCGGGCGCGGGCCGCGTTTTCGGGCTCATGAGCCTCGCGCACCTTCCGCGCCGGCTCGCACTCGACTTCGGCGATCTCACCGGCGAGGGGCTCGCGTTCGACACGCTGCGCGGCACTTTCCAGTTGACGGACGGCGACGCTTACACGGACAACCTGACGTTGCGAGGCTCAGCGGCCGAGATCGGCATCATCGGTCACACGAGCCTTCGCAAACGAACCTACGACCAGACTGCGGTCGTGACAGGCCATCTCGGAGCCTCGCTCGGCGTCGCCGGCGCACTCGCGGCCGGACCCGCGGTGGGTGCCGCGCTCCTGCTGTTCTCGCAGATATTCAAGGAGCCGCTCAAGGGCGTCACGCGCGGTTACTATCGCATCACCGGAAGCTGGGATGACCCGCAGGTGCGCAGGATGGATGCCCGCGAATTGAAGGATGACCGCCAGGCGGCGCAGGGTCCGTCATGAGCCTGCCGATCGTCGCCGCCCTGCAGATGACGTCCTTCGCCGACGTCGCGCGCAATCTCGGCACCGCGCGGCGATTGCTCGCGCTCGCGCGTGATCGGGGAGCCTGTCTTGCGGTCTTGCCCGAGAATTTCTCCTTCATGGGCCGCAACGAAGCCGAACGGCGGCAGATCGTCGAGCGTGACGCGGACGGGCCGGTGCAACAGGCGATGGCGGCGATGGCGCGCGAATTCGGCCTGTGGATCGTCGCCGGGACGCAGCCGATCGCGGTCCCGGGCGATGCGCGGCCGGCCAACGCCTGCGTCGTCTACGATTCCTCGGGCAAGCGCGCGGCGCGCTACGACAAGATCCATCTCTTCGATGTCGATCTTCCCGGCGGCCGCGAGGGGTATCGCGAGTCGACCAATGCGGTGCCGGGTGCGAAGCCCGTGCTCGTCGACACACCGGCCGGCCGGCTCGGATTGACCGTGTGCTACGATTTGCGCTTCCCCGAACTGTTCCGGCAACTCGTATCGGAGGGAGCCGAGATCTTCAGCGTGCCATCCGCATTCACCGTTCCGACGGGCCGCGCGCACTGGGAAACCCTGCTGCGGGCCCGGGCAATCGAGAATTTCTGCTTCGTGATCGCCGCCGCCCAGAGCGGGCTGCACGACAGCAACCGCGAAACCTACGGCGACAGCCTGATCTCCGATTTCTGGGGTCGTGTGCTCGCCCGCGAGCCGCGCGGCAGCGGCGCCGTGACCGCTGCGCTCGATCGCGACGCGCAAGACGAGTCGCGCAACAACTTTCCGGCCCTCAAGCACCGGGCGGTCGGGTGAGCATGGACGCACTGCAATGCGCGCGTGACCGGATCCTTTCGCCGTCGGGGCTCGACGACCGGCGACTCGAACAGGCACTCGGCTCTGTGCTCGGCGCAAGTGTCGATGCGGGCGAACTCTATTTCCAGCTCGCGCGCGAAGAGCACTGGGCGCTCGAGGACGGCATCGTCAAGGAAGGCAGCCACGGCATCGAGCAGGGCGTCGGCGTCCGCGCGATGGCGGGCGAGCGCACGGGCTTCGCCTATTCGGACGAAGTCGTGCCGGCGGCACTCCTCGAAGCGGCGCGCGCGGCGCGCGCCATCGCGCGCGAGGGCGGCTCCGGCCGGATGCAGGCCTGGCACTCGACGGCCGCGCACCGGCTCTATCCCGTCGACGACCCGATCGCGTCGCTCGCCGACGTCGACAAGGTCGCGCTCCTGACCGAGCTCGACCGCCACGCCCGCGCCCTCGATCCGCGCGTCAAGCAGGTGGTCGCGACGCTCGCCGCCGTCCACGAGATCATCCTGGTCGCCGCGAGCGACGGCACGCTGGCCGCCGACGTGCGGCCGCTCGTGCGCATGAACGTCTCGGTCATCGTCGAGCAGAACGGCAGGCGCGAGCAGGGTTACGCGGGCACCGGCGGGCGCTATTCGCTGCAGGAATTCATTGCGGGCGAACGGCCGCTCCGGCTCGCGCGCGAAGCCGTGCGCCAGGCCACCGTGAATCTGGAATCCGTGCCGGCGCCCGCCGGCACGATGACGGTCGTGCTCGGTCCCGGCTGGCCGGGCGTCCTGCTGCACGAAGCCATCGGCCACGGACTCGAAGGGGACTTCAACCGGCGCGGAACCTCGGCGTTCTCCGGCCGCATCGGCGAGCGGGTGGCGTCTTCGCTCTGCACGGTCGTCGACGACGGCACGTTACCCGGGCGCCGTGGTTCGCTCAATATCGACGATGAAGGCACGCCGACATCCTGCACGACGCTGATCGAAAACGGCGTGCTGAAAGGCTACCTCCAGGACAAGCTCAATGCGCGGCTCATGGGCGCCAAGCCGACCGGCAATGGTCGCCGGGAATCCTTCGCGCACACCACATTGCCGCGCATGACCAATACCTACATGCTGCCGGGACCGCACGATCCGCAGGAGATCATCCGCTCGGTCAAGCGCGGGCTCTATGCGGTCAATTTCGGCGGCGGCCAGGTGGACATCACTTCCGGCAAGTTCGTGTTCTCGGCGAGCGAGGCCTACCTGATCGAAGACGGCAAGGTCACCGCGCCGGTCAAGGGCGCGACGCTCGTCGGCAACGGACCCGACGTGCTGACGCGCGTCAGCATGGTCGGCAGCGACCTGATGCTCGACGAAGGCATCGGCAGCTGCGGCAAGGACGGGCAGACCGTGCCGGTCGGCGTCGGACAGCCGACGCTGCGGGTCGATGCGCTGACGGTCGGCGGCACGGCCTGAGGAGGCCGCGATGCGACTCTCGAGACCGGTTTACGAAGCGCTGCCTTACGTCTACATCGCGATCGGCGTCGCGTCCGTGGGCGCCTCATTCGTCTGGCGAGTGGCCGACTGGTCGGGGCTTGTCGCGATACTCGGGCTGATTGCGATCGTCGGCGGGCTCGTGCTGGCTCTCCGCCGGCGCGATTACCGTATCCAGCAGCGCCACTACGGCGCTGCCTTCGAGGAAGAAAACTAGAGGGGACGACAAAGGGGACGTTCACCTTTGCCGCATTGCGGCAAAGGTGAACGTCCCCTTTGT
>Ga0190272_10001826_pt1 | contig 10210 bp, 5 predicted proteins | sample Popmic504T_FD_133746 | JGI IMG/M metagenome (GOLD analysis project Ga0190272, IMG submission 133746) | Populus adjacent soil microbial communities from riparian zone of Shoshone River, Wyoming, USA - 504 T | ecosystem: Environmental > Terrestrial > Soil > Riparian zone | place: USA: Wyoming... | reverse complement strand
GCGGGTGGGCTGGAACTTGTCCTGGATATAGATACCTTGGCTAAGATTCGCGCCCTGTCCGTTCGTACCCGTGCGGCGGAACGATGCCGAGCCTACCGCGCCCGGTGTGTCGATCACGCCCCCGCCCAGGAGGGTAGAAATGGGTGTTCCGTAATTAAACGAGATACGGCCGATAGTGTTGTTTCCGGACTGAACATCGGCTTGGATCGTATACCGCTGGTAACCACCTTTTAATTCATGCTGGCCGCCGGCATTGAATAGATAGGCGGCAGAGAATTCGATCGTTTTGCGGACCGAAACATCCTTGTTTGTGATCGTGTTCGCCCCGGTTGTAGTACACGGGAAGGCCGCATTGGGCGTTCCGCAGCTAAAGATCTGAACGGTCTGGGGAACAAAATAGTTACCGAGTTTTTCGTTTAGAAAACCCCGGCTGAAACGCCCGTCGATCACGAACTTGCTCGATGGGGTATACACACCGGACAAAGTGAACAGGTTCGAACTCTGACGTCCGCCTTGCTGGTCGGTGAAATCGTTGCCCGTTAAGACGCCGATTCCGGGGCCGAAATTCGCGGTCGGAACGTTGCCGAAACCGAAACCGGCATGCGAAACATTCGAGAACGAGGTCCCCGGTATAACGCCCTCATCGACCACCGGGTTCCAAAGGCCCGTACTGGTCACTCGCAAATTGCTCAGGATATTGGCGTCGATCCTGGCAAATCCATACTCGTACGTTCTTTTCCGGGTGTAACGCTCAGCCGCAATAAAGGTCCGTGCGGCCGCCGGCAAGTTGGTAAAATACTGGGTGTCCGCCGTGGTCTTGAAGATCTGCGGCGTATAACTGGTAAAGAACCAGATACGGTTCTTGACGATTGGCCCGCTCAGATTGAGAGTGGGGAAGTAGTCTGTTCCACCGTACTTTACGGGTTGGAAATACTCCGCGGTCTGTATGAAGTTTCCGCCGGCGACCGACCCCGAGGTAAACCGGGTCAGCAGCGGGACCTCCCCGCCGTCCAGTTTCGGGGGCTGGAACTGTACGCCGAACTCGCCGTGGAATTGATTACCGCCGCCGCGCGTCACGACACTGATCACGCCGCCCGTGGCGCCGCCGTATGCGGCCTCGAAACCGCTGGATTTTATCTGCACTTCCTGGACCAGCTGTGTGGGAAGATTATAGGTTTCGTTCAAGGTGCCGGTCCGGTAATTGGTTACTTCCTGGCCATCGATAACGAAAACGTTCTCGCCGCCGGACGAACCATCCACCGAGAAACCGCCCGAACGGCTTTCGGGACGGGTGCCGGGCACTGTTTTTAAGAGTCCGGTAAAGCCCGTGCTCTTGGGGATCAATTCAAATTTCTGAGCGCTAATGGTTGTTTGAATAGCGTTATTAGTTGTATCGACAGGCGGTGCATCCGCTACCGTTACGTCGACCGTGGTTACGTTGGTTCCCGGGCTGACGCTGATATTTAATATAGTATTTTGCCCGATCGCCACGGTCACGTTTTCGTACCGGGCCTCACCGAAGCCGCTGGCCGCGGTGCTGACAACGTTGTAAGTTCCGGGCGGAACTTGCAAGGCGCGGAAAAATCCGCCGTCATCGGTTGTAATTACGCGTTTGAAACCGGCGCCGACGCCTGTGGTTGTGGTACCGCCGGCTGCATCGTTAGCGGATGTGATCGTTAGAGTGACGTTAGGAACAACAGCACCCGCTGCGTCCTTGACAGTTCCTTCGATGCCGCCGGTAGTTTCCTGGCCAAAAGCTGAATTAGTCAAAACAAACAGACAAAAACACGCAATCAGCAGCAAAAAAGATCTTTTGCCCATGCCATTTTCCTCCTGAATTTTTTTTGTTAGAACGAACTGCTGTGAACTATATTAGCAATTATTATCGAAAATATATTTTTGTCAAATAATTTTGATGGGTTTAGGGCGGAATGTTAATAAAAAGTGAATAAAACCAAAAAAATGAACCGCGGAGACCGAAAAATAAAAAAGCCCCGCGACATAATCGGCGGGGCTTACTACATTTACGGTGGGGAATTTCAGTTTAGAAATGGAAATTCACGCCGCCGACAAAAGTGTGCAGCTTCGTTTGCCAGGTGTACTGTACCTGGAAAGGGGGAAGCGCAGGGATCGGGTTTGCAGTAAACGACGTATTGCCGAGATCGTAATAAAGATACTCGCCTTTAATACTGACTTTCGTGCTAACGGCGACCTCAACACCGCCGCCCGCGGTCCAGCCCTTTCTCGTATTGCTGAACGCAGCGGGGTACTGGGTCGTACCAACCGGACGGAAGTCCGTAGTGGCCGCATAGTCTATACGAGCGAAAGCAAAACCAGCGGTCCCGTATACTAATACTTTGCCGAAAGCTCCGCCTATACGCGGGCGCACAGAGCCGAGCCATTTGATCTTCTGACCGGCGGCCAGGAAACCGGCGCCTGCAAACGGGGTGCCGTTATTCTGAATGATCGGGTTAACGGTTACGGTCTTTTTGATATTGGCCACTGAAAGGCTTCCTTCGCCGCCGACTACAACGTTTCCCATTTGCCAATTGTATCCCAACTGGCCTCCGCCGAGGATACCCCGGGGCCTAACCCGGACCGTTTGGGGCTGAAGGTTGATAAAGGTCGCGGCAGTCGGTAACGGCTCGAAACGAGTGTCTCCCTTGCCCCAGCCGTAACCCAGATGGCCGCCAATGTAGCCGCCGGTCCAGTCGTATGGAACAAAGGCGGGAGGCGCCGGGGCCTCGGCTTTATCGGCTTTAACGTCAAACGAGGTCTTCTTAACTACCTTCTCGTTTAAGAGATTATCCGAAACCGGCTGGCTTGAGCCCACGGAGCTGTATGTCTGGCCCTGGGCCTGAAGGGAGATGGTTGCGGCGATCATAAGTGTCAATGTCGCCAAAATTAGTCGTTTGGATATTTTAGTGGATGTAATGTTCATAACGATAGAAAAGCCTCCTAAAAGTTAGCCCCATTCATACAAAGAGGCCGAAAGTAATTTACTCCGTAACCGTGACGAAAAGATTACATTGGTTTTGCGTTTTGCAAGCGATCTTTTCGATCCCTGTAACACTCGCTCCTTACTGCTTTTAATCAAGCGGGTGAAAACAAAGCTTCGATTATGAATGTCGAAAAGCGAAGAAAATGTAACGAAATAAATTTTGACAAGGGGTTTATAATAAAACTGAAAGAATTGAACCTCGCCGAAAGGTCCTGGATTTTAAAAAGGATGTGGTGCGATCCTCGAGCAGCCGGACGGCAAGATCTTTATTATCGGGTGGGCGCAAATAGCCCCGCAATCCGCTATTAGTTTTGCGGGAGTAAGGTACACCGATATTACTCCTTAGCCAGAGAGGGAAGAGAGATTTGGTCTCAGGACGCACTCTAACAAATGATCTTAAGCACTTTTATCACATACCATCTGCGTCTGATAATAAAGATTATGTAATAGATATAAGAGCTTAAGCAGTTATGAAACTAGCAGCTGGTAAGTCCCCACTTTCGGAAAAGTGTTGAAAAATCTAATCTGAATGAAAATCGAAGCTTATTTTCCCGAGCGCCCGCGTTAACTTATTCACTCCATATCTTGTCGAGCAGTCCCGCAAGATTCCCTGCTGCGGCGGCCATGCGCCTGGAGACAATCGGAGCGCAGCGGGTTCGGTAAGAGGCTTCGCTCTCCCACTCTACCTTGTAAAAATCTCTTCCCCCCGAGGGATTATACGAAATAATTCGCAGGTCAATAGAATAAGCGTCCCTGGCGGCTACAAGCGACTCGTTTGCCCAACTCGCGATAAGCTCCGGAAACTCCATATTCTCTGGTAATTTACTCTTTTCGGATGCCTCGACCAACGCCGAAACGAGTTCTGCATCCGATTCGCTGTCGAGTGGATCGGGGATAATGTCGGGTCCGAGTGCGCTATCCCAAAAACCGTGTAGATTGCCGCCGATCGGGAGAAGCAAGGTTCCGCCGCCGCGGTCGCTCTCAAGCCCCTCGGCTTCACCGGGCGTAAATACCAGGCGCGCTTGATCCGTTCGTGCGTTAGCAATGTATCCGCAGCCGACGTGTACGGGTTGATGCAGGTCCCCTATAAGATGCGTTATCCAGCGCAGCGCATTGATCTGTTCGAACCGGGCCAGCGGGCCGGGTGAACGTAAGGACTCAATACAAAGCAGTATGGTTTGAACGATGTCGTCATTACGAGTGAACTGTGGATATTGCTGCCGGTCATAACCCGCAAGATCGCGCGGCAAATTCACGTAATGCCATGTGTCGTGCCGGCGATTGCGCTGTTCCCCGAGGAAGCGTTCCGTGGCCGGGTCGTTAGGACGATCGCTCATTTTTAGCCTGTCAGCCCAGCGAGCCGCCTCACCGAGATCGGTATCCAGGTTGCTATTTTCGAAAATACGCGAAATCGCCTGCCGGGCTTCTTGTGAGCTAAGTCTTTCCCAGGCGGCGGCGGCGATCGCTGCATGACGCCTCATTCCCCACTTGGGTTGAGGGGGTTCCGCGGTTGAAGAGATCAATTCCCCTTCGCTTCCGGAAGTGACCGATTCGAGCGAGTCTTCAAAGGCCTCGGTGACTGACGCCGGGTCGGTAGAGCTCGGCTGGCTGCCGGATCCCGGAGGGTCGCTCTCGAAAGAAACGGGGATAACATTTCGAAGTCCGATGTTGTTATCGTTCGGGACGAGCCTCCATTCAGCTATAGTTTCGCCCGTTGTAAAATTATCGATATTGCTGGGGTCGCCGTTGGCAGAAACGACCATCATCAAGCTATCGTGTCCCAGACCGTCCGCGACCGGTACCCAGGCGAAGGGTCCGACAACCTTTTCTTCCTGCCCCTGCGGTCCGATTGAACCGGCCGTTAGTTCCGGTGTGTCGAGAGGCTGAAAATCAGTTGGCCAGATGGGCGATCCGCCCGCTGTATGATGAAAGCCCCGAACGACGACATTTTGGGCGGCGGTTGTTCCGCGATTCTTTATACGGACATAAGCAAAATTGGTGACGCCGCTGATCGGCTCCTGATGCACCTCTACCCCGTCCGGGGCCCGCCGGTTCCAGATCGACGTATTGTTTGAATACGTCGGCTGATATTGATATTCGCCGTTGCGTCCATCGTCGATAAAAACATCCACGTCAGGAGGGTCGCCCGCCTGTCGTACCGGCGACGGGGCCCCTGCGGGTTGAAATAGCCCCTGTTTCTCAAACGACCACCGGATAACCTTGTTGTAAGCCCCACCGAAGATGCCTTCGGTCGTCCAGTTGAGCAGGTCGACGCTCATCATCGCATTAGCGAAGGAAAGGGCGTTTCTCGGATTTGTAGCGGGAGTCAGCGTGCTGACGGTCCGGAGGATCAGGTAGATTAGCATCCGCGACGCGAACTGTCTCTGAGTCAAGTCGTCCGAGTCACCGCCGATCGATTGATACACACGAAAGAGGGTGGTGCTGAGTATTTGCTCGCTGCCATAGCCCCGGTTATCCAGATTGCCGGGACCGCCCCACGCCCATCCCGCCGTGACCGCACGATCGAAGCGGCGATCAAGCGTTGGATGCCAGGGTGCGTATTTGAATCGCAGGGCCGGGTCGCCCCGGAGCCCGGAGTCGGGATCGTGTAAGATCGCCGAAAGGCTGTCGCCTGCACTGTGCGCGAATCCGAAATTGGGACGATCGACATGCTCATAGAGGATCCCATGCCCGCCCAATTCGTGTAAATGCACACGCGAGTCGCACGCTCGCCCGATAGGGTTGCCTATATTGCTGGTGTCGTTAAGACAGTAACCCGCAAACGAGATACCCGCTGTCCCGCTGCCCACGCATCTTGCGTTTATGGCATTACCGTCACCATCGACATTATCCCGGTGATCGATCCGGACCGGAAAAGTAGTGTGGCTGAAATAACTATCGATAGGAAAGCCCAGGCTTTCGACGAGCGCGAAAAATCGGTCGCCGTGATAGTAAGCGTTAACGGCGGCGAAATCGTTTGTGCGAACGTCGAAATCGAAGCGTGATCCCTCATCCACCATCGGAGGATCTATGATCGGATCTGTGACGTTGGTGACGACAACGAACCTGCCCGTCAGCGATTGCCGCCCGCCGACGGCGGCGTTCAGGTTCGGCAGTTCCGTTGGCGTGCGAAGTGGATTGAGGACGTTGTTATTGCGATCCGAACGTTTGGAGATATCGCCGCTGCTGGTGATCGGGTCGCGCTGAAAAATTAATCCGAAGTTACCGGAGACAAGCGGTTCAAGAAGGAGGACCGAATCGGTTTCCACATCTACCAGGGCGCGCCAGGTGAGCATCCCCAGTTCCGGGGTTTTCAGTTGGAAAGTGACTTCGGATACAACTCGCCACATCCCGTCAATTATTGACGGGTCGACCGGAGGCAGAGAGAGCGCGGGCAGGTCCTCACGGCCTTCGATCTCGTCTGTTGGCGACTCGCTCTCGTCCATGCTTTCGGGCAATGCGGTCTCGATCCGCCCCTGCGAAATACGTTCGCTTTCGTCGTAGCAATAAACAAAGAACCGGCCGCGAATCGCCTGGGCGGAGTCATCTGGAACGCTCTCAGCCTCGGCCATACCCTCGAGGACGTTGAGTCCTAAAACGTTTCGGACAAATGCGGCCGTTTTTGGTTCGGAGCTATCCTCTTCGGCGGAACTGCTGGGTATCGTTTCTTCCAAACCGAGCGCCTTCAGGCGCTGGTCGATGGCGGCAAAAGCAAATATCTTTCGGTGCTCTTCGATCTTTTCCCGGGACGGAAGCGGCGCCACTATTGTAAGTGCGCTGGTGTCGATAACCGAAACCACACGGTTCGGATTGTGCTTGACCGTTAAAGTGACCGCCGCGCGCCAAACGGGTACATTCAGATACGTCTGATTGAAGATGATCGTAGATGAGTCGAACAGCTGCTTTTCAGCGCCAAAACGATACTCCACACTCTGATCTTTCGGATCGACAAAGGAGACCTTTTCCAGCGGGTTATGCAGCTCCGACTCCGACACCCCGATTAAATAGCCCATCTGCCGAAGGTAGTCGAGCGACGCCATTACCGGGCTTTCCTGGGTCGATTCCCAGGGCGCTTCCATGTAATTAATTTGCCGCACCCTTTCGTTGTCGTCCAGGGAAAGGTGCGCTTTTAGATTTTCGTCATTTATCTGTTTCATATCTTCCTCAAATTCTTCTTTAATGCGGATCTCCGGGACCCGGATTTAAGGCCTTTTCCTCACCGGTTAAATATTCTTGCTTGCCTGCCTGACGAAGGCGGACAGCATTTCAACGATCTTGAGGCAAAAACCTGTGTTAACCGTTTCCAGGGTGTCGTTTTTCGTATGATAAAAAGCCGCACCATCTGCTCCGTCGAATAGCCCGACGCACACATAGCCGAAATGCTCGAAAGGCATGTAATCGCTGCTATATATCGGTCCAAAACTCGTTTTGAGCCCCGTACCGGCAGCGGCGGCCATTTGCTTGCCGAATAGCCGGGAGGGCTCGTCGTTACCGGGAGAGGTATTTCCCATGTCCATCTCTACTATGATCGTCGGGTCCTCCGGGTCCGCCGGATGCCCGACCATATCCAAATTAATCAATAAACGGATATTCATCTCGCCATCATGGGCATGTGTTGCGTAAGCTTTTGAGCCAAGTAAGCCCTGTTCTTCTCCCGAGAAAAAAATAAAACGGATCGAACAATCGGTTTCCAGTTTGTGAAGAACGCGCGATAATTCCAAAACAGTCACTATCCCTGAACCGTTATCGTCGGCTCCCGGAGCCGCGGAGCTATGGTCGTTCAAGTTATCCATGCGCGAATCATAGTGGGCGCAAACGATAATAAATGTATTAGGGTCCGTTTTTCCCGTCTTCGTGGCCACCACATTGTGTCTGGTTTGCCCCTGATGAACAAAGTCGTGAAATATGATATCGGTGTAACCGATCTCCTTAAACTCGCCCTTTAGCCATTCGGCCGCTTCTACGTTAAGCGGCGAAAGGGTATGACGAGTTTTAAAATCGGTTCCTGTTATTGCCTTAAGCCAGGCGATGATATTTTCCTCGCTTAATTTATCAAGTGCCTCCTTAAGATCGGCATCAATTTCAATTTTCGGGGCTTCACTGAAAAGATCTTCATGTAATTCGCTGAAGTCGAATTTTTGCGCCGGACGCTTGCATTTATCGGGTGGCGGATAATAAGGGAGATCGGATGTAGTCATATTATTTTTGTTTAGGACCTTATCAGGCAAAGCTCGGAAATTGGTTGGCGCCGATATTCCGTGAAAATACCGGCGCCGGCTTTCTGCAGTTTGAAAGATTATCCGCCCGAAAAATATTCGTGACTGTCGGCGTTCTTTACTGCTTGAACGGGATTGCTTAGCGCTAACTGCCGGCATCTCGATTGCCCGTAAACGATGTCGTCGGTCCTGACTATCGAATGACTCAATTCATGGACAACGGTCCCCGCTTTCGAATCCGTCCCTAGGGGTAATGCCTGCCAAAATGCCCCGCACATCCACACGGTCGTCGCACCTTTAAAAGTGTACGCGAAGACCCCCGGATCGCAGCCATCCCCGGATAAATTGTAGGTAAAGGTCGTAGTTTGCATCGTATCCCGAATGACGGTGTAATTATTTACAACGCCGTCAAACCTGGGAGTGTCGAAAATGCCAAACCACTCTAAAAAATTTGGATTATCGCCCAGCGCGGCGAGTGTCGCTACGACAAGGCCGTATCCGTCGTTATGCGCGGTTATCGTCTCTTGCTTTCTTTGCTCGCTTGGCTCGCCAACGATTATCGGGGCTTTCGCGCCAGCCGTCTCCCCTGTTGAGGCTGGCGCTTCATCTTTTTTTTCGTCAGGTTGGCTCCCCTCGACAGACTCCCCCGCCCGCATCAGATCTCCCTGGGTAGGACGGGTGGCTTGGGGGGCTTCCCCGGCCTCACCTTCGGGACTTCCTTTAACCGTAAAGTTGGCTTCCGGCATTCCGAGTTTTTGCTCACGAGGGGCCGCATTCTCTTCGTCTTCGCCGGCGGAATCCGAGACGTATTTAAATTCAATGCTTCCCTCCTCAGAGTCCGGCTTGCCGACAAAAGCGACGGAATACTCTCCCGGAATAGAAACTTGATATGCCTGGTTCACATCGAAGTCAACCGATAGAGACTCTCCGGCGCCCAGGGTCACATATGCTTCTTCCGGGGGAATAGGTTGTCGTTTCTTCAGTTTCCCGTCATATTCCACTACCTCGCCGTTGTTCGTAACCAGAAGGCAAGGGCTTTCGATCGGGTTCTCGTCGTGTCCGTTAACAAATCCTTCTAACGGGGTGTACCAGGTTAAAACTTTAACGTCCTGATCGCTGGTGTTCGTTACAACGAAACTTAACGTTTTAGACTCTTCCGACTCAAATTCATTCTTTGCCGGGGAAATAAACCCTTCAATTGGTGTGGTATTTTCTTCACTTCCGTCCATAATTTTCTCCTTCGTTTTTATGCTATTTTTATTTCAAAAAAATATCCGTGAATTTCTCGTCGTGTTTCATTTTCGTCAAATTGATCCGATTCCTCCTGTCTATAGAAAGAAGCCGGCTAAACTCGTCATTTTCCGTCGCTTAGGTGAGAAGCAAGGTGCGTCCGGATACTAAAATTCAACGTGATGTGACAGGATTAGAAACTATTTCAAATCATCCAGTCTAGTTGTTGTTTCGCATACCGTATCCCTTCCGGAGACTCTTTGCATAAGTTATGAAATTTCATTGATACGACAATTTCCTTATATGGTTATGACAATAACGCGGAAACCTGACAAACTTATTTTCGACAGATGCTAAATCCAATGGACAAAACAACTAAGGCGCCTTCCTGTACTTGCTTTTCGGCGGTGGAACCGCGGCGAGCCGCGCCAACTGCGGGGCAAGGTCCTTCTGCGGGATCTTTATCTCAATCAGCGCCGGCCTACCTTTTATCTTCTTTATTTCAGGCAGGATAGCCCGCAATTCCCCAACCGTTTCAGCCCGGAAACCCTCCGCGCCAAAGGCTTGTGCCAGGGCGCAATAATCCCATTCAGGAAGAATATCGAAGGGCGCATAGCTCCCCTTCGGCGTAAAAGCGCTAAGATCGACGAACGCCTGCTCGATCGCGTAAGCGTTATTACTCATAACGAAAACGATCGCGTTGCATTTTTGATACGCGAGGCTCGAGAGTTCCTGCGCGACCATCCTGAAACCGCCGTCGCCG
>Ga0190272_10001825_pt1 | contig 10216 bp, 7 predicted proteins | sample Popmic504T_FD_133746 | JGI IMG/M metagenome (GOLD analysis project Ga0190272, IMG submission 133746) | Populus adjacent soil microbial communities from riparian zone of Shoshone River, Wyoming, USA - 504 T | ecosystem: Environmental > Terrestrial > Soil > Riparian zone | place: USA: Wyoming... | reverse complement strand
GGAACTCGGCGACGCGGTGATCCGCGACACCGGCCCGTGGGCCGCCGACGAGGTGTACCCGGCGTTCGGCCAGTACTGGCAGCGGTGGCGGCCGGCCATCGGCGTCGCGGCCCAGCGCGGCGAGCTCGTGTTCGGCCCCAACCGCGGCAACCAGGTCACGTACCTGCGCACCGACCGCTGGCTGCCCGGCTTCTCGATGCCGTCCGACGGTGCCGGCGCGCTGGCCACCGTGGCCGCGCGCTACCTGTCGACGTACGGTCCGGCCACCCCGGCGCAGTTCGCCCAGTGGCTCGGCATGCAGCCCTCCGCGGCGACAACCCTGTTCGACACGCTGGCGCTCGACCCCGTCGAGGTCGAGGGGAGCGTCAACGGGGGCACGGCGTGGCTGCCGGCCGGCTCGTCGTTGCGCTCCTGCACCCCGCCGGTGCGGCTGGTGCCCCACTTCGACGCCTACCTCATCGGCTGTCACCCGCGGCCGAGGGTGTTCCCCGGCGTCGCGAGCACCAGGGCACTCAGCGGTGGCGCCGCCGGCCCGGTGCCCGCGCTGATCATCGACGGCGTGGTGGCCGGGGTCTGGCAGCACAGACGGACCGGCGGCAAGGTCGCCGTGACCGTCGAACCGTTCGCTCCCCTGCGCCGCAGGACGCTGGCCGCCGTCGAGGCCCAGGTCGAGCGGATCGGGGAGATCATGCAGGCCAGACCCACCCTCACCATCGGCGAGGTCACCGCCCGCGCCCACCTCTGACGCCTCGCGCCGGCACCACCACACGTCCATGAACTCGACACCGCTGCTGTCGAGCCATGATCGAACTACCGCGGTGTCGAGTTCATGGACGGGGCGGGCGTGGTGAGGCGGGTGAGCAGGGCGTCCGCGGTGCCGCTGTGGCCGCTGTCGGCCAGGAGGCCGGCGGGGGCGAGGACGTAGTCGGCGTCCACCCGGATCGCGGCGTGCCGCAGGATCGGACGCAGGACGGGATCGTCGCGCAGGACCGCCGTCATCGACGCCAACGCCTCTGGGGTGGCATGGCGGAACACCCCGCCGGAGAGCACCAGCAGGCCGGCGCCGTGCGGGCCCAACTGGCCGTCGATCATGCGCAGGTGCCGGCGAACGGCGAGCACCGCGGCCAGCGCGGCAAACCGGGCATCGACCGCCGCACCAGCAGCAGGATCGATGGCGACGGGGACCCAGCTGGGGTTCGCGGCGCGGTGGTGGGCGGCGGCCAGGAGCGCATCGGCCTCGTGGTCGGAGATGAGGCGCTCCGTCAGTGCCTCGGTGACCACCCCGGGTGCCGAGATCCGCATGCCGAGGTCGCCCTCGACGGTGCGCCGCTGGGCGGGCAGGGCGACGGCGTGGCGTTGCGGCTCCGGCGGGTCGGACACGGCGGAGTAGACGTCGGTGGTGGCGCCGCCGACGTCGACGACAAGCACCGCGCCGGCCTGGGCGTCCTCGGCCCGAGCGGCCCAGGAGAGAGCGGCACCCGGAAGAGCGGCACTGGAGAGAGCGGCACCCGGAAGAGCGGGACCGGAGGGCGCGGGACCGGCGGCGATCGGCTGACGCCGGGCGAGGACGGCGGCCAGCCGGCCGACACCCACCAGCACGGCGTCCGGCGTGACCAGCCGCACGAGGCGGCGTAGCCGGGGCCCGCGGGACAGCTTCTTGCCACCGATCACGTGGTCGAGGAAGACGGCCCTGATGGCCTCGCGGGCCGGGCCGGGGTTGAGCTCGCCGACGTCGGGGAGGACGTTGGCCGCGACGACGACGGTCCGCCCGGTCGACCGCAGCAGGGCGAGCGCGTCGTCGCGGGCGGCGGCGTTGCCGGCGAGGACGATCGGGACCGCAAGGCGGTTCGCGGCCAACCGCGCCGCGTTGTGCAGCAGGGTGCGGGCGTCGCCGCCGTCGGTGCCGCCGACGAGCAGGACCACGTCGGGTCGGGAGGCGCGCAGGGCGCGGACGTCGGCACCGGTCATCGACCCGGCCCGGACGTGGACCACCCGGGCGCCGGCCGACAGGGCCACCCGGCGGCCGGCCTCGGCCGACACCAGCGGCTCCTGCCCGACGACGGCCAGCCGCAACCCGCCGCCGGCGCTGGAGCACGCCAGGGTGGTGGTCCCGGCCGGCACCGGGCCGAGCCCGGCCACCGCGGCCGCGATGCCGTCGAGCACCTCCGGCGGGGTCGTGACGTGCGACGACGTGGCCAGCAGCACCCCGTCACCGCCGACGAGCGCGGCCTTGGTCCAGGTGGAGCCGACGTCGACGCACACCACGGCGGGCGGGGTAGTGGCCATACGCTGGCACGCTAGCGGAGTGACCGAAACGATCGAGAGCCTCCGCAGGGCGCGGTTCACGTCGCACGTGGTGTTCATGGCCAACGGCGTGGTGCTCGGCTCGTGGGCCCCCCGCATCCCCGAGGTGAAGGCCGAGCTGGGGCTGTCCGCCGGGGTGCTCGGCGTCGACCTGCTGGCGCTGGCCGTCGGTGCCCTGATCACCATGCCGATGACCGGCGGCTGGGCCGGCCGGGTCGGCAGCGCGGCCGCCACCAGGATCACCGCGATCGCGTTCTTCGCGGCAGCCGTGACGATCGGGCTGGCGTTCGACGCGGTGACGCTGTTCGTCGCCCTGCTGCTGACCGGCGCCGGCATGGGCGCGCTCGACGTGTCGATGAACGCCCAGGCGGTGACCGTCGAGCGGGCGTACGGGCGGTCGCTGATGTCCGGCATCCACGCCACCTTCAGCCTCGGCGCGCTGCTCGGGGCCGGCGCGGGCGCGGCCGGCGCGGCCTGGCACGTCGACCTGCTGGTGCAGCTGGCCGTGCTGTGCGTCGTGCTGCTGGGGGTGGTGCTCCTGCTGTCCGGGTCGATGCTGCCCGACCCGCCGGGCGAGGCCCAGGAGCCGGGGCCGCTCCTGGTGCGGCCGCGCGGTCCGCAGGTCGCGCTGGCCGCCGCGGCGTTCGCCGTGCTGCTGTGCGAGGGCTCCGCGGCGGACTGGTCGGCCGTCTACCTGCGTGACAGTCTCGGCGCCGGGGTGGCGGCCGGCGCGGCGTTCGCCGCGTTCAGCGCGACCATGACGATCGGGCGGCTGGTGGGCGACCGGGCGCTCGCCGGACGTCCACGGCGCGTCGTGATCAGGCGGTTCACCCTGGTCGCCGCGGTGGGGCTCGGCCTCGGGCTGGCGGTGGCCGAGCTGACCGACGGAACCGTGTCCGTCGTCGCGGCGGTCGCCGGGTTCGGGGTGCTCGGCGCCGGGCTGTCGCTCACCTTTCCGGCGCTGCTCGCCGAGGCGGGGGCCGGCTCGGCCCGACCGGCCGAGGCGATCGGCGCGGTGGCGACCGGCGGCTACACCGGGTTCCTCGTCGGCCCGCCGGTCATCGGCGCGGTCGCCGAGACCGCCGGGCTGCCGGCGGCGATGTGGCTGATCCCGGTGCTGGCCGCCGGCGCCGCGCTGGCCGTCAGCGGCCGGCACAGCGGCGTGAGCGACGCCGGCGTCAGTTGAACTCGGGGTTGGTCGCGAGGAAGGCCACGTAGATCACGATGATCACGATGCCGAGCACGACGGACGCGATCGCCAGCCCCCAGCCCCACTTGACCAGCTTCCGCGCCGACTCCGGCTGCTCGGCCGAGCGGGACATGGCCATCGCGCTGACCACGATGCCGGCGATCCCCAGCGGCAGGCAGCACAGCAGGGTCACCACGATGTTGGTGATCAGCGCGCCGATCGCCTGGCCCTTGGGGCCCTCGTCCGGCGGCTGACCGTAGCCGTACGCGGGCGGCATCGGCCCTGGGTACGGGCCGTACTGCTGCGGCTGCTGGTACGGCTGCCCCTGGTAGGGGTCGTACGGCTGCTGCGTCGGATAGGGCTGCCCGGAGTACGGGTCGTACGGCTGACCCGACTGCGGGTGCGGATACGGCTGGCCGGAGTAGGGGTCGTACGGCGGTTGCCGGCCGTATGGGTCCTGGCCGTATGGGTCCTGGCCGCCGGGGACCTCCTGCGGCCCTGGATACTGCGGCGGATCGTTCGAGCTCACGGACGCAGCCTCGGCTTCTTCTCACTCGACGGTGACCGGTCGACTCTAGTCGGTGGCGGTGCCACCGGGGTCAGCGCAGTCGGCTCACGATGCCGGTGTCGTAGTCGCCGGAAACGAACTCGGCGCAGTCGAGCACCTCGGCCAGGAACGGCAGGTTCGTCCGGACGCCGCCGCGCTCAGGGCCGCTGATCTCGAACCCGGCGACCGCGGCCCGCGCCCTGGCCAGCGCCTCGTCGCGGGACCCGCCGTGCACGACCAGCTTGGCCAGCAGCGAGTCGTAGTTCGGGGTCACCAGGGTGCCGGCCGCGTACCCGGCGTCGACCCGCACGCCGTCGCCGGTCGGCTCGGTCCACACGTCGATGGCGCCCGGCCGCGGCAGGAACCGCTTGGGGTCCTCGGCGTTGATCCGCAGCTCGATCGCGTGCCCGGACGGGGCCAGGGTGGTCGGGTCGACGCCGGGCTCGTCGCCGACCGCCACCCGCAACTGCTCGGCGACCAGGTCGATGCCGAAGATCGCCTCCGTCACCGGGTGCTCCACCTGCAGGCGGGTGTTCATCTCCAGGAAGAAGAACTCGCCGGTGGCGGGGTCGAGGAGGAACTCGACGGTGCCCGCGTTGCGGTAGCCGACAGCCTCGGCCGCGGTGACGGCGGCGGCGCACATCCGCTCCCGCAGGTCGGGCGACACCGCGGGCGACGGCGCCTCCTCGACGACCTTCTGGTTGCGCCGCTGCACGGAGCAGTCCCGCTCGCCGAGCGCGACGACCCGCCCGGACGCGAGCCCGAGCACCTGCACCTCGACGTGGCGCACCCTGGGGAAGTAGCGCTCGACGAACACCCGCTCGTCGCCGAACAGCCGCCCGGCGAAGGCGGTGACCTTCTCGTACTCGGCGGCCAGCGCGTCGGGGTCGAACACCGCGACCATGCCCATGCCGCCGCCGCCGGCCGATGCCTTGATCATGACGGGGAAGCCGACCTCGGCCGCGGCGGCGGCGCACGCGTCGACGCCCACGACCGCGTCGGCCGAGCCGGGGGCCACCGGCACGCCGGCGGCGGCCATCCTGGCCCTCGCCGCGACCTTGTCGCCCATGGCCTCGATGGCCTCGGCCGGTGGCCCGACCCAGACCAGCCCGGCCGCGGCGACGGCGCGGGCGAACTCGGCGTTCTCCGACAGGAACCCGTACCCGGGGTGGATCGCGGCCGCCCTGGTCTCCTTGGCCGCGGCCAGGATCTGGTCGGCGTCGCGGTACACGGCCTGCGGCGGTCCGCTGAGCTGAACGGCCACGTCGGCCTCGGTGACGAACGGCAGCGCGGCGTCGACCTCGGAGTGCACGGCGACCGTGCGGATGCCGAGCTCACGCGCCGACCGCAGCACCCGCCTGGCGATCTCTCCCCGGTTGGCCACCAACAGCGATTCGATCACGCCTCACCGTCCCTGATCCGCGCCGAGCCCGCGCCCCAACCCAGCGTCTCGCATCCGTGTTGTCGTTTCTCGGGCTCGAGAACGACAACACGGATGCGAGACGCCCTAGGTCGTGACGCGGCACCTAGCGCGACACCGTATCGGCTACGGCGGGGGCGGCAGGCCGGCGGCCAGCGCCGCGAGGCGGACCTGACCGGCGAACAGGTCGTCGCGGGCGGGCTCGGCCAGCCAGTTCAGGTGCCCGTACGCCTCCAGGCAGGTGAAACCGTGCAGCGCGGCCCAGGCGTGCAGCATCGCCTGGTGGGTGTCCGGCGGGATCGCCGTGCCGAACTTGCCTGCCTTGGCCGACGCTCCGGCGTCGCACTCGAAGCCGGCGCCCACCTCGCTGATCAGCGGCCGGCGGAGCACGCCCTGCTCGGCGGCGAGGCCGACCAGGTTCGCGAGGTTGGCCATGGCCCTGGTGGCCGCCTCGGTGGTGGGTCCCTGGTCCGGGGCGGTGTAGCCGGGCACCGGTACGCCGAACACGAGGGCGAACCGCAGCGGCTCGGCCGACGCCCACCGGCGGTACGCGGTGCAGGTGGCGAACAGCCGCACGCCGAGGTCGGTCACCGGCACCTCGGCGGCCGCGGCGGCGAGGTACGCGGCCAGGTCGTCGAAGGCGTCCGCGATGAGCTCGGTGAGCAGGTCGTCACGGTTGCCGTAGTAGCGGTAGAGCGCCGGCGCGGTGAGGCCCATGGCCCGGGCGATGTCGGAGAACCGCACGTCGGGGGTGCCCTGGTCGCGCATGAGTTCGAGCGCGGTCTCCTTGATCTCCGACCGCATGGCCGCGCGGGCCCTGGCGCGGCGGTTGGGCGCCGGAGCCTGACCGCCGGCTCGTTCGACGGCGGTGCTGGGCCGCCCGGCGGGCTCGACCACCTCGGAACCAGACATAACGTTACGGATCCTTGCACGCGTGAGTTGGCTTGACAAAGTTACGCTCCATCGTGTTCGTTATGCATCGTAACTCTTGAAACTCAGCTTCACGAACCCGAGGACAGAGGCCGGTCATGACCAACACCACGCTGCCCGGCAGGCGGCGACCCGCCGAGGCGCCCGCTCCCCCGACCGTCGGGCCGCTCGGCCGCCTCGCGAGGACGGCCTACCGCAGGCGCGGCACCACCGTCGTCGTCTGGCTGGTGGCCCTGGCCGCCGCGATGGGGCTCTCCGCGGTGTTCTCCGCGGACTTCAGCGCCGACTACTCGACGCCCGGCTCGGACTCGCGGGCGGCCCGCGAGCTGCTGGAGCAGCGGTTCCCCGCCCAGGCGGGCGAGACGATCGGCGTCGTGGTGCACGCCGACGCCGGCGTCGGGACGCAGGCCGTGCGCGACCGGGTCGACGGCATGCTCGCCCGGCTGGGAGCGGTCCCGCACGTCACCGGCGTGGACAGCCCGTACGCCGCGCCCGGATCGATCTCGGCGGACGGCCACACCGCGGTCGCGGCCCTGCGGCTCGACGTCGCCACCCCGGACGACATGCCGAAGGCCGACACCCTGCGGCTGCTCGACCTGGCCGAAGAGGCCGACGGCGACGGACTGACCGTCGCCCTGTCCGGCGAGGCGGTGCGGGCCGCGCAGCAGGGCCAGATCGGCTCGGAGGCCCTCGGGTTCGCCGCGGCCGCGGTCATCCTGCTCGTCACGTTCGGCTCGCTGGTGGCCGCCGGGCTGCCGCTGATCATCGCGATCACCGGCCTCGCCGTCAGCAGCGTCCTGATCCCGGTAGCGGCCGCGGTCATGCCGGTCCCCGAGTGGTCGACGGCGCTGGCCGCCATGCTCGGCATCGGGATCGGCATCGACTACGTGCTCCTCATGGTCACCCGCTTCCGCGAGTGGCGCGCCGCCGGCCTCGACCCCGAGGCGGCCACCGTCGCCACCCTGGACACGGCCGGCCGGTCGGTCCTGCTCGCCGGGGGCACGGTCGTCGTCAGCATGCTCGGCCTCTTCGGGATGGGGCTGAGCTTCATGCGCGGCGCCGCGGTGAGCGCGATCCTCGCGGTCGTGATCGCGGTGGCCGCCGCGCTGACCCTGCTGCCCGCGCTCCTCGGCTACTTCGGCGCCCGGATCGACGCCCTTCGACTGCCGAGGCCGTTCCGCCGGACGCGATCGAACCGGGCCGCCGGGCACGCCGACCCGACCGACGCCGGGCCATCCGGCGGCAACCGCGCCGACGCCGACCGGACGACCGTCGGACCCGACGCCATGCCGGGCGCGAACGGCGCGAACGGGACGGGCGGGGCCGACGGCGCGGACGTGGGCAACCCCGGGGCCGGCTGGCTGCGGTGGAGCCGACTGGTGCAGCGCCGCCGGGTCGCCGCCGCCGTCGCCGGGGTCGCGATCCTGCTGGCGCTGGCCGCGCCGTTCCTCGGGGTGACGTTCGGCTTCCCGGACGCCGGCAACGACCAGGCCGACCGGTCGGCGCGCCAGGCGTACGACCTGTCGGCCGCCGGCTTCGGGCCGGGCGCCAACGGCCCGCTCCTGCTGGCCGCCGAGCTGCCCGCGACCGGCGGCACCGCGACCGTCGACGGCCTGTCGGCCGCGCTGCGGGCCACCCCCGGCGTCGCGGCGGTCATGCCACCACGGCTCAACGACGACGGCGACACCGCGATCCTCACCGTGCTGCCGACGACCGGTCCGCAGGACGCCGCGACCGAGGACCTCGTGCACCGCCTGCGCGACGACGTGATCCCGGCCGCGACCGCGGGCACCGGCACGACCGTGCACGTCGGTGGCGTCACCGCGACCTCGATCGACAGCACGGCCGACGTCATCAGCCGGCTCCCGCTGCTCATCGGCGGCGTGGTCGGCCTGTCGATGCTGCTCCTGCTGGTGTCGTTCCGCAGCGTCGCGGTGGCGGTCAAGGCCGCCGCGATGAACCTGCTGTCGGTGGCGGCCGCGTACGGCGTCGTCGCGTACGTCCTGGAGGGCGGCTGGGCGGGCCGGCTCATCGGGATCGACACCCCCACCCCGATGCCGGCGTTCGTGCCGGTCCTCATGTTCGCGGTGCTGTTCGGCCTCTCGATGGACTACGAGGTCTTCCTGGTGGCGCGGATGCGTGAGGTGTGGGTGCGCACCGGCGACAACGCCCGCGCGATCGTGGGCGGCCTCGCCGGCACGGCCCGCGTGATCACAGCGGCGGCCGCGATCATGGTCGCGGTGTTCGCCGCCTTCGTGCCGTCGCCGGACGTGGTGCTGAAGATGATCGGCATCGGCATGGCCGCGGCCATCTTCATCGACGCGACGGTCGTGCGGATGCTGCTCGTGCCGGCGGTCATGCACCTGCTGGGCCGCCGCAACTGGTGGCTGCCCGCCCGGCTGGACCGCGCCATCCCGCAGCTGCACGTCGAGGGACGACCGGAACTGCACGCGACAGTGGCAGTTTCCCGTCAGAGCTGACCCCGAGCCGCTGACCGGTGTACCCCACTCGTGACTCCGAGTGGGGTACAGTGGGACCATCGTTCGGCGGTAAGGGTTACGGAGTGTCGACCATTCGGGCTTATCCGCCGTTGCTCCCTTCCCCTCCGGCGCAGGGGTTCAGCAGACGGCCGCTGTCATCGGCATGGCGCGCACTGCTAAGCTTGCTCATCCGTTCCTCCTCCTATGCAGACGGGGCGTTCGGTGTAGCTGGGGTCGGTGTTGCACCACCGGCCCCAGCCTTGATCCTCTGAGGTCCTCTCCGAATCACGGACATCGTCGTTCGTTCCTTGTCATGCGGTGATTCCTTTCCCCCCGGCCTCAGGGGCCGCGGACAACTCGTCGATCAGTGCGACGAGGAACGTGTCGCTGTCGTCCACCGACAGCGCCAGTGCCTCCAGCCGCGCGAACCTCTCGAGGTACAGGCCGATCACGTCGACGTCGTCGCGAATGGTGATGGACTCGATGCTCTCCAGGTGGACGATGTCCCGAAGACTGGGATCGTCGAACTCCAGAAGAATGAAGTTTCCGGCCATTCCGGGGTGGGCGCCGGCCGCGAACGGCAGCACCCGCAGGGTGATGTGATCCATCGCGGCGAACTCGCGCAGCCGCTCCAACTGGTGCCGCATCACCTTGACCCCGCCGACCTGGCGCCGGATCGACGACTCGTCGACGATGAAGATCATGTCCGGCGGGCCCTCCCGGTCGTGCAACTCCTGCCGGTGCTGCCGAACCGCCCATACCCGGTCGGCGTGCTCACCGACGATAGTGAAGGTGTAGCCGAGGATGGCCCTCGCGTACTCCTCGGTCTGGAGGAGGCCGGAGACCAGCATCGGGTCGTACTGACGGATGACCGTCGCCGAGCCCTCGTAGGCCAGGTAGTCCTTGAACCCCGACTTGAGAACGTCGTCGTACTGGTCGAAGAAGGACGTCGCGCGGGCGGCCTTGGCCAGCTCCAGCAACGTGTTGATGCGCCCCTGCTCCTTCACCCCGTAGAAGCCGAGCAGCGCCCTGAGGTCGTTCGTCGAGATGCTGACCTGGCCGCCCTCGATCCTGATCAGCTTCGAGGGGGACCAGTCCATGGCGATGGCTACTTCAGCCTGTTTGAGATCGGCCGCGTCGCGCGCCTTGCGTAACTCGGTACGCAGCCGGCGCCGCTGCACGGTCGGGTCCTGACTTGCCGCCGCCATTCAATATCCTCTCGTACGTAGGTGACTTAACGCCGCCTACCGGCTTGCCTGCATCCTCGGCAGACCCTGGCGATCTGCTAGGTAGCGTCACGCTACCACCGCCTTGGGCTGATTGCACTCCGCATCTAGGCCTTCTGC
>Ga0190272_10001824_pt1 | contig 10216 bp, 11 predicted proteins | sample Popmic504T_FD_133746 | JGI IMG/M metagenome (GOLD analysis project Ga0190272, IMG submission 133746) | Populus adjacent soil microbial communities from riparian zone of Shoshone River, Wyoming, USA - 504 T | ecosystem: Environmental > Terrestrial > Soil > Riparian zone | place: USA: Wyoming... | reverse complement strand
GCACCGGCGAATAGGTCCTGCGCCGCTCCTCGCCCAAAGTGGGCAGCATCACGTCCAGGATCGCGTCGTAGCGGCGCAACACCTGCTTCTGCGTTTCGTCGAACCGGCCCGAGCCATAAGCCTCCGACGAGGCGAGGAACTCGTAGTCGAAGCCGAACCGGTCGAGGAAGTCGCGCAGCATGTTGTTGTTGTGATCGGCATAGCTGGCATGGCCGCAGCCATAAGGATCAGGCACCCGACTCAGAGGTTGATCGAGATGCTCGTGCATCATATCCTGGTGCGGCACGCCAGGCGGCACCTTGCGCATCCCGTCCATGTCGTCGGAAAAGGCGATCAGCCGGCTCGGCCAATCGACCAGCTCAGTGAGCGCGTGGCGGACCATCAGGGTGCGCGCGACCTCCTGGAAGGTGCCGAGATGCGGCAGGCCGGAAGGGCCGTAGCCGGTTTCGAACACGATCCCGCCCTCGGGCGGCCCATCAGGATAGCGCTCGAGCAGCTTGCGCGCCTCCTCATAGGGCCAGGCCTTGCTGACCCGGGCGGCCTCGCGAAGCGCGGGATCGATCGCCACTGTTGTCCTTTCGTTCCGGCCAGTCCATGCCCGGCGGATGGCGGCTTCCTTGCCTTATCCGGCGCTTCACGCAACCCATACGGGCATCTGGCTGGCGCATGGCGACGGGCGGGTCGAGGCGACCGGCCGCGGCGCGGCGATCGCCCGGGCGGCCGAGACGCCTTTGATCCTGCTCAACGCCCCGCTCGTCGGCAGCCGGCTCGGCTATCCCGAGATCAACGGGCTCGATCTGCTCGAGCTGTTCGCTTTCGTCCATCCGGCGCGCTTCGCGGTGCCGACGCCGAAGGGGATGGCGGACGCGCTTGGTATCGCCGCGCCGGCCGACGATGGGGCCGCTGCGCCCTTCCTGCGCGACGCGGCGGCGGCCTTGCTCGCAACGCTCGAAGACGGCTGGCCGGAGCGCGAAGGCGCCTGGGCCTCGGCGCAGGCGCTGCACCGGCTGCGCTGGCCGTGGGCGGCGGCCGTGTCGCAGCGGCTCGCCCGGCCGGAGCGGGACGAACGCTGGCTCTTCTCGCGCCTGCCCGAATGGGAGGAAGCGAACGCGCGCGGCCAGCCGCGCCCGATCCGGATCGGCGATGGGGCGACGCTTGACCGCCTCGCACAGCTCGTCGGTGAGAATGCCGAGCCGCGCGAAGGTCAGCGCGCGCTCTCCGTTGCTGCGGTGGAGGTCTTCGCGCCGCGACCCGACCGCGATCGGCCGAACCTGCTGCTCGCCGAGGCCGGCACCGGGATCGGCAAGACGCTTGCCTATCTAGCCCCTGCCTCGCTCTGGGCGGCGGAGGCGAACGGCGCCGTCTGGATCTCGACCTTCACCAAGGCATTGCAGCGCCAGCTCGACCGCGAAGGGGCGCGGCTTTTCCCGGACGCCGAGGAGCGCAAGCGCCGGATCGTGATCCGCAAGGGGCGGGAGAATTATCTCTGCCTGCTCAATCTGGAGGATGCGCTGCAGGGCGGTTTCGCCGGCCGCGCCGCGATCCTCGCGCAACTGGTTGCGCGTTGGGCGGCTTACTCCAAGGACGGCGACATGGTGGGCGGCGACCTGCCCGGATGGCTGACCAGCCTGTTCCGCCGCGCCGGCGCGACCGCGCTCACCGACCGGCGCGGCGAATGCGTCTATGCCGGCTGCCCCCATTACCGGAAATGCTTCATCGAGCGGGCAACCCGGGCGAGCCGCGACGCCGACCTCGTCATCGCGAATCACGCGCTGATGATGGTCAACGCGGCGCGCTCGCGGGAGGAAGGCGCGGCGAGCCGCATCGTCTTCGACGAGGGCCACCATCTCTTCCAGGCAGCCGATTCGACCTTCGCCGCGGCGCTCACCGGCCAGGAGACGATCGAGCTCCGCCGCTGGATCATGGGGCCGGAAGGCAAGAGCCGCGGCCGGCGGCGCGGATTGGCGGCGCGATTGATGGATGTCGCTTCCTATGACGAGGGGGGTGCGGCGGCGCTGGACGCTGCGGTGGTTGCCGCGAGTGCGTTGCCGTCCGACAGCTGGCTGCAGCGCCTCGCCGAAAATGCGCCGTTCGGACCGGTCGAAGCCCTGCTCGGCGCGGTGCGGGCTCAGGTCTATGCCCGCGCCACGGCGCAGGACGCCGGCTACGGGCTGGAAACCGAGTTGGCCGAGCCCGACGCGACTCTGATCGAGGCCGCGACAGGGACCGCCGAGGCGCTGGAGCGGCTGCACCGGCCGCTGGTTGCGCTGACCGGCCGGCTGGAGGCGGTGATCGAGGCCGCGCCGGACTGGCTCGACGCCCAAGCGCGGGCGCGGGTCGAGGGGGCGATCGGCGGCCTTTCCTGGCGCTGCCAGACGCTCGCCGGCTGGATCGCGCTCGCCGCCCGGGTCGGCGGACCGGCCGATCCCGATTTCGTCGATTGGCTTGGCGTGGATCGGGTCGAGGGGCGCGAATATGATATCGGCCTCCATCGCCACTGGCTCGATCCGACCAGGCCGCTGGCCGAGACGGTGCTGCAACCCGCACACGGTGTCCTCGTCACCTCCGCCACCCTGCGCGACGGCGAGGATTGGGCGAGCGCCGAGGCGCGCACCGGCGCCGCCCATCTTGGCGCCCCCGCGCTGCGCTTCGCCGCGCCCAGCCCATTCGATTATGCGGCGAACAGCGAGGTGCTGATCGTCACCGACATAAGGAAGGGCGATATTCCCGCGCTGGCCGGCGCCTATGCCCGGCTGATCGAGGCGGCCGAAGGCGGCGCCCTCGGCCTGTTCAGTGCGATTCAGCGGCTGCGCGCGGTGCAGGCGCGGATCGGCGACCGGCTCGCCCGCGCCGGCCTACCGCTCTACGCCCAGCATGTCGATCCGATCGACACCGGCACTTTGGTGGACATCTTCCGCGACGATCCGCGCGCCAGCCTGCTCGGTACCGATGCGTTGCGCGACGGGGTCGATGTGCCCGGCGAATCGCTGCGGCTGGTCGTGATGGAAGGCGTGCCCTGGCCGCGGCCGACGGTGCTCCACGCCGCGCGCCGGGCGGCGGAGGGATCGGCCTATGACGACCGGCTGGTGCGGGGACGGCTGGCCCAGGCGTTCGGCCGGCTGATCCGCTGCCAGAACGATCGCGGCGTCTTCGTCCTGCTCTCGGCGGCGACTCCGTCGCGGCTGCTCAGCGCCTTTCCGCCCGGCGTGCGGGTCACGCGGCTGCCGCTCGACGAAGCGATCGCGCGGGTGAAGGCGAGACTCGCGCCGGCCGAGGCGATGATGGATAGCATCGAGGCATGAAGACGCTGTTCCTGCTCCGCCATGCCAAATCCGATTGGCCGGCCGGCGTGCGCGATTTCGATCGGCCGCTGAACCCGCGCGGCAAAGCGGCGGCGCTGGCGATGGGGCAGGAGCTGCGCCGGCTTGGCCTCGCCGCCGACCACATCCTAGCCTCCCCGGCCGCACGCGTGGAGGAAACGCTGGTGATGGTCGCGGACGGCTATGGCGGCCGGATGGCGGTGAACTTCCACGAGGATCTCTATCTCGCATCGCCGGAAACGCTTCTCGCCTTCATCCGCGAGACCGAGGACCGGCACGACCGGCTGCTCGTCGTCGGCCACAATCCGGGCTTGCAGCAGCTCGCCCTGCAACTCAGCGCGGCCGGCGCGGAGCACGATGCGATCGTCGCCAAATATCCAACTGGCGCGCTGAGCGAGATCACATTGCCGGTCGAGCGCTGGTCCGAGGTTGAGGAGCCGGGACGGATCCTACGCTTGCTCCGCCCGCGCGATCTGGAAGGCGGCTCCAAAGCGGACGAGGATTAGGGCTTGGACCCTAGGCGTCGGCGGCCAGCGCGTCGGCCAACGTCCGGCGGATGGCGCGCAACTCTTCCAGCGGAAAGGCCGCATGCTGGGTGGCCGGCGTCGCCGCGACCGGCTCCGGCGTGGTCGCTTCGCCGCCGCTCCGCCGGTCGAGCAATTGCTGGACGCCGCGAATCGTATAGCCTTCCTCGCTGAGCAGGCGATGGATTCGCCTGGCGAGGGCGACATCGTCGGGGCGGTAATAGCGGCGGTTGCCGGCCCGCTGGAGCGGCTTCAGTTGCGGGAAGCGCGTCTCCCAATAGCGCAGGATATGCTGGGGCAGGCCGAGCTCGCCCGCAAGTTCGCCGATCGTCCGGAAGGCCTGGTCACTTTTGCCGCTGGGGCTCGCCATCGCGCGGGCTTCGCCCTTAATCGCCCTGGGCGATCCGCTCGCGCATGATCTGGCTGGCGCGGAAGGTCAGCACCCGGCGCGGCGCGATCGGCACCTCGACCCCGGTCTTGGGATTGCGGCCGATCCGCTGGCCCTTGTCGCGCAGGATGAAGCTGCCGAAGCCCGAGACCTTCACATTCTGCCCGTTCGCCAGCGCGCTGCACATATGGTGGAGGACGCGCTCGACGATGCCCGCCGAATCGGTCCGCGACAGGCCGATTTCACGGTGCACGAGATCGGACAGGTCCGCGCGGGTCAGCGTGCCGGCGTTCGGCTTCCGGATCGTCCCTGCATCGGCCATGAATGTCCCCCTCATGCGTCTTCCCGTTGCAATAGAGCAGCTTGGGCGGGAGCGCAACGCGGCTGTTACGCCGCCGCAATCAATAGCGGACGACGGCCGCGCCCCAGGTGAAGCCGCCGCCCATCGCCTCGAGCACGAGCAAGTCGCCGGCCTTGATCCGCCCGTCGCGCACCGCCGTGTCGAGCGCCAGCGGCACCGAGGCGGCGGAGGTGTTGGCGTGCCGGTCGACGGTGACGATCACCTTCTCCGGCGCGAGGCCGAGTTTCTTCGCGGTGGCGTCGAGGATGCGCTTGTTCGCCTGATGCGGCACGACCCAGTCGATGTCGCCAATCTCATGCCCCGCCGCGGCGAGCGTCTCGCCCAGCACGCTGGCGAGATTGGTCACCGCGTGGCGGAACACTTCGCGGCCCTGCATCCTGAGCTTGCCGACGGTGCCGGTCGTCGAGACGCCGCCATCGACATAAAGAAGATCGCCGTGCCGTCCGTCGGCGTGCAGCCGGGTCGCGAGGATGCCACGATCGCTATCAACGCCCTCACTCTCGACCGCCGACAGCACGATCGCGCCGGCGCCGTCGCCGAACAGGACGCAGGTCCCGCGGTCGTCCCAGTCGAGCAGGCGGCTCATGGTCTCGGCGCCGATGACCAGCGCATGATCGGCCATGCCGCCCTTCATCATATTGTCGGCGATGGAGAGGGCGTAGAGGAAGCCGGTGCAGACCGCCTGCACGTCGAAGGCGATGCAATCGGGGATGTCGAGCATCGCCTGGACCCGCGTCGCGCTGGCCGGAAAGGTCTGGTCGGGGGTCGCGGTGGCGAGGACGATGAGGCCGATCTGGCCTGGTTCCAGCCCGGCCGCCTCGATCGCCTTCCGCGCCGCTTCGGCCGCCAGCGTCGCGGTGGTCTCGCCGTCGCCGGCGATGTGGCGCGCCTCGATGCCGGTGCGCTCGACGATCCATTCGTGGGTTGTGTCCACCCGCTCGGCAAGCTCGGCATTGGTCACCCGCCGCGCCGGCAGAGCCGATCCGGTGCCCGTAATTCGCGCCCGCCTCACGCCGCCTCTCCCTGCGAGGCGCGGGCCGAGACGTTGGCGAGATCCTCGGTGATCTTGCGGGTGATGTCCTCGCGCACCATCCGCGCCGCGACCCGGATCGCGTTGGCGACGCCCTTGTCGGTCGCGCTGCCATGGCTCTTCACGACGAGGCCGTTGAGGCCGAGGAAGACCGCGCCATTATGATTGTTGGGATCGAGATGATGGCGCAGCAATTCGGTCGCCGGTCGCGAGATCAGGAAGCCGATCTTCGAGCGCACCGAGCTGGTAAAGGCGCGCTTCAACAGGTCGGTCACGAACCGCGCCGTCCCCTCCAGCGACTTCAGCGCGATGTTTCCCGAGAAACCATCCGTCACGATGACGTCAACATCCCCGCGCGACAATTTATCGCCCTCGCAGAAGCCGTCGAAACTGAGGTGCAGATGGGTCGATCCCCGCAGGATCGCGGCGGCGGTCTTCAATTCGTCGGTGCCCTTTAATTCCTCGGTGCCGATGTTGAGCAATTGCACCCGCGGCCGCTCAAGCTCCAGCACCACCCGGGCATAAGCCGCGCCCATCACCGCGAACTGCACGAGATTGTCGGAGTCGCACTCGGTATTGGCGCCGAGATCGAGCATGACGACATCGTTGTCGCCCAATGTCGGCAGCAGGGCGGCGAGCGCCGGGCGGTGGATGCCCGGCATGGTGCGTAACGCCAGCTTGGCCATCGCCATCATCGCGCCGGTGTTGCCGCCCGAAACCGCGGCGCCGGCCGAGCCGTCCTTCACCGCCGCGATCGCGCGGCCCATCGAGGTCGTCTTGGCACGGCGAATCGCCTGGCTCGGCCTGTCGTCGCCCGATATGACATCAGGGCAGTGGACGATCTCGCTGACCCGGGCGACCGCGTCATGCCGATCGAGCTCGGCGCGGATCGCCGCTTCGTCGCCGAACATCAGGAACCTGAGGTCGTCGCGGCGAGCCAAAGCGAGCGCGGCGCCCGCGACCATCACCGCCGGGCCGGTGTCGCCGCCCATCGCGTCGATGGCGATTCGCGGCGCCGCTGCCATTAAGCTCTCCCCTGCCTGAGCGGGGCTGTCTTACGCCTCGGACTTCAGGATTTCACGTCCCTTATAATGTCCGCAGCTCTGGCAGACATTGTGCGGCAGGCGAAGCTCGCCGCAATTGGGGCATTCCTGGAACTGCGTAACCTTCAGCGCATCGTGGCTGCGGCGCATGTTGCGCTTCGACGGCGAGGTTTTTCTCTTGGGGACGGCCATATTGCGCCTGTTCTTTCACGTCTTGCAAATCTGTGGTGCGAGCGCCGGGGGAGCGGCGGCGATTGCCGGCCGATGGCCCCCGAAACTGTCGCGCGAAGCAGCGCGCTATAGCGATTTCGGCTCTGGTTGCAAGCATCGCCCCGCCGTGCGAACCAGCGGCGCGCAAGGGAGCGAACCATGATCCTGCAGATCACTCTGACCATGGCCGGGGCGGCGGCCATTCTCCACGTCTGGCTGAGCCTGCGCGTCAGCAGACTCAGGCGGCCGCTCAAGATCGGCTTCGGCGACGGCGGCAACGAAGTCCTGCTGCGGCGGATGCGCGCGCACGCCAATTTCGCCGAGAACGTGCCGATCTTCCTGATCGTGCTCGCCGCGATCGAACTCGCCATCGGCGGCAATTTGATCCTGTGGATCGCCGGCATCCTCTTCATCCTCGCCCGCATCGCCCACGCCTTCGGCATGGACCGGCCGGGCGCGAACCCGCTGCGGGTCGGCGGCATCGCGATCAGCTGGCTCGTCCTGCTCGGCCTGGGCGGCTACGCGATCCTGATCGCCTATCAGGCGCCGCCGATCTCCACGGGCGTGAGCATATCGACGGGGCGGTCGGCGGCGGTTGTAGCGCCCTGAGGCGAGCGCGAATGTTCCCAATGTTCGCAGTGACCATGGGGCATCGCTCTCGCGCTTGCGTGCGGCAGGCGGTCACGGATCGATATGACGAAGAGAAAGAGCCGGCTCGCCGCTTATGACAGATCGCCGGCATGTAGGAAAATTCGGTGCGCGCAAAGCCCGGCCGCTAGGCGAGTTTTTGACACGAGACCGGACACGGCCTAGCTTTCATCCGGGCCCAGAAAGGCGCGCGCAAGTTCGCGGACCATGATCGCCGACTGGCCTGAACGCCGTCCCGGCCTTGTCTTCGCCGCCCTGGCGCTGGTCCTGCTCGGCTCGCTCTTCCCGCGCGGCTACATGCCGGTCAACGAAGACGGCCGTCTCACCGTCAGCCTGTGCTCCGCTTATGGCGAGCGGACGATCACGATCGATGTCGGCGGCAAGCGCGCGCCACGCCAGCACACCGGCTCCAGCAATTGCCAAGGCGTTTTCTCTGGTTTCGCGATCACGCCGACGTGCGCGCCGCTGGAGGCGCCGGCGGCCGCCTGGCCAGAGTCCGAACCGCAACCGGCCCGGGCGCTCGCGCTCGCCCAGCGCTTCCATTTCGACCCCAACGCGCCGCCCCAGGCGCCTCCGCTCGCCGCAATCTGAAATCGCGACCGACGGCGTCGGGCTCCAGGCCCGGACGCCGCGCGGCCGCGCTTTGCTTGCGATCAAGAGATGGAGCCTAATCATGAAGCCGATGAAATACGGCGCATTCGCGCTGCTCGCCGTTCTGGCGATGGAACCCGCGCGGGCACAGCCGCCGGTCGATTGGCGCAGCTTGCCCGCGGTCGTCGACGGCCCCGGCGGTGAAGCCTGGTTCACATGGCATCCGAGCGGACGGCTCATCGTTTTCGGACGCCACGACGAAAATTGGCAGAACCATCGCCTGTTCATGAGCCGTCTCGTTGACGGGCGATGGACGGAGCCGATGGAGCTGCCCTTCTCCCGTAACGTGGACGCCCGTACCGCGCATTTCGCGCCGGACGGCCGCAGCATGCTGTTCGTTTCCATGCGCTCGCCGGCGGGCGAGGAACGCGCCAGGAGCGAAGGCGAACAGAATATCTGGCGGGTGACCTGGGACGGTGCGACCTGGGGCGAGCCGCGGATGTTGCCCGCGCCGATCAACTCGCCCGGCTGGGAGATCGACGCCGTCGAGGTGAATGGCGGCGTGATCTACTTCTCGTCGATGCCGCCTGGCGAAAACGCGCCACGCCCCGATCTCTTTCGGGCGGTTCCCGTCGGCGACACCTATCGCGTTGAGCCGCTGACCGCATTCAACACCGAGCGGACCGAATCGACGCTCTATGTGACTCCGGACGAAAGCCTGATCGTGTTTCACCGCGCCGAAGATCCCGTCGGTCTCGGTCGCGACGATCTGTTCGCCGCACGCCGTACCGCAACCGGCTGGGGGCCGGCCGTCCATCTCGGCGCCGGGGCCAATTCGCCGGAATATGAATATGGCCCTGAAGTCTCGCGCGATGGCCGCACCCTCTACTTCACCACGCACCGCGGCGGTCGCGCCGGCGTCATGGCGATCGACCTCAACCAGGCAATGGGTCGTTAGCGCTGCAGGGCAGGCGGCGGGGCGAAACGCTCCGTCGCCCGTCTAAGCGCCAGCCAGCACCCGATCCGCGACGAATGGATTCGTCCGCCGCTCCTGGCCAAAGGTGCTCATCGGGCCGTGGCCGGGGACGAAGGCGGTGTCGTCGCCCAAGGGCCAGAGCCGTCCGGTGATCGCGTCGAGCAGGTCCTGGTGGTTGCCCATCGGAAAATCGGTGCGGCCGATCGAGCCCTGGAAGATCACGTCGCCGACGATCGCCAGCTTCGAGGCCGGATGGTGGAAGACGACATGGCCGGGCGTGTGGCCGGGGCAGTGATAGACGTCGAGAATCAGCTCGCCGACCGTCACCTGATCGCCGTTGACCAGCCAGCGGTCGCTCTCGAACGGCTTGCCTGTGATGCCGTAGGCGCGGCCGTCATCCTCCAGCCGCGAGATCCAGAAACGATCGTCCTCATGCGGCCCCTCGATCTTCACGCCGAGCTCGTCGGCGAGGATCTTGGCCGACCCGCAATGATCGATATGGCCGTGGGTGAGCAGCAATTTCTCGATCGTCACCCCGTGCTTGGCGGCGGCCGCCTTCAGCCGGTCGAGATCGCCGCCCGGATCGGTGAACGCGCCGCGCATCGTCTTCGTGCACCAGATCAGGCAGCAATTCTGCTGCAGCGGGGTCACCGGCAGGATCGCGGCTCTGAGCGGGGGCATCGTCATGCGCGCCAGATGGCGCGGCGCGCGGGAGGATACAAGCGCGGCGGCTTTTGCTAGGCGCGCGTCCATGCGCCGCTTCGTCCCGCTCCTGTTCGCCGCTCTGCTGCCCGCCTGCACCTTTCAGGGCGGCGGGCTTGCGCCGTTCAATCCCGCGCCGGTCGCCCCGGCCGAGCCCGATCTCGACGTGCCTTATGTGCCGACGCCGCGGCCAGTGGTGCAGGCGATGCTCGATCTCGCCGAGCTGACGCCGAGCGACTATCTCATCGATCTCGGCTCGGGTGACGGACGGATCGTCGTCGCGGCGGCGCAGCGCGGCGCCCGGGCGCTCGGCGTCGATATCGATCCGGTGCGGGTCTCGGAAGGCTATGCCGCCGCCCAACTCGCCGATGTCGGGCCAAGGACCAGCTTCCGCCGCCAGGATATTTTCGATACCCCGATTCG
>Ga0190272_10001823_pt1 | contig 10216 bp, 7 predicted proteins | sample Popmic504T_FD_133746 | JGI IMG/M metagenome (GOLD analysis project Ga0190272, IMG submission 133746) | Populus adjacent soil microbial communities from riparian zone of Shoshone River, Wyoming, USA - 504 T | ecosystem: Environmental > Terrestrial > Soil > Riparian zone | place: USA: Wyoming... | reverse complement strand
CGCTGAAGAAGTGGCTGACATTCTCGAAGCCGCGACCCAGGACAATAAACCCGTAACTGTTTCCGGGGCAGGAACAGGGACCGTAGGCGGCCGCATACCCTTAGCCGGCGTGGTTCTCGCCACGGACAAACTGAACAAGATCAAAAGCATGGCTCGTGACGAACAGGGTGGTGGCAGTGTGGTAGCGGAGGCTGGCGTTCGCCTCGCCGATTTACAACAGTTCGTCGAGAGTGAGGGATTGTTTTATGCGCCCGATCCAACCGAGCGTAGTTGTTACCTTGGGGGAACGATCGCAACCAATGCCTCTGGTGCGCGCAGCTTCAAATACGGCCCAACCAGAAGTCACGTGTTGCGGATCAAGGTGGCATTGGCAACAGGTGAGTTGCTCGATCTCCGGCGTGGCGAGCTTCGAACGGATGTGAGCGGGCAGATCAAGGTTCCGCTACCCTGCGGACGCGTAGTTGAAGCCACTATGCCAACTTACCAAATGCCAAAGACTCGGAAGCATGCAGCCGGTTATTACGTTGCGCCGCAGATGGACGTGCTGGATCTTTTTATTGGGAGTGAAGGAACGCTGGGGGTCGTGACGGAAGCCGAAGTCGCTTTGCTGCCAAAACCAGAAGGTTTGTTGAGCGGGACCGTGTTCTTCATTGACGAAGACAATCTGCTGGCGTTTGTTTCAGAGGCACGGTCGCTTTCACTTGAGAATCGGCAATCCAGCGGTGCCGGCGCCAGCCAGTTGGGTGCACTCCTGGAAAAAGCTCTTGAAATTACCGACCGACAGTCTGTTGAACGTCAGGGCGAGGAACAGACTTTCAAGCAGCTCGATGCGCGGGTTCTGGAGTATTTCGATAACGAATCGCTGAATTTCCTGCGGACCAAGTATGAAACCATTCCTGCAAAAGCCGTGGGTGCGATTTTCTTCGAACAGGAAACTACGGCCGACACGGAAGATGTGTTAATGAATGAATGGTTGGAATTGATCGAGAAACATGGTGCGCTCAGCGACGATTCCTGGTTTGCAACGACGGAAGGAGACCATGCGAGGCTGCGCGAGTTTCGTCATGCGCTTCCGGTGCTGATGAATGAATGGTTTGCGCGTCACAACCAACGAAAAGTTTCTACGGACATGTCAGTGCCGGGTAATGCATTTCCGTCGATGCTGCGTTTTTATAAGGAGACGCTCCGCGCAACCGATCTTCGGTACACCATCTTTGGTCATATCGGCGACAATCATGTGCACGTGAACATACTGCCTCGCGACGATAACGAAGCCGCCAAGGCGCGAGAGATCTATTTAGGCTTTGTGAAACGCTCGGTCGAAGTCGGCGGCACGATATCGGCTGAACACGGGATTGGGAAATTAAAGCGGGAATATTTACGCTTTTTGTATTCCGATCAGCACCTTCGCGAGATGGCGGCACTGAAAAGGGCGTTTGATCCTGGCGGCGTTCTTGGACGCGGGAATATTTTTTCTGAAGAGTATCTCTAAGTTGTCAGCTGTCAGTCGTTCGTTTTAGTTTCGTCCGCAAGTAATAGGCTCGGCGGATCACTGACCACGACCTAACACCAGCAACTGACAACGAACAACTGACCACTGACAATTACAGAATGCTTCGTTTCACCACAGCCGGAGAATCACATGGGCGCGCGCTGGTCGCGATTGTCGAAGGCTTGCCTGCCGGTCTACCGGTTGACGTTGCCCAAATCAATCATGAGCTCGAACGACGTCAATGGGGTTATGGCCGCGGCGGCAGAATGAAGATCGAACAGGACAAAGTCGAGATCCTTAGCGGGATTCGGCACGGACTGACGCTTGGATCGCCAATATCGCTGGTCATTGAAAACAAGGATTGGGCCAACTGGACTGAGGTGATGAACGTTGAACCTCGCGAAGTCGCTGATGCGAAGTCGCGCCGCTTAAGTCGACCCCGTCCGGGCCATGCCGATCTTGCCGGCGGGCAAAAGTTTGCTGCTCGCGATCTGCGGAACATACTTGAGCGAGCCTCAGCCAGGGAAACGGCGGCCAGGGTAGCGTGTGGAGCGTTTGCGAAACAGTTGATCGCTGCGTTTGGAGTCGAAATTCGTAGTCATGTAGTTCAACTGGGCGGCATTCCTGAAAAACCACTGGAGTTATCGTGGAGTGAAATCGCCGCTGTCCTGGACGACGCCCCTCTTCGTTGCGCCGACCCACAATTACAACAACAGATGATCGAAATGATCGATACGAAGCGCGAAGCCGGCGATACTCTTGGCGGAATATTTGAAGTCGTAGCGCGTGGTCTTGTACCCGGTGTTGGTTCACATACTTCCTGGGATTTGAAACTCGACGGCCGTTTGGCCCAGGCGATCATGTCGATCCCGGCGGTCAAAGCAGTTTCCATCGGCGCCGGAAGCGAAGCAAGCGCTCTGCCCGGGTCAGAAGTGCACGACGAGATCGCTTACAACGACGAAACGAAGGAGTTCATACGCGAAACAAACCGAGCCGGCGGTCTGGAAGGCGGAATTACCAATGGTGAGGAAGTTCGCATTCGCGGTCACCTTAAGCCGCTGTCTACTCTACGTCGCCCACTGCGCTCAGTAGATATCGATACTAAGCAGGAGCAACTAGCCGCGTTTGAACGTTCCGATATCACTGCTGTACCGGCTGCGGGAGTGATTGGAGAAGCGATGGTTGCGCTCGTGATCGCCGCAGCGATGCGAGAGAAGTTTGGCGGCGATAGCTTAGGTGAGATGAAACGAAATTTTGAAGGCTATCGAGAGCAACTTCGTGGATATTAGCAAACAATCAAGTAAGACCGGTTCCCGCACTGAATACTATCTTGTGGGGAGTCGGAATGCACAGCTAATATTTCGACGCTGACACAAAAAGGATTTATTTACAAGATGCCAAGCCGCCTCCCACGTAAAAGGCTGCTCAGAATTTCACAGGCCAAGAAAAGTGACGTCTCGAGCTGGATGGAAGGCGTCTCGATTGAACAGGCCTCGGGTGAAACGGTTTCCAAGGTGATACTCTCGGTTGCCGCAGACCGTTGGGGGTTAGGATTTGAACAGAGACGCCAAGCAAACAAGCTGATGACTACCAGACCGCCACTTTATCGTAACGCCGTGAGCAGATATTATTACGCCATGTATCACGCTATGCGTGCATGTTGCTACGTCTCCCACGGTGGGGACGATCATCAGGACCACCGAGAGTTACCGCAGCACATTCCGGGTGATTTTGCTCCTGCCGAGGACTGGCAATCGAAGCTCAAGAACGCACGGACGGTGCGCAACCAGGCGGACTATGATCCATACCCAAAGTCCGATCGTGCCTTCAGAACTTATGCCTTAGCTCTAAAGAATGATGCTGATCGGTTGCTAACTCTCACCAGAAATTACCTCCGAAGTAAAGGTTGTGCCCTATGATTACCAACACGGATGTTGATCCTCAAATGCTTATCAAGGAGAGATTTGCTAGCGAGGGGATCGAGGTCTTGACCCTCGAAGCGAGAGACTACCCTGAAGAAACGATTTTTGTCGTTTGCGTTCGCGAAGACGAGATTGAAAAGGCTTCAAAGGTTGGGAATGCAATTGATCGTGAACTCTCTGATTTAGGGATCGATGGATTTGTAACAGTTCGTAGAGCGAAGCAACATACGGTCTTTGTGACCCAGCGCGTCGAGGGGGGGGTTCAGGATCCGCGCGTTACAGATCTGATTAATTTGGTCACGGCACGTTCTCGGACATCTGAGGTGCAGCCAAGCCTGCTTTATATACCCGACGCAGCAAGGAACATCTTAACGGTGACCGCGCCCCGACATCACCTAATCTTCGGTCGTCGTGGAGCCGGTAAAACGGCGCTAATGGTTGAAGCAAAAAAGCTTGTCGAATCTCAGGGTCACTTATCGGTTTGGGTTAACCTTCAAACTCTTCGACATGAGAGTGCAAATCGAGCATTTTTGTGGATCTGCAAGCGAATCTGCGAACTGGTGCAAACGACGTATCGTGAAGCTGACAAAGCTCCGGTGGTGCTTGTTACCGCTTCAACGACAAACCAAATTCTAGATCAGCTTCTGGGTGGCCCGGAAGTGAGCGATCAGGCAGCAAATCGCTTGGTTCCTCAGATGCAGGCGCTGTTACGACGTTTCCTACAAACAACGGACAACCGTCTCTATTTTTTCATCGACGAGCTCCACTATCTGTTACCCAGAAACGAGCAGCCCCGCTTGTTGGACATGGTTCACGGAGCCGTACGCGATTGCGACGCTTGGTTGAAAGTGGCTGGAATAAAACACCTTTCTCGTTGGTTTCAATCGAATCCTCCGTTAGGTTTGCAGACGGGACATGATGCCGACCATATTGATCTCGATGTCACATTGGAGAACCCCTCCGGTGCTAAGGTGTTTCTGGAGAATGTATTGCGGAGCTACGCCAAACACGTCGGCATTAACTCTCTTTTCGGCGTGTTGTCTCCACAGGCTTTGGATCGTTTAGTGCTCGCTTCGGGTGCAGTGCCGCGTGATTATTTGGTGCTTAGCGCATCCGCAATTCGTCAAGCCCAGAAACGGGAAAAAGCCAGGGTGGTAGGAGTCCAAGATGTTAATAAAGCTGCAGGTGAGGCTGCCAACGTGAAAATCGCCGAGTTAGAGGAAGACGCAGCTGCTGCGGAAGGATCGACAAACACTATTCTAACTGCGCTTCAACGCTTAAGAGCTTTCTGTCTCGACGAAAAGCGATGCACCTACTTCCGAGTGGACTTTCGCGACAAGGAGCAACGAACACCTGAATACAACTTGATACAAAGTCTGCTCGATTTAAGGTTGACGCATTTGGTTAGTGGGAGCTTATCGGACGAACATCAAGCGGGGCGCAGGTTTGAGGTGTTCATGTTGGACTTGAGCCAGTTTTCGGGCCAACGCCTGAAGAAACATTTGAAGGTCCTAGACTTTGAGGCTGGGCATATTGTTGTGAAGGAAACCGGTACTAACGTCGCAACGAAGATCGGAAACACTCCCAAGAAGCGATTGGCGTTACTAAGACGCGGCCCGCTGTTTGAATTGTCCGAATTGGTTGTCGAAGTTAGGAACGGCGTTGGCCAATAAAGTTAAACATATGATTTCGTGAGCGGTTATTAAAGAATGGCATTGATGGAAATTGTCACGTGGCCTAACCCAATACTCGACACACCAGGTGATCCCGTGACCGAATTCAACGAAGACCTAAAGATACTCGTCGGCGATATGTTCGAGACCATGTATTCCGCGCCGGGTGTTGGTCTGGCGGCTGTCCAGGTTGGCGTTTCGAAGAGGCTATTTGTAATGGACTGCTCCGGCGGCAAGATCCCTGATCAGCGCGTAGTGATGATCAATCCGGAGGTGATTCACGTTGAAGGCGAACAAAACGGCGAAGAGGGATGTCTATCATTCCCTGGGATATTCACACCTGTCGAGCGAAGTTTGCGTGCGGTTGTACGTGCGCATGACATCAATGGAAACGAAATCGAGCTGGATGAGACAGAGTTAACCGCGCGCTGCATGCTTCATGAGACAGACCATTGTGACGGGATAGTCTTTCTCGACAAGATGAGTTCACTTAAACGAGAACTGGTGAAACGAAAGATTAAGAGACTGCAAAAGAGCGGGAAGTGGCGGTAGAACTCAGGAGGCGAGGAGGCAGGCGGCAGGAAGCAGGAGCCAGGACCCGTTAACGCGATTGGAAGATTTTCCGGTCGCGCTTTTTTGTGGTTGTTGAGTTCCCTGTGATTTAAGCTCCCGCCACCTGCCACCTGCCACCTGCCACCTGCCACCTGCCGCCTGCCTCCTGTTTCCCGCTGTGTTACTATTAAAAAAAACAATTGGAGAATGAGATGCCGACAGAATTCCGTAACGAACCGTTTACTGATTTCAGTAAAGACGAGAACGCGCAGGCTATGCAGGCTGCGATGGAGAAGGTGAAAAGCGAGTTGGGCCGTGAGTATCCGCTGGTGATCGGTGGCGAACGAATGACCACAGATGACAAGCTCGAAAGCATAAACCCTGCAAATCGCACCCAGGTAGTGGGTCGTTTTCAGAAGGCGACGAAGGAACTCGCTACCCGCGCCGTTGATTCTGCCCACGAAGCCTTTAAGACCTGGAGAAATACGAGTCCAACTGAACGCGCCGAGCTGTTGTTTCGTGTAGCTGCAATGATTCGTGAACGAAAGCACGAGTTTTCTGCGTGGATGGTTTATGAGGTGGCAAAGACCTGGTCCGAAGCTGATGGCGACACCGCAGAGGCGATAGATTTTCTTGAGTTTTACGGCCGTGAGATGTTGCGGTACGCCGGCGATCAACCGCTGGTGAAGATTGAAGGCGAAGACAATAAGCTCGACTACATACCGCTCGGCGTTGGTTCGGTGATTCCGCCGTGGAATTTTCCGTTCGCCATCATGGCCGGCATGACCGCCGCCGCATTTGTTACCGGCAATACTGTGGTCCTTAAACCGTCGTCTGATGCGCCGACAATCGCTTACAAGTTTTTTGAGCTACTCGAGGAGGCAGGTTTGCCCGCAGGTGTGGTTAATTTCATGACCGGTTCAGGAGCTGAGGTTGGTGACGTCATTGTGGATCATCCAACCACGCGCTTCATTGCGTTTACCGGTTCGAAGGAAGTCGGTCTGCGAATAAACGAGCGAGCGGCTAAGGTGCACGAAGGACAGATTTGGATTAAACGAGTCGTTGCCGAGATGGGTGGTAAAGACGCGATCATCGTGGCCGACGATGCCAATCTAGACGACGCGGCGACGGGTGTGGTTCAGTCAGCTTTTGGCTTTCAAGGACAGAAGTGCTCAGCCTGTTCGCGCGCCATCATCGACGCGAGTATCTACGATACGATGCTGGAGAAGATTGTCGAACGAACTGAAAAGATCAAACTCGGCGAGCCGGGCGATCCGACGACGAATATGAGCGCTGTGATCAATGAAAAGGCCTTTAAGACTATTAACCAATATATTGAAAAAGGGAAGAGTGAAGGCGGGCGAGTTGTGGCAGGCGGTGGGTCGGATGGCGAACAAGGGTTCTTCATCGAGCCGACCGTAATTGCTGACGTAAAGCCAGGCGCAACTATTGAACAGGAAGAAATCTTTGGGCCGGTGTTGGCTGTCATCAAAGCTCAGGATTACGACGATGCTTTGAACATAGCGAACGATACACAATTCGGCTTGACGGGAGCCGTCTACAGCGGCGACGAAGAGAAGCTCGAGCGGGCGCGGCGAGAGTTTCACGTTGGCAATCTCTACCTGAACCGAAAGTGCACTGGCGCTTTAGTCGGTGTACATCCATTCGGCGGCTTCAATATGTCAGGCACCGATTCAAAGGCCGGTGGACGGGACTATCTCTTGCTGTTTATGCAGGCGAAGCTTGCCTCAGAGAGGGTTGGGGCTACCAGCAAGCTGGCCGAAAAGCGAGCCGCGATCTGAGCTGCTGTGAACACGGCTTTGCCGTCTTCCATGCGGAAAGGCTATGCCTTTCCGAGTATCGCGAGAATTGATAGAGGCTACGCCTCGGCCGGAGGCGCAGCCTCCTTTCATTTAAGATTAGCCGCGGTAAGGCAAGCCTTACCGCACGAAATGCGGCAAAGCCGCCAAGACTATTCCCGAAGGTAAGAGACAAGTATGCGCATAGTCTTCATGGGCACGCCCGAGTCAGCAGTCGTTTCACTTGAGCGTTTGCTGAAGGATGGTCATGAGGTCGCGGCGGTCTGGACGCAACCCGACAAACCATCGGGTCGCGGTGACAAGATTCATTCTCCGCCCGTTAAAGAGTTTGCGCTGGCCCACCGCCTCAATATCGAACAACCAGCAAAAATCAAGACCAGCGAAGCAAAGGAGTTGTTTGCTTCCTACAACGCAGACGTCACCGTCGTCGTTGCTTACGGTCGCATTCTTCCTCCCGAATATCTAACCGCCGCGCGCAAGGGGTGCCTCAACGTTCATTTCTCTTTACTACCGAGGTATCGAGGTGCGGCCCCTGTTAACTGGGCCATCGTCCGCGGAGAAGAGAAAACCGGCGTGACGACGATGTTCATCGAGGAGGAACTCGATTCCGGCCCCATTTTGTTGCAGAGAGAAACATCGATCGGTGAAACAGAAACTGCGCCGCAACTGATGCAACGACTCGCGACGATGGGTGCGGATTTGCTCAGCGAAACGCTGAGGCAACTTGATGAGATAACGCCGCGACAACAGGAGGAAAGTGAAGCGACTTTCGCGCCGTTGCTGACGAAAGCTGACGGCCTTATCGATTGGTCGGCTTCGGCGGCAGCGATCGAGCGCAGCGTGAGAGGCTTCCAGCCCTGGCCCAATGCGTATACCTACTATCAGACGCGCAGATTAATTATTTGGCGTTCCGAGGTCGAGGAGACTAGTCACGAGGGAGAGCCCGGTTCAGTTGTAGCTGCGCATGGCGACGATCTGGTTGTGAAATGTGGCGAAGATACCTTGCTGCGTTTGTTTGAAATGCAACCGGAAGCCAAACGCCGGATGAGCGCGAAGGATTTCATAAATGGCACTCATTTAAGAATTGGTGATCGATTTGGCGAAGTCTAGTTCTATTTCACCTGCAAGGCTGGCAGCATTTGAAATTCTCTTGCGCGTCGAAGAAGGCGCCTACGCTTCCATTCTCCTCAACTCCAAAGAAGAAGAACTCGGTACTCTCGATCGTGGACTAACTCATGAGTTGGTAATGGGTGTGCTGCGTTGGCAGTTGTGGCTGGACAGGCTCATCGAATACTACTCTGGTCGCAAAGTAACTGATCTCGACCTGGCGATCCGCGTTGTACTTCGCCTTGGTTTGTACCAGTTGCGGTTCCTCGGTCGCATCCCAGATTCTGCCGCCGTCAATGAGTCAGTAAACCTGGCGAAGTTTGCGCGCCTGCGTTCTGCCGTACCCTTCGTCAACGCAGTGCTGCGACGGGCCACACGTGAACCCGATGTTGATCCTGCGAATGAAATTGAGGATCCGATTGAGAAAATCGCGGTCAATACTTCACATCCCGCGTGGTTAATCGAACGATGGTCCAAAGCGTTTGGCGGCGAGGAGGCTGAGCGATTTGCCCAGGCTAACAATGAGCCTGCTCCAGTCGCGTTTCGAGTCGTAAACAGCCGAGCGGACGAAGTTGCAATTCTGGAGCAGTTGAGTCAGGCGGGCGGTGTGCTTACTGCCTCAAAGATCGCTATTGGTGCCTGGAGAATCGACGGAGCTGGGAGTTTGTTGTCACAACTCGTGAACAGAGGAGAAGTATACGTTCAGGATGAGGCGTCTCAGTTGGTGGCCCAGGTACTGGGCGCCGAGCCCGGCCATCGGGTTCTTGATTTATGTGCAGCTCCGGGAAGCAAGACGACTCTGATTGCCGACCGCGCACTCGATTCCGCTTCGGTGTTTGCGGGAGACTTCTATGAACACCGCCTCCGCACCTTAGTCTCTTCGTCAGAGTTACAAGGGCTCAGAAATATTCAGACCGTCAATTTAAACGGGTTGCAGCCGTTGCCATTCGCTGAACGCTCGTTTGACCGCGTCTTGGTCGATGCCCCTTGTTCAGGCACGGGCACGCTCCGGCGCAACCCCGAAATACGCTGGCGCATCTCACCGGCTGATATCGACGATTTGTCCGTCCGACAGAAACAGCTTCTTGAAAATGCGGCACACGCCGTCAAGCCTGGCGGGCGCCTGGTTTATTCAACCTGTTCAGTTGAAACTGACGAAAACGAAGAAGTCCGGCAGGCGTTCCTTGAAAACAATGAGTTGTTTAGACCCGCGAATCTAGAAGTGGACCCTTCACTGGCAACTTCATCGGGCGCTGCGCGAACGTGGCCGCAAAAGCATGGAACCGATGGGTTTTTTATCGCCGTGTTTTACAGAACCGAGCGCGGTAGCGTCGGATGCTAAAGGCTTCACTGGATTCTCTAGAATTCGTCCATCTTAACAGCCTGATCGGCTGGTGCTGCGACCTGCCGAAGGTAAAGTAGCCTCTAACATCAGGCGCTACCGCGCTCGGTTCTGTAAACGTGCAAGGACCTCAAAGTTGGTCGTCTTGCGGCCCGACGAAGCTGGATGTTAGACTTCGCGGCTGGTTTTTGGGGCCACTCGGTAGTTTAGAGTTGACCAGAGGTTAGTACGTGAACAATGCCAGCGGGGCACTCTCAGCGCTTCGACGCCTCAGTATCGCGATCGCGATAGCGATCGTTTTTCTGTTT
>Ga0190272_10001822_pt1 | contig 10219 bp, 7 predicted proteins | sample Popmic504T_FD_133746 | JGI IMG/M metagenome (GOLD analysis project Ga0190272, IMG submission 133746) | Populus adjacent soil microbial communities from riparian zone of Shoshone River, Wyoming, USA - 504 T | ecosystem: Environmental > Terrestrial > Soil > Riparian zone | place: USA: Wyoming... | reverse complement strand
GAGGAGGCTTTGATTGCGGCGGACATCGGCGTCCCGACTACGCAACACATTCTGGAGACGGTGAGACGTGGCGTCGCTCGCAAACAGATCAACGATCTCGACGCACTAAAACAGGCAATCAAAGCTGAGCTGTTAAAGATCCTCCGACAGTCAGAGACGCAAGGTGTGGCTTCTGAGACCAGCGTCCCGGAAAACGTTACGCCTTACGTCATGATGATCGTCGGAGTGAACGGTGTCGGGAAGACTACCACGATTGGCAAGCTCGCTCAGCGAATTAAGGCCGAAGGGAATGACGTGCTCATTTGCGCAGCCGACACATTTCGCGCCGCCGCCTCCGATCAACTTGCCATATGGGCTGAGCGCACAGGCGTGCCTTTGATTCAACAGAAGCAGGGAACCGATCCTGCTGCCGTACTATTCGATTCTTTGAAGGCCTCGAAGGCGCGCGGTTCGGACGTCTTGATTGTTGACACAGCTGGCCGACTGCATAACAAATCAAACCTGATGGCCGAGCTTGAGAAAATGAAACGTGTTGCCGCTCGTGAGGTTGAGGGTGCGCCTCATGAAACATTACTCGTGGTGGATGCCGTGACCGGGCAAAATGGTCTGGAGCAGGCCCGACAGTTTCTCAAAGTCGCCGGAGTTACCGGAATCGTGTTGACGAAATTGGATGGAACAGCAAAGGGCGGCATTGCAGTCGCGATTGCAAGTGAGCTCAGCTTGCCGATTCGATACGCGGGAATTGGAGAGAAGGTTGACGATCTAGTGGTCTTCGATCCGGAGCTCTACGTTAACGGTCTGTTTGAATAAACTTCTGATTACCTAATGCCCCAAACAATTGCGATAACTGGACCGGCGGCACACGAGCGCGGCGAAATAGACCGGCGTCTGATGGCGCGTGCGTTGGATCTAGCCGCGCAAGGCGCGGGCCTGGTGAGCCCGGGACCGTTAGTTGGCTGCGTGATTGCCAACGCGGAAGGAGAGATATTAGGCGAAGGGTTTTATCTCTACGAGCAACTAAAACACGCTGAGACTTACGCGCTCGAACAAGCAGGAACTAAAGCGAAGGGCGCAACCGCCTACGTTTCCCTCGAACCCCATGCACATCATGGCCGCACTCCACCGTGTACGGACGCGTTGATTAACGCCGGCGTTAGTCGCGTGGTTGCGCCGATTGAGGATCCGAATCCGAAAGTGTCCGGCAAAGGGTTCGTCCATCTCCGATCCGCTAACGTCGACGTTTCGGTCGGTCGTCTGGCAGCTGAAGCGACAACGGTCAATGAGAAGTATCTTCATTTCATGCGCACCGGGCGTCCGTTTGTTCACTTGAAGCTGGCCGCTTCTCTGGATGGGAAAATTGCGACAAGAAGTGGCGACTCCAGATGGATCACTGGAGATGAGGCGAGACAACGCGTTCATGAACTTCGTCATGAATATGACGCGATACTGATCGGCGCCGGGACGGCGGTGGCAGATGATCCACTGTTGACCGATCGATCAGGCAAAGCGAGGCGGAAGCCGCTGGTTCGGGTCGTTCTTGATGAAAGACTAGACATATCGCCGGGCTCTCATTTGGTGAGCACGGCGGGCGAGGCACCGTTGATAATCTTTGCGGGTGGAGCAGTTCCTAAAGCGCGCCTTGATACGCTAGCGTCGGCTGGTGTTGAGGTGATTGAAGACACTGGACGTGATGTGTTGGCCGCTTTGAAACAACTCGGCGAGCGAGAGATTCAAAGTGTCCTGGTGGAAGGCGGCCCGAACGTAGCGGGTAGGCTGCTTGACGCGGGGCTCGTCGACAAAGTTTCTTTCTTCCTTGCACCCATGATTATCGGGGGGCGCGATGCTCCCACCGCCGTTAGTGGCGAGGGCGCCGAAGCTTTGGCCGATACTTTTGATCTTCAGCACGTTGAAGTCGCCCCACGCGGACGAGACATCGAGGTGACGGGTTATCCGAAGCGCAGGGGTAAGGATCAAAGCGGAAGGATGTAGGATGAGGCATGAAGGATGAAAAAAGACTCCGAGGCGTCAGCGCTTCATCCTTTACCCGTCATGCATCATCCTTCCAAACGACTCGGACAGAACTTTCTCGTCGACAGGAGAATAATTGAGCGCATAGTAAATGCATTAGACCCGCGCCCCGACGAGACGATTATTGAAATCGGTCCGGGTCAGGGCTCACTCACGGGACCCCTCCTGGAAACCACCGGTCATCTGGTAGCTCTAGAGTTTGATCGAAACCTCATTCCTATTCTCGAAGACAAATTCGGTGCGAGAGATAACTTCAGACTGGTCCAAAGCGACGCACTGGTCACTGAGTTTTGCAAGGTAATTCGACCGGCAACGCATGCCCGTGTCGTGGCCAATCTGCCCTACAACATTGCTACCGCGATTCTGCAAAGACTGATCGAGCAACGCCAATGTCTGACCGAAATGGTTTTGATGTTGCAGAAAGAAGTGGTTGACCGCATTACCGCGTCGCCGGGTTCGAAGGAGAGAGGGTTTCTGTCCGTCTTGGTCGAAGCCTACTGCGAGACGGAAAAACTATTTGATGTTGGCCCAGGTTCATTTCGTCCTGCGCCGAAGATATGGAGCAGCGTTATCCGGCTGACACCGAGGCGTGAATTTGCTGCGCCGGTAGAGGACGAGAAGCTGTTGTGGCAGATTGTCAGCGCCGGCTTCGCGCAAAGGCGTAAGACAATTCTCAACAACTTACGCAGCGCGCCATCGCCATTGCAGGAGAAGGTGAAGAGTCACGGCGGCGCCAGTATGGTGTTATGCGAGGCCTGTATTGCCCCAATGCGACGGGCTGAAACTCTTACACTTGCAGAATGGGCGAGTATTGCCATCCAGCTTAAGTAATGGACCTTGTATGCGGTTCGGGCTGGCCTAGATCGAGGTTCGATCTCGAAGCGATTGAAATTGGCTTGACAAGATCGGCAATGACGCAATGAGCGCCTTCGTCTGAGTTGCAACCTCTTTCGACATGTCCTTGCTACGTGGAACGTCGTAGAACGCATCACCACCCTTTGCTTTTATGAGCATTGAGACGTGGGGCAGGATCGCGCCTAGTGTTTCTTTCCAGGACTTTACAAGAAGGTATTGTCATCTCGGATGACTTCCTTTGTGCACAGCCAGTTATATTTGTCTGCGACGCGCCGGTTCATGATCTGGTCCGCCAATTCTCCGATTAGATAAAAGAGAAAGTGTTTAGAGGCTGAGAACTTCAACACCTCGTACTGATCAATATCCGTGTCAGTGGCTGCTCCGTCGGAAATCCGCAATTTGAGCTGAGCCTTAACCTTATCAATTGCAGATGAGAGTGCCTTGACAAGGAAAACATGTTCCGCCCTTATGCCCCGTGGAAAGACGCGGTCGTAAACGTCATCGGCATCAACCCGCTCGCGGTCAAGCCGAGCGGAATCAGGTACTCTTCGCGAAGTACTTCGCCGGGATGCACCGGCCGCATTCCATTCCTAATCATCGCCGCTCTTCTGATCATTGACGCGCCAGAGATCCGCACTTCCGAGGTCTCATTGCACCCGTGACCGCCAATACTCCGGCTCCCGATGGAGGTGGGCGACTGCAATGAGCACAATCTCAACCTCAGACGGTTCGTAAATGATACCGTAGGGAAAACGCTGCATCTGACAGCGACGAATTGCGCCGCCGAGTTGACTCCACGCTAGTGGAAATTCTTTGATGCGTCGAACGGTCTCCCAAGCCTCGTCACGAAACTCTTCTCCCAATCGTGGAAAGGTGTGTGTTGTAGTAGCGGATTATCTCGTGGAGTTCGCGGCTCGCCGGACGCAAGAACCTGGTTCTCAAGATTGCCTTCCAAGCTCGGCGAAAACCTGATCAGCGTCAACTACATCAAGCTCGCCCGAACGATAAGCGGCCATGCGACTCTCGGCTTCCTTAAGCCTTAACGCGTCAATCGACGGATCGGCCTTGTCGAGACTTACGATCAAACCCTCGATCAGCGCTGCGCGCTCATTTGCAGGTAATTCCAGGGCCTGTCGCAGCAGGTTTTCGGTTGAAGTGGCCATAAGTATGTGAAGGTGTCTTCGCCGGTAATTGTACAACTAGCGGAAATGGATCGTCACGTTGATATCGCCTTTGGGTCGCAACGACATCGCAGGTAGAAGATCAACTTCCTGTTCCCGCTCAAGCGAGAATCGAAATCGTTGGCCTATGGTGGCCAATAAGAGCACAACCTCCATCATCGCGAAATAGTTTCCAATACACGCGCGGGGTCCGCCGCCGAAAGGGAAGTAAGCATACTTCGGCAGGCTGTTGGTGAACTCCTCCGTCCACCGATCCGGACGAAAGCTTTGTGGCTCTTCGAAGAAGCGCGGATCGCGGTGTAGCGCCCAGGGAAACATGAAGACCTGCGACTTACGCGGGACCAGGTATCCACCGATCTCACAATCCTCGAGGGGTTGACGTCCCAAGCCATAAGCTGGCGGATAGAGCCGCATCGACTCCTTCGCAATCATCTCCGTGTATTTCAAAAGGGGCAGATCGTTAACGGTGGGCAGTCTGCCGTTCAGCACCTCATCGAGCTCTTCGTGGAATTCGCGTTCAGTATCGGGATTCTTAGCCAGGAGGTACCAAACCCAGGAAAGCGTGAGCGCAGTGGTTTCATGTCCCGCCAGAAAGATCGTCATCACCTCATCCCGAAGTTGACGATCGGTCATCTGGCTGCCGTCTTCATCGTGCGCGCCCAACAGCATCGAAAGCAGATCGCCTTCATCTGAACCGCTCGAACGGCGTTCACCGATAATGCGATAAACAATCTCGTCAATCTCCCTGGCTGCTTGATTAAAACGACGATGCGTAGGTGTCGGCAGCCGGTTATCGAGAATCCACTTAAGTGTAGCTTGTGATGCAAACGGCTGGACGATCTTCTCCAATACCCGCGCGACCTTATCGGCATCACCGGATACATCGGCGTTGAAGAGTGTCTTGACCACAATCTCCAACGTGAGTCGCATCATCTCGCGGTGAATGTCGCGAACTTCGCCTTCGCGCCACGAAGACATCAAACGTGTCGTATATTCGACCATCACCTCGCCATAGGCGCCGATGCGCTGGCGGTGAAACGCGGGTTGGGCCAAGCGCCGCTGCCGGCGCCAGAAATCTCCCTCGCTGGTCAACAGGCCATTACCCAGCAGACGGTGAAAAAAGTTTGAGCGCAGAGACATTGACTTGATGAAATTTTTTGCATTCGTGGATAGCACATACTCGATGTCGTTTGGGTTGTAGAGAAAAAAGGCTGTCACATAAAAGAAGCGCATGCGAACCACATCGCCGTAATCTCGGGCGCGCGTGATAAAGCTGAGCGAGTCGCGATTGAATTCACTCATGACGCCGAGAATTGGCTGGCCCTTCGGACCCGGCGCCCGTGAGCTACGTGCTTCTTTTGCGCTCGGAAGATTATCGACTCGGTTCATTGTTTGAAGCAGTTCAGAGTTCAAGCTTTAGCTTGCTCTTGCCAGCGAAATCACAACCTAAAGGTTGAACTCTGAACTTCGTTCCTCCGGCCATCGGCTTTATTTGAGAAGATCTGAGTAAATACCGGGCGCGCTATCTGCAATTACAATTGCACCCACGGCCTTTTCGTAGAACTCCTCAGGTCCAACGCCACCGATGATTCCATAAACGTAACCCATCTCGCGAAGTCCCCAGAGACAAGCAAGCAGAAGCGTCTTGCCTACATCACGCCCTTGCAGGTCTTCCCTCACGCCCATTGGGCCGAAAAAGTTTCTACGCGTGCACTCATATGCAGCGAAGCCCACAACTTCACTCTCGAAAGTTGCAACGTAAACAGACACGGGCTTATTCGCAAAACCCACTGAGATTTCATCCGCCCAGGCTACAGAGAATTCCTGCTCAACAAAATCCATCACCGGAGTGATCTCAAATGGTTGCGCACGTCGCACTTGAATTGAAGCATTCCCCAGTTCGTGCAACAACGGATCGAGAGGCGCGAGCTTCAGCAGGTTGACGAGCATGTCGGCCATGATTGCTTTTGCGGGTCTGCCGGTTTACTCAGAAACTATCGTGCAAACTCTGGATGGTGGGATCGTAACACAAGCACCGCGTCGCGTGGATCGTATGTTAATTCTGTAGGGGCGTCCCTCCGTGGGCGTCCCTGACCGCACACAAAAACGGGGCGCCCACGAAGGGACGCCCCTACAATTCCGCCCGTTGAATTGGATTTATGCGTCGTCGTCTGCAGGAATTACGAGTTGCTGACCCACTTGAATCTTATCCGGATCGCTGAGTTTGTCGCGATTTGCATAAAAGATGCGCATGTACTCATTTGCATCTCCATAAAACTGTTTACTGATTTTGGACAGTGTATCGCCTGATTTCACTGCATAACTTTGGCCACCAGATCCCTGGGCGCCACCCGCGGCTGCGGCCATTGTGCGGCGTTCATCAACGCCAATGTCGGCAGTCACATCATCGTTATTGGGATTAACTAGTTTCAGTTGATCCCAAAACTTGTTCTTCGCATCTTCGGACGGTGCAGTGGCCTTGATGAAGAGCTTGTTGTCCTGGACGTGAATGTTTTGAAACTGAATTTGCTGCTGGTCAGCCATGTTAAGAGCCGATTGATACTTCTGTTTCAGTTCGTTGAAACGTTGTTGCGCGCCTTGCTGCTGCCCCGACTCGGAAGCGCCGCGGCCGAACATCTTGTCAAACAATCCCATAGCTCAAATTTCTCCTTTTTGTTCCTGATTAGTCAGTGGCAACCCGACCGTTAGGGTACGTTTATGATAAAAGCGCCCTCGCTACGGGTCGGGCTATTGCCCCGGTCGTATCTTTTTAGTACTCACTAAGAGTTCGAGATAGGGAACTGCAATGCCTATACCAGCGTGAGGTGAGACTGAAACGCTTAATCTTAGGCGTTTTGTTTTGCGCTGCTTTCATGGACGAACTCCACGAGCGCTTTGACGTTCTCGACTGGGGTATCAGGCAGAATGCCGTGTCCCAGGTTGAAGATGTGCCCCGGCCTCCCGCCTGCAGCATCAAGGATGTTGCCGGCGCGTTTGAAGAGTTCCTGCTGATTGGCAAAAAGCGTCACTGGATCGAGGTTCCCCATTATTCCGACTTCATGGCCCACACGTCGCCAACCTTCATCCAGCGGCACCCGCCAATCGAGGCCAATGACATCGCCGCCGCCGTCGCGCATTAGCTCCAATAGCGCCGCGGTGCCCGTGCCGAAGTGTATGACGGGTGTTCCATGATTAATTCCTTGAATCACACTTCGTGTATATGGCAGCACGAATTCCCGGTAGTCATCCGCTCCCAGGGCGCCCACCCATGAATCGAACAACTGGACCGCCTGGGCGCCGGCGTCGATTTGCGCGTTAAGGTATTTAACCAGAGCGCGTGAAATCAACGACATCATTTGGCGCCATGCGCCCGCGTCGTTGTACATCATCGACTTTGTGTGGACGTAGTTTTTCGACGCGCCGCCTTCGACCATATAAGACGCGAGCGTGAACGGAGCGCCTGAGAATCCAATTAGCGGTAGATCATTTCGTAGTGCAGCCCGAGTCTGCTTAATCGCCTCGAAGACGAAGTCCAAAGCGCCAACGTCTTCAACTTCATGCAGCGTTTCCACGGACAAACTTGACCGCACCGGGTTATGAATAATTGGCCCATCGCCCTTGGTAAATTCAAGATTAAGACCCATCGGCTCGAGAATAAGCAGGATATCGGCGAAGATTATTGCGGCATCAACGCCGAGCCGTTCCGCTGCTGTGACCGTCACCTCAGCCGCCAACGATGGCGTTTTGCACAACTCAAGAAAGCCAACTCTGCTTCGTACATCGCGATACTCTCGCATGTAACGACCTGCCTGGCGCATTAGCCAGATTGGGGTGTAGGGGACAGGTTCGCGCCGGCAAGCGCGCATAAACGGACTGTCGCGGAGCGGTTGTGTCAGGGCTGTAGTCGCTTGATTCAATCTTTCGAAACCACCGCCAGAATTTTGCAACTTTCCAGTTCTTTCCGCGTTCAGAGATACGAGGCCGAGGTGTGCTCGAAGCGGGCGTCCTTTTCGTCACAGAGTTCGTTCGGGATTCAGACTACAATAAAAAAGCTCAACTCGGTAGCGAGCGACAAGTGCCGAGAAAGTAAGCGCACGAGGGACCAGGGTAGGGCATTAATTACAAATATGCTTAGGGTTTAGAGAATTCTCTATGCAACTTTTGCCTCGCTCGGTGGTTCTAAAGCGCTTCGTTGTTTAGCGGACATTTCTTCTACTGATTCTTAACGCCCCGGTTAACACAGGGTTAGGTCGTTACGTCCTTATCAATGTAATTGAGCTGTAAGTGTGAAGATCGGCCGGTGAGACTCTTCCAATAATGAAACACATCGTAATCTTCGCCACTTTGGCCCTTATCTTCGCCCCTGCGGTTTTAGCTCAGTCTGTAACAAACGTCAGCTCTGGTACCGCCGTCCCCACACCGTCTTCGTCGTCGGCTGCGCCCGCTGCTTCAATGCCTACCCCTTCGGCTAGCCCGGCGGTAGGTTCATCTAATTCGCCGGCGCCGAGGTTATCGCCTGATGCACCGGCAGCGGCCCAACCAGCTCCGGCAAAGCCTGGCGCGATTGTCCTGCCCCCTGAAAAAGCAAACCCCGTCAAAATCCCGCGCTTTGATAAACCTCCTGTCATCGACGGCAAGCTGGATGATCAGGTGTGGCAAAACGCTGCGGTGTTGAAGGATTTCTATCAGATACAGCCAGGCGATAACTTACCTCCGTCGAAACCTACGGAAGTTCTTATCGGGTACGATCCGAAATTCCTCTACATCGCTTTCCGTGCCTTCGACGAGCCCGACAAGATTCGCTCGACCGTAGCGAAGCGCGACAACATTTTTCAAGACGACTTTGTAGGTTTCTATCTCGACACGTTCAACGATCAGCGCAAAGCCTTTGAGATTCTTTTTAATCCTCTCGGGATTCAAGCTGATGGCGTGATCACGGAAGGTCGAGGCGAAGATTTCAGCGTTGATTTGCTGTTGGAGTCCAAAGGCATCATTACCGATCAGGGGTATTTTGTTGAGATTGCGATTCCATTCAAGTCGCTGCGTTTCGAAGCCGGTAAAGGAAAATTCTGGGGCGCACATTTCTTTCGCCGTATTCAACGCTTCGAGAGAGAGCTCGATTCCTGGATGCCTTTCTCGCGGAGCATCTCGAGCAATCTCAGCCAGGCAGGTAAGCTCACAGGCCTCGAAAACATTTCTATTGAGCGGACGATTGAGTTGATTCCGAGTCTTACCCTTTCGCAGGAAGGCAGATTCGTTCGCACGTTTGGCGTATTACCCGGCACAGTTGCGGCAGCGATCGATCCCGGACGCCTGGTTAATCAACCGGTTGGACTTGATCCTGGTCTGACAGCGAAGTTTATTCCGAGCTCTGCGCTGACTCTGGACCTCGCAATCAATCCCGACTTCGCCCAGGTAGAAGCCGACCAGCTTGTGGTCACCGCCAACCAGCGTTTCCCAATATTCTTCGCTGAGAAGCGACCCTTCTTTCTCGAAGGCATAGATATCTTTGAAACACCGATTTCTGCCGTCCATACAAGATCGATTGTCGACCCTGACGTGGCCATCAAGTTAACCGGCAAGAAGGGCCGAAACACGTTTGGGATTATGGCTGCGAGTGACAACGGCCCCGGAAACTTTGTGGGCGATGAGCGGCTAAGCCCAAATAATTTCAAATTCCTAGGGAAGAACGCGTACGTGGGCGTGTTGCGCCTAAAGCGCGACATCGGCAAAGAGAATTCGTTAGGACTGTTGGCGACGAGTTACAACTTTATAGAGAAGCATAACCAACTCGTGGGCGTGGACGGACGTTTTCGTCTTGACCCGATGTCGACGGTTTCCTTTCAAGTGCTCGGTACCACTTCCAGAAGCTTTTTCAACGATCCTAGCGATGCGGTCTTCACTCGCTACAGAACGGGAAACGGATTCGCTTATAACCTGAACTACACTAGGGCTGGTCGGAACTGGGGCTGGGAGCTTGGCGGCGACGGGTATACAAAAGATTACCGTGCCGATGTCGGCTTCATCGGCCGCACCAATTCAAACTTCAACTACGGGTATCTTCGTTACAACTCTGAACAGAGTCCCAAGAAGTTCATCAAGTCTTACCATGTTCACAATCTCACCCACATTGATTACAACTGGCTGGGCCAGTT
>Ga0190272_10001821_pt1 | contig 10222 bp, 11 predicted proteins | sample Popmic504T_FD_133746 | JGI IMG/M metagenome (GOLD analysis project Ga0190272, IMG submission 133746) | Populus adjacent soil microbial communities from riparian zone of Shoshone River, Wyoming, USA - 504 T | ecosystem: Environmental > Terrestrial > Soil > Riparian zone | place: USA: Wyoming... | reverse complement strand
TTGTGTTCGTCAAATAAAACGACTAAAATTGGATCAAAAGAAGGAGGTGATTCCATTGATAACCGGAAGAGTTCTATTACTGAACTTCTCTTACGAACCGCTCGGGACCGTCGGCGTTGCGCGTGCAGTGTGCCTATGGTTCAGGGGCGCGGTCTTTATTGAAGAAAACGACGGGGATAACGTTCTCCGCTCGCCATCAACCGTATTTAAAGTTCCCTCGGTAGTCCGGCTGCGTCATTATGTACATGTACGCCGGAATCGCCGCGAGACCACCATGAAGCGCGCGCGGATCTATATTCGCGACCGCTACCTCTGCCAGTATTGCGGAGAGCATCGCCATGCCAAGGACCTTACGCTGGACCACATCCTGCCGCGGGCCCAGGGCGGCGAAAGCACCCCTCAAAACTTGGTTACCGCGTGTGTCCGGTGCAATCAGCGCAAGGGCAACCGTACCCCCGAACAGGCCCGCATGCCGCTGCTTACTTCTCAAAAGCTGCTGCGTCTCGGCCTCGATCATGTGCTGCTGTGCCACTATGCCGAATCGCGTCCCGAATGGAAGAAATATCTCTTTATGGACGAAGACGAATCGGCCGTGCGAGTAGCCGCCTAGGATTTTTGATTTTTGATTTGCGATTTTTGATCGCGCGAAGCTCCCGGATAAATTTTCAAGCTGAGGATCTCTCATAATGCGTGAAGAAGATTTAAAACGGAGACTCAGGGATTTCGCGATCAGGATCCTGAACCTAGTCGATTCCCTTCCTAATACCATATCTGGACGCGCGATAGCCAATCAATTGGTTAGGTCCGAGACCTCGGTGCCTGCGAATTATCGGGCTGCATGCCGAGGAAGATCCCGTGCGGACTTTATTGCAAAATTGGGCATCGTCGAAGAGGAAGCTGATGAGAGCGAATTTTGGCTTGATATGATAATAGAAAGGAAATGGCTTAAGGCTTCTCGAGTCGAGCCCCTTCGTCAGGAGGCAAGCGAGATAGTGGCGATAATGGTCGCCTCGAGAAAATCGGCTGCAAGGAGAGGCCTTCCTTCAATCAAAAATCAAAATTCAAAAATCAAAAATGCAAACGCTTTACGAAAATGACTGGCTCTACGACCTGGTGCACGAAAAAGCGCCCGACGGCGAGCAGATAGCCTTTTACGAGCGCCAGATCGAGCGGTACGGTCAGCCCGTTCTGGAACTCGCCTGCGGCACGGGCAATTATCTCGTCACGCTCTCGCAGCATAACGTCGATATTACCGGACTCGATCTCTCGGATGAGATGCTTGGCGGCGCGCAGCGCCGGGCGGACGAGCAGGAAGTAGAAACGAATCTGTTCAACGGCGATATGCGGAATTTCTCGCTTAATGAAAGATTTTCGCTGATTTTTATCGCCGGAAACTCCCTGCAGCACTTAAACACGCACGAAGACGTCGGGATGTGTTTTGCGTCCGTACGGCGGCATTTGCGCCCCGGCGGCAGATTCATTGTCGAGGTTTTCAATCCCTCGCTCAAACTGCTGATTCGCGATCCGAATGAGAGGTATTTCGTCGGCGAATACCGGACGGATAACGGGTGGGTGGTGCTGAATGAGAACGTTTCTTATGATCCGGCCACGCAGATCAACCATATCGACTGGCACTACCGCAACCAGTACGTAAAAGAAGAGCAGACCGTCTCCTTTTCGATGCGCCAATTCTTCCCACAGGAACTCGACGCCCTGTTCGGCTACAACGGTTTTAAGATCGAGCAAAAATACGGCGATTTCGACGAATCGCCGTTTTCTTCAAATTCTTCAAAACAGATAATAGTCGCCGGCTAAAGAATTTCGGATTTCGGATTTGGGATTGCGGATTTCGCGAGTGTCGGCGTCACCTAATGCAGCAAAAGGGTTCTCCTACCGGGACGACCCATACAGATCTTGGCTGTCCTAAATCCGCAATCCCAAATCCCAAATTGCCTCGGCGGAGTCTTTTCTCTCACTTCAGCACGGTCGGATAGCTGAGAAGGATTAGCGCGGGTCTGAAGATCCCGAAAGGTTGGTTCGATTCCAACTCCGACCACCAACTTTATACGGCCGATTAGCTCAGTTGGATATAAGAGCGGTGGTTTTCTAAACCACAGGGCGTTGGTTCGAGTCCAACATCGGCCGTGCCAATTTGGGATTTTGGATTTTGGATTTGGGATTTGAATCTACGCCGTGGAATTCAATAAGGTGAGAGCAGGATGCTCTCACGACAGCCGGCAAGATGCCGGCGCTACGACAATCCAAAATCTAAAATCCAAAATCCCCCACCCGGTTATTCAGTTAATATGTTAGCAGCGAGGTGAAAGCGTTATGAAACTGATCTTTATTTATGGATCGCCGGCCGCCGGTAAACTGACCGTGGCCAATGAGATCGCGAAACGCACCGATTTCAGGATGTTTCATAATCACCTGAGCATCGATTGCGTCGAGCCGATCTTCGAGTTCGGTTCGCCGCCGTTTCAAAGGCTGATCGAGCTGATCCGATATGAAGTGGTCTCGGAAGCTGCCCGCGCCGGCCAGAATCTGATCTACACCTTTTGCTATGCAAAGGACCTCGATGACGAGCACGTCACCGGGATAATAAGCCGGGTCGAGGATAACGGGGGCGAGGTCTGCTTTGTACAGCTGGTCTGTGACAAGCAGATATTGAAAAAGCGCGTGATCGAAGAAAGCCGTAAGCTGCACGGTAAGGCAAGCACGCCGGAGCAGATGGACTACTATTTTCGGACCTACGACCTGTTTTCGCCCGTGCCCGGCCGCGAGAGCCTGCGGATAGACAATTCCGAGGTCTCCGCGGAAGATACGGCACAGCAGATCATCGATCATTACGGATTGCAGGTTGAAAAGGAGCAGGAAGCCGGGTTATAATATCGTTTGGTCAAATAGACGAAATGAACCGGCAAAAACGGTTTTGTTTCGTCTATTTTTTATTTTGGATTGGAAAAGATTCACCACAGAGTCACAGAGAACACGGAGTTTTTACACATATGAGCGGAAAGTATAAAGATGAGAATGAGATATTGGAGGTAGTTCGCACCTTTGAAGACGGCACGATTTCGCGGGATGCATGGCGGCACGCCGAGCATTTGACGGTGGCGATGCATTACCTGGCGCATCACGACCTGGAAACGGCGACGGACAAGATGCGGAGCGGTATTTTTAATTTGCTCGGCGCTTTCGGCGTCGATCTGACAAAGGAAATGCCGTATCACGAAACGCTGACGGTGTTCTGGATGCGAACGGTAAAAGGCTTCCTGGCTTCGACGAACGGCGCTTCGGTAGTGGATAAGACAAATGAGATGGTCGAGAAATTCGACAAGGATTACCCGCTGAAATTCTATACGCGGGAATTTTTGTTTTCGGATGCAGCAAGGGCGGGATTTGTTGAAGGTGATCTTTGAAAGATAGTGACAGGAGCCACCCCAGTCTGTGATCTCAAAGAGGTGGAACAATTTTCCGGTAATCTTGTCTAATGAACTAATGAAAATATTTATTCCGTTAATTTTGTTGCTAATACCCTTGAACGCGCTCTCCCAACAAGAAATACGGTACGCGTGTTCCGATAGTGACAAGGCATCTGTGAAGAAATATTTTGCCGAAACGGACGAAAACAATAAAGTTTTGAGCGATATACACCGCGCGCGGAACACTGGTGAACGTACGCCGCTATCCTTTTGCTGGCACGGATGCGTTGTCTCTCTGTCAATGCCCGAATTCCCCGCGATCGCACGTCGAGATAGATCGCGCGGCGTTATAAGGGTCGAAGCGATCGCGGATGAGAAAGGCAATATTTTTTTCGCGAAGGCAGTAAGCGGCCCCTTCATTTTTAGGAATTCGGCGGTAAAGGCGGCATGCTCATCAAAATTCAAGCCGGTCGCATTCGAGGGAAAAACGTTAAAATTTCAGTGGAATATTATTTATAATTTCATTCAATAATGGTATTATTGCTTCATGTTTTCAATGCAGATCAAAACTACAAAATCCCTCCTGAAACAGCTCGGCATCGCGCCTAAAGAGTCCTGTTGTAGATAATTCCCGTCTCAAAAGAGTAGAATCATTTCCAGGTTGAACAAACGGTTGCAGCGGACCGCTCATCATACGGGCCAAATCCCCGGAGGTATTATCGATGCGATATGTGCTGATCATTTTTATTGTACTTTTCCTCGTGCAAACGTCTGAAGTTATGGGACAGAATGAGTCCGCCCCCGGGTGCGCTCAACCTTTCTCAATTTTATTTGACGAGTTTGCAGTGAAGGATTTCGGTGACACCAGTGCGCGCCTGTCCGCCTTTCTCGAACGTCTGAAAAAGGAGAACCTTGATCAAGCGAGTGCAGACATTCACGTGTATGCCGGGCGCAAGAGCAAAATAAACGAAGCCGGAGCGATAATCTCGCAGATCGAGGATTTTCTCAAAAAACAGGAAGGAAGTGACAAACTAAAGATCCGCACTTATGATGGCGGTTACCGGGCAGAGACGACGGTCGCGCTATACATAAGGCCGCTCCACTGCAGCACATATCCTTCAATAAATTCCACTTACTCTGTGGATGAGATCGAGCTGGAAGAAGGTCCGCCGGACTCAACCGTCATAAAAACGGCCGACGAGCTGATAAGCTCCGTGGAAAAAAGAACCGAGCCGGCCTGCCCGCCGGCTGCAAGAGCAGTGCGCGCTTGCGGCGGTGAGGTTACAGCCCGCGTTTTGATCGACGAAAGCGGAAAGGTAATATTTGCAAAAGCAGTATCCGGACATCCTTTGCTGCGAGCGGCAGCAATAGCGGCGATCAGAAGCTGGACCTTCCATCCCATAAAGAAAAAAGGAAAGTCGTTTAAGGCTTTGGGCAATTTAACCGTTACCGTTCCGGCACCCAAGGAAGACCTGGACCATTAATATAATATGCTTAAGTTTCAAAATACATTGTCGCGCAAACTAGAGGAATTCCGACCGATCGAAGAAGGCAAAGTAGGGATGTATGTCTGCGGACCGACGGTCTGGAATTTTGCGCATATCGGCAATTTCCGCACGTTCGTTTTGAGCGATGTTTTGCGGCGGTTTCTTAAATTCAAGGGTTATCAACTGAGGCACGTGTTCAACCTGACGGACGTGGACGACCGCATTATCAACGAGGCGGCCGCCCACGGTATCACGATCGACGAATTTACCGCGCCCTATATCCAGTATTTCTGGGAGGATTTTGACGCGCTCGGAAATGAGCGGCCCGAGGTTACTCCGCGGGCGACCCATCATATCGCGGAGATGATCGATATTATCCAGAAGCTGCTCGAAAACGACCATGCTTACGAATCCGAGGGCTCGATCTATTACCGCATCACGGCCTTTCCGGATTACGGCAAGCTCTCGAAAATAAGCTTTGAGGGCAATATTGCCGGGGGCAGCGCGCGCGTCGACACGGACAAGTATGAGAAGGAAGACGCGCGGGACTTCGCGCTCTGGAAGATGGTGGGCGAGGACGAGCAGCCGGGTTGGGACGCGCCTTTCGGACGCGGGCGGCCGGGTTGGCATATCGAGTGCTCGGCGATGTCGATGAAATACCTGGGCGAAACGTTCGACCTGCATGCAGGTGGAATCGACCTGCAATTTCCGCATCACGAGAACGAGATCGCGCAATCCGAAGGGGCAACCGGTAAGCCCTTCTCCAGGTATTGGATACACAGCGAATTCCTGAAGATCGACGATGTGACGATGTCCAAATCCAAGGGCAATTTCTTCACATATCGCGATCTGAGGGAGCAGGGTTATTCCAGCCTGGCGATGCGTTACCTGCTGCTCTCGGTGCCTTACAACAAGCAGCTCAATTTTACCTTCGAGGGGCTGCAGGGCGCGGAAACCACGGTCGAGCGGCTCCGGAATTTCCGGGGGTTAGTGAAGGATTCGAACGGCGGCGAAGGATCGGATCTTGAGGTCAGAGCGATGGCGGATAAATCGCTGGCTGATTTTGAGGCTGCGCTGGACGACGATCTGAACACCTCGGCGGCGCTGGCGGCGGTCCATAACCTGGTGCGCGATATCAACACGGTCAATGCTGCCGGGCGGCTGCTCGCTGGAGACCGCGACGCGGTGCTCGAGGCGATAGGAAAATTCGATTCGGTGCTCGGAGTTTTTGGCGCCGAAACCGAGGAACTGCTGGAAAGCGATATCGAACAGCTTATCGAGGAGCGGAACGAGGCCAGACGGCAGCGAAATTTCGCGAGGTCGGACGAGATCCGCGATGAGCTGGCGGTAAAGGGTATTGTGCTCGAGGACACGAAAGACGGCGTTCGCTGGAAACGGAAATAGGGTAGCTTTGACTCAAAATCAAAGACTGGAACCGCGAAATAACACGAATCAACACGAAATAAGAGAGGCCATCACTGTAGACGGCCTCACTTATTTTTTTATAAGTTAATACTTACGGTTTTTTCGGTGTAGCCGGGGGTGGAACGGTGTCCTTCGGGGCGTTCGGATTTGCGGTTTGGCCGCTTTCTCTCAAAACCTTCATCTTCTCGTCCACAGGCCGGGCCGGACCGGGTCTGTTCGAGTTAGTCGCGGCCACTTTGTTGCCGTTTACCGGGGCCGTGCCGGTGTTAGTATTCGGGACCACCACCGGCGTCATATTAGTATTCGGCGAGTTCACGTTAGCAGGTCTATTCGTATTCGAATTGTTCGCATTTGGGGCCGTTCCTCCGCAAGCGACGGCAAAAACCGCGCCCGCGGCGATCAACATAGCAATAACAGCACGTTTCATCAAAATTAACTCCTTATTATGTCTGAGATTTAGTATTTCGAATTTTCGAAATTCAATACTAGCTAAAACCTGCGGGAAATTACAAGCCGAAACCGGGGCGTTCTATTTTTCTTTTTCGACCGCCACGAGAAAGGCCTTATCCTTCCCCGCTTCAAACACCCTGGGCTCGCCGAGTTTGTAACCGCGGGAGATCAGGTCGTAAAGGGGCGAGCCGAGAAGGTCCCATTTTTCGGCGCGGAAAGCGATCCGGAATTTGTCGCCCTCGAGATCGTTTATGTTTACTTTCCGCACCCCGTCAAACCCGCGCGGCAAAAAGAAAGCGGTATCTTCCTTTATCTTCTCCAGTCCCTGCAGTTTCCCGACTTCAAACTTCCCTTCATCCTTGCGGAGCGCAAACCAGAAATGATACGCGGTCAGGTCTTCAAAAACATAAACCCGCGCCGGCCCGGTCGAACCCGTGCCCGGTTGAGCCGTTTCCACATCTTTCGCCAGCACCTCCCAGCCGCACCAAATATATTGTTGAGTGCCGTGCGTCAACTGCACACCGAACGCAATGATCGAGAAAGCGGCAAACGCTGCCGCGGCCCATATTTTGATGGAGGCGACCTCAAGTTTATCCAGGACAAGAGCGATCAGCAGGATAAACGGCACAAAGACGACGATCAGGTGGCGGGTTCCCCAGGCGGAGTAAGGCAGTATCCAGCTGGCGATAAATGCGATCAGGACCGGTAAGGCTATAAATACGACAAGCAAATATATATTTTGTTTATCGCCCGGTTCGCTCGGGCCAGACCTTTTATAGTAATAGACGCCCGCGAAAATTATCAGCACCAGCAATGGCAGCGAGACAAGGTAATTTGAAGCAAACTCGGCGCTGCTGGCCTTGTAATAGAGGGGTTCAAAAAGATTCAAAATAAACTGAAAAAGCATGATCGGGCCGGGACGCTGCATCCAGCCGATATTCTGCGCAAATTTCTCGCCGGCGGGGGCGGCCTTCAGGATTAATACTATCCACGGAACAAAAGCGGCAAAAACGCCTGCGGTCATCAGGCCTGTCTTTAGGAATCTCTCGCGATTTATCAGGGCGATAGCCGTTAACTCGCAAATAATTACGAGCCAGCCGAAATAGTGGGTGTAAACCATCGCGATATTTACAAGCGCGAGCAGAACGATCCCTTTCCCCGAACTTAGAAAACGGACAAAAAGCCATATCGAAAAAAGAGAAAAACAGAGGAGGGGGGCATACATTCGCACCTCTTGCGAGTACTTGATGAGCGATCCGTTCACGGCAAAAATAAGCAAGGCCAACGCGATCGCGCCAAATCTCAATTTTAGCTCGCGGCAGAGCAGGAAAAAGGGTACGAGCGCGAGGACGGCGAAAACAACCGGAAAAACCCTGACCCAGAGAAGGCCGTCACCGCCGATCAACAACCAGACCTTCAACAGCACGTAAAAAAGGGGCGGATGAATGAGGTCCTGCGCGACAAAACCCAGGATCGAGTCCCAGGAGTGTTCCGCGGCGTGGATGCTGAATATTTCGTCGAACCAAAGGCAGGACGCGGTCAGGTTCCAATATCGAAGGAGTATATAGATAAGGACGAGCGCGGCGTAAACGGCATACCGGGCTGGTTTTGCCAGCGTCATTTTTTTTACAGCCTCACACCCTCACAAAGTTTGCCGTCGACACTGGTGTAAAAAAGCTCTACTTCCTTGAAGGTATCCGTATCGCGGCAGTATGAAAGGCATTTATTATAAGGCTTGGAATAAATGTGGATGCTAACGGCGCGCTCGTCGAACTCGGGTAAATTGAGGACCTGGTGGATGGGCTCTTCAAGCTCGACTTTAGCCGCCAGGCAATCCGACAGGTCGAATGTGTCGGTTTCGATCAATTTACAATAGCCTTTAGATTCATCGATCTCCTCGACCGCAAAATTTTGCCCGCGCAATTTGCCGACGGGAACGGTCATCCAGCACAGCTGCTCGGAATGATTGTGCACGCGGGAAACCTGGCCGCGATCCCAACAGATAGCCATCATTTCAAATCGGGCATCCTTGTATATCAGGTTTCGCGTATAACAATGGTCGCTCCAGTGAAAAAACCGCGAGATCGAATCGACATCTACCGGGTTTTCGCCAAGAAATTGATAAACGTTGTCGCAAGTGAAATCCTCCTCGGGTATCAGGCAGAGCCCCTCGATAAGGTTTTCGACATTGATCCTTTTCATATTCTTCAATACTCTAATTTTTCTGCGCTTTTCGCAAAAAGTCAATAAATTCCTGCTTGTCCCGCGTTAATCCCGGGAAGGTGGCGATAATGGTACCGTTGGCGTCGACAACAGCATAATACGGCAGCGCAACGGTACCGAACAGGTCCTGCTCCATCTTTTGCTGCTGCTCGTAAACCGCGCCTTCGCCGTCGGTGTAAAGCCGCGCGAGAACAAACTTGCCCATTTCCGCCTGGACGTCCGGCTCTACAAAAATGTTGGCTTCCATCCAGCGGCAATTAGTGCAGGTGTAACCGGTGAAATCAAGAAATACGTGCTTGTTTTCAGCTTTTGCCTGGGCGAGCGCGGCCTCGTAGTTATTCTCGATCCATTTGTGCTCCTCCCTGGAACCGCCGCCGAAGGAGATGGCGTCCTGATCTTTCGGCGGGAGAAACGACTGCAGCCAGCGCAAATTCGCGCCGAACAGCCCGGTAAGCAGGTAAAAGCTTATTGAAAGGCTGAGTATTGCCGAGGTCAATCGAATGGCCCCGATGCGTTCGGGCTTGGAATCGTGGGAAAGCTGGAATTTGCCGAGCAAGTAGACGGCAAGAATGATCCCGATGGCGATCCATATGGCCAGGACGAAACTGCGGGTGAAAATTCCCCATTTCCAGATCAGATCGACGTTGGAAAGAAATTTCATTGCCGCCGCGACCTCGAGGAAACCCATCGCCACCTTTATCGAGTTCATCCAGCCGCCCGCGCGCGGAAGACGTGAAACGAGTTGCGGAGCGACTGCCAGCACAAAAAACGGCAGCGCGAAAACGGTCGAAAATGCCAGCATTCCAACCAGCGGCATCTGCCAGCGCCCTTCGGCAGCTTTGACCAGGAGAGTGCCGACAAAAGGCGATGTGCAGGTAAAAGAGGTCAGGGTGAACGTCAGCCCCATCAGCAAAGCGCCGACGATGCCGCTTCCCTCGCCTTCCTTGCTGCGGGTTAGGTTGTCCAGTTTGGTCAGGACGTTGGTCGGTATGGCGATCTCGTAAGCCCCGAAAAGATTGAAGGCAAAAAACAGGAAGATCGCGGTGATCAACAGATTGATCCACGGATTTGCGGCAAAAAGGTTTATCCCCGAGGCGCCGACGAATATCGCCAGCAGCATCCCGAGCACGGTAAAGGTGGCGATGATGCCGATCGAATATATACTCGCAAGCTTGATCGCCTTGCCGCGATCGCCGGCGGAGTGGTTTGTAA
>Ga0190272_10001820_pt1 | contig 10228 bp, 7 predicted proteins | sample Popmic504T_FD_133746 | JGI IMG/M metagenome (GOLD analysis project Ga0190272, IMG submission 133746) | Populus adjacent soil microbial communities from riparian zone of Shoshone River, Wyoming, USA - 504 T | ecosystem: Environmental > Terrestrial > Soil > Riparian zone | place: USA: Wyoming... | reverse complement strand
TGGTGACCTGGGACATCAAGGCCGTGACGCTGGAACAATTAACTAGGGGTTGGCTTCCCAACGGTATTCGTTTATACTCGCGCGTGGATTTGCAGAGCTATGTCGAGAAGCCTTTGCGTCTTACTATTGAGCCGTTGGACGCTACCCAGGTCGAACGGATAGTTACACCTTAAACGGGAGGAAACGAAGTTGACTACACAGAATACAGATCAGAATAGAGAGCTTAGAGCGGGCGACGGCCAAGCGAAAAGACCTTTTATCGAGCCGGAGATTTCAGATCCGGTGGGTGTTCTTGAAGCGACCGCCTTTTTTCAAGTCATTGTTGGGGGCACCGACGTAGATCCGAATATAAGTGCTTGAGCGAGTGCGTTCGAACACGGGCGGGCCTACCCATTGCCGTGCTCGCGCTCTGCCTGTGAGGTCCCTACAACAGTTGGCTTCCATGATTCGACCGGCGATGACGTATTCTTACGCTATCGCCGGTCGATCTTTGTGTATTCAGGCATCTGACGAATGGGCCGCCAGGCTCATTCAAAATTTCCTCCGCGACTTTCACCTCGAGCCTACAGAGCCCGTACCCACTCCTGACTACACTATTGCCATTTCGTCTCAGGGTTCGCCGCCTACCGTACCCCAGGGACTAGATACATTCGAGGTGGCACACGGACGCTGCTCCACTGACGGCCAGCATTACTACCTGGCGTTGGACGATTCTTTGATTATTGTTGATCCCGGGCCTTCAATGCGGATTTGGGTCAATAACACTCCTCATGCTCGTCAGCCCTTAGCTCTGATCAATCTGATGGTCTACATGCTGGAGATCTCCCTCCGGCGCTCAAAACTCTACCAACTTCATGGTGCGGGATTAGTACCCCCCGGGATGAATGCCGCCGCCCTAATCCTTGGATCCTCAGGCAGTGGCAAGTCTACTCTCACTGCCCTCCTGGCATCTCAAGGTTGGTCTTACATGACGGACGATGCATTACTGCTTAGCGAGGAAGGCGGCGTGATTAATGCGAGGGGTATTCGCATATTCTTTGCCGCATCGGAGACTACTTTAGAAAGTTGCGCGCTCCAACGCCTGACTGCCGCCATGGGGAGCACAATGCTCTCCGATCCAAACAAGCGGCGCTTGGATCCAACCGTGGCCTTTCCGGACAGTTTCATTACTTCCTGCGTGCCGCGGGTCTTGTTTTTCGCTTCGATAACTGGAGAGGCTGCGACTGAAGTGTTGCGGATCACACAAGCTGAAACCATGAGCCGGCTTATTAGGTCAAATCCGTGGACCAGCTATGATAGTTTCAGCGCCAGGGATCATCTTCGAGTTCTCAACCGATTGGCAACTCAGTGCTGTGCCTACTCATTCCGCGCCGGGCGCGATATTCTGGCTGAACCCTCACTTGCGCAATCTCTTCTACTGCCTTTGGTAAAAGAGCCAGTTAATAGAGCTTCCAAATAAATCTACTCTCCCCAACCTGATAGCGAGTCCTCGCAACTCGTTGTCCGCTTGAATCCGATCACCACACACGTTAGGATTATTCTCGATTACCACAGTTCAAAATGTGTCAGCGGCGGGTTACGATGGGTCTCGATCACAAGCTCTTCATATTTCTGGTTTAGATTGACTACCAAAAACAACTGATGCAAAACAAACAGATCGTATCGACTCTTTTTGACGATGGCGACGGCGTTCTGGTGGACCTCGACACCAAACGTTACTATCAACTAAATGAAACTGCGATGATGGTTTGGAATGGCCTTGAGAAAGGCCACACGGTCGCTGAAATCGCCAGTGCGATTACATCGGCTTTTGACGTGTCACACGACCATGCAATAGACAGCGTTGAAAAGATTCTGCAGAAGTTCCAATCCTTTAAACTTACGGATCAGAATAGCTCTCAATAGCCAGGGAGCGGTCAATGAGACACGGTGTTCGTCACACCCTCTTGACCCGGCTCGCAGAGTTGTTGCCAAAGAAGTGTCTTCCGGATTTCTTTAGGCGATCCGTCCAAACTAATCGGTTCACTCAGAGTAAATAGCGTCACTTCTTCCAGCGCCTCGCTTGCCTGATGGCTTTTATTCCATGAACGGCAGACGTAATTTGTGAAGTAAGGGCGAAGCGATCGTTGCGGTTCATTGGTCAGGTACCTCATATACGCACGCCAACGAATATTGTTAATCCATGGCTGAGCGCCCGCAGGTTTTTCCCAAGTCATCGGATGGCCCGTCCAAACATCGACGTTTCTGCCATCACGGAGCCTGCCCTCTACGACGTACCAGGTGTAAACCCTCAGTGGAGTCGGGGCAAACATTTTCCAGTTCTGCCGCAGGTTGAGAAATTGCCCGACTGGAGCCACCTTGGCGGGGATCCTGATTGGCGAACGTGCCACACTCCCAAAGTTGTCCATAACAACATAAACCAAACAAAGTGCACAAACCACGGTCAGCAGCAAAGGCAGCCTGACGCTCAACCGCCGGTACCGAAGACTCGCCATTAGGCGGCTCAGCCATCCGCGGTTATTGGCAACCCGTTCGTACACCAATGTGCCGAATGATTTGATCCAGCCCAACTGCAGAATCGGCGCAATTGGCCACAGAAGAGGTGAAGCACGAACCAACTCAATCCATGCCTCAAACTTGTAATGCTTGTTTCCCTTGCTATCGATCACCACCCAGGAATTATGTTGAACCATATCTTCGTTGATTGCCGAATCATTTTGAGCGGCGATGGTTCTCGTTTCTGGTAAGAGGAAAAAGGTTTTTATCAACCTGAGGCTCTTCTTGCAGAACCCACAATTTGCATCGTAATAAATGCGGAGGCCGGTACGTTCTGAAGTTCGGAGTCTGGAAAAGAGGCGATCCCAAAAGGAACTCGCAATAAAGGGCAACAAGGCTGCGGTGCTAATAAGCGGGAAAAGCCCCAACTTAAGAGTCAGCGCCATTCCAAGTTGCAAGAATACGAAAGCGATAACAACAAAAAATCGCACCGTCTTTGTACGAAAAGGGCTGAACAGAAGGAGCGCGCCTGCCATTTCCAGCACCAGCGTAGATGCTGTTAATGCCCTCAACAACCCAGGGTACGAAGTCAGCCAGACGCCCAACGGTAGAGCGAAATCCGGGGTCTTCAATGCATATAGAATTGCTGTGAAATCGTGCCGCCATTCGAGCCCATTCTTCAATATCCCACTGAAGAAATAGACCAGCGGCATTTGCAGGAGAATCGCGATGGCGCCAATTGAAAACACTTTTTGAGGTAAAGCGCCTGGCGCCGGGTTAAAGCTGCTGTCAACTGAATAGCGCGCGCCCCAAGGCACGAAGATGCCCCAAAAGAGCATGATCTTCAGTAAGTTATCGCCTCCGTGAACGATAAAGGGATTTCTTAGGCAGAGAGATGAAAAAAGAAGCCAGGTCCAAAAGGTTACCAGTCGGTTTTTGTAACCCAGAAGGAGTAACAGAGCGAGCACTCCGCTGATCGCGAACATCAGCGCTTCGACCTCGGCCCTGCCACTGAGAAAATGGAGAGAGATAAACCATGACCGCGGAAGGTTTTCATAAACAGCCGCGCGCGGCATCACACCATCGTCCGAATAGAAGACTTTCAGATCCGGCAACCCACTCAGGAGGTCAACCAGCACAACCAGGGCGAACACAACTCGAGTAAGTGCCAGAGTGCGCAGGTCGATTGAAAACAACTCGAGAAGCGTCTGCCTCAGGCGGGGAAATTTCTTGCCAAGCTTACTCAGCAACCGATACTCGGTGGTCTGTTCGGCATTAAAACTTCCCTTCTCGCCAGTGTTGTCCATCTTAATTCTTAGTCTTTCACCCTACCAAAACCGCGCCAGCTATTCTTGTTGTGCCAGCCGATCGTGACTTCGGTGGCGCCAATTCCTCTCCACCATTCTTCAAACTCGGCTCGCGAAAGATAGAAAGCCGTGGGAGCCACCAGGTGATCGAAGACAATCGCATGATGCTCTCGCCAATCGAAAACTGAAATTGCATTCAAGTAATCGTTATAGAACAAGTGGCGAGCAAGTTGTTTACCTTTTTCACTTTTGTTCAGTGGCCCATAGATCAACTTAGTAGCCGCGAAGACCAATGCCGCCGGTGCTTTTGAAAGTTGAAGCAGAGCGCGCGGATCTATTCTTGATGTGATCCTCGTGCGCAATGGGTTGACGAAGCGCACGATCCAGTGGTTATTTTCTGCGCCGTAGACCCAGGCTGAAACATGCCCACCAGGTTTCACTTTAGCCGCCAGCGAAACAAAACCTCCCCGCGGGTCCGGCAAATGATGCAGCACGCCGACCGAAAATGCGTAGTCAAAGACGCGACGAACCGGCAGGTGGTACATGTCGGCTTGAATGACATGTGCATTCTCCAAATGCCGGGTTGCCGCAAAGGCAGGCTCAACGGAATCGCTCAAATCGATTGAGATGATGTCGCGTGCACCCCAACGGGCTGCCAACTGTGTGTGCCGGCCTTTCCCACATCCTCCCTCGAGGACAACTTTATTCGCAAAGAACTCCGGCTTTACAGGGGCAAGCCACCCTAACAAAAAGTTCTCGTAGAGAGAATCGTGATGGTCGAAATGCTGCCACTGCCAGCCGAATTTTTCTGCCGTCGCAGCCTTATCGCTGTCCATTGCGCCCGGCTCCACGAAACGCGGAACGCCGCGAGTCACGGGAAAGCGCCGGCCGCAACCAGTGCATTCGAGCTCGGCCTCCATTATTTCGTTTCCCTCTTGTTTCGATACCGAACCCTGTTTGATATCACCTTGGCAGAAGGGACATGCCAGGTACTGCAGAACCCTTTGTTTCATATAGACAGAATCAAACCACCCTTTGAAAGCTTAACTTCGTGAGCTAGTCGAAACCCTATCCTTGGTAGCGTCTAACATAGTCCGGCAGGTCACTATTCTGAGAGTTCTGCGAGCAATGATTGGTAGGAATCGCGACGCTCAATCGAACTACCCGGTCTAGCACAAATTGTGAAGAACAGGGTCGGGTGAGGAATAGCCGGGCAATAGTTCTGCGACACCCACGACCGGATGGGATGCTCCGGGCCTAGTTTGGCATTTAAAGGACCGACCGTTTTCTCGCCGAGAGCAGAATTCATGATAATCACAAGGTCAGGGGGTTTTCTCGTTAGAGCTCCGAGTGTTCTACCAGTCAGTTCGTCTGCCAGAGGACCACCCGCGACGTCCGCAAGAAAGAAATTGCCAACCGCGGGACGCGTTCTAGTATGGAAGTAAAAGCCTGGCTCGTCTCCGAGCACATACAGCGTCTCGCCTGGTTCGAGAATTTTTTCAATTTCACCGGCGAGCTTTTCGCTGGCAGCATAGACTCCTCCATACGCGCGTACGGACCATTCTTCGGGATCCATACGGTAAGCCCAGATTTCTGCCTGCAACATGAACAGCACCGCGATGGCAGCAAATGCATGTGGCATCCATGAGCGGAACTGCTCTTTCACTACATCACTCAATAGAACGATTGACCAGCCTGCCCCTACCGCAAGCAGGGGCAGCCAGAGTTGATAATAGTGGTTATAGGATCTGCCTGCTATGCCGATCGTAAACTGCGTGGCAATCGCGTAAGCAAGTAAGAGTGCCCATGGTCGCGTGGATTTCTTAATCCAGGCGAAGATACCGCCAATCATGGTCAGGAAAATCAGAGGTGATGCTGAATGCATCGGTGTAGGAAACAAGCGGCTAGCAAAAGAGCTCGCAAGATTTTCAAACATATTGCCGGAATAGTAACGAGGGTAAACAAGCATGGTTGTGTAGAGAATCTGGAGCCGATCTGTAAGAGTAAAGTAAGCGATGAAGGCTCCCCAGGCGATTACTCCCACCAGACCTATTAACATTACTTCCTTAATGGCTTGCTTTCGACCAGCCGCCGTCCGTTCGGGAGGAAAGACTACGTGGGCCAAGCCAAGAAAGAGACCATAGAAAACGCTGTGGGGTTTATAAAACGTCGCCAGTGACAGCAGAGTACCTATAGCCAGCAGTCGCAGCAGCCAAAGATAGGTTTTTGACTTTTCAGCACGCAGGAAGAGTGCGAATGCCCAGATCAGGGGCGGGTTCATAAAAGCTTCAGTGTTAGGTTGATTGGCCCCGAGGTCCAGGTCTCCTGATATCAGTGTCCAGAAGACTGCAGCCCATAGACCAGCGATACGGCCGCCCTCGCCGCTCGAAGCAGCGGCAAAAACTCCTAGCAATGTGATAATTCCCAACGTCACATTCAATGCATACAGGGAGCCTCGGCCGTAGCCAAAGAGGGATTGAGCCACGATAAAGGTGACATACTGTAGAGGCGGTTTGTTCTCCCAAAGATCGGAATAGTAAAGACGGCCGAATCGCATTTCGTTAGACATGACGACTGCTGTGGTAATGTCGTGTTCCAACGGCTCGTTGTAAGTATGATAACGTGCAAAAGCGATGAAGCAAGCAAGTCCTAATAGAAAGAAGACTACGAAATGTTTCTTGACCACTCCTTCGAAAAAGGAGCCATTCTCGCTTGAATCAGTCATTATTTATGTTAATTCGGCGCACACACTCCGAAGATCATTAAGCGTCTTGGAGATTTGCCTGATTGTAATTGCAGTGTAGGTATTTTCGTGGAGGTTGGTCAAATCGACGCTTCCCTTCTCAGTGTCTGTAGGATATGTGAGCCTGACATCCAGCGCCGTCTTCCCTTGGTACACCTTACACACTTGCAAACAGATGCTAAGGCGATGGTTCGAGCGGCCTCATTAATCCAACCTTGGAGTTATTCGGGCGGGAGCCTCAGCGTTCGAAGCTTGGTGTTCCTGACTGGGAAGAACCTTTCTATGAGTCCGGTGAGAGCCAACGCTCCGGCTAGGGCTGCGGCACCATGGATAACCGACAGGTATCGTTCTGCCGACTCGGAGAAGAACCCGGCCGTAAAGATCACCAGGATGACGGAAAACGCCGCCAGCGCGGTAGCTATGCGGCGAGGGCCGCTCAGCAACGGCAAGGCAAAGAGCGCGAACAGAGTGGTGACGAAAGATATGCGAATGAAGAAGTCTTCCCACTCAAGAAGCGGAGCAATATCCTCCTCGAACACACGCTCTCGTTCGTCGAGAGGAAATCGAGTTTCATTGAGAGCGGCTCGATGCTGGTCCACTGGGAGTTTTTTAGCGATATCCACCCAGTTACCATCCCAAAGGGCAGTGCGTTGAAAGCCTTCAGGGTGGTGCACCTCGTCAGTGACCAGCTTGCGAATCGTTGCGAGGCCCCGACCAATCACAGCACCTGGATTCTTGAGAGCGGCCTCTCGTGCAAGCGTATTGTAGACTTCATCCCGGCGTCTTTCATCGCTTCCATACTTGCGGTTAAGAATCGTGGCTGGTCCCTCAGCTGAATACTGAACCCAATTCACATTGTCGGGCATTGATCGGTAGCGCCGAATCGAGTCCGCAATGAGTGCTTTATCCTCAGCCAGTAATGGACTGTCGAGATCGATCCAGCGAGCTGTGATGCCCAGATTTACGAGTGGAGTAACGTTAGAAAGTCCAAAAAAGTAATTGACCCTGGCGTTACGCGCAGACCAACCACCGAGGAGGATGACCGGGCCGGCGATTGCGGCACCGAGTATTGTCAGAAACCTTCGACGTCCCAGCCGGCGTATTGCCCACGCAAAGGCAATCAGCATCAGTGGTATCAGGAATTGACCTTGCGGACGAATCAACACGGCCACGGCCAATAAGAAACCGGCAATGCCCGCCCAGGCCGCTGTCGGTCTCAGAAGAGTCAACGCAATCGCGCCGAGGGCAAACACGAAGAAGGCCTGGAAGCTGCCCTCCGTCATGACAAAGTGTTCCCAGTAGAGGAGGTGCGGATTGAGGACGACGAAGCTTACGGCCAAGGCAGCCGGCCAGCGCCATGGCCCACCGAAAGCACGCACGACATAGCCGATGGCCACCGCCGAAAGTAGTGTGAGCACCCCGTGCACCACTGTGAGCACCGCAAAACTCCTGGATGTCGCAAGCACCAGCCAGACCAATAGCGGTAAGCCGGGTGTGCGCATAGCGAAAAGGTCAAATTGGCCCTTCTCCAGAAGGCCGTAAGCGCCGGAGAGGTAACTCCACGTGTCAGGAGTTGGAAAGGGATCAGGGAAGCTACGAAAAAAGAAAACGCGGAGAAAGACACTCCAGACGAGTGCTGCTTCAGCGAGCAGAATCGGAAAAATCTTCGCAGAAATAAGCGCCCAACTTACGTTTACTAAGCGCGTAAGTGACCGCAAGAGTGAGTTCACAATAGACCGTTCAAGGTGGAAAATTAGAGGCGCGTACTTCGGACATTAATTTAGCGTGGAGAAGGCACTGGCCCTACTCCTTCACCGCGATTCCAATCAAACTGAGGCCGCCCCAGGGCCACATGCGATCGATGCGTCTGAGTATTGGTATCGAATTATTTACGAGCTTGAGTTGTAGCCGAGAAAACCGTTTGCGGCGAAGTATTTTACCATTAAACCACCAACCTGGTACCGACACACGATTGAAGTCAAACACCTCTTCCACACGGAAGCCACCATTAGTGAGCGCTTCTCTGAGTTTAGGTTCCGTGTAACGCTCGCGGTGTTCCAGCACTTCATCCAGGCTTCCATATAACGATGGATGCTGCGGCACGAGGATGACGACGCGTCCACCCGGCTCCAACGAGTGCCAGAGGTTACGCAACGCGAGTTGCTCATCAGGCACGTGCTCCAGCACGTTAATCATTAAGGCAGTATCAAATTTTTGCGCCAGGCCGTTAAAATCGCCGGCATTACCGGCATCGATCTTCAGCACTCGGAGATACGGCTTACCGAAAGAATACGAGCGCAAGTAATGCAGGTAGTGCGGATTGATATCTGAAGCAACATACAACTCACGTGGAATGAATTGATTTGTTAGCGTTCCGATCCCTGCCCCGATCTCCAGCACACGATCACCGATATAGGGTCGCAGCACGTCACCCATCCACAGATTGAACCGACGGGCCCGCTCCAGTTCGGACAGCATATGTGAGCCATACTCGTCTTGCTTGTAAAGATCGTCGATCAGCCAGAAGCGAAGCATCGCCAACACGGCCCAGATGCCGTCGCGGGCACGAATTTTTTTTCCTTCCTCCTGGGAGCGCGCCATGTAGCGAATCGGCACTTCAAAGACCCGCGCTCGCCGTTTGGCTAACTTTGAGACGATTTCAACCTCGAAGCGAAAGTCATTGCTTCGCAGTGGAATTGATTTGAGGAGCTCGGTATTAATAGCTTTGTAACAGGTTTCGATATCAGTTAGGAAAAGATCCGTCAGCCAGTTTCCCAACTCGGTCAGGCCCTTGTTAATCAGCGTATGACGGTACATTAAGGCGCGACGGTAGGGAGCGGACAGGTAACGGGACCCAAAGACTGCGTCTGCGCCTTCTTTCGCGAACGGAACCAGAAGTGAAGGGATATCGCCAGGATTGTACTCGAGGTCGGCATCGTGAATGAGAGTGATGTCACCCGTGGCTTCTCTGATACCGGTCCGAACTGCCGCGCCCTTGCCTTGATTGCTCTCATGACGCAAGAGCGTGATTCGATTATTTTCAGCAGCCAATTCTTGCAGAATTTCCCAGCTTCCGTCTATGCTGCGATCATCCACCACGATGACCTCGAGGCTGTCGATCAACTCGTGCTGAAGATCCAGGAGCCTCCGCAAACTCGCAGCAACCACGTGCCGTTCGTTATAGACGGGAACCAACACGCTGAGCCGGAACGACGTGGGCATGCTGGCTTCGTGAGCCGGTAAGGTCTCAAGAAGCGGGTTTACAAGCACTTGCTTTGGGTATCGGTTCATTTTCTTGTCAGCGTGTGGCGGAGTCTTTAGGTCGAACGTTACAATGGACATGCCTGTTTTACGCAGACAGAATCAATATCATGATGAATTTCCCAGGAGCGCATCCTACCCCGCAGCCGCGCAGCTTCGCAATCGAACCTGTCGCCAATTCTAAGCCAATAAGGCGGGAGCAGGCGCACTAACTACGTTCGCACGACGAAGCGAATACAAATCGCCAAACGCGCCTCTGCTTCTGGCTTACGCAAGTAATGAAAAACTTCTTCGTTCGTTACCACCTATATCTCGTCGGATTAGGCCTGACGTTTCTTTTCTTTCTTTATACCTTCGCCCTGACCGATAACCCGCCGGGGTTCTATGTTGACGAGTCAGCATTCGCTTACAACGCTTACTC
>Ga0190272_10001819_pt1 | contig 10231 bp, 8 predicted proteins | sample Popmic504T_FD_133746 | JGI IMG/M metagenome (GOLD analysis project Ga0190272, IMG submission 133746) | Populus adjacent soil microbial communities from riparian zone of Shoshone River, Wyoming, USA - 504 T | ecosystem: Environmental > Terrestrial > Soil > Riparian zone | place: USA: Wyoming... | reverse complement strand
TCGTGCTGCAGGATGGGCTTCAAACCTCCGGGCAGACAGGCGGGTCGACTCTCGCGGCCGGCTCGCTCTTTGAGCTCGCGATCACGACGACCATGGTGCTGATTGGCACCATTCTGCTAATGCTGCCCGTCTCCTGGGTATACATGTCAGCGCGGCACGTCCCGGGACACAGCCAGGCGGTAGTGCAGACTCTGATCATCCTTCCGCTGGTCGTCGCGGGGATCGTTTTGATCGTTCGTGACAGCCTCGCGCTCGCATTCAGCCTTGCGGGAGTCGTCGCCGCAGTGCGGTTCCGTACCAATCTTCGTGATACACGGGACGTCGTGTTCATCTTCCTGGCGATTGCGGTCGGCTTTGCTGCCGGGGTCCAGACACTGGCGGTCGGCGCGGTCCTTACCATCGCCTTCAACTTCGTCCTGCTTCTCACGTGGCGTTACGACTACGGCCGCAACGTGCTGACGCCAACGGCGGCATCGCAGTGGTCGGGTCCCCTCAACAGTCTGGCCAACACTGCTGAGCACGATGCCGTGCCGGATCGCGACCTCATGCTCTCGCTCAGTCCTCAAACCGCCGACAAGCTGGCCGAACGGTTTGAGCGAGTGAGCGACGTGCTGGGCAAGCGGAAGAAGAAGCCGCGATTCACGTCTGTCCTTACGATAACAAGTAACGACGTCGCCGACGCGCAGGAGCGCGTTGAAAAAGTGCTTGACGACGTGGCCAAGCGCTGGAAGCTCGACGAGGTCGTGACGAACACCGGCAGGCCTTCCGAGATCTATTACATACTCAGGCCGAAGAAGTCGGTTGACCGCGACGAGTTATTGACCGCGATACGAGAAGGCGCCGGCGACAAGATCGAGCACGTTGATCTGGAGAGCCGTGATCCAGACGACGACGAGGTCAGCATATCAGCATGAGTCGGTTCGGAACGTTAGCTGTACTCGCCGCCGCGCTGATCGCGTCGGGGTGTCGCGGGGATTTCAGCAACGCGGAGGCAGAGGAGCTCGCGAGCAGGGAACAGCGTCTGGCTGCACGGCTCGCGCTTGCGACGGGCGATTCGTCCGCGGCGCCGCTCGCGCGCTGGGTGCTGCCGCCGCAGCTGCTCGAGATTTCCGGCCTGGCGTTGACCACCGACGGAAATTTGCTCGCCCACAACGACGAGCATCCGCTCATCTCTGTCATCGACCCGCGTCGTGGCGTCGTGCTCAAGCAATTCGGCTTCGGCGAACGTGGGCTGCGCGGCGATTTCGAAGGTATCGCGGTGGCCGGCGGCGAGATCTTTCTGCTCGTCAGCAACGGGAAGATCTACCGCTTCCGGGAAGGAGAGGACGGGGATAAGGTCCCCCACACCATCATCGATACAAAGCTCGGGAAGGAGTGCGAGTTCGAAGGCATCGCGATAGATGCCGCCGGAGTAATCATCCTCTCCTGTAAAAATCTTGGAAAAGGCGCTCCGAAGGATCAGATGCTGTTCTACCGCTTCGATCCAAAGACTGCTCAGGCATCGCCGCTCGCGATTCCATACAGCGATGCCATTGGAAGCAACGGCTGGAAGGAGCTCAATCCGTCGGACGTAACGATTGAGCCTTCCACGAAGAACTACGTGGTGATTGCCGCTCAGGAGAAGGCGTTGATCGAGCTGACACCGGACGGCCGCGTCGTGCGAACCGGTACGCTGCCCGATCAGCCGCGGCAGGCCGAGGGCGTCGCGATAGGTGACGGAATCATTTACGTGAGCGATGAAGGCAGCGCCGAGCCGGCGACAATAAGCCTGTATCGATGGCCGCTGCCCGCTATCGGGGAGACCGCCGATTCGGTAACGGCCTCCAACGAGCCGGCGCAGCGATTGGAGAACGTTCGGTGAGACGCAAGATCTTCTGCATCGCGGCGCTCACTCTTTTCAACGGATTGGTCGAGCTCGAGGCGCAGGAAAGACCAGCCGGTGCATCGGCTCGCGATACGACGTTCGCCGCTAACGAACGCTTTCGTGCCGGAAGCCTTCACCGCTTCTTCATGGGCGACAACTACCGCGACGAGTGGGCGACGCCAATCACGGTTCCATTCCTGGATCTGAGAGCCTTCGGGGGCGGACTGCGGCCCACAGAGACGGGAGGTGGATTTCAGACTCTCAATCTGCGGTTCGAGGGAAGAGATGGGCGAGAGTACGTTTTCCGGCCGGTGAAAAAGGGTGTGTCCCTTCCCGAAGTCTATGAGAACACGATCATCTGGGATCTGATTGCCGACGCGCGGAGCTCACTGCATCCGGTGTCGCCACTTCCGGGAACGCCGATTCTCGCGGCGGCGGGTGTGCTTCATCCGGCGACGCAGCTGTTCGTCATGCCTGACGATCCGCTGCTCGGCGAATTCCGCCCGATATTCGCCGGCCAGCTCGGGACGATGGAAGAACGGCCCGACGACCCGAAGAGCGGGCGCGGTTTTGCCGGCGCCGTGAAGATCCTCGACAGCAAGGATCTTCTCGAGCGCATCAACACCAGTCCACTCGATCGCGTCGACGCGCGCGCCGTTTTGACCGCACGGCTCGTCGACATGCTGCTCAACGACAACGACCGGCACCCGGACCAGTGGGCGTGGGCGCGGATGACCGACGCCAGCGACGCACCGTGGATTCCGATTACGCGCGATCGGGACAAGGTGCTCCACTCCGAGGAAGGGTTCGTCTTGAGCATCGCCCGGATGATCAAGCCGAGCATCATGCCTTTCGACAGCAGCTACTCGAGCGTGAAGCCACTTATCAGCCAGGCGCTCGAGCTCGACCGCCGCTTGCTCGGTGAACTCGAGAAGCCGGTATGGGATTCGGTGGCGCGGTCGCTCGTTCGCCGAGTCTCGGATCCCGTGATCGATGCAGCGGTGCGTCGCATGCCGCGGGCGTACTCGTTCTCGTTTCCGGAGATTGCGGGAAAGCTGAAAGCACGGCGCGACAGCTTGCCGGTTCTCGCGAACGAGTACTACGCGGTCATCGCCCAGCTGGCGGACATACACGGTACTGACGCCGCCGAATGGGCGGTCGTGAACCGGCTGAGCAACGGCTTGGTCGATGTCGCCCTCCAGGCGGACAACCGCCCCCCGTACTTCCGGCGCCGCTACAACCCCGCTGAGACGACTGAGATTCGCGTCTATCTCCACGGCGGCGACGACATCGGGATCGTACGCGGCGCGATTGGTGATGGCATTCCGGTGCGCATCATCGGCGGCGACGGGACGAACCGCCTGATCGATTCGACCGAGGCGCGTGGTGGGAGAAACAGGACCTACCTCTACGAATCGGGCACCGTTCGCGGAACGAGATACGACGGCGACAGCCTCGACAAGAGAGAAATCGACGACTCACAGCTGCGATTCAACCGCCTGCCGTGGGCCCTCGCGTACGGCGACCTCGCGCCACCGCAGAAGGATCGCGGTGTGGCCATCCAGCTGAGCGGCGAGATTGGGAGCGGACATGGTCTCGGGCTCGTTCCGCAAATCGGCATTGCGCGCTACAAGTATGGATTCCGGTACGTGCCGTACAAGAGCATGATGCAGGCGGATGTCGCGTACTCGACTGGCGTCAACGGCTTCGACGTCGGGGTTGGATACGACCGGCGGTTCGAGAGCTCTTCGCTGCACATGCCGGTGTCGGCGAGAATGTCGCAGCTCGAAGTCGTCTCGTTCGGCGGATTCGGCAACAGCACCCCTGAGCCGGACGGCGATTTCTTCGACGTCAGGCAGCGGCAGTGGAGCTTCCGTCCCGCTCTCGGGTTCTCGCCCAACTCGAGGAGCGATATCTCGCTCGGCCCGATCCTGCGATACAGCAGCACCGACGATACTCCAAACCGCTTTATCTCCCAGCAGCAGCCGTACGGTTACGACGGCTTCGGCCAGGCGGGGCTGGAACTGCAGCTGCACTTCGACACGCGCGGATCCCCGGAGCTGTTCGACGTCGGGGGCAGAAACGTGCTCGTGGGCATGGGCGAGGGACAGCGCCTGCCTGCGCTCTGGGGCAAGCTGGATTTCGGCGCGAGCGCGTACCCGGCGATGCTCGATGCAGAGACGGGCTACCAGAAGATCGGCGGTGTCGCATCCGCGTACCTGACGATCCCGTTTCTCACGCGGCCGATCCTGGCTCTACGCGGCGGCGGCGAAAAACTTTTCGGTGCTTTCCCATATTTTGACGCCGCGTTCGTTGGCGGCTCGCGCTCACTGCGCACCGAGCATCGTCAGCGATTCGCGGGTGATGCATCTCTGTTCGGCACGACCGAGCTGCGTGTTCCCATCGCGAATTTTCCGTTCATCCTTCCGTGGGACATCGGCGCGCTCGGCTTCGTCGATGCCGCGCGAGTTTACGTCGATGGTGACTCTCCGGGCGGTTGGCATCAGGGCGTTGGGGCGGGCATCTGGATCTCTCTCGTCCGGCCTGACATCGGACTCACCATTGTCCGCACCAACAACCCCGATCGCCGCGTTGTGACGAGAATCGGGTTCGCTTTCTAGGCATCCGTGCATCCGATCTCGCGCAGCTTTCCGGCGTATGCGCGAATCAGCTCGCAGATCTTTTCGCTTGTCGTGTTGTTCGGATGCGTGGGATGCAACGTCCGCGACTTCGGCCTCGAGCGAACCGCGCCGCCGGCCGACGCTCCGGCGCAGGAAGTCGCGCTCGCCGGAGCGAAGTTCATGATCGGAGTCGGTGACATCGCGCGGTGCGACAACACCGGCGACGAGGCGACCGCGACACTCGCCGACAGCGTTCTCCGCGCCAACCACGCAGCCAACGTCGAAACGGTCGTGTTCACGCTCGGCGATCACGCGTATCCTGAAGCTTCGCGTCAGTACCTCACGCAGTGTTTCACACCCTCATGGGGTGACCCCAAGAAGCGCATCATGAGTGTCATCCGGCCGTCGATCGGGAATCACGACTATCAGGCGGATCGCGCCGAGCCAAGCTATCGCTACTTCGGGGAGCGGATCGGCCCGCGTGGAAAGGGTTACTACAGCTATGATGTCGGCGACTGGCACGTGATCGTCCTGAACAGCGAGCTTGCCGTCGACGGCTCGGTCAACGAGAAAAGCGGGCAGCTGGCGTGGCTCCGCGAGGATCTCGCCAATCACCGGCAGCTCTGCACGATGTCCTATTTCCACAAGCCGCTCTTCACGTCGTCGTACCGTCAGGGAGTCGCGGAGATGCGCGCGATCTGGACGATACTTTACGATGCCGGCGTCGATCTCATCCTGAGCGGCCACGATCACCACTACGAGCGTTTTCTGCCGCAGAATCCCGCGGGCGAGGCGGATTCGGTGCGGGGCATCGAGCAGATTCTCGTCGGAACGGGCGGCGCCACGTTGCGAGGATTCCGCTCGCGCTTCGGGCGGGGCCGCGCGCTGGAGGGAAACTCCATCGTGCAGATCCAGGGACATTTCGGAGTGCTGCTTCTGACGCTCGGCAACACTGGATACCGGAGCGCCTTTCTCGATGTCGATGGGCGTGTGTGGGACCGCAGCGGCAGGGAGTGCCATTGACGACGGGACGACGCGCGATCGACAAGCTCATCAAGCGCCGCGCGCTGCTCACCCAGGAGATGGGCGAGGGATCCTTTCCGGGCGACCAGCTGTCACGACAGCACCTCGTGCTCGCGCACGATTTCGCCCAGGCGGCACGGATCCTCGAGGAGCCACGCCGCGAACAGCTCACCGCGCAGGAGAAGTGGCAGCACCGTGGCGACGTGACCGCGGCGGTGATGTCGGCTGCCGCGTATCTGGAAGATCTGATCAGCGAGCTCTACGTAAACATGCGCAACCTGCCGCGGCCGAAGCTGGTGAAGAAGCTTCGCGCGTCGTCGGATCCGGAAGGATCGAAGGCGCTCAACAAATATCAGCTCGCGCTGTCAGTGTCGGATGGAGATCCCTTCGATCAGAGCGCATCGCCGTTCTACGATGCGGAGAGTCTTTTCCGCCTCCGCGATGCGCTCGTCAACTACCTGAATTTCCGCCCTGTCGGGCGCCGCGGCCTGCACAGCCGCCTCGACGGGAAATTCCCGCTGAACCCGTACGCCTCCGCGCCGTCCCGCTGGTTTCCGGATCGCTGTCTCGGCGCGGGATGTGCGAAATGGGCAGTGTCGACGGCAGAGGTATTCGGTGACGATTTCTGCCGGCGGATGGGAATTCCCGCCCGGCCGCGCATCGACCGAGCTGGCTAGCCAACAGGGAGCTCAAATGGCGAATTCAGGAAGAACGGCTTTGCTTGCTCCGGATCGTATCCGCTCCGTAATCGCCGCCGCAATCGCGCTGCTCACCGCCGGGGGCTGGGCTTACTCGCTCATGCGACCGCAGACGCGCGAGGCACTTCCTTTCCAGACGACGATCTGGTGGATCGAGCAGATAGTCGCGCTCGCACTCGTGGTCGTTTGCATCGCGATCATCATGAGGCGGCGCTCATTTTACCGTGCTGCCGTATGGCTCACCGGCTATTCGCTTCTCTTCGATCTGCTGCGGTGGCTGCTGGGCTACTCCGCGGGAACGCTCGTGATACCCATCGGTCTGGTGTTGTACGCGCTGTTCCTCTGGCGGCTACGGCTCGCGCGGCCCGCGGGCGTGGCAACGCCGGCTTCGGTCACCGACTAGCGCCACAACAGAGTGGAATTCCGCGAAGGCACGCCCCATGCGCCATCGAGTACCGGTCTCACACCAGGAGCAGGAATGGCCGACGACAGAAATACAGAGCCGCGCGTAGAGGATCCTGATGACCCGGAGAACATCGTGATCGATACGACATCGACGGAGCCGCTGCGGGAAGCGAAGATCGAGGAGCCTGAAATCGATTCGGACGACGTCGATTCGCGAGGCAACCGCGGTAAGTTCACCGCACCTCGTTTTGGCTCAGCGGGAAGCGGCGGCGCTGAGCTCGAGCCCGGGCCGGAAAGGGGTCCCAGGTCAGCCTGATTGCGTCTGGAGGAATCCAACGCGAGAAACGGCAACGTTTCGGCGCCGGGCAGGTATAACCGTGCATGCCCGAGTCTCCACGTAGCCGCAGCAACGAATTGACGAACCGCGTTCTACGTTCACTGGCGCTCTTTGTGTTCGCGCTCGCGGCACCCGCGTCGACGCTACTGAGTCAGACACCGCGGATCGCGGTAGCTCCCGCGCGCCCTTCACCGGGTGCGCTGGTTCGAGTGTCGTTGACGGTGCCGGCCACAGCCGACTCTGTAATCTGGATTCGCGGCTCGATGGCCGGGGAGCCTCTCCATTTTATCGAAGCAGGGAATGACACCTGGCGGGCGCTCGGAGCCGTGCCCGTCGACGGAAGCGACAAGGTGAGCGCGCGTGCGATCGTCGAGCGTGCGTCAGGGGCACTGGATACCGTCCGCACGACTCTGACAATCCCGGCGCTCGAGGAAGTGAGTGTCACGACATCGCCGCAGCTGGCGGTCTCCTCCCGTTTCACGCGACCGCTCGACGCCGCTACGCAGGCGAGAGTAGCTCGCGAGAACGCGCTCGCGCGCGCGGTTGGGAGCCGGGCTCACGATTCGCCGCCGCGGTGGACAGGCGCGTTCCTGCAGCCACGAACCTCACGCGTCACCAGCCGCTTCGGCACGGGCCGCGCGTTCAATGGCGCGGTGGCGAGCAGGCACCTTGGCGTCGATTTCGCCGGCGCGGTGGGAGCTCCGATCAAGGCGGCAAACCGCGGAATCGTCGCGCTGGTCGACACATTTTTTCTCGCCGGCAGGGTGATCTACATCGATCACGGCGCGGGAGTGGTCACGGGATATTTCCACCTCAGCGAGCCGCTGGTGTCCGTTGGCGACACCGTGACACGTGGGCAAACGATCGGTCGGGTTGGATCCACCGGCAGAGTGACGGGGCCCCACCTTCACTGGACCGCGCGGTACGGGACACAGACGGTGGATCCACTTGATCTTGTCGGGCTCGAATCAGGTTGGTACGGGCTAAAGGAGCAGGAGCCGTCGCAGAGCACCAGAGCCTCTCCGGGGGGATCCAAGTAACGAGTGGGGAGTGAGGAGTGGGGAGTGGTTTTCAGTGGCGCGTACCACTGACACCATTCCCCACTCCCCACTCCCCATTCCCCATTCGTACTTGCATCCGGTCAGCCCGCAGGCCGGACTTTCCAGCCCCTCCCCATCCACGCCCCCCGCTCGATACATTTAACCATGGCAACCACGACTCGTCCGACGAGTAAGCCCGCCTCTCCGGCAAAACCCGGAAGCGGGCTTTCGCGCATCAAAGGGGCAACGGTGTCCGAAGGGCCGTCACCCAGGGTTCGTGCCGACATCGTCCTCACGTTCGACGATGTCCTGCTCACGCCACGCCATTCACTGGTTCACCCCAAGGACGTCAGCACTGCCTCGCTGTTCACGCGGGGTATACCGCTCAACGTCCCCTTCGCGTCCGCGGCGATGGACACGGTTACCGAAGCGGATATGGCGATGGCGATGGCGCGTGCCGGCGGGATCGGAGTGATCCACAAGAATATGTCGATCGACCGGCAGGCGACTGAGGTCGACCGGGTGAAGCGGTCCGAGAGCGGGATGATCCTCAACCCCATTACGCTCTCGCCAGACGGCTCGCTGCGCGAAGCAGTGGCGCTCATGACCCGCTTCAAGATCTCGGGCGTTCCGATCGTGAACCGTGACGGGCAGCTTGTCGGCATAATCACAAATCGTGATCTGCAGTTCGAGCGGAATCTCGACCGTCCGCTGCGCGATGCGATGACGTCCAAGAATCTCGTCACCGCCCCGGTCGGCACCACACTCGAGGAAGCCGAAGCGATACTCGGCAAGCACCGCATTGAGAAGCTGCCGGTGATCGATGAGGACGGCACGCTGCGCGGTCTCATCACCGTGAAGGACATTCACAAGCGCCGTGACTTTCCGAACGCCAACAAGGATCAACACGGACGGTTGAGGGTGGCCGCCGCCGTCGGGGCGGTGAATTACCGCGATCGCGCGCGAGCCCTCGTCGAAGCGGGTGTAGACGTCATTGTGATCGATACCGCGCATGGTCATTCGGAGGGAGTGCTCGAAGCAACCGCGCTCCTCAGGGAGATGTTTCCCGACGTGCAGCTCGTGGCCGGCAACGTTGCCACGCGTGCGGGAGCGCGGGCTCTCGTCGAGCGCGGCGTGGACGCGGTGAAAGTCGGAGTCGGACCCGGCTCGATCTGCACGACGCGCGTAGTGACGGGAGTGGGAGTGCCGCAGCTCACCGCCGTCTTCGATGCCGTCGAGGGCGCGGGAGACATTCCGGTGATCGCCGACGGTGGCATCAAGTACTCGGGCGACATCGTAAAGGCCATCGCGGCCGGCGCCTCCAGCGTCATGATGGGATCGATGCTGGCGGGAACCGAGGAGAGTCCGGGCGAGTCGCTGCTGCTCGAGGGTCGCCGCTTCAAGATGATTCGCGGGATGGGATCGCTCGCGGCGATGCAGGATGGGAGCGCGGACCGCTACTTCCAGGAGGGCGAGATGTCCCCGAAGAAGCTGGTGCCCGAAGGCATCGAGGGACGTGTTCCGTACAAGGGCCCGGTCAGCGACGTGATCTATCAGATGATCGGCGGACTGCGCAGCGGCATGGGGTACGTCGGGTGCGCCAACATCGACGAGCTGCGCACCGAATCGGAATTCGTGCGCATTACCGCCGCCGGTCTGCGCGAGTCGCATCCGCACGATGTCACGATCACCCGCGAGGCGCCCAACTACTCCGTGTAGCGTCCGGCTTGCTTTCCCCACTGGCGCGGCACAACTTCCGGCCGCAGCACAGTGTCGAATGCTCTATGACAGGAAGTCGTTGACGATCATTCCCGGAGATTCCGTATGGGCTTGTGGACGAAGAAAAGCATCGCTGTCCTGCAACAGGAAGCGGCCGCCGCTGACACCGATGGACATCAGCTAAAGCGCGCTCTTGGCGCGCTGAATCTCACCACGCTGGGAATCGGCGCCATCATCGGCGCCGGAATCTTCGTGTTGACCGGAACCGCCGCCGCGCAGTACGCGGGGCCCGCCATCGTTCTCTCCTTCATTCTCGCCGGCCTCGGCTGCCTCTTCGCCGGTCTGTGCTACGCCGAGTTCGCGAGCATGATTCCCATTGCCGGAAGCGCCTACACGTACGGCTACGCCACTCTCGGGGAGTTCATCGCCTGGATCATCGGCTGGGATCTCATCCTCGAGTACCTGTTCGGCGCTTCGGCGGTGGCGGTGGGCTGGTCGGGCTATTTCACTGCCTTCATGCGGGA
>Ga0190272_10001818_pt1 | contig 10231 bp, 8 predicted proteins | sample Popmic504T_FD_133746 | JGI IMG/M metagenome (GOLD analysis project Ga0190272, IMG submission 133746) | Populus adjacent soil microbial communities from riparian zone of Shoshone River, Wyoming, USA - 504 T | ecosystem: Environmental > Terrestrial > Soil > Riparian zone | place: USA: Wyoming... | reverse complement strand
GAAGGTCCGGTAATAGCAGGTGCGGTAGCCGTTGAAGGAGTGCAGGATGTCGAAGTACGCGGGGTCGCCGGGGCGCAGGGCGCGGTCGGTGAACACGTGGGGGTGAGGACTGCAGCGCTCGCCGGAGATCGCGTTGACGCCCTCGACGTACTCGGACCCGAGGTCGTAGAGGGTCTTGGCGACGACGCCGACCGCCTCGTTCTCGCGGACGCCGGGCCGCAGGAACCGGTAAAGCTCTTCGTATGCCGCATCCACCATCGACGCCGCCTGGGTCAGCAGCCGGATCTCGTCACCGGTCTTGATGCGCCGCGCCTCCATGAACAGCTGCTGCCCGTCGACGACGCGGATGCCCGCCTGCTGAAGCGCGAACAGCACAGGCAGCTCGATTACGTCGACACCCAGCGGCTGGTCGGCGACGCCGAACTTCTCCAGTTCGCGCTTGATCTTCTTCGCCACGCCCTCGGCGATCTCGGCATCGGGGCTGAAGGCGCCGCGAAGGGTCGAGATGCCGGCACGCGCGCCGGACTCGAGCCGGGGGCGGGTCGCACCTTCGTGCGGCGCGTTCGGGTCGGCATCCATCTCGGCCGTCGTCACATCGAGCCAGGGGTTGTACATCGCATGGTGCTTGGCGGCGGAGCCGAAGTCCCACGAGATCGGGTCGCTGTTGCGCGTCAGGAGGCTGAACCTGATGAGCTTGTCGATCGCCCACGTGCCGATGTGGGTCGAGGTCATGTAGCGGATGTTGGCGAAGTCGAACGCGAGCACGGCACCCATGTCGGAGGTCTCGAGCTCGGCCTTGAGACGAGCGAGACGCTCGGCGCGGAGCCGATCGAAATCGACCCGCTGCTCCCAGTCGACCGCGTTGGTGCCCGTCGTTCCGGTGCTCTTCATCGAGGTCCTCCGAATTGCGAATGACGAATGGTGGCGTTAAGTAAGAACGGATATATGTTTAGCAGAGATTAACACCAGTGTGGAGGGGAAGGCGACCCACATGACCGTAGTATCCTCGCCACTACGCGGGCGATGTGCGCTCGCGCTTGATGTGAGACGGCGGGAACACGCATGACGGCGGAGAACATCGGCGCCCGTCTGCGAGAGGCCCGGTTGCAGCGCGGCCTCAGCCTGCGTAGCGTCGCCCAGGCGCTCGGCGTCTCCGCATCGCTCATCTCCCAGGTCGAGACCGGCAAGACTCAGCCGTCGGTGTCGACCCTCTACGCGATGGTCACCCATCTCGGCGTCTCGATGGACGAGCTGCTCGGCGTGATCCCGACCTCCAGCACCCCGGCGAGCCCGTCGGCGATGCTCGGCCACACCGGCGCGGTGCTGCCGGCAGTGCAGCGCGCGGGCGAGAACCCGGTGCTCGAGATGGAGAACGGCGTCCACTGGGAGCGGCTCGCAGTCGGCGAAGGCGGTCCGGCCGACGCGCTCCTCGTGAGCTACGACCCCGGCGCATCCAGTTCCATCGAGGGCAAGCTCATGCGCCACTCCGGCGTCGAGTACGCCTACATCCTCGAGGGCGAGCTCACGCTCCAGCTCGACTTCGACACCCACGTGCTCGGCCCCGGCGACTCGCTGCAGTTCGACTCCGTTCGCCCGCACCTCTACTCCAACAACGGCAGCGCGGTTGCCCGCGGCGTCTGGTTCGTCGTGGGTCGCCGCCAGCAGAACCAGGCCATGCCGACGGCTCCGGGGGCGGACGCCACGCGTTCGGGAACGTCGCTCTCGTCGGCCGTCGACGTGCTCCGGGCCATGGATGATATCCCGCACTGATCAGGTCCTGGCGTGTGAGGCGGGGCGCGCTTCGGTGATCCACGGATCGATGAGCGTCTTGATCTGACCCGGCGACCCGGTGACGAGCGGCATCAGCGCGTCGTCCACCAGACGGTCGAGCGGCAGGACCTCGTGCGCCAGATCCGACCAGTCCGCGCGAGTGCCGAGCAGGCGAACCGCCTCCGGGACGTCGGTCGCGAAGACGTGCGCGACCGTGCCGATGATCGTGTACTCGCGCAGGGTCCAGGTGCCGAGCGGCATGGGTACGTCCCCGCGCTGGATGCCCACGGGCACGATGGTCGCGCCGGGTTTCGCGGCATCCAGCACGGAGGCGAGTCCGGGGGCCGAGCCGCTCACCTCGAAGAAGACGTCGACGTCCATGCCGAGCTCGTCGAGCCGGTCGGCGAGCGACCCACCGCGCGCGTTCATGGCGTGCGCGGCGCCGAGGGCGGTAGCGAGCTCGAGCCGGTCGTCGTTCAGGTCGACCACGAGCACCCGCGCTCCCGTCGCGACGGCGGCAACGGTGATGAAGGCGCCGATCCCGCCCGCGCCGACGATGACCGCATCCTGGCCCTTCTTCAGCCCGCTGCGCCGCACCGCGTGCACGCCGATCGACATCGGCTGGGTCAGGCCGAGCGTGTCGATCGGGAGTCCGCTGTCGCTCACGTCGAGCAGGATCCCGGCGGGCACGACCACGTATCCGGCCAGGCCGCCGTCGACCTGCAGGCCGGCCGTCGTGTACTGCCGGCAGAGGTTCGTCCGGCCCTCGCGGCACGGCTTGCACTCGCCGCACGAGATCCCGGCACCGCAGACGACGGTGGCGCCGACGGCGAGGTCCTCGACCCCGGCGCCCACCGCCTCGACGATTCCGGCGAACTCGTGCCCCAGTGTCACGGGCAACACGGTCAGCACGGGTCCGCGATCGAATTCGGTCGCGTCACTGCCGCAGACGCCGCACACGGCGACACGCACCAGCACCTCACCGGGCCCCGCCACGGGCACATCGCGGTCCTCGATCCGCAGATCGTGGACAGCATGCAGCACCCCCGCCCGCATCCCGGTCATAGCCGGGCACCGTCTCCGACGGGCAGCTGCACCGCCGCACGCTCGGCGATCATCCTGCCGAGATGCTGCTCGTACACCTCCGCGTGCGCCGCGGAGTCGAGATAGGCCGAGAGGCCGGCTTCATCGTCGACGATGGCCGCGACGCCGTAGTCGGCGCCGCCCGGTCGCAGCCGCAGGCTCTCCCCGCACTGGTAGCTGCGCAGTGCGGGGATCGCCGCGGCCATGGCTCGCAGCGCTTCGGTGAGCGCGGCGATATCGGCCGGGGTGACATCGTCCTTCCAGCGGAAGGACGCGAGGTGCAGGATCATCGATTCCCTTGATTCGGTGTGCGAGCGGTAGTGCGGCGACCGTCAGTCCGCGTACTTGTACGGGTTCTCGATCTCCTCGTTCGGCTCGAGCGGCGGGTGCATGCCCTCTTCCCAGGTCTGCTCGCCCAGCTTGCCACGCACGTACTCGACCGAGGCAGCCACCGCATCCCGAGCCGGCCCGATGTCGAGACCGATGCGCTTGCCGTCGTACTTGAGCACGCGTCCGTTGACGACGACCGTGTGCACGTCGGCCGTGTTGGCCTGGTAAACCACATGCGCGTTCGGGTTCAGGATCGGGGTCATCGCCGGCGACTGGTCGTTCTTGATCAGCAGCAGGTCGGCCTTCTTGCCCACCGCGATCGAGCCGATCTTGTCGCCCATGCCGAGCGCGTTCGCTCCACCCTGGGTGGCCATCCACAGCACGTCCTCCGCGCGCAGCTGATTGACCGCGACGGTGTCGTCCGTCTTGTGCGCCTCGAGGTGAGCCCGCGAACGGTCGGAGCTGAGCGTGGCGCGCATCGCCGAGAAGAAGTCGGCGCTCCACCACACGCTGGTGTCCATCGACAGCGATGCCGGGATGCCGTATTTGCGGATCTCCCATGTCGACGGGTAGCCCTGTCCGGCGCTCTGTTCGCTCTCGGTCGAGACAGAGACCGTTCCGCCGCTCGCCGCGATCTTGTGGTAGCTGTCTGGGCTGAGGCTGGCGGCGTGTACGTAGGTGACCTTGTCGTCCATCATGCCCGCGTCGAACATGTGGCCGAGGCCGACATCGGTCGTCGCGCCCCAGACACCCGCGTGGGTGGTGACCCGCAGGCCGTTGTCACGCGCGTACTGGAACGCGGCCTTCTCGGGGAAGTCCTCCGAGTCCGGCACATCGAACGCGATCTCGAGCGACAGCATGTCGTTGGTCTTGAAGTTCTTGACCCACGACTGGAAGTCCTTGTCGGCCGTCCACTCCCACGGAGCTCCGAGGTAGTTGCCGTAGCCCAGTACGAACCGGCCCGGGATCTCCTCGAACGCCTTGACCGCGGCATCCGCGTACTCGGGGGTGCGCAGCGCATGCGACCAGTCGAGCGTGGTGGTGACGCCGGTGTCGACCGACTCGAGCGCGCTGAGCAGGTTGCCCGCGTAGATGTCCTCGGGACGGAAGACCTCGCCGTGCTGCAGGTAGTAGAAGACGAAGTACTGGCTCAGAGCCCAGTCGCCGCCGTATCCCCGCAGCGCGGTCTGCCACATGTGCCGGTGGGTGTCGACGAAGCCGGGGGTCAGGATGCCGCCGCCGGCGTCGATCTCGAGCGTGCCTTCCGGCACCTTCAGCTTCGGTCCGACGGCGGTGATGGTGTCACCGGTGACGAGCACGTCGCCGTTCGGGATCACTCCGGCCTTGTCGACCGTGATCACGGTCGCGTTGCGGAACACGACCGGTCGTCCGGCGGCGAAGTCGCCGGGCTTCGGGGTAGGGGTGGCGTCTGCCATTTGTTGATCCTCCTCGTCGAGAATTTCAGTGACACTTTACAACGCGCGGTCCTATGTATGTCCAGACCCGCGTTTTCTTAGGGTTTGGAATGCGCCTTGTTCATTTGTGCTTCAATTTGTCCATGTCCGCCCAGAGGATCGCCGTGCTCGGCGCCGGCGCCAACGGCGCGTCGGTCGGCGCCGACCTCACCGCGGCCGGCATCGACGTGACGCTGATCGAGCAGTGGCCGGCCCACGTCGAGGCGATGCGCGCGAACGGCCTCACCATCGAGATGCCCGAGTCGAGCCTGCACGTCGAGCCGCGCACGATGCACCTGTGCGAGGTGGCGACCCTGCGGGAGACCTTCGACGTCGTGCTGATGCTCATGAAGGCCTACGACACGCGCTGGGCCACCGAGCTCATCGCGCCGCATCTGGCCGCCGACGGCATCGTCGCGGGCGTCCAGAACGGCATGACCACCGACGTCATCGCCGACGTCGTGGGACCCGCGCGCACCATGGGCACGGTCATCGAGATCTCCGCCACCATGTACGACCCCGGCCGGGTGCAGCGCCACGTCGCGCCGGAACGCTCGTGGTTCGCGGTCGGCAGCATCGATCAGGCGGCCGATGGCCGGCGCGACGACATCGCCGCCCTGCTGGGTCATTCGGGCTCCGTCGCGATCGTCGACGACATCCGGGCCACCAAGTGGATGAAGTTGATCAGCAACTGCACCGTGCTGGTGCCGACCGCGATCGTCGGGCTCCCGATGCTCGACGCGATCGACCATCCCGGCATGCGCGAGCTGATGGTGCGCTCGGGGGCCGAGGCTCGGGATGTGGGGGCCGCTCTCGGGCACCCCCTCCTGCCGATCTTCGGGCTGGGCGCCGACGACGTCGCCCGGCCCGATTCGGTCGTCGACACCCTGCTGGACAAGCTCTACGCGGGGTTCGTGGTGCCCAACGCCACGACGACGGTGCTGCAGGACTGGACGAAGAAGCGGCACAGCGAGGTCGACGACCTGAATGGGACGGTGGTCGCGGAGGGCTCGCGACTCGGCGTGCCGACGCCCGTCAACGCCGCCGTCGTCGAGCTCGCCCACCGCATCGAGCGCGGCGAACTCGAGCCGGGAACGGGCAACCTCGCGCTCCTGGATGGGCTGAGCTCGCGCTAGCCGGGAGCGCCTAGGTCAGCCGCCATCCCCGGTCGACGTAGAGCTGCGTGCCCGAGACGCCGCGGTTGCGGAGCAGGAACAGCGTCGCGTCGACGACATCCGCCATGGTCGCCAGCGCGCCGCCAGGCGTTCGCGACTTGTAGCCGTCGAGCACCTCCGGCGGCTTGCTCGACCAGAACGGGCTGTCGCCGATGATCCCCGGATGCAGCGCGTTGACGCGGATCGGAGCGAGCTCCAGGGCGAGCGAGTTGGTGAGCCCCTCCACGCCCCCGTTGATCGTCGACACGGTCGTCGACCCGGGATAGGGCATGTCCTTCGCGCGACCGCCGAACAGCACGATGCCGGTGTCCGCGGTGGGTGTCAGCCGATCGCTGAGCACGTGGACCGTCTCGGTGTAGCCGACCAGCTTGAGCACGACGAGGCGGCGGGCGCGGGCGACGTCGTAGTCGCGGATGGTGTTGGCGTCGCGCTCGATAGCGGCGAGCACGAGGCCGTCGACGTGCCCGATGCCCGCGAGGGATGCGGCGATCGTCTCCGGCTCGGAGATGTCCACGGCCACCGCATTGGCGCCCGGGCCTATCTCGGCGGCGATGGCCTCCGTCTTGGCGAGATCGCGTCCGGAGATCACGACCTGGTCGCCGTCGGCGACGACCCTGCGGGCGAGCTCGAGGCCGATGCCCGAGGTTCCTCCGATGACGACGATGGTGCGCGGGCTCATGGGTCCTCCTCAGTGCCACTGAACGGCCGTGTTCAGCGATGCTTAACTACCCAGCAGTCAAGCGGCAGCCGGGTCAGCCGTCAAGTCACGCGACCATCGCATCCCGGCGCCTCTGTCGGAGGGGCCCGGCAGAATGTCATGGTGGCCGGAATGAGGAGCTTCTGGGGTGCCCTTCCTGCCGAAGGCCGCTGGTTGCTCTCGACGGTCGTCGTCCAGACGCTCGGGCGCGGCCTAACGCTGCCGTTCACGATCATCTACCTCCACGAGGTCCGGGGCTTCGACCTCGGATTGTCGGGCGGGCTGATGAGCGTGATCGCCATCACCGGTCTCATCGTGACCGGCCCCGGCGGCAGCCTCATCGACCGGTACGGAGCACGCTCGATCCTCCTCGCCGGACTCACCTCGATGATCGCCGGGTGCGTCCTGCTCGCGTTCGCAACGCATCCCGCGATCGCCGCCATCGCCCTCGTGCTGATCGGCGTGAACTTCGGCGTCTCGTGGCCGGGATTCAACGCGCTCATCGCCAGCGTGGTCGACGGCGACCTGCGACAGCAGTACTTCGGGGTGAACTTCGCGCTCGTCAACCTGGGGATCGGAATCGGCGGCATCATCGGCGGGTTCTACGTCGACGTCGATGCACCCGAGACGTTCACCCTCATCTTCCTCATCGATGCCGCGACGAGCCTCATCCCCATGGCCCTGTTGCTCGGCCCGCTCCGGCATGTGCGCACCCAGGCCGAGCCGACCGTCGACGAGCCGGCCGGCGGCGGGTACCTCGACATCCTCCGCAAGCCGGCGGTGCTGTGGGTCACCCTCCTCACCTTCATCGCGATGTTCATCGGCTACGGGCAGATGGAGGCCGGCCTGCCGGCGTACGCACGTGAAGTCGCCGAGGTGTCGACGCGGGTGATCGGCTTCGCCTTCACCGTCAACACGGCCGTCATCGTGCTGCTGCAGTTCACCGTGCTCAACCGCATCAAGGGGCGGCGGCGCACCCGGGTGATGATGGTGATGGCCGGTGTCTGGGCAGCGGCGTGGCTGATCCTCGGCGCAGCCGGCCTCCTGCCGGACACCCTCACGGCGGCGATCTGCGTGCTGGCCTTCATGGGAGTCTTCGCGTTCGGTGAGACACTGTTGCAGCCGACCGTGCCGGCGATCTACAACGACCTCGCGTCCGATCACAACCGCGGCCGCTACAACGCGATCAACTCCGCGGCATTCCAAGGCGGTGCGATCACCGGGCCGATCGCGGCCGGCTTGCTGCTCGGCAACGGGCTCGACGCGTGGTTCATCGCCGTGATGGTCATCGGATGCGTCGGGATCGGCGTCCTGGCGCTGGCGCTTGAGCGTCGCCTCCCGGCGAGCGCCAACGGCGTGGTCGCGTCAGAGCCTGCCGCAGGCTGAGCGGCCGCGGCCGTCAGCTGGCCCGCAGCTTCGAGACCTCGTAGAGCGCGACGCTCACGGCGATGCCGGCGTTGAGGGATTCGGTTGCCGACTCGATCGGGATCGACACGACCGCGTCGCAGGTCTCGGTCACCAGCCGCGACAGTCCCTTGCCCTCGCTGCCGACCACCAGCACGAGAGGCTGCTTCGCCAGGTCGAGCCCGGGCAGGGACACGTCGCCGCCGCCGTCGAGGCCGAGAACGAACACGCCCCGGCTCTTGAGGTCCTTGAGCGTCTGCGTCAGGTTCGACGCCATCGCCACCGGGATGCGCGCGGCGGCACCCGCCGAGGTCTTCCACGCCGACGCCGTCATGCCGACCGACCGGCGCTGCGGCACGATCACGCCCTGCCCGCCGAACGCCGCGACCGATCGCACGATCGCGCCGAGGTTGCGGGGGTCGGTGACCCCGTCGAGGGCGACCAGCAGCGGCGTCTGGCCGCGGGAGACGATCTTGTCGAGCAGCTCGGGCGCGTAGGCGTACTCGTATGGCGGCACCTTCAGGGCGAGACCCTGGTGGACCGAGTCGGGGCCGCTCAGGCGGTCGAGCTCGGGACGCATCACCTCGAGCACGGGGAGGCCGCGTTTGGTGGCCAGCGACAGGGCCTCCTTGACCCGATCGTCGTACTCGATCCGTGCCGCGATGTAGAGGGCGGTCACCGGGATCTTCGCACGGAGCGCCTCGACGACCGAGTTGCGGCCGGTCACCATCTCGCTGTCGTCGGACGACTTCGGGCGACCCGGACGCTTGCCCTGGCTGGCGCCGGCTGCCCCGCCGGACGCTGCCGACCCGCTGGGCCGGGCGCCGCCGTGCTTCGCGCGCGCAGCATCCAGACGCTCCTGCGCCGCCTTCCGCTTTCCGGCCACGTGCCAGGTGCGGTCTGTCGCCTTCGGTGTCGGGCCCTTGCCTTCGAGCGCCCGGCGATTCTTCCCGCCGGTCCCGACGGACGGGCCCTTCTTCTTGGGCTTGCCGGCGCCAGGCCGGCCTGGCTTAGCCATCGAGACTCCATTGCGTTCCGGCCGTGGTGTCATCGAGTGCGATGCCGGCTGAGGTCAGTTCGTCGCGGATGCGGTCCGCGGCGGCGAAATCCTTCGCGGCGCGGGCCCGCTCGCGATCGTCGATCAGGCGCTGGACGAGCGAGCCGAGCGCCGGCTCGGCGGCCCCGCCACCGGCATCCGCCCACTGCGGATCGAGCGGGTTGACCCCGAGCACGTCCGTCATCGCCTGGACCTCGGCGCGCAATCGCGCTGCGGTGGCGAGGTCGTCGGAGTCGAGCGCGGCGTTGCCTTCCCGGACGGCATCGTGAAGCACCGCCAGCGCCTGCGGCACGCCGAGGTCGTCGTCCATCGCGGTCGCGAAACCATCGGGCAGCACCCCGGGGACGCCGTCGGAGACTCCCGAGCCCTCGAGCCGCTTGCCCGCGCGCAGGAGGAAACCCTCGATGCGCGAGAACGCCGCCGCAGCCTCGACGAGGGCGCCCCGGTGGTAGTCCATGTTCGAGCGGTAGTGCGCGCTCGCCAGGTAGTAGCGCACGACGACCGGACGTGCCTCGGCCAGGAGCTCCGACGCGTAGACCGAGTTGCCGAGCGACTTCGACATCTTCTGGCCCTCGATGTTCACCAGGCCGTTGTGCACCCAGTAGGTCGCGAACGCGTCACCCGCCGCCGTCGACTGGGCGAGTTCGTTCTCGTGGTGCGGGAAGCGCAGGTCGAGACCGCCCCCGTGGATGTCGAAGGCGGCCCCCAGATAGCGCTTCGACATCGCCGAGCACTCGATGTGCCATCCGGGCCGGCCCGGTCCCCACGGCGAGGCCCAGGATGCCGACTCCGGCTCCCCGCGCTTCGTGCCCTTCCAGAGCGCGAAGTCGCGCGGGTCGCGCTTGCCGCGCGCCGCAGCATCCGGGGAGTCCTCCATGTCGTCGAGCTTCTGGCGAGTCAGCTCCCCGTAGGACTCCCAGGCCTTCACGTCGAAGTAGACGTCGCCGGTGCTGTCGTCCGCCGCATAGGCGTGACCGCTGTCGATGAGCTTCTGGATGATGTCCTGCATCTGCGTCACGCTCGCCGTCGCGCGCGGTTCGTAGGTCGGCGGAAGCATGCCGAGCGTGTTGTAGCCCGCGGTGAACTCGAGCTCGATGCGGTACGCCAGCGCCCACCACTCCTCGGCGGCCGTCGCGTTGTCCAGGATCTTGTCGTCGATGTCGGTGACGTTGCGCACGAACGTGACGTCGTAGCCGCGGTAGCTGAGCCAGCGACGCCACAGGTCGTAAGCGAGCGCGCTGCGCAGGTGGCCGATGTGCGG
>Ga0190272_10001817_pt1 | contig 10232 bp, 4 predicted proteins | sample Popmic504T_FD_133746 | JGI IMG/M metagenome (GOLD analysis project Ga0190272, IMG submission 133746) | Populus adjacent soil microbial communities from riparian zone of Shoshone River, Wyoming, USA - 504 T | ecosystem: Environmental > Terrestrial > Soil > Riparian zone | place: USA: Wyoming... | reverse complement strand
TTCTCTCAACAATGGGCTTCTTATGAATCATCGCGGCCTCCTCCTTACAAGCGGTCCTTCGGTTTGATTACGCAGTTCGATTTGGTCACAGATCAGTAACGGTTTCCGGGCAGTAAGTTCCCGGAGTCTTTTCAGGAACCTATCCGATAGAATCTTTAACTATTAGTTCGGGATCCTGACTCGTATCCAACATTTCTTGTATCCAACTATTAAAATCTGGCCAGATCTTTAACGGCTTGTACAGTTCGCGAGGCGTCACTCCAATCCTTCCATGTTCCTCTTCCGACGTTTCAAAATAAACCCATTTAGTTCCTTCATCCAGTCCACCAATAAATACTATTTCGGGCGGGCTGCCTCCCGGACGGCCGACTCTCTGATTGTGATGAACCATGTCGAAAGGCTGCCATACTTTATCAACGGTACGCTCCCAAGTCCTTCTCTTACCCCACAGCGATATACGATGACCAAATAACTTAAAACCATTGCACTCAAGGTAAATATTTCTCAAATCGGTTGGAAGTCTTGCATTCAAAGCATTTTCCATATCTTCAATTTCCTCAAACGATAAAGCCGGCGCGAAAAGCGCGTGATGCCATGCTTGCGGGGCAATCTCCGGTGCAGGGGAGACTAGCCACGTGCCATCCGGAAGAATGCGCTCTCCTTCAACCTTGGCAGCGTCTAATATTTGCCGAATTCTCTCAACAATGGGCTTCTTATGAATCATCGCAGCCTCCTTTTACAAGCGGTCCTTCGGTTTGATTACGCAGTTCGATTTGGTCACAGATCAGTAACGGTTTCCGGGCGGTAAGTTCCCGGAGTCTTTTCAGGAACCTATCCGATAGAATCTTTAACTATTAGTTCGGGATCCTGATTCGTATCCAACATTTCTTGTATCCAACTATTAAAATTGGGCCATTTCTTCAACGGGGAAAACGACTTACAATGCGTCATGCCAACTCCTCCGCGTCCTTCGCTGAAAATTTCAAAATAAGCCAATTTACTTCCGCCCTCGAGACTAGCGATAAATACCGTTTCGGAAGGGCTACCCAGTGGTCGCTCGGCTTCACGATTGTGATCAATCATGTCGAAAGGTTGCCATGCTTTATCTATAGAGCGCTCCCATGTCCTCCTCTTACCCCACAAAGAGATTTTTCCTCCGAATAGCCGAAAACCATTACACTTTAGAAATACGCCTCTCAAGTCATCTGGAAATCTTGCATTTAGTGCAGTTTCCATTTCATCGATCTCGTCGAACGATAAAGCCGGCGCGAAAAGCACGTGGTGCCATGCCTGGGGTGCGATCTCCGGCGCAGGCGAAACCAGCCAGGTGCCATCTTCGAGAACACGCTCACCATCGCTACGGGCAGAATTTAGAATTTGCCGAATTCTTTCAATAATAGACTCATTGTGAATCACCGAGGCCTCCTCCTTACATACGGTCCTTCGGTTTGATTACGCCAGTTCCGATCATGAAGTTCAAAATGTTGGTTCCTTTCTACAAGCGTAACATTGTTCGGATCACGGGCTTGTTCAGGATGCCCGTTTACGCTGTTTATATGATGTCCTTCATATCCCTTGACCTTTCCTGTCTCCAGTAATTCCTGCTTTTGCTCCGGGGTCCATCGCCTGCTACCCTCTCCAGTTTGTCTAACCAGCTCCGCTTCCTGTTTCCATGCCTGGTCGACCGCGTATCTACGATCGGACTCTATGCTGCCCATCATCGCCGCCTCATGTTGCGCCGCGGCACCTTGCTCGATGCCTTGATAGGTGAGGAGACTCTCGCCTACGACAGTACCGGCGAAAACCACCCCGCCAGCTGGAACCGCTGCGGCGGCGCCTGCTCCAGCGACTATGGCACCACCGGCCAGCAGCCCAATCATTTTCATAGAAGCATCCCCGCGCCGACCGAGTTCATTCACCAAAATCTCACCGTTGCTTTCACCGCCCGGAGTCACGCTGTGGGAGATACCCTGCCGGTATATTTTCGTCGTTTTATCCGCACCCACTGTTATAAAACCTCGAGACGAAACCTCAACAGTATACCCGTTTGAATAGATACGCTCGCGTCCATAATGACGGCTATATCCTCCAGGGTTCTTCGTACTTAGCACAAAATGGCGATTTTCTTTTTCCTTCGATCCCCGCACCCACATTACCGCCCCCGCCTGTAATCCGGTTGGATCCACGAAGATCAGTGGATTATTCATCACGTAAATATACCTATTGAACGTTTGTGGACTTGCGGATCGGCCGGAGGATAGTAGGGGATCTACAGCGGTGAACCGGGCATGCTGGTTGTTGTAGTATCTCGCTTCGGCAAAATCCAGCCCTGTCTCTTTATCTTTTTCATACCCGGTAAACCGTTTTCTAACTGCATCTTCGCCGGATAGGGAGTATTTACCGGCTGTAGTGCGATACGAGCCATCCGCATATAACTCTTCGCCAAAAGGCATAAAATCTCGTCGGGAAACCACTGTTCCAAACTTGTCCGTAAGTACCCGCGGGCTTCCTATCTGGTCCGTGGCTGTGTAGTTGATCGTGGGATTAGCCGGAGGTGTCTGCGTAGAATATTCTGCTGCCAGCTTACCGGCTGAATAAACAAAGATAGTTGTTTCAAAGTTGGTGATTTTCTTTACACGCCTGCCTTCACCATCATAGTAGTATTTACCTATTGGATTTCCGATAACATCTTTTACCTCTATCTGCTTGTTATCGCCATTAAATACGAACTGACGGCCTCCCGACGCCGGGTCGGAAGTGATATTGCCGTTCTTGTCATAAATGTACCCTTGACTCGGTGTGGTCTGAAAGCGGTTGGTATTTATATCGACCGCAGGAAGGGTCAGACTATTAATAGGTAGATTCTGATTCCCGACAACCTGCGTAAAGGCGCTGCGGTTACCGTACTGGTCATATCCAAATGTTTGTTTCCAGGTTTGACCGCCATTTTTGGTTTCCTTTGCTTCAGTGAGCCTTTGAAGAGAATCGTACCTGTAAGTCTGGACGAACGGATGGGATAGGCCGGCAAAATTTACAGTCTGTTTGGCAATATTGCCTGTGTTCTTTGTGGTATTAACCGTGCCGTCAGTATTTAACTCACCGTATTCGTAATTCAGCTTCCAGAGGCTGCCTTCATCCACAGAATGTCCGAGGGCAAGCTGGGTCACCTGCAAGCGCTCGTTAAATTTAGCGCTTTCCCAGAGACCGTTACCAAGCTTTAATTTTTCGATCCTGCCGTCCGATGTGTAAGCAAAAGAGTTGGCATAAGTCTGTTCCACGGCTGCAGAGGTCGCTTTACCGTAGATGCGTTTTATATCCCCATCGGATTCAAACTCATTCTTGACTTTCCGTCCTGATGGATACTCCTCCTCGACCAGCGCGCCCGAGAGGTTATATGTGTATTTTGAAACCCGCGGTGTCGCCTGGGCAATAGTTTCGGTATCCGTGGCCGGTGTACGCTGTTCCATCTCCTTGAGCCGCCCGAAGTTGTCGAACAATTTATATTTCGTCTGTGAGATCGAGTTATCCACTAAAGTAAGCTTACCCTTCGCATAGTTCGGCGACTGCTCGTCAACGCCGAGGCCCTTGCCGTCATAGAAGAAATAGACTGCGGGCGTTTTCGGACCGGGATCAGGCTCGCCGTAATAAGCGCGTGTTGTAACCCGGCCGGCACGGTCGTAAGTATTAACGGTCGTGACGCCTTTGGCGTCTATTGCCGTTATCAGATTGCCGAGGTCGTCGTAATCGAAGGCAGCTGTCCAGTGTCCGGAGGTGTTGTAGGCGTCGGGCAGGTCCAGACCCTCATGATATTCCTGCTCCGGTTGCTTTACCCGAATAAGCCGGCCGAGGGAATTGTATTTGAAATACCGGTTCTGGACCCCTTGCGTCACCTGCACCATGTTGCCGTAGGGATCGTATTTGTAATAGGTTGGCTGATTTGGCGAGCCGACATCCCCCAGGTCGTTCGAGCCGCCGACGGCGGTTGGCTCATCGATCCTGACGAGTTGACCAAGAGTATTTGTGATCGACCGGCCCTTTCTACCCGAGGCATCCGTGGTAGTTACGACCGTTCCGATATAGTTCGTAACCGTCGCGATACCGAATGAAGTAACACCCAGGCTTTGGGCGTTTGCCAGGTCACCCAAGGTTGCCGGAGCATAGGCCTCAACCGCTCTTCCCAACTCGTCGTATCTTGTTTTATTCCAGTAAACAGTATCGCCGGCGCGATATGGGTTAGTAATCCGGTCAACCCGGCCGAGAAGATCGTAATGCGTCTCGACCGTGACATCGCCCTCCGAATCCCTGGCAACAGTCTTAATGGCGCGGCCGAAGCTGTCCATGTAGGTAGTAGCTTCGTCCCATTTGTTCTCGTCGAGCTGCTTTCTCACCTTTACCGTTCGGGCATCGTCGTCATAGATAGTCTCCGCAATCGGAGCTGTAAAGTTGTAACTAAAAACCCGCGTCGGCCGCAGCAGCGGATCGTTGTACTCGGTCTTGGTAACCTGTCCGAAATCGTCCTTTACGCTTAAGACAAGGCCGGTGGTCGGGTCGTATGTAGTTTCGGCGGATGAACTTTCGGTCGTTCCATGCCCGCTATTATCGGGATCGGGCGGCGGACTAATGACCTTTGTCGGGTAAGTGAAGTTATATTCCGAGCTATATTCGGTTTCGACAAATCTGTCCTCGTCGCCGCTCGCATCCCACACTTTTCTGAGATTTCCGAAGTTGTCGAACTGGGCGTGAGTCTCGAGCCAGGTATTCGTTTCCTTTATCCAGGCGCGGGTAGTGGTCGCGTTTCCACGGAGACCGGAATTCGGGTCCGCCCATGTTGCGGAAGTTCCCGTGCTGATTATCGGATAGGTGCTGGTTTGGTCGTAGACCGACTGGTTTTTGGTAAGAATGTCACTTGTGTTCGTCGGATTTAGAGCCCTCGTTTCAGTAGGCAAACCGATCATTCCCCGGGCCCTGTAGCCGCTGTCATACGAATAATCGGTTTCCGAAACAGCCGCCAGTTTGGTCGGGGGGAACCAACCTTCAACAGTGGCCCATGATATGGACTCAGTGTCGACCGTCGTTTTGTCCGGGATCACGGCATAGTGATAGCCTTTCTTTCGCTTTGCGTTTAGCTGAGGAAAATAAGTCGGATCGGTGCTTCCACTCTCGTCATAAACGGTTTCCGTCAAAGTTGCCAACGCACTCGAGGAATTCGGATCGAACATTATCGAGACGCTGCGCTTTACGCGCGGATCGCGTTTCGCCTCGGAGTAAGCATTCTGACCCTGCGCTTCCAGAACAGTCCAATCGTTGAGTGTACGGGACCGCAAAACGCCATTGGTATCGAAAACACGCTCTTCTTTGGCCATGCCGTTTCGGGGATCTTCAAATCCGAAGCCGGAGGATACGGATTCATGAAGCACGCGTTCGGTTTTGCTGCCGTCCGGGGCAATGGTTGTAACCATCCCTCCACCCGAGTAGTTCCATTCCTGCTCTTCGGTAGAGCCGTTGAAGCTCACATACCGCTTGCTGACGCCGCGATTTCCCTGGGTGTAGACTTCCCGGGCTGTAACACCGATCGGATCGATATGAGCGTATTCAAAACGCTCGTAACCGCCGCTGGGATACGTTATTTTTGTGATCTCGCCGTACTCGTTGTATTTGAACGAATAGACTTTCCCGTTCGGCAGCGTTATTGAGGCCAGCACGAGTGGGTCAAATGGCTCGGAATTGTTAGTACCCCAATTTTGGGCACATACTCTCTGTGCGGACACGTATCTTGTCTGGTTTTGGATCTGATCATCGGTATAATCCGGCGTTTGATTGTCGAACAAATGGTCGCCGGCGACAGGGCTGGGCAAAATACCGCCGTCGCATTTATCCGGCCCAGAGTATTTAAGTGCGGCATACGCGTTTTCGAAGACGGTATCGAGTTTTGCCCATTCCATTTGATAGGTAATATCTGCATTGTCGATCCCTTTTAATGTGACAGGATAGGTCCTTCCCTCATTGTTCAGAGGAAAGGTTGCGGGTAATGGGTCGATGACCTCGCGGCCCATTGTGTCCGTCCATGTCATATTGCCGGGGTCGTAAAGCGAGAAATTGCCGTTTCTGTCTACCAACTTACCGTATGTGGGCGTGGGCTGGATTACAGGAAAAATGTATTTGCTTCCATCGGGTAGGTATAGAACATCCCGGGTTTCTTGATCTGATTGAACTTCATTATGCTCAAATCTCATGCCGGATCCGTCAACTGCCAGAAAGGTACCGTCCATGGACTCATTACAATTATTAGGATCGCTCAGGCAGTCTCGTATCCTGTCGTCCTTCCGAAACTCCTTTATTGAACCGTCGGGCATTTCAAGGCGATAGCGGTAGACCATTTTGAAGTCTTCCTGATTCCCCCAGGGGCCGCCCGGCCCGTTCATCGGCATATCAACGCAAAATCTCTCCTCGTAGTTATAGATCTGATGATCCTCGTCCGTACACTCATAGACCTCCACATATTCAAAACCTGAGGTGCAAGCAGACGACTGCTGGTAGTATTGACGAAGAGAACGACATCCGGGTGCGAGATTCATGCCTCCCCCGCCTGTTGAGGAACCCTCAAAAAGGCCGCCGGTACCGTTGTACAGCTCGAGGCCGCCGATTACTTGAAATGGCTTTAAACTTGTTGTCCAGCCAGAGGCCGAATTCTCCGCGAAATAGGCGCCTACGTCGGTAGTTCGATAGGCAGTGTAGGCATGGGTATAGCCTGTCTGTAATTGTCCCAGCGGTCCTAATGCACCAGGCACCGGGATCACCTCATAGTGAGTATTGAACATTTTCATGTTCCAGACCTTAGAGGAGTAACTAAAAACTACAGGCATTGTGTTACCACCCCTCCCGGGATAGTTGCCGAGCGGAAGTGAGAATTCCATCGCCAGCGTCGAGGGATTGACGCGACCGGAGGATTTCAGGTTTTGGTCGGCTTTTCCCTGGGTCGTCTGCGTACTCTGCGCAGACACGATCGAACCCACTAGCAATAAACAAATACTTGCTAGAGCGAAAAGAACGACGTTTTCTATAAGACTTGATATGCGAGTAACATTTTCTGAGTTCATGGCTTTTCCTCTATGCTGAAACCGAATCTTTGCTAAATACTGAAACTATCTGGACCACGGTCGACGCGGCTATCTCCGGTAAAACGCCGGCACAGGAATATCCCCCGCCATGCCCCAGTGGACCAGCCGCAGCGAGTTGCCGTAAGCGCTTTGGCGTATATACCAATCGCCGGTCGAGTTTCGCCAGACAGCGATATCTACCTTTCCGTCACCGTCATAGTCGTTCTGAACAGGGGTGTCGCCCGGGTTCTGCCAGGGGATGGAATCGGTGGCGCCGGTGGAACTGCTCCTGATGATCCAGCTATTGCCGGAGAGCACGGCACAATCTGCCGTGCCGTCGCCGTCGTAATCGGCCGAAACAGGTGTGTCAGTCGAGGTTGATCCGACCTGGTAAGAGGGTGTGTTGCCGTCCGAGCTTCTTAATGGCCAGAAAGTCCTGGTCGAGGGACGCCAAACGGCCAGGTCTGTTTTACCGTCGCCATCGTAATCGGCTTGCGCCGTTTTATCGCCGGATGACCCCCAGGCGGTCGACGCGACGGTCGAGTCGGAACTCTTGATTATGTACCAGGTGCTGTTCGACGAGCGGAAGAGGGCGGTATCCGTTTTACCGTCGCCGTCATAATCGCCGGGCACTGCCCGGTCGCCGCGTGTTCCGAGCGGCACGGAGTAATAGCTCCCATTGCTCGATCGCATGATCCACCAATAGCCGGGCGTGCCGCCCCGGAAGATAGAGAAGTCCGTCTTGCCGTCGCCGTCATAATCGCCCTGGACTGCCTGGTCGCCGTTCTGTCCCCATTGGAAATAGGTCTCGGTCGAGCCGGGCCCGCCCATCACATACCAGTAGCCGTTCGACGGACGCCAAACGGCTAGATCTGCTGGCGGCACAGCCGAAGCACCCGCATCCTCCACCGCCAGCAGACGCGACCCGGCGTATATATATTCCTTGGAGAGCTGCGGCGTCGGAGCGGGCGGGGGTGCAGAGGTGAACGGGTTGACCGAAGAGAGCAGGGACCGGTCCTTGCCGTTTATTGCCGTCTCAAGCGCGGCATCTTCCTCGAGATACTTCAACCCGCCGGCAAAGGTGAGCAGGGCAAGTACAAGTATCAGCACCGATACCCAGATTCGCGTTCGAACATAGTTAAATAGCCATTGCGGTCTCGATCTACCGATTTCCGACGTTTCATTTTCGACATCGGCTACTCGCAAAGCCAGAGTCGATTTCCTGGTTCTTTTTTTATTTTTAGACATGCGTACTCCCTTGTTTGAAAGCACGGACCCGCAAATCAAAGCCACGGAAATACGATCCGTGCTAACTCAAATTAATTTTTGTTTTATTGGCTGAAATGAAACGGCGTATATGCGGAATAGACGGGGTTCGCACCTACGGGAGACCGATCATTTCAGAAGAAAATGTTACGTCCGGACTAACAATAAATACCGGGCCGGTTTTTGTTTTGCAGTTTACAAAATCACTATCAATTTACTATAAAGTGACCGATCGATTCAATAAAAATTTTCCATCACCTTGCATTCCGCCTTTCTGCGCCAAAAAGTACCCGGTTTTTTACCAAGCGGTATTAAGAAATTCGATAAATAACTAAGAAATTGCTATACCAATTTTTATGTTAACCGAGGGGGTGCGTTTACTCGATCATTGCAAACCAGCGCGAATCCCATCAACCTAAGTCGTAATAAGGCGCGGGTAGCGGAAGCTGTGTTTCAGTGCGCTCTGATCGCGCGAATTCCTTCAACAAAACCTCCAAAGGAGATAAGCGTGGTGAAATCGTTTCAATGCGCTCTCGTCGCGCGAATTCCTTCACATCTCGAACTTTTTCTGCATTATTAAGGGACTTTTGAATATTTTAGAATTTCAGGATTCTAACTTCGTTATTATTCGGTTTATAAGTTTTTGAGCTGATGCTTGGTTATCTGAACATTCGTAAATAAGCCCGAAAATTTTCTCGTACGCCGCTCGTTTGGATTTAGGGATTTGGCGCAAGGTTTCTGTGGAAGACTCAAATTTCCGGACCTGATTCAGTTCACGCTCTAAAACGGCGATTCTCTCGTTCAATAAAACCTTAAGTGTGTCATCAAAAGGCGTAGATGACACACAGCGCATCATTTCAGCTAAAGCGTTTTCCGCCTGCGCAAGAAAGGTTCTACGCATGCCTTTATCGATCAGCCCTTTTTCCACGACGGCCAATTTTTCTAGACCTAAGACCTCAAATCGCGAAAACTCCTGCAATTTATTTCTGTCACGCGAACTTTCTCGGCAACGAGCAGTGATACTCCGAATACGGGGCGTAATATGATTTAGGAGGTTATCAAGATGAACGCCTTGCTCAAAATAATCCCGGCGGCCATTCGGCGTAATCCTGCCATCCACTATATGCAGTTCGCCCACCGTCCAAGAATTGAAGCGGGTTTCTTTGTAAGTCTCTGCAAAAAGATCCCGGTCGCCTATTTGAATATTACCGCATCGCACACGCAATCCACCGATCCGTTTGTCGGGCACCGATCCCTTATATCCGTGGTGTAAAAACCAACCGATTGCCGCTATCCCTTCATCATTCGACGGGAGTGTATAGATCTCGAGATCAGTAAATTTGTCGTACTGCTCGCCGTCTACTTCTATCAAATCCCGATAAGGACGGTAGACCGGCTCACTTTTCCCCTCAACAAATATTTCAAGTTTTCCAAGAGCAACCTTGTTCCCGAATGATTCAACGATCTGCGGCCCGAAGGAAAAAGCGGGATGAAATGGAACAGGAGCAATCTCGGAAAGATAATTGTAAATCGTTTCTCTATTTAGCAGAACGTCATTTTTGTGCCTAATAACGCCGCCCATCTCAACTTCAAAGAAGGGTTGAGTTTCTTCATCTTCGGAAATCCGCCGAATAGAAACCACTTCCTTCAACAAATCTTCTAGAGACCAATGTTCATCGTTAGAGTGAAGCAGTTTTTTTATCTTTCGGCAATCCCAAACCATTTCACTGATCTTTTTGTCGCCAGCTGCGCGTGTACGAAAAGTTAGCTTTTGGCAATACCCTAACCCCGATAAGCGACCGACTCCCCTAAAGCCTCGCCCCACAGACCCACGCTTAAGACTTCCGCCGAATGTGCCTAATTGCGATT
>Ga0190272_10001816_pt1 | contig 10233 bp, 6 predicted proteins | sample Popmic504T_FD_133746 | JGI IMG/M metagenome (GOLD analysis project Ga0190272, IMG submission 133746) | Populus adjacent soil microbial communities from riparian zone of Shoshone River, Wyoming, USA - 504 T | ecosystem: Environmental > Terrestrial > Soil > Riparian zone | place: USA: Wyoming... | reverse complement strand
CTCGGGCGACCTCCAGGCCCTGGCGTGGATCGGTGATCCACATCGAGTTGCTGAGGTTCAGCCGCGCACGCATCTGGCTTGCCGGAAGGTCATAGTCCTCGGCGAACGCGAGCGCACCCTTCAGGAGCGCCTCGGACTCTCGCATTCTGCCCAGGCTACCCATCGCCGTTGCCTTCGTGATGATGCCCTCGCCGATTACGGGCACCATGTCGAGGCGTTCCGCTCCCTCGAGCGCGCGATCGGCCCACTCGACTGCAAGCAGGTTCTCCTCGGCTCGCATGTATGCCTGGGCAAGGCGTGCCTGGAGCTCGACGAGCGCCGGGTCCGAGCCAACGTCGCCCAGCACGTCGAGCGCGTCGCGCAGCTCGGCGGTGGCCTGATCAACGAGCCCGCCGCGCAGCAGGTTCCAGCCGATCTTCGCGGCCGTTCGCGCAGCGGCGGCCTGATCATCGAGCCGGCGCCAGATGTCGACAGCCTCCCTCAGGTACGCGTCACTGGCCTCGTAGCGGCCGGAGGCCTCGGCCGCCACTCCCGCTCGGTCGAGAAGCTCCGCGCGGTCCGCGGCCTCGGGAGATACCTCGAGCGCCTGGACGAGATACGCGAGTGCCTGCTCATGCGAGTGGAGCCCGGCCGCGCGGTCGGCCGCGCCGCGCAGGGCGACGCGTGCCTGCGCCGCCACGGCGGCACCCTCCTCGCCATCCGGCGCCGCGCGATAGGCGTCGAGGTAGTGCGTCGCAAGCACGCCGGCGATCTCTTCGTCTCCGAGTGCCTCGAAGAATCGCGCGGCTGCAAGATGCCGGCTGCGCCGATCGCGGCGTGACAGCGTCCCGTAGGCGACCTCGCGGATGAGCCGGTGAACGAAGCTGTACTGCCCGCGCTCCGGTGAGCGAGGATCGACGTTCAGCTCGAGGAACTCCCTGCGGACCAGATCGCGCAGTCGTAGCTCGAATGTCCCCGGGTCCTGGCCGGAGACCGCCGCCAACCCCGCGACCGTGAAGCTCAGTCCCAGCACGGCCGCCTCCTGGACCACGGTGCGGTCCGCCGGGTCGAGGCTGTCGAGCCGCGCCGCGATCAGAGCCTGGAGCGACTCCGGGATCTCGAGGTGCGAAAGGTCGCCGACGGGACGATAGGCGCCGTTGACGAGCTCGAGCTTGCCCTGATGGAGGAGCATCCTGACGGTCTCGACCGCGTAGAGGGGAACGCCGTCGGCGCGATCCAGGATCAACGTCACCGCTCGGTCGGGCAGGCCGGGGACGAGCCCGTCGAGGCCCTGGCTCATCACGTCGTCGCTCAGGGGCTCGAGCGAGAGTGCCACCGAGTTGCGGCGCCCCGCACCCCAATCCGGGCGTCGTTCGAGCAGGTCGGGTCGCGCCAGGGTCACGATGAGGAGCGGGTGGGTTCGGCTCCACTCGAGCATGTGATCGATGAAGTCGAGCAGTCCCGGGTCCGCCCATTGAAGATCCTCGAAGAGGAGGATGGTCACGCCGCGATCGGCGACCCGCTCGAAGAAGGTCCGCCACGCGGCGAAGAGCTCCTCGCGCTCGCCGGCTCGTCCCTCTTCCACGCCGAGCAGCTGCAGAAGGCGGGGCTCGATCCAGCGACGCTCCTCCGCATCGGGAACGTATTCAGCCACCGTTGCCGCGATTCGCTCCCTGGTGGTCGCTGCGTCATCGGACTCAGCGAGTCCGGCGCGCTTGCGGACCATCTCGCCGAGCGCCCAGAACGTGATGCCCTCTCCATATGCCGGGGAGCGGCCCTGGTGCCAGTAGATGTCCTCGACCACGCCGTCGATGTACTTGTGGAACTCCCAGCCCAGACGGCTCTTGCCGATCCCGGCGACCCCCACGAACGACACGAGCCGCGCGCGGCGTTCCCGGGCGGTCGCGTGGAGCAGCTCCTTGAGGATGCGCATCTCGGCGTCTCGTCCCACGAAGGGCGGCTCGAGGGCCTCGCTGCGATTCGCGCCGCCGCGCATGGCAACGACGCGGTCCGCCCGCCAGGCGGTGACCGCGAGCTCCTTGCCCTTGAGGAGCTTGTCGCCGGCAGGCTCGAAGGTGATCGCCACGGACGCGGCGCGCATGGTGCTCTCGTCCACCAGCAGCGACCCGGGCGGTGCGGCGGACTGCAGTCGGGAGGCGGTGTTGACCATGTCCCCGGCGACCATCCCCTGGCCGGTGGCGCCGATGGTGACGGCGGCGGCGCCGGTCGTCACGCCCGCGCGCAGCTGGAGTCCGGGCGCATCGACCTCGGATCCGAGCTGACGGACAGCGATGATCAGCTCGAGGCCCGCACGGACGGCCCGTTCCGCGTCGTCCTCGTGGGCGGTCGGCGTGCCGAACACGGCCATGACCGCGTCGCCGATGAACTTCTCGACCACGCCGCCATAGCGCTCGATGATCTCCCGCGCGACGTCGAAGTAGCGGGTCAGCAGCTCGCGGACGTCCTCGGCGTCCCGGGTCTCCGAGAGCCCTGTGAAGCCCACCAGGTCGGCGAAAAGGACCGAGACGAGGCGCCGCTCCGAGACGTGCACGGAAGGCGATTCTTGGTCTTCGGGAACCGTCGACGAGGCGGGACCCGCCGCGATGGTGAGCGGTCCGCCGCACTCGCCGCAGAACAGGTCACCGGCGACCGCGGGGGTGCCACATGACGGGCACCCAACCGCCAGGCGGGTGCCGCATTGGGAGCAGAACTTGCGAACGGCCGTATTGGGAGTTCCACAGCTGGGACAGTTCAATCCCGTCGCCTTGGTGCGATCTGGAGGCCGAGGGTAACCGATCAGGTTCCCGATCGGCCACACTCTGGGGCATGCCGGAGCTGCCCGAAGTCGAGACGGTCGCGCGCGATCTCCAGCGCTGGGTGACGGGCGCCACGATCCTGGATGCCGCCGTCCACTGGGCGCGAACGATCCGTCATCCGCAGCCGCCGGAGCGCTTCGCCGCCGAGATCGCCGACGTCACGATTCGGCGGGTAACGCGGCGCGCCAAGACGGTCCTGCTCCACCTGGCGGACGGACGGGTCATGACGGTCGCGCTGCGCATGACGGGGGCGCTCATCGTTGCCGCCCCCGGAACGCCGGACGATCCGTACGCGCGCGTCGTGTTCCGCCTCGCCGACGGTCGCGAGCTCCGCTATCGCGACGTCCGCAAGTTCGGCCGCATCGGGCTGTGGCCCGGCGGCGGGCTGCGGAGCGTCGGCGCCGGGCGCGGAGCCCGGTCGAAGCGTGTGGCCGAGGGCGGGGGGCGCTACCGGATCGGCGAAGTCTTCAGCGGCCACGGGCCGGAGCCGCTTCAGCGCGGCTTCACCGCACAGCGGCTTGCCGAGCGGTTGGGCCGCCGATCGGCGAAGCTCAAGACCCTGCTCCTCGACCAGAGCTTCATCGCGGGCGTCGGAAACATCTATGCCGACGAGGCGCTGTGGCGCGCACGGCTGCACCCGTTGCGGGCGGCTGACGGCCTGGACGACGGCGACGTGCGACGGCTGCACCGGACCGTAAGGCAGGTGCTGCGCGAGGGCATCGCCAACCGGGGCGCCAGCTTCAGCGACTACGTGGACGGCGCCGGGGAGCCGGGAGCGAACGCGGAACGCCTGTCGGTGTACCGGCGCACGGACCAGCCGTGCTACCGATGCGGCACGCGGATCGAGCGCATCGTCGTCGGGCAACGCAGCACCCACTTCTGCCCGCGCTGCCAGCCCGGGCCGGTAGGATCGGACCCGAGATGAAGGTGATCGGCCTGACGGGGAACATCGGCTGCGGAAAGAGCACCGTGGCCGGCATGCTTCGCGAGCGCGGTGTCGCCACGATCGACGCGGACGCCGTGGCACGCGAGATCCGCCATAACGACTCCGATGCGCGGGCAGAGATCGAGCGGCGCTTCGGAACCTACGAGGCCGATGAGCTTGCGCGAGTCGTGTTCAGCGACCCCGGCGCGCTCCGCGACCTCGAGCGGATCCTTCACCCCCGGGTGCGTGGCGCGCTGAGGGCTCGGCTGGCCGAGCTGGCCGAGGGGGGAGTGGAGACGGCAAGCGTCGAGGCGATCAAGCTGCTGGAGTCGCCGCTCGCCGACGCGTGCGACGCGATCTGGGTGGTCCGCTGCGACGAGGGCGACGCGATCCGCCGGCTTGCGGAGTCACGCGGCATGGACGAGGCCACCGCCCGAAGTCGCCTGCGCAGCCAGTCAACCCAGGAAGTGATGGTCGCGGCCGCGGACGTCGTCATCGATGGCTCCGCGCCGATGGAGGAGACGCGCCGCCAGGTGGAGGACGCCCTGGCGGCCCTGCGCTCGACCTAGTTCCCTGCCGCGCGCTCCTCGAGCACCGGCGAGATCGGCACCGGGAAGCCGAACTCTTCGATGAGGCTGTCGATCGTCGACCCCTCGGTCACGGCTTCGCGATCGTCCTCGTCGGGACGCAGCACGAGGGTGAACACGCCGCCCGCGGCGGTGAGCTCGGCGATCTTCTCGGCCGTGATGACATCGGCGCGCAGGATGTAGATCGCACCCGTGCGGGCGAGGATGGTCATCGACTGGAGGGTCACCTTCGTGGACGGGCCGGGGATGAACCCGGACGTTTCCGCAGCAACCTCCTCAGGTGTCTGACCGATCTCCGGATTGATCGCCATGGTCACGATGAGGTCGACGCGCTGCCCGGCAACCAGCGTGCCTGCGACGGCGTTCGCATCGGCGACGGTCACGCTCACGGCTCGGAGGTCGGGCCCGTTCGGGTCGAACGTCTCGCCCGGCTCGAGGATCGAGAACGTCTGGCCCTCGGTCGAGGAGGCCAGCATGTTGCGGGTCATGAGCTGACCGGTGGCGACCGGGATGCCGACGACGCGTCCGAGCACCTCGTCGAGCGACGCGAACGCGGTCTCGTTCGACGGGTCGGCGGGGATGGAGCGGACGCTCACGTCGCCCTCCTCGATCGCCTTGCGCGAGGGAATCTCGCGGGTCGCGACGACCACGTCCCGCATCTCCGTCGGCGTATCGGCGGTGAGGCCGCTGGCCCGGAGGGCGAGAAAGACGGTCGCGGCCACGAGCAGGGCCATGATGATGCCCACCGCGATATAGACCTTCCCCCGACGGCTGTTCTGGCTTGAGTATTCGAGTTCCACGATGCTTCGCGCTCCTAGTGTCTTGGGGAAAGGCTCACGACCAGGGAACCAGCCGAGCGCGCTGCGCCCGCCGGAGTGCCTGATCGTTCGGGTCGGCGAACACGCCGGTGACGGCGTGCCCGAGGATGTCGTTCGATGTGACGGCGTCGACCTGGAAGACGGCGAAGCCGATGATGTCGACGTACTGGCCGCTGCTCGTCGTGGTTGCCACGGTGAACCGGATCGGCTGGAGGTGCGTCACCGGCTGGCCGTCGCCGTTCGTCCCACGGGCACGCAGGTTGAACATGTAGCAGCCCTGTGCGAGGCCGGTTGTGTTGACCGTCAGGGTCGAGAGCGCACCCGTGCCGGTGGTCGGCGTGACGGATGAGGCGCTGAACGAGATCGAGGCGGCGCCGAGTGACGTCGGATTGAGCGAGCAGTCGGTCAGGGATCCGGCATCCCAGCCAAGCGTCACGGCTCCGCCGTTCCAGCGCGTCGAGCTGGCGCTGGTCGTGTTCACGTAGATCGGCATCGAGATGGCGGCGCCCAGGGTCGGGGTCGAGCCGTCCAGGATCGAGTTGATCAGGCTGAAGTCGCGCGCGACCTTCACGTCGCCGGCGTCGTTGTAATCGCCGTCGCCGTTTGCGTCCTTCTGGATCCGGACCGGCACCGCGACGCGCCGCTGCTGGTAGTACGGGTTCCCCGACTCGCCCTCGATCCACACCGTGTACATGCCGGGCGGAACGGTATTCGACTCGAAGTCGTTCATCGCCACCGACGTGCCCTTGACCGCCGGCGTGAAGACGTTCTGCGACCAGATCGGCTCCGTGATGTGACCGACGGCGGGCGGTGTGACCGGAGGGTCGGGGATGATGTTCGTCGACGCCGGCTGGCCGGCAGCCACCGCGTCTGCGTCACCAAGGAGATGCAGCGTCACGGTGCTGAGGAACTCCTTGTTTCTCGAGACCTTCACCGTCGGGCCGTCGAACGGGGCCGTGGTCGTGGCGGGTAGTGAAATCTCGACGGGCGGCGTCAGCGCGAAGTCGGGGATCTCCATCACGGTGCCGTCGTAGACACCGAGCATGACCCGGTCGCCGACCTTGAACTTGTCGTCGAACTGGTGCACGACGAAGGAGGTGCTGTTGCCGGAGAGGACGGCGACCTGGGTGCTGCCGTTGGGGGGCGTGCTGACGGGCGGGAATGCCGGACCCTTGTATCCCTCGACGAGGTACGCCCCCTGCGTGTCCTTCAACGTGTTCGGGTTCATCCCCGGCGTCGCATCGTTGTAGTAGACACGCGTGGCGACACCCTCGAAGTTCCGCACGTCCAGGGCCACGAAGCCGCGGAAGCTCGCGTCGTTCGAGGCCTTGCTCTCGTTGCCGTAGATCGAGAACTGCGGCCCGGGGGCTGCCTCGCTGGCGGGGACTCGAACGTTGTAGCCGCGGGGATCGACGTTGTCGACCTGGCCGGAGCCGCTGGTGGCGACACTCGCCACGTGATCGACGAAGCTGCCGCCCGGCCCCGGCGGATTCGCATAGCGGCGAGCGACGATCGGGAGGGCGGGACCGCCCTGGAGGTCGCAGCGCGCACGCGCGCCGGTCTCGAGCGAGTTGATGCCGACGATTCGCGCGAGCGACGTCTCAACCGTCGAGTCGATCGCGACGCGCACGCTCGTGTTGGCGACGACGATGCCGCTGGTGATCTCGTCGGCATCCACCGAGCCGTTGCCGTCTTCATCGCCGTACGTCGGGGGACTGGCGATCGTCGCCACGGCGCCCGCCGGGGACTGTTGCAGGTTAGCCAGCGCAACCTCGGATGCGACCTGCGCCGCGGCGGCGTCGGTCTCGCCGGCGACGAGGGCCCGGCACGCGGCGAGTGCCCCGGCATCGGCGGCGGTCTGCACGTGCCGGCGCTCGGCGACCAGACGCCCGATGTCGATGGTGAACGCGGCGAAGGCGAGCAGGACCGTGATGAGGATGGCGAACAGGACGAGGACCTGCCCGCGCTCGCCGTCGCCGCGAGTCATCAGTTGATCACCATCGTGGCGGCCGCGTTCTGACGGAACCGCCCATCGGCGTCCTGCGAGAGGACGTCACCGATGAGCGGGACGATGATCGTCGACCGGTACGTCAGGCGCACCTGGACGAGGCACTCGGCGGGATCGTCTGCCGTGCAGTAGGAGCCCGTCGTCGGGCATGGCGTCGTCGGCGTGGCCATGGCCGAGCAGATGGTCATGGTCATGTCGCCGGTGATCCAGCGGTCGTGGAGGCCGTCGCCGTTGAGATCTGCTGCCGAGCCGCTCGGGCACGGCGAGGTCGCGGTGAAGTTTGGCGACGCGGCGGTCATGATCCCGAACGACTGCCGTGCCGCGTCGAGCGCGGCGGTGCAGCGCGCGAGATCGTTGGCGGATCGCGACTGATTCAGGTCATACGAGTAGATCGTCGCCGCGCGGGCCCCCTCGCGGGCCGCGTTCGTGAGCGTGACGTTCGCCCCGAAGATCAACCCGAACTGGATGATGCCCATGACGATGAACAGGACCGGAAGGAGGACCGCGGCAAACTCGACCATGGCCTGCCCGCGCTCAGGCGGTCGCGGCGTCATGGCGGGGTTCGACGGCCACGGTGTGGCCGTTCGTCGAGAAGCATTATCAAAGGCACTGAGCGACTCGCATTCGTGAGGGAGAAAGATTCCGCAACGAGCGTACGCACGCCGCAGGCGTGCAGGTATAGGCCGTTGGGGGACGTTCTGAGTGGGACCGATGGGGGTCGTCTAGAATCGGGTCCCCATGCCCGACCTGAAGGTCCATGCCCCTTTCGAGCCGACCGGTGATCAGCCTGCCGCGATCACCTCGCTCGTCGACGGGGTCAACGGGGGCCTCAGGCACCAGGTGCTGCTTGGCGCCACCGGGACCGGAAAGACCTTCACGGCGGCGAAGCTGATCGAGGCGGTACAGAAGCCGACCCTGATCATGGCGCACAACAAGACGCTCGCCGCTCAGCTCTACCAGGAGTTCAAGGAGTTCTTCCCCGACAACGCGGTCGAGTACTTCGTCAGCTACTACGACTATTTCCAGCCGGAGGCCTACCTCCCGCGGACCGACACGTACATCGAGAAGGACTCGTCACGCAACGACGAGATCGACCGGCTGCGGCACAACGCGACGCGCGCGCTGTTCGAGCGTCGCGACGTGGTCATCGTCGCTTCGGTTTCCGCAATCTACGGGTTGGGGGCGCCCGTGGACTATGGAGCGACGGTCATCCAGCTGAAGCGCGGCGGGCACTACCGTCGCGACGGCATCCTCCGTCACCTCGTGGACCTCCAGTACCAGCGCAACGACGCGGCCCTGGGGCGCGCCAAGTTCCGCGTCCGCGGCGACGTGCTCGAGGTCCAGCCGCCCCATGGCCAGTACGTCGTGCGGATCGACTTCTTCGGCGACGAGGTCGAGCGGATCGTGGAGATCGACGACCTGACGGGCGAGGTGCTGGCCGAGCGGACGGAGGTCAATCTCTATCCGGCGTCGCATTACGTGACGCCGCGCGACAAGCTCCTCGCCGCTGCCGAGAAGATCGAGGCCGAGATGGAGGAGCGCGTCCGTTGGCTGAACGACCAGGGCCGCGACCTCGAGGCCGCTCGCCTCCGCCAGCGGACGGTGTTCGACCTCGAGATGATGCGCGAGGTCGGCTACTGCTCCGGGATCGAGAACTACTCGCGACACCTTGCCGGCCGAGAGGAAGGGTCGCGACCGTGGACCCTGATCGATTACTTCCCGACCGACTTCCTGCTGATCATGGACGAGAGCCATATCTCGATTCCGCAGGTCCACGGCATGTACAAGAACGACCGGACCCGCAAGGAGATCCTGGTCGACTTCGGGTTCCGGCTGCCGTCGGCGCTCGACAACCGGCCGCTGACCTTCGAGGAGTTCGAGGACCACATGAGCCAGGTGGTCTACATGTCGGCCACCCCTGGGCCGTACGAGCGGGAGCGAGCCGACAACGTGGCGGAGCAGTTCATCCGCCCGACCGGCGTCGTGGATCCGACGATCACCGTCCGCCCGACCGCGGGCCAGATCGATGACCTGCTGGCCGAGATCCGCGTCACGGTCGAGCGCGGAGAACGGGTGCTCGTCACGACCCTCACCAAGAAGATGGCCGAGGATCTGGCCGACTACCTGGCCGAGCTGGGGATCAAGGTCCAGTGGCTGCACTCCGAGGTCGACACGCTCGAGCGGATCGAGATCCTGCGTGACCTGCGGCTCGGTGTATACGACGTGCTGGTGGGCATCAACCTGCTGCGGGAGGGCCTCGACCTGCCGGAGGTGACGCTCGTCGCCATCCTGGATGCCGACAAGGAGGGGTTCCTGCGGTCGGGCGGATCACTCATCCAGGTGATCGGTCGGGCCGCGCGCAACATCGGCGGCCGGGTGCTCATGTACGCGGACCGGGTCACCGACTCCATGCGGGCGGCCATGGACGAGACCGACCGGCGACGCGAGAAGCAGGTGGCGTACAACACGGCGCACGGCATCACGCCAGAGACGATCATCAAGGAGATCCGCGACATCCACGAGAGCCTCCGACGCGTGGCCGAGCAGCGCGCCGAGCTCCAGGTCGCCGGCAAGGAGCCGGAAGAGCTGGCCGCCATGACCGGCCGGCTCGAGGCGCAGATGAAGGAGGCGGCACGTAACCTCGAGTTCGAGCGTGCCGCGGCGCTTCGCGACGAGATCCTCCAGCTCCGCCGCCTGCGCGAGGAGCTCGCCGCCGCGCCGGGCAGCATCCCGTCGGAGGTATACGCGGCAGCGTCCGGTAGTGACGGGAACGGCGACGGACGCCGTGGGAGCGACGCGTCGAACGTGTTCAGCGTCCAGACCCGGCCCAACGTGATTGCCGCGGGCGCCCGCCGCCGTCCGCCGCGGCGGCGACGTCCCTAACCGCCCGCCTGATGATTGACCCGCACCGTCCGGTACGTGATGGAGTAGCGAAGCGCCTCGGTCGGCGGAATGCTGTGCTGCCACTCCGACCTCGCCGCGCCGCCGATCACGTACGCGGAGCGCGGGTGCAGGACTCGGTCCCAGCGCAGCCAGCCCTCCGACGTCTTCCGCCGAAAGCGCATCCGGCACGCCGAGGCAAGCGAGACGCCGAGCACCG
>Ga0190272_10001815_pt1 | contig 10233 bp, 8 predicted proteins | sample Popmic504T_FD_133746 | JGI IMG/M metagenome (GOLD analysis project Ga0190272, IMG submission 133746) | Populus adjacent soil microbial communities from riparian zone of Shoshone River, Wyoming, USA - 504 T | ecosystem: Environmental > Terrestrial > Soil > Riparian zone | place: USA: Wyoming... | reverse complement strand
CCGCCCTCGACGGAGCACATGGCGAGGTAGTTGCGGTTCGACCGGTCCAGGAGCACGGAGAAGTAGAACTCCTCGGCGATCTTGGCGCCCTGCGCGATCATCACGCGGTGCACGGTGTGACCCTTGATGTCCATGCCGAGGATCTCGCCGGCCTTCTCAGCGGTCTCGTCCGGCGAGTGGGCCAGCTTGACGCCGCCCGCCTTGCCGCGACCACCGGTCTTGACCTGGGCCTTCACGACGACAGTGCCGCCGCCCAGCTTCTCGGCGCCTTCGCGAGCCTCCTCGGGGGTCGTCGCGACAACCCCACCCAGCACGGGCACGCCGTGCTTCTCGAAGATGTCGCGCGCCTGGTATTCGAACAGGTCCACCCTGCTGCGTCCTTCCATCGGGATGCGGCCCTCGGACGTCGTAGTCGCCCGGAGCCCGGCTGAAGCGATGTCTCGACGTCAAGACATCCCGGTACAGGGTAGCCCTGGATCGCCCGTGCTTCCGAACGAAGCGGCGGTTTTCCGCGGCTCGGCGGCACGGGCGTCGAGGCGAGCGCGATCAGCGGCGGTAGTGCGAGAAAAAGTCCCAGATGAGCTCGGTGGCGGAGACCTCCTGCGTGGCGTCGCCCCCGTTGCCTCCGGGCCAGCTGTGCGAACCCCCGGCGACCCTGTAGAGGACGACATCGGCCCGGCCTCGGCATGTGGTGTATGTCTCGGAGGTCACGTGCTCGGTGACCGGCTCGACGCTCGGCGCGGTCCGGCAGCCGTTCATCCGCGCCCACGAGTGCACGGCGAGCTGGGTGGTGTAGCCCCAGCGCTTGTCGGCGTTGCCCTCGTACGGGTTCACGGTGTCGGCGTCGCCGTGGAAGGTGATGACGGGCACGCTGCGGTTCGGCAGGCAGGACTGCAGCTCGACGGCGGACGGGTCGTCGGGCGAGGGGCGGCCCGCGCGCAGACCGGCGACGGGCGCGATCGCCGCCACCTTGTCCGGCCGCGCGCAGGCGTACGCCGACGCCATCCGCGCGCCGCCCGAGAACCCCGTCGCGTAGACGCGGCGCGGGTCGGCGCAGCCGAGGCCCACGAGCCTGTCGATGACGGCGGTGAGGAACTCGACGTCGTCGCGTGCGTCCGGCGGCGGGTACGCGCCGGCCGTCGTTGGCACGCCGGGCACGTTCCAGAACCAGACCCCGTCGGGGTTCGGGTCGGCAGCCGGGAGGGCGCCGTCGGGCGCCACGGTGATGAAGTTGTTGGCGTCCGCTGTCACGTCGAACTGGTTGTACTCGGAGATCGACTCCGCGTTCCCGTTGCTCGGGTGCAGGTTGAGCACCATCGGCCGGGCGGCGGCCCGCCCGTCGACGTCGGGCACGTGCACCCGGACGGGATAGGCGACACCGTCCAGCTCGACGTCGACCTGGCTCGTTCCGGCCGGCACGGTGCAGTCCGTACCTGGTCCGCCGACGGCGGTGGCAGCGCCGTCGGACGTCGATGTGCCGACGATCCCGGACCCTCCGGTCTGCTCGGTGCTGCCGGCCACCGCCGCAGAGGCCGGACCTGCCACGACCGCGCTGAGCGCGGTGAGCGCGGCGATCCCGCGCCCCAGGATGCGTGTGCTGTGCATGACGACTCCCTTGTCGTGGTGCGCCCGTCGTCGGACGCCCGACGCCCCCTGGCATCGGCCGCGTCGAGACTACCCACTTTCACCTACCCCCCAGCAGGGATTGCACTTGCGTCAACCTGAGTTGACAGAGCGAGTGGTGTCAACCATAGTTGACGGCATGAGCCAGCAAGCACTCGTCGCATCCGCCGCCGGGGACGATCCCGCCGAGGGGCTGCGCGCCGTCCGGGCCATGCGCGAGCTGGCCGACCGCCTCGAGACGCTCCAGGTGGAGCGCGCGCGGCGGCTCGGCTGGTCGTGGCAGGAGATCGCCGAGTCGCTCGGCGTCTCCCGGCAGGCGGTCCACAAGAAGCACAACAGGAGGATCTGATGTTCGAGAGGTTCACGAAGGACGCCCGCTCCGCCGTCGTCGAAGCGCAGCTCGTCGCCCGTGCCGCGCACAGCGACCAGATCGACAGCCGCCATGTGCTCGTCGCACTCGCCGAGTCGCCGGGCCCGGCCCGCACCGCCCTGTCCGACGGCGGCGTCGACGTGGCCGACCTCGTCTCACGGGCCCGAGCGAGCATCGAGGCCGGCGACGCGCTCGACCCGGCCGCGCTGGCCGCCGTCGGCATCGACCTCGACGAGGTGACACGCCGCACCGAGGCCACGTTCGGCGAGGGTGCGCTCACCCGCGCCGGCCGCATCCTGCGCGGTCGCCGCAAGCACATCCCGTTCACCCCGGACGCGAAGAAGTCGCTCGAGCTCGCACTCCGCGAGGCGATCCGCCTCGGCTCCAAGGAGATCAACGGCGGCCACCTGCTGCTCGGCATGACGCGCGCCGAGTCCCCGGCCCGGAACATCCTGTCCGACGCCGGAGCGGACCTCGAGCGCGTCCGGCACCTCGCGGAGGGCGCAAGCAAGCCGGCGTGAGCCGCCCATCCCGCCGAGAACCAGGGCGAAGTAGAACTCTGGCGAGATAGAACTGCGGCGAAGTAGAACCCGGCGGAGTAGGGGGTGCCCTGGTTCTACTTCGCCAGGGTTCTACTTCGCCAGGGTTCTACTTCGCCAGGGTTCTACTTCGCCAGGGTTCTATCTCGCCAGGGTTCTATCTCGCCAGGGTTCTATCTCGCCAGGGTTCTATCTCGGCGATGGACTTTCGCCTAGATGGTCCGTATTGCACCGCTACGATCTTGCGCCATGAAGCATGCCCGCAATGACGGCCCCGACCTCGCGTTCCGGCTCGGCCGGCGCGTGGTGGCGGCCGTCGTCGACGACATGTCGACGGTGCAGCGCGTCGGCGTCGGCGCCGTCGCGGCACTTGTCGCCGTGTCCCCGTTCGGGGCGTGGAGCGAGGTGGAGGCGCAGGCCGACCCGCTCACGACCGGCGCGCCGGTCGAAGTGGGGCCCTTCGAGGTGACCGTCGAGAAGGCCGCCACCGCCGACGAGCTCGGCTACCTCGTGCCCGAGCCGGGCAACCACATGCTCGCCGTCGTCGCGAACGTCACCAACACCGGCGAGGTGCCCGAGTACAGCGTCACCCTCGGCAACGCGATCCCCGCGCCCGAGAACGTGGGCATCATCCCGGAGGTGCCGCTCGCCGAGCTGGGCGCCGACCCCGACCCCGATGCCGCGACCGAGCCGACGCCCGACGACGCCGACGCCGACGCCGGCGCCGGCGCCGAACCCTCGGCCGACCCGTCAGCGAGCGCCGCACCCGGAGACCAGGGGGAGCCAGAGGAGCCCAAGCTGCCGTCCGCGTCCATCGTCAACATCAAGGACGGGACCAGCATCAGCATCTTCAACCCGGGCCTGACCTACCGGGTCGCGCTGATCTGGGAGCAGAGCGACAAGTTCTCGGGCGACGTGATACCGCTCGAGATGGTGGAGCTGGAGTGGGTCGAGGACGACCCGATGGGCCTGGACGACGGGCACTGGTTCGCCAACGAGGTCGTGTTCAAGGGGCAGATCAAGGTCGAGCCCGCGAAGTCGGACGCGAGCGCCGACGCGGAGCAGCAGTGAGGCACGGCCGGCGTCGGATCACGTGGAAGGGCACCGCACTCGTGGTCGGCGCGGTGACGGCTGGCTGCGCGCTCGTGACGTACGTGCCGCAGGAGAGGAACGTGGACACGCCCTTCGTCGTCGAGGGCGAGGTCGGCGAGACGCTCGACCTCACGTACGCGGACCTCACGGTGACCGAGGTGCGGGTCGCCGACACCCTGACGAGCTTCTCGGAGGCCGCCGCCGCGGGCGGGACCTTCATCGTGGTCGACGCGACATGGCGCGCCACGCAGGGCGAGACGATCTTCAGCGGGGCCGAGATCACCGACCGGCAGGGGCGAAGGTTCTGGCCGAGCCAGCGCGGCGGCTGCTCGATATCGGCGAGCGCCCAGCCGGGTTATGCCTGGCGCACCACCTACTGCTTCGACGTGCCGCGCGAAGCGCTGGAGGGGGCGACGGTGCGGCTCGCCCGGGGCGACCAGACCGAGGAGTACGCGGGCCAGCGGCGCGACGCCGTCGCCGTCGTCGACCTGGACATCACGGCGAGCGAGGCCGACGAGCTGTGGGAGGCGGAGGAGACGGTGTCGCCCGAGGAGCCGGGCTACGCCCCGGCGAGCGCAGGAGGTGGCGAGGGATGACGACTCTGGTGACCCCGGCGGTGCCGGGCCCGGACCAGGGAACGGGCCACGGAGCACCGCCGGGCGCGGCACCGAGCCTGCGCCCCGGCATGCTGCCCGGCATGATCCCGCCCGACGCCCGGGCGCCGCGGCAGCGCAGGAGCTGGGGGCGGCGCAACGCCGTCTGGCTGGTGCTGCTGCCGATCGCGATAGTAGCGGCCGCGGGGGCGTCGTCGTTCCGGGTGTGGGCGTACTGGTGGCCAGTGGGCCTGCACCACGAGGTGGACCGGGTCGCCGTGGGCCAGTCGGCGCACCTGGCCGGCGAGTACTACGACGCCTTCGGGCTCGACGTGCCCGAGCGGGCGAACACCACGGTGCTCCGGGAGGTCGACGCAACGGTGACGGGCGTCGAGCAGGTGGACGAGCTGCCCGCGCCCAGCTACGGCGACCCGGTCCCGATCCCCGACGGGTCGGTCGCGTACGAGGTGCGGGTGCACTTCGCGGCCGAGCTGAAGACCGACCTCTCGGGGTGCCAGATCATGCTCGTGTCCGAGGAGGGCACGCGGTACGGGGAGTCGAGCACCGACGTGCTGGGCAGCTCCAACCGCTGCTCGACGCCGGACGCGGAGGGCTTCGTCAGCGAGGAGCCCGAGTGGGACGTCACGTCGTTCGTGCTGGCCGATCCCGGCGCGGAGATCACGCAGGTGCGGCTGGGATTCGGGGGGCCGGAGTACGTGACGTTCGACCTGCCGTAGCGAGGCCGGTATCCGCGTCGTCGTCCTCGCGGACCACCAGGCCGCGCTCGACCAGCACCTCGACGGTCGCCGCGATCAGGGCCGCCGCGAGCGCCAGCGCGAGGGCGAGCCCGGCGGCCGCCTCCATGGTGCTGAAGGCGAGCCAGGTGCCGCTCTCGACGGGACCGGTCACGGCGCGCACGAGCCAGCTCACGCCCTGCGGCACCCGCATGATGACGAGATAGCCCAGGCAGAAGACGAGCATGGGGCCGAGGCCGCCGTGCACGATCATCTTCAGGCCGTCCCACAGGGCGGAGAAGCGGGCGCGCAGGTCCTCCGTGAGGGACTCCAGGACCGAGCGCAGCCCGCTCGGCAGCCAGGTCATGCGGTCGAGCCAGCGGTGCTCGGTGGACGGCGGTTCCATCAGCTTGTGGCCCAGCACGACAGCGCCGATGGCGAGCCACGCCAGCGGCGCGACGAGGACGACGTCGAGCGACTCGAAGACCGTCCCTACCCCGTCGGCGACGAACGCGACGGCGGTGTTACCCGTCTCCCCCACGGCCTCCTGGGCGACGCCGACGGTGCCGACGGCGGCCGCCACGAGCTGCCGGTCCGTCACCTCGTTCCACAGGCTCAGCTCGATGGTCTCGATCTGGCCGGCGACCTGGCTGGTCCAGTAGATCTCGAGGCACCCGCCGAGGACGGCGATGCCGAGGAAGCGGAGCTTGCCCTCGAGCCTGCCGAGCAGCCAGCGCAGCACGAACGCGCCGGCCACGATGGCGACGAGCGTCCAGCCGGACCAGAAGCCGAGCCGAGACATCGGGTCGACGCCTTGCACGGAGAACATGTCGTTGAACAGCTCGTCGGCGGACGCCTCGTTGATGAACCGGTCCCGGTCGCCGTCCATCAGGCCCTCGACCTCGTAGACCACCAGGAACGGCACCAGCACGGACAGGGCGACGTCGATCAGGCGTCGCTCACGCCCCTCGGACGGCATCATCGGGGTGCGGGTCGTGCCGGAGAGCATGCCGGGGATCTGACCTGGGATCTGGCCTGGGATCTGGCCGGTCCCGCCGCGGGACGGACCGGGGTCCGGGCTCAGGTGCGGCAGGGACTGCCGGCAGACCCACAGCATCCCGATGACCGGCATGAGGTACCCGAGCGGGCTCACGATCAGCAGGAGCTGGGCCACGAACGAGTTCCACTGGCTCAGCTCGACGGCGCCCCACATGGCGCCGTTGCGCACGGCCACGCCGAGCAGGCCGAGCGTCAGGAGTGCGGGCCAGTGCGCGACGAACAACCGGCCGGCCGAGACCAGGATCCTCATGGCGACACATAGTGGCCTATAGCGGGACGTATACGCCAAGCCTGCTCATGCCAGAGCCGCCCGGCCGCTCCCCGATCACTCCAGGGCCGCGAACGAGTTCTCCACCAGGTCGGTGTATGCCTCGATGCCGTCCATGTTCGGGTGCGTCGCGTCCGAGTGCAGCAGCCCGGGCTGCTTGCCGACCAGCGTGTGCCAGTCCGCCACCGCGACGTTCTCCCGGCCGACCACTATCTGATCGAGGGTCTTGTTCGCGTCCGGCACCCAGTAGCTGATCCCCACGGTGTTGACGAGCACCACGCGGCGGTCCGGCCCGATCATGTCGAGCACGCTCTTCGCGGCGTCGACCGAGCCGTCGAGCTGGAAGCCCGAGTTGGTCCCGAAGCTGAGGAGAACGGTCTCGCGGAGCCGGCCTTCACGCTTCGCCGTGCGGATCATCTGCTCGGCGTCGAGCCAGTCCTTGTTCGGCACGGCATCGACCTGGGCGTGCGGGTAGCGCGCCAGGATCGCCGGCAGGGCCGCCGACAGCACCGAGTCGCCGAACCCGGAGACGTGCGCGCCCTGCTTCGCCCCGAACGGCTCAGACGTCGGAGCGCCGGTGCGCGACGCCGGGGTGGGTTCGCCCGGGCTCGCCGAGGCGTCCGGCCGGCCCTTCTGCGCACCGGGCGCGGCCGGTGCGCGCGACCCGTCCGGCGCGGCCGCGCCCTGTGCCTCCGCGCCCGCCTGGATGCCGGCCTCGACGGCGAGCTCGGCCGCCGTCCGCTCGGGTGCGGACGCCACCGCCGCTCCGGTCCCCACCACCGCGAGCACCGCGACCACGACGACGACCTTCGGCACGACGGCGGCCTGCCGCACCGCGCCGGCCGCCGTCCGGAGGGCGCCGCGGAACCCGAGCCGCCGCACGGGCAGCTCCACCCACCGGTACGACGCCGCCGCGAGCACGAACGTCAGCACCGCCGAGAGGCCGATCCCGACGGCCCACCAGGCGGTGCCGGGCTGCGCCCCGACGGCCGCCGTGACGATGCAGGCGACGGGCCAGTGCCAGAGGTAGATCCCGTACGACCGCTCCCCCACCCAGCGCAGGACACCTGTCTCCAGCACGGTGGTGAACCAGGTGGGCTCGGCGCGGGCCGCGTCGCAGGCCAGCACCAGGACGAGCGCCAGCAGGGAGGCCGCCAGAAGCCCGAGCGGATACGTGAGCGGCGAGTCGCTGCGCAGCAGCAGGAACAGCGCGATCAGCCCGGCCAACGCGAGCGGCGGGAGCACACGGGCCTGCGCGCCCTGGAGGACCGGCGAGGCCTTGGCCCAGCGCAGCGTCATCGCCGCGCCGAGCAGGAGCCCGAACGCATGGGTGTCGGTGCCGTAGTAGACCCGCGTCGGGTCTGCTCCCGGTCCGTACAGCGGGGTGTACAGGAGCGCCATGGCCAGCACGGACACGAGCGCCGCCGCCAGGACCACCCGCACGCGCCAGGCCGCCGAGCGGACGGTGACCAGCAGGACCACCAGCAGCACCGGCCACACCAGGTAGAACTGCTCCTCGATCGCGAGCGACCACAGGATGCGCAGCAGCTCCGGCTGCGTCTCGTCGAAGTAGTCGGTGCCCGCGGCGATCTCGACCCAGTTGGTGCTGAACGTCAGCGCCCCCAGGAGCTGGCGCCCGATCCCGACGGTGAGGTCCGGCTCGACCAGCCGCGCCACCGGGATGCTCGTGACCAGCACCAGCGCGAGGGCGGGCAGGAGCCGGCGGGCCCGGCGCACCCAGAACCGCGGCAGCCGGATCCGGCTCGTGCTCGCCACCTCGCGCAGCAGCAGGGTGGTGATGAGGAACCCGCTGACCACGAAGAACACGTCGACGCCGAGAAAGCCGCCCGGCACCCAGGCAGGCGCCAGGTGGAACGCCAGCACGGCGAGCACGGCGACCGCCCGCAGCCCGTCGAGTCCGGGGACACGCGGGCCGCGCGCGTTCGCAGGCCTCCGCCGCGGCGCCGGTGCCGGGGCGACAGGCGTTCCGGTGACCGGGGTGGCAGGCCACGCGGCGTCGGTCAGGGCCATGAGCGGACCGTACCGAACCTCACCGGGGTGCGCATGCAAACCCGCCGGGACGCCCGAGACCGCTCAGTCGCGCGAAGCCCCGCCGCGACCTCGGTCCCGCCGATCCGGTCAGAGCTTGGTGACCGCCGTGTACTTCAGCGCTATGCGCTTGGTGCCGTTGCTGCCGAAGTCGATCTTGACCACGGCGTTGGCCTCGACGTCCACGACCGTGCCGAGCCCGTAGGAGTCGTGCGTGACGCGGTCGCCGATCTCCAGGCTCGGGATGTTCTTCTGGACGTTGATCCCGCCGAAGCCGCTCTTCGCGCCCGCCTTCTTCTCCGGCGCGAACGGCTTGCTCTGCCCGCCGCCCGACGACGTCACCGGGCCGTTGCGCGAGGTTCCCGACCGGCCCGCGGACCACGTCGAGCCCGTACCCGAGCCGCGCCCGCCGGAGCCGTAACCGCCGGACCCGTACCCGCCGCTCCAACCGCCGCGGCCCGCGCGGATCGCCGCCGTCGACGACTCCCGGCGCCGCCAGTCCCACAGCTCCTCGGGGATCTCCTGCAGGAACCGGCTCTCCGGGAACTCGTTGGCCATGCCGAAGGCGGCCCGCACGGAGGACCGCGTGATGTACAGCCGTTCGCGTGCCCGCGTGATCCCCACGTAGGCGAGGCGGCGCTCCTCGGCGAGCTCGTCGTCGTCGTGCAGCGAGCGCATGTGCGGGAACGTGCCGTCCTCCATGCCCGTGAGGAAGACGACGGGGAACTCCAGGCCCTTGGCGGTGTGCAGGGTCATGAGCGTGACGACGCCCTGGTCCTTCTTGGGTGCCTCCTCCGCCGCGCCGTCCGCCACGTCCTCGTCGGGGATCTGGTCGCTGTCCGCGACGAGCGAGACCCGTTCCAGGAAGTCCGCCAGGGAGCCCTCGGGGTCGGTCTCGCCGAAGTCGACGGCCACGGCGTGCAGCTCGGCCAGGTTCTCGACGCGCCCCTCGTCCTGCGGGTCATCGCTCGCGCGCAGCTCCGCGAGGTAGCCGGTGCGGTCGAGGACGGCGCCCAGGACCTCTGCGGGCGGGGCGCCCTGGTCGACCAGCGCGCGCAGCTCCCGCATCAGGTCGCGGAAGACGAGCAGCGGCTTGAGCGAGCGGTTGGTCATGCCGGGGATCTCGTCGGCGCGCTCCAGGGCGGCGCCGAAGGAGACGCGCTCCCGCTCCGCGAACGACGCCACGAGCGACTCCGCGCGGTCGCCGAGCCCGCGCTTGGGCACGTTGAGGATGCGGCGCAGGTTCACGTCGTCGTCCTCGTTGGCCAGCGCACGCAGGTAGGCGACGGCGTCCTTGACCTCGCGACGCTCGTAGAACCGCGTGCCGCCCACCACCTTGTACGGCAGGCCGACGCGGACCAGCACCTCCTCGAGCGCACGCGACTGCGCGTTGGTCCGGTAGAAGATCGCGACGTCGCCCGGCCGCACCTCGTCGCTGTCGCCGAGCTTGTCGATCTCGTCGGCGACGAACCGCGCCTCCTGGTGCTCGTCGTCCGCCACGTAGCCCACGACCTTGGCCCCGGCCCCCGAGTCGGTCCACAGGCGCTTGGGCGTGCGGCCCGCGTTGCGGGAGATCACCGCGTTGGCCGCGCTCAGGATGTTCTGCGTGGAGCGGTAGTTCTGCTCCAGCAGGATCGTGGTCGCGTCCGGGTAGTCCTTCTCGAACTCCAGGATGTTGCGGATCGTGGCGCCACGGAAGGCGTAGATGGACTGGTCGGAGTCGCCCACGACGGTGAGCTCGGCCGGGTCCAGCCCGGAGTCGTCGGTGGTGCCCACCCCCGCCAGCTCCCGGACCAGCGTGTACTGCGCGTGGTTGGTGTCCTGGTACTCGTCGACCATGATGTGCCGGAACCGGCGGCGGTAGTGCTCGGCGACGTTCGGGAACGCCTGGAGCAGGTTCACCGTG
>Ga0190272_10001814_pt1 | contig 10235 bp, 6 predicted proteins | sample Popmic504T_FD_133746 | JGI IMG/M metagenome (GOLD analysis project Ga0190272, IMG submission 133746) | Populus adjacent soil microbial communities from riparian zone of Shoshone River, Wyoming, USA - 504 T | ecosystem: Environmental > Terrestrial > Soil > Riparian zone | place: USA: Wyoming... | reverse complement strand
CGTTGAGTTGGGTGAGCTCGGCCTCAAGCCTGGCTACCGCCGACTGGTCGCCCTCATGGTCCTTAGCAATGCCCATCGCCCGCGCGCAGTTGGCGTAGCGGGCCAGCGCGGCGGGGGCTGAAAAGGCGGTGACCAGCGGCAGCAGCATGGCGTTCGATAGCCCGTGCGGCACGTGGAAGTGCGCCCCAATCGGGCGGCTCATGCCATGGACCAGGGCGACCGAGGCGTTGGAGAAGGCGACGCCTGCCTGAAAGGCCCCGAGCATCATCGCCTCGCGGGCCGGGCGGTTGTCCGGCTCGGCGCAGACGGTTCGCAGGTTGCCCCACAGGTTCTCCATCGCCTGCAGCGCCATCGCGTCCGACAGCGGATTGGCGCGCTTTGAGACATAGGCCTCGATGGCATGGGTCAGGCTGTCGATACCGGTGTCGGCGGTCAGCCGCCGCGGCTTGGTCAGGGTCAGTTCGTAGTCGACGATCGCCGCGGTCGGCAGGAAGGCCAGTCCGGCGCACAGCATCTTCTCGTCCGTCGCCTCGTCGGTGACGACGGTGAACCGGGTGGCTTCGGAGCCGGTGCCGGCGGTGGCGGGGATGGCCATGATCGGCAGGCCAGGGGCGTCCTCCTGGTGCGGCGCCTTGATGTCCCTCATCCGTCCGCCGCGCACCGCCAGCACCGCGACGGCCTTGGCGGTGTCGATGGGGCTGCCGCCGCCCAGGCCGATGACGCAGTCGTGCTCGGCGTCCCGCAGGAAGGCCACGGCCTCGGCGATGAGCGCTTCGGTGGGATCAGGCTGGACACGGTCGAACACCCGTGCCGCCATTCCCGCCGCCGCCAGCAGGTCAGTGAGGCGACTGCAAAGGCCGCTGCTGGAAAACCACGCATCGGTGACGATCAGGGGCCGGCTGAGGCCCAGCTGGCGCAGCACCTCCGCGGTCTCGTCAAGCGCGCCGGCGCCCATCCGAACCAGACGGGGCAGGTAGATTGAAGCCATGTGCGGTCTTTGAAGGAGTGCCTAGGGGACGGGGAAACTAGCACCCGGCGCCCGCCAGACAATCCCGCAATCAGGCCGCCCCCACGCCCGGCGCCTCCGCCTGCGGGCGCCTGTCCATCGCTCGCAGCTTCGCCGCCGACATCAGGAAGTGGCCCGCCGCCCAGAGGTTGGGGATGGCCAGGATGATCAGGCCCCAGCGAAGCGATCGTTCCGGGCCAAGCGAGGACAGCGCGTCGCTGAGGAGGCCGGTCAGCAGCGGCCCCACCGAAACGCCGATGCCGCTGATGCCGATGAGGAGGATGGCTGAGGAAACGGCGTGCATGCGCGGGCTGACCGCGCCCTGGATGGTGGCGAAGGCCGGGGCGCCCTGGGCGACGTAGCCGATCTGCATGATCGACATGCACAGCAGGAATGTCAGATAGTCGTCGGCTAGCAGCCCAAGGATCACCGCCGGGGTGCCGATCGAGGTGGCCACCGCCAGCATGGCGATGGCCTTCCACTGGCTGCTCTTGCGCAGCCAGTCGGCCAGGACGCCGCTGAGCAGCGTGCCGATGACCCCGGCGACGCCGAACGCAAAGCCGTAGGTCAGTCCCACTTCGGCCGTCCCCAGCTCGAACGTGCGGATGATGTAGGCCGGGGCGAACCCCTGGAAAGCCGAGGCCGTGGTGCCGGTCAGGGTCATGGCGATGAACAGGTGCCGCAAGGCCGGCTGGCGGACGAAGATCTTGATGGCGTCCCACATGCTGGGCGTGTCGGCCGAGCGGTCCAGCATGTGGTCCTTGCTGCGCGGCGGCTCCTTGATCGTGAAGAAGATAAGCAGCGCCAGCAGCACCCCGGGAAGGCCGAACATGAACATGGCAATGCGCCAGTTCGAAATCTCATTGATCCAGCCGCCCAGCCCCAATCCCAGCAGGGCGCCCACCGGCGAGCCGACGATATAGAGACCCATGGCCCGGGCGCGGAACGAGCGCGGGAAGTAGTCGGCGATCAGCGAGTGCGCGGCGGGCGTGCAGGCCGCCTCCCCCGCCGCCACCCCGGCCCGCGAGAGCGCGAGCTGCCAGAAGTTGGCCGCCAGGCCGCCCAGCGCCGTCAGCCCGCTCCAGAAGAGGATCGCCCAGCCCATCAGCCGCTTGCGCGAGCGCCGGTCGGCCAGCGCGCCCAGAGGAATGCCGGCGACGGCGTAGATCAGCGCGAACATCACGCCGGTGAGGAGGCCAATCTGGGTGTCCGACAGGGACAGGTCGGCCTTGATCGACTCGACCAGAATGAAGGGCATTTTGCGATCGACGTAGCTGAGCGTGTAGGCGAGCATCAGCACGACGGCGACGTACCAGGCATAGCGCGTGGGGCGCTCAGCGGCCTCGGCCGGTGCGAGATCGGGCCCTGCGGCGTCGTGGCTTGTCGGTGTCATCTGGCTCCCTACTCACACTGGCCCTGCTCGGGCTCTCGCTCTCATCTGATCCTAGTTGCCCGCCACGGCGGCAAGAAGGCCTTTCAGCCCGTAGGCGCCACACAGGACTGCAGCAGCGCGGCGAGGTGGCTTATGAAGGCGTCCTTTTCGGCCGCGCTCAGCCCGAATTCCGGGGTGAGGGCCCGGCTGAGGGTCACGCCCATGATCAGGGCGCCCGCCAGGCGCGCCCGAATCCGGGCGTCCTCACCGCCGATCCATTCGCCGAACGGGCTGTAGAATTCATGGTCGAGACGGCGGCGCACGACGTCGGCGGCCTTGGGCGAGGCCGACGACCGCAGCATGATCAGCAGGCCGTCCAGCTTGGCGTCTCGGTGGGGGTCGGAAACGATCAGTTCGGCGACGCGGCGGCCGAACTGGCCCACCTCGCCGCGGAAAAGCTCGCTGGCGTCGCCGGTGGAGGCCAGCACCTCGTTGAAGAGATCCTCCTTGGAGCCGAAGTAGCGCGAGACCAGCGCCGCATCGACGCCGACATCGGCCGCAACCTCGCGCAGGCCGACGGTGTCGTAGCTCTCCCGCACGAAGCGCTGACGCGCCGCGTCGAGGATCGCCGCCCTGGTGGCGGCGGCGTTGCGGGGTCGGGAGGGCGAAACCGGGGGCATCGGAAATCCTGCGCGACCGTCAAATCATCGGCTGTTGACTTTGATACAGGCCGGGCGTTTAGAAGTCACCAACTGTTGACTCGCGCCGGGATGCTCCCTCGTTCCGCGCCAGATCGGGGATATCCATGCACCGGCCCTTCGCGCCCGCGTTATGCGGCGTGCTCGCCAGCCTGTTTCTGACCGCCTGCGGCAAGCAGGAAGGTCCGGCCGCGCCTCCGCCGCCCGCGGTCACCGTCTCGGCCCCGCTGCGAGAGCAGGTCGTCGACTGGGACGACTTCGTCGGGCGCTTCGAAGCTCCCTCCCGGGTCGAGGTGCGGGCTCGCGCCGGCGGCTACATCCAGGCCGCCCACTTCCGCGAAGGACAGTACGTCCAGCGCGGGCAGACGCTGTTCACCCTCGACCCCCGCCCCGCCGAAGCCCAGTTGGCCGCCGCCCGCGCGCAGGCCAACCTGGCGCGCGGCGAGCTCGCCCGGGCGCAGGGGCTGCTGGCCGAACAGGCCATCTCCCGCGAGGAGTTCGAAAGCCGCCGCGCCGCCTCGCTGGTGGCCGAAGCGGCGGTTCGGGCCCGGGCGCTGGACGTGGAGTTCACGCGGGTGACGGCGCCGATCTCCGGCCTGGTCTCGGACCGCAGGATCGACCCCGGCAACCTGGTCGCCGGCGGCAGTTCGGCCGGCGACGTGCTGACCATCATCGTCGCCAACAGCCCCATCCACTTCACCTTCGAGGCGCCGGAATCGCTGCTGTTGAAGTACCAGCGGCAGGCCAGCCGGGGCCAGCGCACGGCCATCCAGGTGCGGCTGCAGGACGAGGCGGACTATCGCTGGACCGGCCTCGTCGACTTCACCGACAACACCGTCGATCCCGGGACCGGGGCGGTGCGGCTGCGCGCCACCATCGCCAATCCCGGCGGCTTCCTGAAGCCGGGCATGTTCGGCCATGCCCGGATGCAGGGCTCGGGCGCCTATGGAGCGCTGCTGATCCCCGACGCGGCGGTGGTGGCCGACGGCGCACGCAAGGTGGCCTATGTCGTCGCCCGCGACGGCCTGGTGGTGGCCAAGCCGCTCCAGCTGGGTCCGCTCAGCGGCGGCCTGCGGGTGGTCCGCACGGGCCTGGCGCCCAACGACCTGGTCATCATCAACGGCGTGCAGCGTGCGCGGCCTGGCCAGAAAGTGCAGGCCAAGCCCGGCCGCATCGTCCGATCCAACGGGTCAGCGGGACAGGCGCCGACCATCTCCACGCCGCCTGCTTCCGCATCGACGCCGGTAGGCTAAGTCATGGGTTTCTCTCGCTTCTTCATCGACCGGCCGATCTTCGCCGGCGTCATCGCCGTCTTCATCGCGCTGGTCGGGGCCTTCTCCCTGCCGCAGCTGGCGCTGTCGCAGTACCCCGAGATCGCGCCGCCGACGATCAACATCAGCACCGCCTATCCCGGCGCTTCGGCCGAGACGCTGGCGGCCGCCGTGGCCGCGCCGCTGGAGCAGGAGATCAACGGCGTCGAGGGCATGCTCTACATGACCTCCTCGTCGACCTCGGACGGCGCGGCCTCGATCACGGTGACCTTCAAGCCGGGCACCGATCTGGACGCCGCGCAGGTGCTGGTCCAGAACCGCGTCGCCCTGGCCGAGCCCCGCCTGCCCGAGCAGGTCCGCCAGATCGGCGTGACGGTGGCCAAGCAGTCGACCGGCTTCCTGATGCTGGTGGCGCTGACATCCGACGATCCCACCATCGGCGTCGACTACATCGGCAACTACGCCAACTCGGTCCTGCGCGACCGCCTGCTGCGCCTCGAAGGCGTGGGCGGCGTGCAGGTGTTCGGCGGCGGCCTCTACGCCATGCGCGTCTGGATTGATCCGGCCAAGGCCGCGGCGCGCAACCTGACGGCCAACGAGATCGTCACCGCCCTGCGCACCCAGAACGTCCAGGTCGCGGCGGGCGCGCTGGGCCAGCCGCCGTTCGACACCGGCGCCGCCGCCTTCCAGCTGCCGGTCCAGGTCGAGGGGCGGCTGAGCGACCCGGCCCAGTTCTCCGACGTGGTCATCAAGAGCGACGGCGAAGGGCGCGTGACCCGCCTGCGCGACGTGGCGCGCGTGGAGCTTGGCGCCCAGGACTATTCGATCCGTGGCTATTTCGGCGGCAAGCCGGGCATCGGCATCGCCGTCATCCAGCAGCCGGGCTCCAACGCCCTGTCGGCGGCCGAGCTGGTGCTGGAGACCATGGAGGAGGCCAAGGCTACCTTCCCGCCTGGCATCGACTACATCATTCCCTACAACCCCACTGAATACGTCGCCGCCTCGGTCGAGTCGGTGCAGCACACGCTGCTGGAAGCGGTGCTGCTGGTGGTGCTGGTCATCATCGTCTTCCTGCAGACCTGGCGCGCCGCCATCATCCCCATCCTGGCCATTCCGGTGGCGCTGATCGGCACCTTCGCCGTGCAGCTGGCGCTCGGCTATTCGATCAACTCCCTGTCGCTGTTCGCGCTGGTGCTGGCGGTCGGCATTGTCGTCGACGACGCGATCGTCGTGGTCGAGAACGTGGAGCGGAACATCCGCGCCGGACTGACGCCGCGCGAGGCCGCCTATCGCACCATGGACGAGGTCTCCGGCGCGCTGATCGCGATCGGCCTGGTGCTGCTGGCGGTGTTTGTGCCGACCGCCTTCATCAGTGGTATCCCCGGGGCCTTCTATCGTCAGTTCGCGGTGACCATCGCCGCGGCCTCGGTGATCTCGCTGGTAGTGTCGCTGACCCTGTCGCCGGCGCTGGCCGCGCTGCTGCTCAAGCCGCATCGCCAGGACCATGCCAGCCATGGGCCGGCGTGGATGGCGCCGCTGCGCAAGGCGGGCCAGACGTTCAACACCGGCTTCGACTGGCTGAGCGACCGCTATGGCCGCCTGACGGCGCGGCTGGTGCGCGGCTCGGCGATCGTGCTGATCGTCTATGTCGGCCTGCTGGCGCTGACCGGCTGGCGGATCACCGCGACGCCGACCGGCTTCATTCCCGACCAGGACCAGGGCGTCCTGATCGGCGTCGTGCAGCTTCCGGCCGGCGCCTCGCTGGAGCGCACCGACACCACCCTGCAGCGGGTGCGCGATATCGTCACCAGGATGGGGGGCGTCGAAAGCGTCGCCGCCTTTGCGGGCCTCGACGGCTCCAGCTTCTCGGCCGCCTCCAACGCCGGCACCATGTTCATCCGGCTCAAGCCGTTCGAGGAGCGGGGCTCAAAGGAGCTCAAGGCCGCCGCCATCGCCCAGGCGATCACCGGCCGCGTGGCCGAGATCCAGGAGGGCGACGTCTTCGTGCTCGCCCCCCCGCCCGTGCCGGGGCTGGGCGCCGGCAGCGGCTTCAAGATGATGGTGCAGGACCGCTCCGGCAGCAGCTACCAGGCGCTCGAAGGCGTCACCCAGGGCATGATGGGCGGGGCGATGGCCGTGCCCGAGGTGCAGGGCGTTTTCTCCCTGTTCAACACCGGATCGCCGCGCATCACCGCCGACATCGACCGCGACAAGGCCCAACTGCTCGGCGTGCAGCCGGCCGAGATCTACGGCGCCATGGGCACCTATCTGGGCTCCACCTACATCAACGACTTCAACCTCCTGGGCCGCACCTTCCGCGTCACCGCCCAAGCCGAGCCGCAGTATCGCGACGACATCGCCGACATCGGGGCGCTGAAGGTGCGGTCGGCGTCCGGCGGGATGGTGCCGCTGGCCTCGGTGGCCAACCTGCGCGACGACTCCGGCCCGGCGCGGGTGGTCCGCTACAACCTGTTCCCGGCCGCCGAACTGCAAGGGGCGCCGGCGCCGGGCGTCTCCTCGGGCGCGGCGCTGAACGCCATGGAGCGGCTGGCGGCGCAACAACTGCCGCAGGGCTACAGCTACGAGTGGACCGACCTGGCCTTGCAGGAAAAGCAGGCCGGCAACACCAGCGCCATCGTCTTCCTGCTGGCCGTGGTGTTCGTCTTCCTGGTGCTGGCCGCGCAGTACGAGGCCTTCACCCTGCCGCTGGCGGTGATCCTGATCGTGCCGATGTGCCTGCTGGCGGCGATCCTGGGCGTCAACCTGCGGGGCATGGACAACAACATCCTCACCCAGATCGGCCTGATCGTGCTGGTGGCGCTGGCCGCCAAGAACGCCATCCTGATCGTCGAGTTCGCCAAGCAGGCGGAGGAGCACGAGGGCATGGACCGCTTCCGCGCCGCCATCACCGCGGCAACCACCCGCCTGCGCCCGATCCTGATGACCTCGTTCGCCTTCATCCTGGGCGTGCTGCCGCTCGCCATCGCCAGCGGGCCCGGCGCGGAGATGCGTCAGGCGCTGGGGACGGCGGTGTTCTTCGGGATGATCGGGGTGACCGTCTTTGGCCTGATCTTCACGCCGGTCTTCTACGTGGTCTGCCGCCGTATCGGCCGGGGCCTGCCCCAGCCGCCGAGGAAGGAGCCGGCCATGCCGACCACCGGCGGCGGCACCGCCCACGACCCCCTCGAGGAAGACGCAAGCCCGGCCGGAGGCATGGCATGAGAAAGTCCCTGATCGCTCTGGCCGCCGCGTCGCTGCTGTCGGCCTGCGCCTCCGCCGGCGCCGTTCCGGAAGCGACCATGCCGCCGACCGCGGCCGGTGGTTTCGTCGGCGCCGACGCTACGCTGTTCGCCGCTTCCGAGCCGCCGGCCGGCTGGTGGCGGCTGTTCGACGATCCGCAGCTCGACGCCCTGGTCACCGAGGCGCTCGCCGGCAACAAGGACCTGGAGATCGCCGCCGCCAACCTGGCCCGGGTGCGCGCCTCGCTCGGCGAAGCCAGGGCCGGCCGCCTGCCCTCGACCACGACGTCGGGCGGGGCCAGCTACGGCCGCCAGGCGGCGACGGTGACACCGGGGGTAACGGGTCCGCTGGAGGCAGCGGAATCCTACAGCGCCGGCCTCGACGTCTCCTACGAAGTCGACATCTTCGGGCGGGTGCGAAACTCCATCGCCGCCGCCCGCGCCGACGTCGGTGCCGCGCAGGCCGCGCTGGACACCGCGCGGGTGTCGGTCGCCGCCGAGACCGCCCGCGCCTACGCCGACGCCTGCGCCGCCAACACACGCATCGCCGTCGCCGAACGGTCGGTCGCGCTTCAGGAACGCACGGTCAGCCTCACCGAGCGCCTGTTGCGAGCGGGCAGCGGCACCGGCCTGGACGTCGCGCGCGCCTCGTCCGCCCTGCACGCTGTCGAGGCCGGCCTGCCGCCGCTGCGCGCCGCGCGCGAGGAGGCGGTCTTTCGCCTCGCCACCCTGACTGGCCGCACGCCCGTGCAGGCCAGCGAGGAGGCCCGCGCCTGCGCCGCCATTCCGCAGGTGGAGACGACCATCCCCGTCGGCGAAGGCGCCGGCCTGCTGGCCCGCCGCCCCGACGTGCGCCAGGCCGAGCGACAGCTGGCCGCCTCTGCCGCGCGGGTCGGCGTCGCCGTCGCCTCGCTTTATCCGCAGGTCGTGCTGGGTGGCTCGCTCGGCGTCACCGCCCTGGACATCGGCGACCTGGCCAGCAGCGAGGCGGTGCGGTTCAGCGTCGGACCGCTGATCTCCTGGAGCTTCCCCAACGTGGCGGTCGCCCGCGCCCGGATCGCGGCGGCCAGGGCCGGCGCCGACGTCAGCCTGGCGCAGTTCGACCGCACCGTGCTCGTCGCCCTCCAGGAGGTGGAGACCGCGCTTTCGGCCTACGCCAACGAGCTGGACCGCCGCGCGGCCCTTCAGTCGGCCCGTGACGAAAGCGCCGAGGCCGTGCGGCTGGCGCGCCTGCGGTTCGACGCCGGCATGGACAGTTTCCTCATCGTGCTGGACGCCGAGCGGACCCTTGCCAACGACGAGGCGTTGCTAGCGCAGGCGCAGGCGCAGGCAGCCACCAACCAGGTGCAGTTGTTCAAGGCGCTCGGCGGCGGCTGGCAGGAGCAGCCATGACGGCGATTTCCATCCTCGACCTCGTCCGGGTTACGCAAGGCACCGACGCGCGCGGCGCGCTCGACAACGCCCGCGACGTGGCCTTCCACGCCGAGCAGTGGGGCTATCGCCGCATCTGGGTGGCCGAGCACCACAACATGGCCGGCATCGCCAGCGCCGCGACGTCGCTGGTCCTGGCCCATATCGCCGCCGGGACCAGCACCATCCGGGTGGGCGCCGGCGGCATCATGCTGCCCAACCACTCGCCGCTGGTCATCGCCGAGCAGTTCGGCACCCTGGCGCGCCTGTTTCCCGGCCGTATCGACCTTGGCCTTGGCAGGGCGCCGGGCACCGACCAGCTGACGGTCCGTGCGCTGCGCCGCTCGCCGGGCGCGGCCGAACACTTCCCGCAGGATGTCCTGGAGCTACAGGCCTATTTCGAGCCCGTCGCACCGGGACAGCAGATCCAGGCGGTGCCGGCCGCGGGAGCCCAGGTGCCGCTGTGGATCCTAGGCTCAAGCACCTTCGGCGCGGTGCTGGCGGCCGAACTGGGGTTGCCTTACGCCTTCGCCTCGCACTTCGCCCCCGACCAGCTGGGCCCCGCCCTCCAGCTCTATCGCAGCCGCTTCAAGCCTTCGGAGCAGCTTGAGCGGCCCTATGCGATGGTCGGCGTCAACATCATCGCCGCCGACAGCGACGCCGAGGCCCGCCGCCTGGCGACAACGCAGCAGATGTCCTTCGCCGACCTCTTCCGCGGCGCGCGCGGCCTCAGCCGTCCGCCCATCGACGACATTGAACGCTACTGGACGCCGATGGAAAAGGCGCAGGCGGCGCAGATGCTCGCCCGCTCCATCATCGGCTCACCGGACACGGTGCGCGCCGGCGTCGAGGCCCTGGTCGCCGAGACTGGCGCCGACGAACTGATGATCGTCTCCGACGTCTACGACCATGCCGCCCGGCTGCGGTCGTTCGAACTGATCGCGCAGGGCGTCAACGCCTGACACACCGGATCTTGACGAACGGCGCCTAGAACTCCTTGCGGATGCTGAGACCGATCAGCCGGGGGTCGAGCACGAAGACGTTGGTCGTCAGCGCCGTGTCGTCGGAGTTGATGAAGGCGTCGGTGATGGGCGTCCCATCGAGCACGTTCTTGGCGTAGAGCTCGATCTTCAGCCCGTCTTCCGGCCGCTCGATCCACACGGACAGGTTGACGTTGTACCAGCCGTGCAGCTTGTCATAGGGGTCGGAGTTGTAGACCCGCGCCCAGGACTGTGACTG
>Ga0190272_10001813_pt1 | contig 10237 bp, 10 predicted proteins | sample Popmic504T_FD_133746 | JGI IMG/M metagenome (GOLD analysis project Ga0190272, IMG submission 133746) | Populus adjacent soil microbial communities from riparian zone of Shoshone River, Wyoming, USA - 504 T | ecosystem: Environmental > Terrestrial > Soil > Riparian zone | place: USA: Wyoming... | reverse complement strand
TGCGCACGGGCGAGAACTTCGCCGGCTGGGCGCGCTAGGACCGCCCAGCCATCACATCCACCAGCTGCGCCGGCCGGCGCGGCCGGACGACAACGCCCAGAGAAGGGGAAGCGCCAGCATGCCCACCTACAAGACACCCGCTCCGATCGACATCGCCATCCGCATGCCGATCGGCGCGGTCGACATCATCGCGAGCGACCGCACCGACACGGTCGTGACCGTCTCGCCGACGAATCCCGCGAAAGCCGTCGACGTGCGCGGCGCCGAGGAGACGAAGGTCGACTTCGACGGCACGCGCCTCACGATCACCGGCCCGCGGCCGCGATTCAGCCTGGTCGGCCCGTTCGAGTCGATCGACGTGAAAGTCGAAGCGCCGACCGGTTCGCGGCTCACCGCCGAGAATTCGGGCGGCGGCGTACGTGCGGTCGGGCGATTCGGAGCCACCCGCGTCAAGGGCTCGAGTGTCGATCTCGACAGCACCGGCGACCTCTGGGTGCGGGCGATGCATGGCAACGTGACCGTCGCGAGAGCCGACGGCGACGTCGAGATCACGGCCGACCACGGCCAGATCCGACTCGGCACGGTCACCGGCGACACCACACTCAAGGCCTCGCACGGCTCCGTACAGATCGGGGAGGCCGGCGGCGAACTCGACGCCAAGCTCTCCTACGGAGACCTCGACATCACCAAGGCGCTCGACTCCGTGACGGCGAAGACCGCGTACGGCACCATCGAGCTCAACGAGATCTCGAGCGGGTCGATCCAGGTCGAGAGCGGCTACGGACAGATCACCATCGGCGTCCGGGCGGGAGTTCCCGCCTGGCTCGACCTGTCCTCGAAGAACGGGCGCCTCCGCAACGAGCTCTCCGGCGACCGCGCCCCCGAGGCATCCGAGCAGACCGTCACGGTGCGTGCGCGCACCCAGTACGGCGACATCTCCGTCCACCGCGCAACGAAAGGAACGAAGAAGTGACCACCTCAGCGATCGAAGTCCGGGGACTCACGAAGTCCTACGGCAAGAAGCTCGTGCTCGACGGCATCGACCTCACGGTCGAGGCGGGCACCGTCACGGCCCTGCTCGGCCCGAACGGAGCGGGTAAGACGACGACGGTGCACATCCTGTCCACTCTCGTGAAGCCTGACGGCGGCACGGCATTCGTGAACGGATCCGACGTCGTCCGCGACCCGGACGGCGTGCGCGCGGTGATCGGCCTCACCGGCCAGTTCTCCGCCGTCGACGGCCTGCTCACCGGCGAGGAGAACCTGCTCCTCATGGCCCGGCTGCGCCACCTCGGCGCGAAGCGCTCGAAGGAGCGCGTGGCCGAGCTTCTCGAGCAGTTCGACCTCACCGAGGCCGCGCGCAAGCCGCTGGCCACCTACTCCGGCGGAATGAAGCGCCGGCTGGACCTCGCGATGACCCTGGTCACCTCGCCGAGCGTCATCTTCCTCGACGAGCCCACCACGGGCCTCGACCCGCGCAGTCGCCACACCATGTGGGACATCGTGCGCGACCTCGTCGCGGGGGGCACCACGGTGCTGCTCACCACGCAGTACCTGGACGAGGCGGACGAGCTCGCGGATCGCATCGCGGTCCTCGACGACGGCCGCATCGTCGCCGAGGGAACACCGGACGAACTCAAGCGCCTGGTGCCCGGCGGCCACATCCGGCTGCGGTTCGCGGACGGGGCTGCTTTCGACGCCGCCTCCCGCCTGCTCGACGACTCGACCCGGGACGAGGATGCGCTCGCACTGACCGTCCCGAGCGAGGGCGGCGTCGGGGCGCTGCGGACCACGCTGGACCGCCTCGCGAAGGCGGACCTCGAGGTCGACGACCTCAGCATCCACACTCCGGACCTCGATGACGTGTTCTTCGCCCTCACCGGCAAGAAGGACGCGTCGAGCGAGGACGCCACGAAGGGAACCGAATCATGACCACCCTGAGCCCTGAAACCGAGGCAGCCGAGCGCACGAAGAGCGTCAGCACCTACCGGCAGTCGCACGTCATCGCAGACTCGATCACGATGCTGCGGCGCAACCTGCTGCACATGATCCGCTACCCCGGCCTGTCGATGTTCACCATCCTCGGACCGGTCGTGATCCTGCTGCTGTTCGTGTTCGTCTTCGGCGGCACCCTCGGCGCCGGACTGCCCGGCGTGGATCCGGCCGGCGGGCGCGAGGCGTACCTCGCGTACGTGATGCCCGGCATCCTGCTGATCACCGTCGCGGGCAGCGCCAGCGGGGCGGCGATCACCGTCTCGATGGACATGACCGAGGGCATCACCGCACGGTTCCGGACGATGGCGATCTCGCGGGCCGCGGTGCTCGCCGGGCACGTGCTCGGCAACACCATCCAGGGCATCATCGCCGTCGTGCTCGTGCTCGGCGTCGGCCTGCTGGTCGGGTTCCGCCCGTCCGCCGGACCGCTCGAGTGGGTCGCCGCCGGCGGGCTGCTCGTGCTGATCGCGTTCGCGGTCAACTGGCTCGGGGTCGCGATGGGCATGCAGGCGAAGTCGGTCGAGACGGCGAGCAACCTGCCCCTCATCCTGACGGTCCTGCCGATGCTCGGCAGCGGCTTCGTGCCGACCGCCTCCCTGCCCGTCGGGCTGGAATGGTTCGCACAGAACCAGCCGTTCACGCCCTTCATCGAGGCCGTCCGCAGCCTGCTGCTCGGCACCACCCCGCTCGAGATGAACCTGTGGCTCGCGATCGGGTGGGCCGTGGTGATCGCCGTCGGCGGATACATCTGGTCGATGGTGAACTACGAGCGGAAGTCGGTGGTGAGCGCGCACTGACGCACTCGACTCCGACCTGCACGGAAGGCCCGGCGAATCCCTCGCCGGGCCTTCCTCTGCGTTCTGGGGTCAGTCGTCCTGGACGACCGAGCCGGAGCCCGACACGTCGCTGGTGACCTCCGGGTCGCCGGTGTAGCGGATCTCGCCGCTGCCGCTGATGTCGGCGTCGAGCTCGCCGGTGACGAACACCTCGACGTCGCCGGATCCCGAGATCGAGACGCGGGCACGCTCGGTCTCGAACTCCTGGCCGTCGAAGTTGCCGGATCCGTCGATCTCGAGCGTGTGCTCGTCGGCACGGCCGGTGAGCTCGATGTCACCGGATCCCTCGATCGAACTGGTCACGTTCGACGCGTCGAGGTTGCTGCCCTCGATGTCGCCGGAGCCGGCGATCGCGACGTTCACGTCGTCGGCGCCGGTGAAGTCGACGATCACGTCGCCCGATCCGTCGATCGTGATGTCGGAGATCTCCTGCACGGTGAGGGCGTAGTCGACGTCGCCGAGGCCCAGGTGCGGGCCGTTGACGTTGAGCGTGAGCACGCCGTCGTCCACCTCGGACGTGAGCAGGCTCATGGCTGCGGCGCGGGCGGTGATGGTCAGCGAGGGCGTGTCACCGAGGGTGACGACGACGTCGCCGTCGGTCTTGAGCACGACGGCGGTCACGTCGTCGATGTCGCGATCCTCGGTGACGCGGGGTCCCATCGGGATCGGGATGTAGACGCATCCGGCGAGCGCGACCGTGACGGTCGCGAAGAGGGCGATGGCGAGAACAGGGCGCTTGGTCATGGCCCCAGGCTAGGGGCGACCGGCGGCGAGAAGCCGTGGGGGTAACCCCCCGAGGGCACGCTGTCAGCCACCGGAATCCGGGTCGGCCGCATCCTGGACCATGCCCGGATCGGTCTTGCGGGCAGCCGCCATCGCCGCCCGCCCGGACGGGACCAGCACGGCGATCACCATCACGATCGCCATCGCGACCCCGCCGATGACGAGCAGCGCCTGCACGCTGATCACGTCGGCGAGGGGACCGAAGACGGCGATGCCGACGGGCGTCGCGAGCGCCATGACGATGCTGACGAAGCTGAACACCCGCCCGTGCATCTCGGGCTGCACGGTCTCTTGAAGCAACGTCATGACGGGCGTCGAGAACAGCGGGACGAAGAGCCCGAACAGGAACATGAACACGTAGAACACGATCAGGTTCGGGCTGAGCCCGAGGCCGATCGAGAACGCCGCGAACGAGAACGTCGCGATGAGGATGAGCGGCATGCGCCGCCGCTTGGCGAGGAACGTCGACACCCCGATGCCGCCGAGGAGCATGCCGACGCTGAACGCCAGCTCGAGCACCGTGAGCTTCCACACCTCTTCGCCGAAGTCGCGGGCGATCATCAGCGGGGTCACGAACGAGGGGGCGACGACCAGCACGAAGATGAGCGCGAACACGACGAGGAGCCAGCGCACGATCGGGTGATGCCAGATGAACCGGATGCCCTCGACGAGGTCCTCCCGGTAGCTCGTCGTCTTCTCGGCGACGGCGACCAGCGTCGGGACGGTCACGAAGAACAGGATGCCGATGCCGATGACCGCGGTAACGACGTCGAGGAAGAACACCGGCACGATGCCGAACACCCCGAAGACCACGCCGGCGGCGGCAGGCGCGAGCAGCGCCATCGCAGACGAGATCGTGCCGTAGATGCCGTTGATGCGCATGAGCTGATCGGGCGGCGTCAGCTGGGGGATCATCGCCGACACGGCCGGCGTCTGCACCCCCGCGCCGAGCGAGCGGATGGCCACGGCCAGCACGATGATCCACAGATCGGTGACGCCGTTGAGCATCAGCAGCGCGAGCACGAGCGTCGCCGCCGCGATCACCGCATCGGCGGTCATGACCAGGATGCGGCGGTTGACGCGGTCTGCCAGCACGCCTCCGAAGATCGAAACGAGGCCCTGCGGGAGGAACGCGGCGATCGCGTAGAGCGCGACGGCGATGCCCGACTTGGTCTCGATCGTCACGTACCACATGACCGCGTACTGCACGATCATCGAGCCGAAGAGCGAGACCGTCTGACCGGTGAGGAAGAGCGTGACGTTGCGCTTCCACGGCTGGGGGACGGCGAATCCGGCGGCCGGCTGAGAGGGGTCGGTCATGCTTCCGACCCTATCGGGCGGCTCCGACGAGCTCCCGGATGGCGCCGCTGATCACCGCGCCCGCGGACTTCGCGGCGTCAGCGGTCGGGTGGATCCCGTCGACCGACAGCCCCTCGCCCCAAACCCCGTCGACACGCATCTCCACCCACGGGTCGACGAAGGCCCAGCCGCTCTCCGCCGCGAACTCGACGAGAGCCAGGTTGTAGGCCAGCGCCTCCGCCGCGAAGCCGTCATCGGGCGGGATCGCGCTGATCAGCACCGCACGGGCGCCCGCCGTCTCGACGATCTCGTCGATCGCGGCGAGCACCTCTTCGGTAGCGGTCACGCCGGTGTCGTTCGTGCCGACCATGACGACGAGCACATCGGAGTCGACAGCGACCATGCTGTCGGCGATGTCCCCCGCGCTGGCGTAGCCGCGTGCGTAGCCGCCTGCCAGCGCCAGTCCGTCCTCGATGACCCAGTGCGTCCAGGTGATCGGGTCCAGGTCGCCGTCGGGCTCGGGGAAGGTCTGATCGTCCCATGCGGTCAGCGAGTCGCCGGCGACGGCGAAGGTGATGCCGCGCTCGCCGGCGGGTGCGCTGCAGCCCGTCAGGGCAAGGATCGCCACGGCGATGAGGGACAGGATGCGGGCGGCGCGAGGCATGGGTTCAGAGTGGCAGATGAGCGCGACTGAAGTTGTCCTCGCGATGGGCGCGGTGTTCGCGGTCGGCTACCGCGTGGCGACTCCCTGGTTCGCGCCGCCGTTCATCCCCACGGTCTTGGTGCTGGGCGTCGCGGTGCTCGTCGCGCTCTAGACGCCCAGTCCAGCGAGCACGTGGAAGACCACGTAGACCGGCCAGATGATGCCCTGTAGCAGACCCAGGATGACGCCCCAGAAGCTGCCGTCGGAGTGCGAGACGAAGTAGATCGCCGCTCCGATGTAGGCGAGCAGGAAGACGAAGCCCCACGGGCCGGCGCGTTCGACGATCTTCACGCGGTCACGATCGGACATGTGAACCTCCTTACGGAGAAGCTAGTGGAGAAGCGCTCGGTCGGGAGACGCTACGGTCTTGACGACGAAGAATCTTCAGCAGATCGGAGCGAGCCCATGCAGACGGCCACAGCGACCACCCCCGGCCTGCGGCGCGCGCGGGCCGCCCTGAGCGCCCTTGCGATCGCGGCGTCGCTCGCCATGGCCGGCTGCAGCCTGATACCGGACCCCACGACCTTGCCCGGGCCGGCAGAGGAGACGCCGACCGCCCCCGCGGGCCACCTCTACGAGGACGCGGCCGCCGGCTTCGCCATCACCTTCCCGGGCGAGCCCACGATCGAGGGGATCTCCGGCAGCGAAAACGGCGCGCAGCGGGCCACCTACTCCACCACGCCGGACCCCTACGCGCCGGACGGGGTCTACTACATAGCTGGGGGGACCACGGCGGCGGAGGTCGACTACTCGCCGGAGATCCTTGAGGGCAACCTCATCGGCATGGTCCACCTCATGGACCCTCTCTACGAGGCGACGGTGGAAACCATCGAGCTTGAGGGGCTACCCGCGGTCACGGCCGATTTCATCTGGTCCGATGGCAAGGACGCCACGATCATCATGGCCGGAGAAGCCCACACCTACTACCAGCTCCTGGTGATCGGCGGAACTCCGAAGGAGTGCCAGGACTTCTTCGAAACCTTCGAGTTGCTGAGCTGAGGCACCCGAGAGGCGAGCGAGACCGGTGGACCCTGGGGGAATCGAACCCCCGACCTTCTCATTGCGAATGCGTCGCTTGGCTCGGGCAGCCACTGCCTATTCAATAGTTGCTTGCTTTCCTGGCTTGCATCGCTTCCACGACTTGTCCCGGCGAACCATCTCGGGGGGCACCAGGGGGGCAGGACAGATTGGTCGGCGAAACTTGAATCAGCGGCCACGTTACCGCGCCCGGGCCGCTGGGTTCAGTTCTTGCCGACTCCAAAGCCGTCTCACCTACTTTCCCCCCTCCTCCCCCTTGTGGCAGCAGCTTCCTGCCACCGGACCACTGAGACTGATCACCTCGGTGCACCTGAACGTCCGCCTGACAGGATCGGGACACTCTAGGGACACGCGGTCGAGTGAGTCACTCTGCCGGATTCGACCCTAGGGCCCTGTTCGTCAACCGGCGTTGGCAGGGCGAAAGGTTGCGTCAACTGATCTGGCCAAGTTGTGGAGACCGGATTCGAGGAGTTCCCAATCGGCATCCGTGGCATTGATGGTGTCGAAGTTGAGGAATCTCAGACGGTCTCCGAATACGACGGGCTCCAACAGGGCGACGTCGTCACCGTAGATGAGCTGCGATGTCTCGTCTCGAAGGTCGTCCGCGCGAATAGGTTTGTCGTCCTTTCGCCAGCCCATCGCCGTCAACCCATCCGCGAGCGCCTGCTCATCCATGGTCGGGATTGCAGCCGGATCATCAAGGGGGCCGATGGGGGCAATGACCAATGATTCAGACGCCATCCCCCCACCTCCCTTCTCGTCCGGCCGAAATCGGGCGATCGGAGGATTACGAACCGGATCGTCGAGTGCGATTGACACCGCAAGATAGGGCGAGAGAAACGACGGTCGTTCGGTCGAGGGGCCCGGAGCTCCACCAAGTGCCGACTCAACCACTCGAAGGAGCGCAGTCGGCTCTCGCAATGAATCTGGCCCGTCGAGGATCCGAGGAGGAGCGCTGTAGCCGATCATCTCGGCGTTGATGAACGTTCTTCCACTGGTCACGATTACCGGTTCTTGGAAGTTGGATTCGCGCTCAGTAATTCCCGGACCAAACCCCCAGCGTGCCCCTGGATCTTCGTCGCGAACCACCGCGTAAACGTAATGTGAAATCGGTTCGAATGCGTAGCGGAGCCGACTGTTCTCGTCCACTGTCCAGCCAAGGAACCTGGCGACTGAACTCACCGCATCGACAGGCACCGTCGGTAGAGAGCCCGCTTTGACCACGTCGATCAACCACGTCCACAGGGGAATCAGACTTGCTTGAGAACCGTCCAGCTCTTCAAGCGGTCCCCCGGTCGCCTCCACCAGGCGCGCGAAGTCACCAAGGCGAGCCTGCTCCCTCCGCGCAATGTGCCCGAGATAGCTCGACGCGCTGGCTTCCGTGAGGTGCCAAAAACTGGTGTTTGTGCTCACGTGGGCCAATGTATCTCGAACTTGATCCCCGCACTGTTGAGGGCAGAGAGGACAGCAGGGTCAGGGCCGATACCCGAGAACGACGACGGTACGAAGATCCATCGAACCTCCGCGTCGAGGCGACTGTTCATGGTGGCATCTTTCGCGATCTGGGCCGTCACCTGGGCGAGCGTCGCCTTTCCTGTCTTGATCTCGTAGTAGATGCCGTCGATGATCATGTCGTAATAGCGATACGGCCCCGAGGAACCAGACATGTAGGTCCGGAACTGCCCAGCCTGAGTCTCCCCTCGTGCTGCGTGGACGTAGGCTTCACCGTCCTTCCCTCGCAGCCGGAAGTTGGGGTTGTTGAAGGTGGGTGTAGACGAAGCGTTCGGCCTGACCGCGTCGACTCGCTTGCCGTGGTTGAGAAGAGTTTCGAGATGGTTTGCCCCGACCTTGTCGATGAGCCACTGCACCCGCGAAACCGGGACGCCTTGGTCAATGAGTTTGTTGACGATCACTGGCGCGACATCGTCGATCAGCCTGAGGTACTCGGTCGTGTCGTCCACCATGTTGCCGAGCCTCAGCGCGGCGTCGATGTTCGCGGACTTGCTGGTCCGGTTGATGAACTTGATGATCAGATTCACGGACCGCACGGCATCGCCGATCACCGGAATCAACCCGAGTGCTACGAAGCCGACAGAGACCCATTTGCCGCTGATCGAATTGGCGATGATGTCGCGAATGTCGCCGAGGATTAGGTATCCGCTGACGAGTGTTCCAATGAGCCAACCGATCCGGTCGACGTAGTGGAAGTCGCCCATCACGTAGCCCGTGGCTAGGTCTTCCAGCCAGACCCAGGTGGACAGGCGTTCGTCTCGGACCGTTGGCTTGAAACCCTCCGATTGGTGCTCGACCTCCCAGCTGTCTGAATAGCCGTCGCCGTCCGTGTCCGAGAACTTCGGCGACGTGCCCCACGTCAGCTCTTCGCCGTCGTCCAAATCGTCGAAATCTGCGTTGGCGTTGAACGGGTCGTAACCCAGGTCGTGCTCGTCGAGGTCCCCGAGATCGTCCGAATCTGTGTCAACTGACCGCGGATTCGATCGGACGTTGTATCCGAGCGCGCCCAGATTGCTGCTGAGGCCAAGCATTGCCGGCGATACGACAACGCCGATTTCCTCCCCGTCTCGGAGGCCGTCGTTGTCAGTGTCCACGTCGTTCGGGTTCGACGTGTATCGCACCGGCGCCGAGCCCTGAGGAAGGCCAAACGTGGATACGACGCCGCGCACCTCAACGTTGTCGGGGATACCGTCCTCATCGGTATCCGTCGTGTCGCTGCTCTCCGGCGGCTCCCAGTCATACGGGAGCACATCCTCAATCCATGAAACGAGGTCACCCGCGGTGGGGACGTAGGAGTATGTGCCCTCGGTGTCGTCCGCGAGGTCTTCGAGCCACTCGGAAGACGATGTCGTTCCAATCCCGACGTCTAGGACGTGGACTGGCGCCGTTCGATTGCGGAACAGAAGATAGCCGCCGGGAAAGTGACTCGAATTTCCGCTGAGGCTTGAGAGCGGCTTCGCCTCGCCGTCCGTAACCAAGACCACCGTGCGTACACGGCACTCCGCCGAGTCGTCGACGAAGTTGGCGTTTTCGGGAAGCGTCTTCTCGGTCCAGAGCGAGACGATTTCGGGGGCAACGCTCGACTCGTCTTCAAGAAGCGCGTCCTCCCCTGCAGCCTCAATCAGGTCCAGAGTCTGGAGCGCCGCGGCCGGCGACATGACTACCGGCTTGAGGCCGCCGAACGCGGAGTCCGCCGTCGCGTACCAACTGGTGGGGTCATAGGCGTTGGCGTCGCCCCAACCACGCGACGCGTAAATGCCCAGGAATCCGAAAAGGTTGACCGTAACCCGATCGCCGGGGCGTAGGTGCGAGAGGACGGTTCGGGCCGCTTCGAACCGCTCGCCGGTCGGGTCGTTCGCATCGACGCTCCAGGTGGCGTCGATGCGAAGATCGACGTCCAGCGGCGGCTCGCCATTCTCGGCTGCGAGACATTGGTTCGCGTTGGCGCGCCACGCGCTCAGGTCAACGACCGCGTAGCGGAGACCAAGCTCGGGCGAATCGATCGTGATTGTGTGAGTGGCCGTCGTGACGGTCACGTCATTGTCTACGAACTCCCACGTGCCGGTCGCTT
>Ga0190272_10001812_pt1 | contig 10244 bp, 12 predicted proteins | sample Popmic504T_FD_133746 | JGI IMG/M metagenome (GOLD analysis project Ga0190272, IMG submission 133746) | Populus adjacent soil microbial communities from riparian zone of Shoshone River, Wyoming, USA - 504 T | ecosystem: Environmental > Terrestrial > Soil > Riparian zone | place: USA: Wyoming... | reverse complement strand
GTGCTCGTCGCCGCCGGGGAACCGTTGCGTGTCAAGGCGATCACCTACACCGGCTCCAAGTGGCCCCACGTCGACGGCCCGGTGCTGCGCGCCTCGCTGGGCCGCCACGGCGAGGAGTCGACCATCCAGGCCGACGACGCCACCCTGGTCGCCGCCGTCCGCGCCGACCTCGCGGAACTGGCCGGCATCACCGCCACCCCGGTCGACGCCATCGTGAGCCGATGGGGCGGCGGCCTGCCCCAGTACTCCGTCGGCCATCTCGACCGGGTCACCGCGATCGAGGCGGGTGTCGCGTCCCTGCCCTGCCTCGCCGTGGCCGGGGCGGCCCTGCACGGTGTCGGCATCCCCGCCTGCATCGCCACCGCCGACGCCGCAGCCACCCGCCTCGCCGCCCAGCTCAGCTGACAATCAGCTCAGATGTGGGTGACGATCAGGGTCTTTCCGCTGGCGATCGCCAAGGCCTCGATGTCGCCGGGATCGCTGGTGAGAATCTCGTCCCCGTCGGTGGCCGCGTCCACGATCGATCCGTCGACGACGTCCGAGCAGCCGGCCAGTCCGAGGAGCAGGCCCACCTGCCGGGCCTGGACCCGACCGAACTCGACCTCGGCCACCCCGCGCAACAGCAGGGCCAGCCGAGCCTGCTTGGCACCGTTGCGCCACACCTGGGCCACCGCGCCGGTGGTGGTGAGGACGCCGGTGCCGGTCCTGGACGCCCGTTCGAGGTGGGCCCGCACGATGCGGTCACCGCGGTCGTAGGCGAGGAGGGCTCCGGCATCGAGTACCAGTGTCACGCGGCGCCCTGGTGTCCGGTGATCAGCTTGGAGTTCCGGCGGGACTCGGCGATCAGGCGGTCCACCTCGTCCTCGGTGAGTTCGCCGATCTCCGCGGCCAGCGTGTCCAGCGCCTCCCGCAGCAGACGCTGCCGCACCTGCGCCTCGGCAGCGTCTGCCAGCCAGGTCGACACGCTGACGCCCTGCTCGTTGGCCGCTGCCCGCACCCGGGCCGCCAGCTCGGAGTCGAGCGAGATGGACAGTTTCTCCGCGCTCATAGAGCTGATACTACCGCCATACTACCGAGGTAGTAAACGCGCGACCGAAGTGGTCTGACACCATGGGGACATGGCGCGTCTGGACTACTCCGAGCTGAACAGCACGATCCGCTACACCATGTGGTCGGCCTTCCGGATCACGCCGGGGGAGCTGCCAGCGGATCGCACGGACGCGTCCCGCGAGGCCACCGACTACCTGGATGCGTTGGGCGGCAAGGGAGTCGTGGTCCGCGGGGTGTACGACATCGCGGGGATGCGGGCCGACGCCGACTACGTGGTGTGGTGGCACGCCGAGGAGGTCGAGGCGCTCCAGGCCGCGTACAACGGGCTGCGTCGCACCGCGCTGGGCCGGGCGAGCGTCCCGGTGTGGTCCAACACCGGACTGCACAGGCCGGCCGAGTTCAACCGCAGCCACGTGCCGGCGTTCCTCGCGGGCGAGGAGCCGAAGCGGTACCTGTGCCTGTACCCGTTCGTCCGCAGCTACGACTGGTACCTGCTGGAGGAGACGGAGCGCCGCTCGCTGCTGGCCGAGCACGGCAAGGCAGCCAGGGACTACCCGGACGTGCGGGCCAACACGGTTGCCTCGTTCGCGCTGGGCGACTACGAGTGGCTGCTGGCCTTCGAGGCCGACGAGCTGCCCCGCATCGTCGACCTGATGCGGGCGCTGCGGGCCACCGGTGCGCGGCTGCACGTCCGCGAGGAGGTGCCGTTCTTCACCGGCCCGCGGGTGCCGGTCGCCGAGCTGGTGGCCGCCCTGCCGTAGCCACCCGGTCCGTGCTCACCGCCGGCGCCACCGGAGCCACCAGCGGCGCCAGCGGCGCCAGCGGCGTCGAGGTGGCGGTGGCAGGTGGCCGTGCTCGACCAGCCACGCCCCGAACGCGTCCGCGTCGGCCCGCGCGCTCACCCCGACGAGGCGGGGATGCGCGGGCGCCCACGCAGCGAACAGTGGCGCATACCGTTCTCCCAGGCCCGACGCCAGGTCCGGCCGCACCAGCTCGGTGACGCGGCGGCGCTTGTTGCGCAGGGCGCGGGCCTCGATCCGCACCCGCCGTTCGTCGAACCCGGCCGGCGCGGGCCCACCGGCGAGCAGCGCCGCCGCCAGCTCGGCCTGCGCCGCCGCCAGCCGGGCCCGTGCCCCCGCAAGGTCGTCGAGGCCGTCGTGCGCAGCGCTCACCCCGCGTTGCGCGGGCGTGTCGCGGTTTCCGGCGGCCTCCGAACCGCGTTGCGCGGGCGTATCGCGCGCGCCGTCGCTCATGGCCCGGCGAGGACCGCGCGGATCGCGGCGAGCTCCCCGGCGAGGTCCGCGTCGCTCGGGTAGTTGTCGTCGCGCTCCAGCAGGACGCCGGGTGGCCGGACCCGCGCGCACAGCTCGGCCAGCACGTCGAGCACCGCGGGCGGCACCGCCTGGGCGTGCGTGTCGTGGTAGACGCCGTCGTGCTCGACGCCGCCCGCGACGTGCACGTATGCCAGCCGCTCCAACGGAAGCGAGTCGAGGAACGCCCCGACGTCGGTGCCCAGGTTGCGCGCGTTGGCGTGCAGGTTCGCCACGTCGACGAGCAGCCAGCAGCCGGTGCGTTCCACCAGCTCGGCCAGGAACTGCCCCTCGGTCAGGTCGGCGTCCGGCCAGTCGAGGATCGCGGCGATGTTCTCCATCGCCAACGGCGCGGGCAGCTGGTGCTGGGCCTCGCGGACGTTGGCCACCAGCACGTCGAGCGCCTCGCGGGTCCGCGGCACCGGCAGCAGGTGCCCCGAGTCGAGCCCACCGGCGCGGGTGAACGCGACGTGCTCACTGACCAACGGCGCGCCCACCGCCTCCGCGACCGCGGCCAGGTGCGCCACGCGCGATCGGTCAGGTGGCTCGGCACCGCCCAGGGCGAGCGACACGGCGTGCGCCACCACCGGCATCCCGCGGTCGCGCAGCACCTGCAGCGAGTGGGGGAGCGACCCGGCCGCCACGTTCTCGGCGAGCACCTCGACGAAGTCGACGCCGGCGAGCCGTTCCACCGTCAGGTCGATCTCCGGCCGCCAGCCGATGCCGACGCCGAGCGCGGGTGCCGTCGTCACGGGCCGTCAGCCTCCGCTGCCCCCGCCGCAACCACCGCCACCGCCGCAGTTGCTGCCACCTCCGCCGCTGTCGGAGCCGCCGCCTCCGCCGCTGTCGCCGGACCCGCTCGATCCGCTGCCGTCGGAGCCGCTCCAGCTGGTGTAGCCGCAGCCGCTGGACCCGGTGCTGGCGTACGCCCACGACTGGGACTGCGCGTTGGCCATCGCGTGCGTCATGAGCGCCTCGCGGACCAGCAGGTCCGGGAAGAACGCCAGGCCGCCGAGCACGACGGCGCCGGCCGCGCCGGTCAACACCAGCGACGGGCCGAGCCACGGGTTGGCGCGGTCGCGGTCGGTCGCGGCGTCGACCACGGCGTCACCGTGCACGGTCCGTGCGGGCAACCGCTTGCCGCGCAGGACGATGGTGAGCACGACGGTCAGCGCCAGCAGACCGACCAGGTACAACACGGGGTAGTCCTGCATGATCCCGTTGACCAGCCGCACGCTCCCGACGAGCAGCAGCAGGTGCAGCCCGAGCACGGCCCTGCGCTGCACCTTGCGCGCGACCGACGGCGCGACCAGCAGCCGCTGGTTCACCAGTGCGTCGCCGACCGCGACCACCGCGGGGCTCGCGGCGGCCCGCCGGATCACGTCGCTCAGCTGCCGAGGCACCTGGCCGGTCTGCTGGAGCACGGCCGTGTCGATCGGGTGCTGGGCGAAGTGGGCGACGGCCGCGATCTGGCCGCCCCGCGACGGCCGCAGCGTGCCGGTCTCGATGAGCCGGGCGATCGCGACCTCGACGACCCGCCGCGGCCCGCCCGTGAGGAACGCGAGCCCGGCGAGGTCGACGGGGCGAACGAACTCGGGCGGCCGGGGGCGTCGCACCCGGTGTCGCAGCAGCAGTCCGTAGGTCACCGCGATCACCAGCGCGGCGCCGTACAGCGCGAGAAACTCAGGGCCGGACAGCCCCCACGGTTCGTCCATTCGTCCCTCCCATGGCGCGCACACATGGTGCTGTGACGGCGAGCGCCACGGCAAGAGACCCGGGACTACTCCGTGGGCAGCAGCCGAAGCGAGATGGAGTTTATGCAGTACCGCTGGTCGGTGGGCGTGCCGTACCCCTCGCCCTCGAAGACGTGCCCGAGGTGGCTGTGGCAGGTGGCGCACAGGACCTCGGTGCGGACCATGCCCATGGCGCGGTCCTCGCGCAGCAGCACGCTGTCCCCGGCCAGCGGCGAGAAGAACGACGGCCATCCGCAGTGCGACTCGAACTTGGTGTCGCTGCGGAAGAGCTCCGCCCCGCACGCGCGGCACTCGTAGATGCCCACGGTCTTGGTGTCGGTGTACTCGCCGGTGAAGGCGCGCTCGGTGCCGGCCCCGCGCAGGACCCGGTACTCGGCGTCGCTCAGCTGTTCGCGCCACTCGGCGTCGGGCCTGACCACCTTCGGGGTTGCGCCCACAACTGGTTCCATGGGTCCACGCTACGCGAAGGGGGTGGCGTCGCGGGTTACCGTGGTGCCATGACCCGTCGACATCGCCCGGAGGACGACGAGGTCGGCCCACAGGGACGGTTCGACCGTGACCTCATCGGTCTGGACCCGGCCGACCCGGAGGTGCAGGCCTTCGCCGACCACCTGGACCGCATGGAACGCACCGCGCCGGCCTTCACCGTCGAGGGGTCGCTGGCCGGGGTACGGGACTTCGCCGAGTCGGCCAACCGCGCCAACGGCAGCCGCCGGGCCTTCGCGATGACCGTCGTCGGGCTGATCCTGCTCGGTGTGATCGTCGTCGTGTGGGACGTGCTGGTGTTCGTCTTCGGCATCCTTCTCTGAGCGTGCTCCGCTGCCGCCCGCCCCGTGTGTCGCCACGAGGCGTACGACGGGCCGGGCCAGTGGCGCGGTAGCGTCGCGCCGTGGCGAAGAGCGAGGTCATCGAGCTGTCGGTGCCGGGACCGCACGGCGATCGCACGGTGCGGCTCACCAGTCCGGACAAGATCTGCTTCCCCGAGCGCGGCATCACCAAGCGCGAGGTCGTCGAGTACTACGTCGCCGTCGCCGAGCCGCTGTTCGGGGTGCTGCGGGACCGGCCGACCACCCTCAAGCGGTACCCGGACGGCGTCACCGGGGAGTTGTTCTACGCCAAGCGGTTGCCCAAGGGCGCGCCCCCGTACACCGAGGGCGTCGAGATCGCGTTCCCCAGCGGACGCAAGGCCGTCGAGCTGTGCCCGACCGAGCCGGCCGTCCTGATCTGGGCGGCGAACATGAACACCTTCGACTTCCACCCGTGGCCCGTGCGACGCCCCGACGTCGACCACCCCGACGAACTGCGCATCGACCTCGACCCGCAGCCCGGCACCGACTTCGCCGACGCCGCCGAGGTCGCCCTCGTGCTCCGTGAGGTGCTCGCCGACGCCGGGATGATCGGCTTCCCCAAGACCTCAGGTGGACGCGGCATCCACGTCGCCGTGCGCATCCGTCCACAATGGACGTTCATCGAGGTGCGGCGCGCCGTCATCGCGATCGCCCGCGAGGTGCACCGCCGCGTGCCCACCAAGGCCACCGTCGACTGGTGGAAGGAGGAGCGCGGCCAGCGGGTGTTCCTCGACTTCAACCAGGCCGCCAGGGACCGCACCATCGCCTCCGCCTGGTCGGTCCGCGGAACCCCAAGGGCCACCGTCTCCATGCCGCTGCGCTGGGACCAACTGTCCACAGTGGACCCCGACGACTTCGACGTGCGCACCGTGCCAGGCCTGTACGCCGAACACGGTGACGCCCACGCCACCATCGACGACCAGGTCCACGGCCTGGAGACCGTCCTGGAGTGGGTCGCCCGCGACGAGCGCGACCACGGCCTCGGCGAGATGCCGTACCCCCCCGACTACCCCAAGATGCCCGGCGAGCCCAAGCGCGTTCAACCCTCCCGCTCCCGCCCCGACACCACCGGCAACATCGTGCCCGTCGAGGACTGACCCGGGTCTACGGCTCCGCCGTGGGCAAATCAGGACCGGGGTGCAGTTGACCCGTGTACGGGAGGAACAGCGCCGGGTCGGTCATCTCGATCACCGGAAAGCCCCCGCCTGTGCGGGGACGGCCGTACGTCACCTGCTCGGAGTGCTTGGCCGCCCGGAAGACCCCCGCGTGGGGGTCGGGGTGTCGCGCGAGTGGTGTGCCGGAATCGTCACAAAATGGCCCAGATTGTGCCGATTCCGTCGCAGGCGCGGGGACGACCGAAACTTCACCGCCGGACTGCTCGGACCAGGAGGAAGACCCCGCGTATGCGGGGACGACACCGGCCCGAACGCCACGTTCATCAGCGCGACAGGAAACCCCTGCGTGTGCGGGGACGACAGCGCCATCCGGGCCGTCTGACCGCTGCCGTAGGGAAGACCCCCGCGTGTGCGGGGACGACTCTGTCGACGGCGCGAAAGCTGGTTCTGGCACGTGCGTGCCGAGCCGCCAGCTCAGGCACCTGCTCGGCGAACGTCGTCCGCGCGCAACCCGAGTTGTCGCAGAACAACCGCCGGACGGTCAACCGGATCAGCACTTCCCGGCCCGCTGCAGCGGTATCGGACAGATGACGGTCATAGCGGCTGTGAACCCGACCCGACACCGTCCCGCAGTCCGGCCACAACACCCGAACCAGACCACGATCACCACACCACGACCATGATCAACTACCGGCTCCACCCACCCGACACCGAGGCCCCATCACGAAAACCGTGCCAGAACCAAAATTCGCGCGCCGTTGACACCACCGAGAGCCGGCTGATCGTGGCGTACAACGCCGGATATGACAGTGCGGTGATCCGGGCGGAGTGCGCGCGGTACGGACTCGACGTCGGCCATCTCGGTGACCGACATCGGTGGCACTGCCTCATGACCCAGCGCTCCGCGCACCTCGGCGTCGACCGGAGTCTGCCGCTCGGTGGGCAGCATCGGGCACTTGCTGACTGTCGGGCGGCGCTGGGCCTGCTGCGGAGCATCGCAGAACCCGAGCGCGGTGATCCACCTGCCGGACCTCGCTGGGCAATGGAGTGACCCTCGGTCACTGCTGTGGCGTAAGAGGTACCGCCGATCGGCGGTAGGCGACCAGGGGCCGTGTGGTGAGGATCGACGCCGGAGGTCGAGATGGCTGACTTGCGCATCATTCCCCGCGGCGAGTGGGGCGCCCGGTACGCGGATGGGGGCGGCTATGCCCCGCTGCCCGCGACAGAGTGCTGGCTGCACCATTCGGTGACGACGCCGCCGAACACGACGGCGCCGTACGACGACGACATCGCGGCCATCCGGACGCTGGAGCAGATCGGCCAGGACAGGTTCGGCCAGGGCATGTCGTACACCTGGTTGATCACGCCGGCCGGCTGGATCTTCGAGGGCCACAGCGTCGGTCGGCTGGGCGCGCACACGGCCGGGCGCAACAGTCGGGCGCGGGCCATCTGCCTCGTCGGCAACTACGAGGTCGCCGGGCCGACACAGGCGCAGATCCTCGCGGCGGCGTGGCTGCTGCAGCAGGGGCGTGGGCGGGGATGGCTCACGGCGGCCCGGCTCAACGGCGGCCACCGCGACGTCTCGTCAACAGCATGCCCCGGCCGGTACGCCTACGCGCGCATCGGCGAGATCAACCAGTTGGCGGCCGGGCCGCCCATCGAGGAGGACGACATGCCCCTGACCCGGGAAGATCTTCTGGCGATCGCCACCGCCGTGTGGGGCACCCAGTTCCCCGGCGGCCACGCACAGGCCCACCTCACGGTGGCCAACTCGAACACCTGGGAGATCAAGGCGCAGATCGGCGCACTCGAGGGCGCGCTGCCGAAGCCGCAGGCGGAGCTCCTCGCCGCGTTCCGCGGTGAGGGCGAGGAGATCAACCTCGCCGAGTTGGCCGCCGCACTCGTGCCGCTGTTGCCGCCGGACGTCACCCCCGAGCAGGTCGCCAAGGCGATCGCCGACGAACGGGCACGCCGCGGCACCCAGTGAGGGTCAGGCGTCGGTGGGTGGGCGGCTGATGATGGTGAACTCGGCGCCGAACGGGTCGGTGATCGTGGACATCCGGCCGTACAGGGTGTTCTCCGGCTCGGTGGCCGTGCCGCCGGCCGCGGTGGCCGCCTTGACGGCCGCGTCGGCGTCGGCGACCTCGAACATGGTGCTCCAGCTGGACTTCTCCGCGTCCGACAGACCCATGATGCCGCCGATCTCGTGCCCGTCGGGGCGACGCAGGAAGGTGAAGTCGAGCCCGGGGAGGTCGTCGTTGCCGTCGAGGGTGAAGCCGAAGACGTCGGCGTAGAACGGGCGGGCGCGCCCGGGGTCCGCTGTGACGAGGTCGTTGCGGACGAGGGTGTTGGGCTCGTTCACGAGGCGGCAGCCCACCTGCGCCCTGGCCTCCCACAGGCCGAACTGGGCACCCACCGGGTCGATCGCGATGGCCATGCGCCCCTTGTCCATGATGTCCATCGGTTCGATGACGAGCGTGCCGCCGGCCGCGGTGACGCGCCGCGCGGTGGCGTCGCAGTCGTCGGTGGCGAGGTACACGTTCCACCAGTACGCACCGGTGGGCTCGGTCGGCGCGAGCGCCGCGACCTCGCGGCCGCGGAGCAGGCACATCGTGTGGTGGCCGGTCTCCGCCGGCCCCGTCTCGAACTCCCAGCCGAACAGCGCGCCGTAGAAGTCCTTGGCGCGGTCCAGGTCCGGGATGCCCAGGTCGATCCAGGTGGGTGTGCCGGTCGGTTGGATGCTGTCCACGTGGCTCATGGCGCGACCATAACCACGACCCACGACAGGAGTGGCCCGCGACCGGGCGGATCTGCGAGCGTTGCGGCCGTGCATGATCGGGTGTCGCCGCGGTACGGGTCGGGTGCGCTGTCGGACGTGGTGCCGTCCTTGTTGGCGGCCATGGGCGTCGCGGGGTTCGCGGCGGTGCTGCCGGTGGAGCCGGCCCGCTCGGTGTGCCTGCTGCTGGTCGACGGCCTGGGTGACCAGCTGTTGCGCGAGCACGCGCGGTGCGCGCCGTTCCTCGCCGGGCTGGCCGCGGACGCGGAGCCGATCACGGCCGGGTTCCCGTCGACCACGGCCACCAGCGTCACGTCCATCGGCACCGGCCGGCCGCCGGGGGAGCACGGCATCGTCGGCTACACGTTCGCCACCCCGCACGACGAGCTGCTGAACACGCTCACCTGGCGTACCAACGATCGCGACGCCCGCGAGCGGTTCGTGCCGGAGGTGGCGCAGCCGCGGCCGACCGCGCTGGAGCGGGCCGCGGCCGCCGGGGTCGCCGTCCGGCTCGCGGTGCCGGCGTTGCACCGCGGCTCCGGGCTGACCAGGGCGGCGCTGCGCGGTGGCCACCTCGTCGGCACGTACGCGATGGGGGACCTGGCGGCGGCCGCGGTGTCGGGGGCGGTCGGACCGGGGCCGTCGTTCTGCTACGCCTACCACGGCGGCCTTGACGTGGTCGGGCACCTGCACGGCCCCGGGTCCCTGGCGTGGCGGCTGGAGCTGGCGCAGGTGGACATGCTCGCGTCCGCGATCGCGGAAGGGCTGCCGGCCGGCGCGGTGCTCGCGGTGGTCGCCGACCACGGGATGGTGCCGACGCCGCCGGAGGACCGGGTCGACGTGGACGCCGAGCCGGAGCTGCTCGACGGGGTGCGGCTGCTCGGCGGCGACTCCAGGGCCCGCCACGTGTACACGGTGGCCGGGGCGGAGGACGACGTCCTCGCCGTCTGGCGGGCGCGGCTCGGCGACCGGGCGCTGCTGGTGCGCCGCGACGAAGCGGTCGACGCCGGCTGGTTCGGGCCGGTCGTCACCCGCGACACGCTGGCCCGCGTCGGCGACCTGCTGGCCGTGACCACCGGAACCACCGCGATCGTGCGCGGTGAGGTCGAGCCCAGGGAGACGTCCATGCTCGGCGGCCACGGCTCCCTCACCGCGGCCGAGCAGCTCGTGCCCTTCCTCCTCCACCGCGCCTGACGCGCATCCGCCTCGCCCGCGGCACACCGCACCCGACATCGCACCGGGCCCGCCCGCGCCCGGCACCGTGCCTGCATCGCACCGGCCTCCCCGCCGTGCCGCCGTGCCGCTCGGGGTGGCGGGGGCGGAGGTGGCTGCGGTCTGGTCGTGGGAGTGGACGCGGACGAGGCGGTGAGGTGGCGCGCAGCGGGATGGCG
>Ga0190272_10001811_pt1 | contig 10245 bp, 5 predicted proteins | sample Popmic504T_FD_133746 | JGI IMG/M metagenome (GOLD analysis project Ga0190272, IMG submission 133746) | Populus adjacent soil microbial communities from riparian zone of Shoshone River, Wyoming, USA - 504 T | ecosystem: Environmental > Terrestrial > Soil > Riparian zone | place: USA: Wyoming... | reverse complement strand
TAGTCGAACTCGATCCCCTGGCCGATGCGGTTGGGACCCATCCCAAGGATGATGGCCTTGCGGCGGTCGGTCGGGTCGGACTCGCACTCGGGCTGCTGGCCCAGCGCGCCGCTCTCGTAGGTCGAATACATGTAGGGCGTTTCGGCCCGGAACTCGCCGGCGCAACTGTCGACGCGCTTGAAGACGGGACGGACGTCCAGCCCGTGACGGAGCTCGCGCACCCTCGCTTCGCTCAGGTCGGTCAGCTGGCCCAGCCGGGCGTCGGAGAAGCCTTGCGCCTTTAGCCGGCGGAAGTCCGCGGCGGTGGTGGGCAGGCCGGCGGCGCGGACCTTGGCCTCCTCGGCCACCAGCTCCTCGATCTGTCGCAGGAACCACGGCTCGTAGGAGCAGGCGGCGTTCACGTCCTCGACCGACAGGCCATGACGGAAGGCCTGGGCGATGACGCGCAGGCGGTCGGGGGTGGGCATTCCGAGCGCGCGGGTGACGGCGGCGCGGCCGGTCTCCGCGTCCTCGGCGCCGGGGATTTCGACCTCGTCGAGGCCGACAAGGCCCGTTTCGAGACCGCGCAGGGCCTTTTGCAGGCTCTCCTTGAAGGTGCGGCCGATGGCCATGACCTCGCCCACCGACTTCATCGAGGTGGTCAGGTAGGGGTCGGCGCCCGGGTACTTCTCGAAGGCGAAGCGGGGAATCTTGGTGACCACATAGTCGATCGACGGCTCGAACGAGGCCGGGGTCGCGCCGCCGGTAATGTCGTTCATCAGCTCGTCGAGCGTGTAGCCGACCGCCAGCCGCGCGGCGACCTTGGCGATGGGAAAGCCGGTGGCCTTGGAGGCCAGCGCCGAGGAGCGCGATACCCGCGGGTTCATCTCGATGACGACCATGCGGCCGTCGGCCGGGTTAACGGCGAACTGGACGTTCGAGCCGCCGGTCTCCACGCCGATCTCGCGCAGCACCGCGATCGAAGCCGACCGCATCCACTGGTATTCCTTGTCGGTCAGGGTCAGGGCCGGGGCGACGGTGATCGAGTCGCCGGTGTGGACGCCCATCGGGTCGATGTTTTCGATGGAGCAGACGATGATGCAGTTGTCCGCCTTGTCGCGGACCACCTCCATCTCATACTCCTTCCAGCCAAGGACGCTTTCCTCGATCAGCACCTCGGTGGTCGGCGACATGTCGAGGCCGCGCAGGACGATCTCCTCGAACTCCTCGACGTTGTAGGCGATGCCGCCGCCGGTGCCGGCCAGGGTGAAGGACGGCCGGACGATGGCCGGCAAGCCGACGAACTCCAGCCCTTCATGCGCTTCGGCCAAGGTATGGGCGGCTCTGGAGCGCGGGCTTTCGAGGCCCAGCTTGTCCATGGCGTCGCGGAATTTCTGGCGGTCCTCGGCCTTGTCGATGACCTCGGCCTTGGCGCCGATCATCTCGACGCCGTACTTGGCCAGCACGCCCATGCTTTCCAGCGCCAGGGCGGTGTTCAGCGCCGTCTGACCGCCCATGGTCGGCAGCAGGGCGTCGGGGCGCTCCTTCTCGATGATCTTGGCGACCATCTCGGGCGTGATCGGCTCGATGTAGGTCGCGTCGGCCACGTCGGGGTCGGTCATGATCGTGGCCGGGTTCGAATTGACCAGGATGATCCGATAGCCCTCGGCCCGTAGCGCCTTGCAGGCCTGCACCCCAGAATAGTCGAACTCGCAGGCCTGGCCGATGACGATGGGCCCGGCGCCGATGATCAGAATGGACGAGATGTCGGTGCGTTTTGGCATGGTCCACTCGCGCGCAGGGACCGGCCGCGCCAATCGGCACGTCCGCCCCCGGTCAAAATGCAGGTTAAGCGGCTCGTTTAGAGAGGGAGTCGGGGTGGCGCAAGGGGCGGTTTGCGCCCGCCCTGGAACGTCCACAGCTATGGTGTGTTAGGCCGCCATGGCGCGAGACGAAATCGACATCGCCGCGGCTTCGGCCATCCCATTCGCGGCGCTGGCCAACCCGCAGGTGCGGCTGCTGGGACAGGTGTCCGAAGGCATGGTGGCGGTGTTTCGCGACCAGGTGGCGGCGAGCGCGGGCGAGGACCCGCTGGCGATCGAGCTGTGCACGACAGGCGGCGACGCCGAGATGGGCCGCCTGCTGGCCCAGGAGGTGCGCCAGCTGCGCCAGACCGGGCGACGGGTGGTCTTCCTTGGCAAGACCACCGTCTATTCGGCCGGCGTGACCATGATGGCGGCCTTTCCCGTCGCTGACCGCTTCCTGACCCGCGACGCCGTGCTGCTGATCCACTGCCGGCGTATGGACGAACAGGTCCACTTCGAAGGTCCGCTGAAATCCTGCCTCATCCAGGCGAAGGTGCATGTCGCCAAGATGGAGGCCGGGATCGAGCTGGAGAGGGAGGGCTTCTGCGAATTGATCGAAGGCTCCGACGTGTCGTTCAACGAGGTCACCAAGAAGGCCGTCACCAACTGGTACGTGCCGGCGCAGGAAGCCCTGGATCGCAGGCTGATCGCGGGCCTGATCTGACTGCTCAAAACAAGAGCAATGCCTGCAAAACAGGCAGGCTTTTAATTCCTAAATGCCTATTTTATAGCTTCTTCCAGGGAGCGCCCGGCTGACGGATTCGGGCGCCTTGGGGGAGGCGACAATGCCAATCGACAGCGGCCATACGGCCTGGATTCTCACCGCCACGGCGCTGGTGCTGTTCATGACCCTGCCGGGGCTGGCGCTGTTCTACGCCGGGCTGGTGCGGGTGAAGAACTCGCTGTCGGTGATGATGCACTGCGTGGCTATCGCGTGCCTGGCCTCGGTGCTCTGGCTGGCGGTCGGCTACTCGCTGGCCTTCGACGGGACGGGATCTCTGGTCGGGGGCTTAGGCAAGGCCTTCCTGCTCGGCGTCGGGCGGGACTCGGCAGTCGGCGCCATCCCCGAGAACGTCTTCTTCATGTTCCAGATGACCTTCGCCGTGATCACCCCGGCGCTGATCGTCGGCGCCTATGTGGAGCGCATCAAGTTCGCCGCCGTGCTGGCCTTCAGCGGGCTGTGGTTGCTCATGGTCTATGCGCCGGTGGCTCATTGGCTGTGGGGCGGCGGCTGGCTGGCCAACCTTCACGCCATGGATTTCGCCGGCGGGCTGGTGGTGCACGCCACGGCCGGCACGAGCGCGCTGCTGGTCGCCCACCTGATCGGCCCGCGCGATGGCTTTCCCAAGGACCTGCGCCCGCCGCACAACCCTGGCATGACCATGATCGGCGCCGGGATGCTGTGGGTCGGCTGGTACGGCTTCAACGCCGGCAGCGCCCTGGCCGCCGACGGCAACGCGGGCGCCGCGCTGGCCGCCACTCACCTGTCGGCCTCGACCGCGGGCCTGGTGTGGGCGCTGATGGAATGGCGCAAGTTCGGCCGGCCCAGCATGGTCGGCCTGGTCACCGGCGTGGTCGCGGGCCTGGCCACCGTCACGCCCGCCTCGGGGTTCGTCGGGCCGCTGGGCGGCGTCGTGCTGGGCGCGGCGGGCAGCGTCGTCTGCTTCTTCGCCGTCGAGATCGTCAAGCACCGCATGCGGATCGACGACAGCCTCGATGTCTTCGCCGTGCATGGCGTCGGCGGCATCCTGGGCACGCTGCTAGTCGCCGTGCTGGCCTCCGAAGCGCTGGGCGGCGCCGGCTATGCCGATGGCATGACCATGGCCAGCCAGTTTGGGGTGCAGGCCTTGGGCGTTGGCGCAACGGTGTTGTGGTCGGCCGTAGTCACGCTTGTTTTAGTGTTTCTGGTACGCTTGGTGACCGGTCTTCGCGCCAGCGACATCGAGATCGAAGACGGCCTCGACCTCACCCAGCACGGCGAGCGCGCGCACACGCCCTGAGAACGGCGTTCTCTAAAAAACTGAGCAGAAACAAGCGCTACTGCACAAAAGTGCGGCGAAAATGTCACGAGTCTGTCCGAAACGTGGCTAAAGGGTTGCGCCTTCGTTTCTTTGGAAACAAACAGTGAGGATCTCCCCCGCTTGTCGTTTTCGAGGCCTCGGTACTCATGCGCGTTTCCAAGTCATCCCTCCTCGGCGCCAGCACGCTGGCCCTGCTGGCGTCCATGCCAGTGTCGGCCTTCGCCCAGGACGCCGCCATCACGCCCCCCGCCACCGACGCCGGCCCGGCGCAGGTCGAAGAGCTGATCATCACTGGCACGCGACTGCGTCTTCCTGACTATGTGCAGGCCAACCCGGTCGTTTCGGTCGGCGAGGCGCAGATCGAGAACTCAGGGACGACCAACCTTGGCGAGTTCCTCCAGGAAATTCCGGCGCTGTCGAACTCGCTCGACCTGGCGCAGGGCGCTGACACCACCTCGCCCTCGTATGCCGGCATCACGCTGCTCGACCTGCGTAACCTCGGCACCGACCGCACCCTGGTGCTGGTTAACGGCCGCCGGCACGTCGCCTCCTATCCGGGCAGCTCGGCCGTCGACATCAACACCATCCCGATCGCCCTGGTGGAGCGCGTTGAAGTCCTGACCGGCGGCGCCTCGGCCGTGTACGGCGCCGACGGCGTCTCCGGCGTGGTCAACTTCATCATGAAGCGTGACTTCGACGGCGTTGACGTGCGCGCCCAGCACACCTGGACGCAGGAAGGCGGCGGCGGCGGCAATTTCGTCAGCGCCGTGGTCGGCCGCAACTTCCTCGACGACCGCGCCAACCTGACGGCGGCCTATGAATACAATCATCAGGACCGCCTGACGTTCTACGACCGCTCCTACACCCGTCCGGGCCAGCGCGTGATTCTGTTCAGCAACCCGGACGATCCGGGGTCCTTCGCGGGCGGTGAGGATGACCCCGATATCCTCGACAACATCCTGCTGACCGACGTCCGCTATTACGACACCAGCCCCGGTGGCTCGATCTATACGAACTTCTTCACCGCCCCGACCAACTCGGGCGTGAGCTTCCTTGGCAACGGTGATCCGTTCATCGACGGCGAGTACCTGGGCGGCGCCTTCATGGTCGGCGGTTCGGGTTCGCCTCTCGACCTGTTCAACGACGACCTGATCCCAGGCACCGATCGCCACTCCTTCAACCTGACCGGCAACTATGAAGTGTCGTCGAACTTCCGGCTGTCGGGCGAGGCCAAGTACGTTCGCACCACCACCCAGTTCTTCGCGCAGCCGAGCTACGAGTACGGCTTGTTCATATCGGAGGATAACCCTTTCATCCCGGCGTCGGCGCTGGCGGACGCGCGGATGCCGTATGGTCAGGCCGACACCATTCCCCGCGACTACTTCGATACGCCGGACGATCCCACAGACGACCTGATCATTTACGAGGCCTTCTTTGGCCTGCCCGGCCCGGGCGTCCTGGTGGGGCGTGACAACTTCGACCTTGGCACCCAGAATTACGATATCGAGCGTGAGACCCTGCGCTTGGCCGGCGGCGCCGAGATCGACCTGACGCCCACCATCCGGCTCAACGTCTCCGCGGTGCACGGGACGTCCACCCAAAACCTGGCGGCCTCGAACGTGCGCATCAACGAGCGCTTCCTGGCCGCCACCGACGTGGTCATCGATCCGGGCACGGGCGATCCCGTTTGCCGCTCGAACCTGGACCCCTCGGCGATCCCGGTCGGCGACATCTACGCCACGCTCCCGTTCGACCCGGCGACGTTCGGCACCACCTTCACGCCGGGCCCGAACAGCGGCTGCCGTCCGCTGAACATCTTCGGCGAGGGCGTCGCCGATCCGGCGGCGATCGATTGGATCAACACCGAGTCGGAAAGCAGCGCCAAGATCACCCAGGACGTGGTGACCGCCTTCGTCACCGGTGACACCAGCCAGTGGTTCAGCCTGCCGGCCGGTCCGCTGTCCTTCGTGGCGGGTGCCGAGTACCGCAAGGAAAAGAGCGACTCGCGGCCTTCACCGATCGAGGACCTGGCGGAATCGCTGGACATCGATGGCTTCTCGACCCTTGGCCGCGCCGTGCGCACCGATGGCATGTTCGACGTGAGGGAGGCCTTCACCGAAGTCTCCGTGCCGGTGGTCCGCGATCTGCCGTTCGCCCAAAGCATCATCCTCCAGGGCGCCTATCGCTGGTCCGACTATTCCAACATGGGCCGAACCGACACCTGGAACTACGGCGGCCGCTGGCAGGTGAACGACTGGATAATGCTGCGGGCGACCCAGGCTCGCGCGGTCCGCGCTCCGAACATCTCCGACCTGTTCCTTGGGCGGAGCCAGACGTTCGCGACCATCGGCGATCCTTGCGCGGCGACCAACATCGACCAGGGTGAGAACCCCGAACTGCGCACTGCCAACTGCATCGCCGCTTTCGAGGCGCTCGGCCTGGATATTGCCGACTTCGAGAACACCTCTTCGGACTCTACCCCAGGCTTCATCTCCGGTAACCCGGACCTCGAGCCGGAGACCGCGGAGACGTTGACCTACGGTTTCGTCTTCACGCCGCAGCGCTTCATCCGCGGGCTGTCCATCTCGGTGGACTACTACTACATCGAGATTGAGGACGCGATCCAGTCGTTCACAGGTCAGACGATCGTCAACAACTGCTACGACCTGCCTGCCGGGAACGCCTTCTGTGGTCTCATCGACCGGCTGACCGGGGCCCCCGAACCGGGCCGACTCAGCAGCTTTGAGCAGCTGCCGCAGAACATCGCCACCTACACCACGCGCGGCATCGACTTCACGGCCAACTACCGCCTCGATCCGGCCGACTTCGGCATCGATCGTGACATCGGCCGCTTCGACTTCCGCCTCGTGGGCAACGTGCTGAAGGAACTGGTCTACGCCCAAGGCGGCACCGCCGCCCCGACCAACAGCCTCGGGGCCGGCCAGGACTCGGGCGCTCCGGAACTCCAGGTCACCTTCGATGCGACCTGGACCTGGCGTCAGTTCGCCGTGAACTACGGCTTCAGCTACTTCGACGAGACCCGCCGCTTTGGTCGCGCGACCATGGCCACGGAGCCCGATCTGGTGGCCGAGGACCAGTGGTACTTCCCGGCGCGCGAGCTGCACGACGTGCAGGTCCGCTACAACTACGACGACCGCTTCACCGTCTTCGGCGGGGTCAACAACCTGACCAACCAGGAGCCTTCCTGGGACTCCTACAACTATCCGGTCAGCCCGCAGGGCCGCGCCTTCTACGTCGGCGTCAACGCCACGTTCTAGGGCCGGTAACAGCCTTGAAGATCGGGCGGCGGGAGCGATCCCGCCGCCTTTTCTTTGGGAGTTTAGCGCCGGGCGTCCATCAGGCCGGCGAAGCGCTCGAAGATGTAGAGGCTGTCGGTCGGGCCGGGGCTGGCTTCGGGGTGGTGCTGGACGGAGAAGACCGGGCGGTCCTTGAGGGCCAGCCCCGCATTCTTCCCATCAAACAGCGACACGTGGGTCTCGGTCACCGGTTCGGGCAGGCTGTCACGGTCCACCGTGAAGCCGTGGTTCATCGAGACGATCTCGACCTTGCCGGTGGTAAGGTCCTTCACCGGATGGTTCGCGCCGTGGTGGCCCTGGTCCATCTTCACGGTCTTCGCGCCCAGAGCCAGCGCCAGCATCTGGTGGCCAAGGCAGATGCCGAACACGGGCTTGCCGCTATCGACCAACTTGCGGATCTCGGGGACGGCGTATTCACCGGTGGCGGCGGGGTCGCCCGGTCCGTTGGACAGCAGCACGCCGTCGGGGTTGCGGGCCAGGATAGCCTCGGCCGAGGTCGAGGCCGGCACGACGGTGACGTGAGCGCCGATCGAGGCGAGCGAGCGCAGGATGTTGCGCTTTACGCCGTAGTCGACGACCACGACCTCGTACTTCGTCTTGCCGGGCTTGGCGTAGCCGTCGGGCCACGACCACAGGCCCTCGTCCCAGGTGAAGGGCCGCAGGCAGCTGGCGTCCTTGGCCAGGTCCAGCCCGACGAGGCCGGGCCACTCCCGCGCCCTGGCGACCAGCGCCTCGATATCGAACTGGCCGGTCGGAGAGTGGGCGATAACGCCGTGCGGCATGCCGTTTTCGCGGATGGAGCGGGTCAGCGCCCGGGTGTCGACGCCGGAGAGGCCGACGACGCCGCGCCGCTTCATCCAGCCATCGAGGTCGGAGTTGGCCCGCCAGTTGGCCGGATCGGTCGGCGCATCGCGGAAGATCGCGCCCCGAGCCGCCGTCTCCGACGCGCCGGAAATCTGCTCGACGTCCTCGAGGTTGGTCCCGACGTTGCCGATGTGAGGGAAGGTGAAGGCGACGATCTGGGCCATGTAGGACGGGTCGGTCAGGATCTCCTGATACCCGGTCATGGCGGTGTTGAAGCAGACCTCGCCGACCGCGTCGCCCACGGCGCCAAAGCCGATGCCCTGCAGCACCGTGCCGTCGGCCAGGGCCAGGATTCCGGTGGCGCCTTCAATGACGGTCGACATGGGCGCCTCCTCAAGGACAAACGGCCGCGTAGGTAGTCAGTCGCGTCCGCACGGTCAACGCGCATAATAGCGCCGGCGAGTCGAGCATAGGGGCAGGTGATGAGGCGCTTTTCAGGTCTGGCCGTCGCGATGCTGCTGGCCGCCTGCGCAACGCCGGCGATTCAGGCGCCGCCCGAGGCGGTCGCCGCCGCCTTCGACCACGACATCATCATCCGCGGCGGCACGATCTATGACGGCTCCGGTGGGCGGCCCTATGTCGCCGACATCGCGGTGCAGGGCGAGCGGATCAGCGCCGTCTATCCGACGGTGGAGGGCAGCGCCCGCATCGAGATCGACGCGCGCGGCAAGGCGGTCTCCCCCGGCTTCATCAACATGCTCAGCTGGGCCACCGACAACCTGCTGGTCGATGGCCGGGGGCTGTCGGACCTCAGACAGGGCGTCACGCTGGAGGTGATGGGCGAGGGCGCCTCCATGGGCCCGCTCACCGACGAGATGAAGGCCCGCGACCTCAAGGCCCAGGGCGACCTCCGCTACGACATCGACTGGACGACGCTGGATGAGTACCTGCGCCGGCTCCAGCGCCAGGGGGTGTCGCCCAATGTCGCCTCCTTCGTCGGCGCCGGCACCGTGCGCGAGCATGCCGTTGGCCAGGGCGACGTCGATCCCACGCCCGCTCAGCTGAACGAGATGCGGGCGCTGGTCCGCTCGGCCATGGAGGACGGGGCGCTGGGCGTCGGCTCGGCGCTAATCTATCCGCCGGGGACCTATGCCGAGACGCCGGAGCTGGCGGCGCTGGCCACCGAAGCGGGGCGCTGCGGCGGCATCTACATCAGTCACCTCCGCTACGAGAGCGACCGGCTGCTGGAGGGCATCGACGAACTGATCGAGATTTCGCGCCTGTCGGGCGCCCCGGCCGAGATCTACCACCTCAAGCAGGCGGGCCGCGCCAACTGGGGCAAGCTGGACGCCGCTATCGCCCGTATCGAGGCAGCCCGCGCGCGGGGGCAGCGCATCACCGCCAACATGTATGTCTACACCGCCGGCTCGACGGGCCTGGACGCCGCTATGCCGCCGTGGGTGCAAGCGGGCGGGCGCGAGGCCTGGATCGCCCGGCTGAAGGACCCCGCCACCCGCGCCCGCGTCGTGGCCGAGATGCGCGACCCGGCCGCGCCTTACGAGAACCTCTATCGGCACGCGGGGGCGGAGGGCACGCTGCTGGTCGGCTTCAAGAACCCGGCGCTCAAGGGCCTGACCGGCCGCACCCTGGCCGATGTGGCGCGCGAGCGGGGTGTGAGTCCCGAGGACGCCGCCGTCGAGTTGGTCATCGCGGACGGCACGCGGGTGCAAGTGGTCTATTTCCTGATGAGCGAGGACAACGTCCGCCGCCAGACGGCCCTGCCGTGGATGAGCTTTGGCTCCGACGCCTCGGCCCAGGCGCCGGAAGGGGCGGTCTTGCTCTCCAGCACCCACCCGCGCGCCTACGGCAACTTCGCGCGGCTGCTCGGCAAGTATGTGCGCGAGGAAAGGGCGCTGACTTTGGCGCAGGCCGTCCGTAAGCTGACCAGCCTGCCGGCGGAGAACCTCGGCCTCAAGGAACGCGGCCGGCTGATGCCCGGCTGGTTCGCCGACATCGTCGTCTTCGACCCCAAGGCAGTGGCCGACCACGCCACCTACGAGGCCCCCCGCCAGTTCGCCACCGGCGTCTCTCACGTCTTGGTCAACGGCGGCCTCGCGCTAGCCGACGGCCAACCCACCCGCGCCCCCACCGGTCAGGTCGTCCGGGGTCGAGCGTGGAAGGGGTGGTCGGACGGCGGATGCCGGGAGAGCGCTGGCGATTGGAAGTGGTAAGCAGCGGCATGCGCTTCGACGACCGCTT
>Ga0190272_10001810_pt1 | contig 10247 bp, 9 predicted proteins | sample Popmic504T_FD_133746 | JGI IMG/M metagenome (GOLD analysis project Ga0190272, IMG submission 133746) | Populus adjacent soil microbial communities from riparian zone of Shoshone River, Wyoming, USA - 504 T | ecosystem: Environmental > Terrestrial > Soil > Riparian zone | place: USA: Wyoming... | reverse complement strand
GCCGCCACCGCGGCCCATCGCGATCGTCCGTTGGAACGCCTCGTCGCAACTCCGTTGATGCTCCGTGACATCGAGGACTCGTTTCTCTCGCCGAGGGTGAACGCCTGCCGCCGTTCGATGCGGAACTCCGACGGGTGAGGCGACCTTAGGTCGCCGTACGTTCGCCGACAAGATGCTGCAAGCTATATTCGTACGCTTGCGCTGTATTTACATGATCCCGTCAACTAACCGGCGCAGGTCACCCGGGCGTAGAGAAGTCCCACACAGCGATACGCGGGCCCGTCGCGGTTCCGCGGGGACGGAAGTGCGCGACGAGCCCGCGTATCGCGGACTACGGGAGCAGGCTGCGGGAGCGGGGCTAGCGGCGACGGCCGCGCCAGGCGGGGCGGCGCATGGCGGCGCCGACACCTGCCAGGTGCAGAGAGATGCACAGCAGACCGGCCATGAGCAGGGTGGTGGAGTCGAAGGCATCGCCGACGGAGGCATCGGCGAGATCGAACAGCAGCGCCAGGCCGAAGATGATGGCGGCAACGATGGCGAGCATGGTTCTCCTTGGGTGTGCGCCAGTGGTGAGTGGCGACTACCCGCTCGGCGCCACCCCCAACCGGGTGACGACGAAAGTTGCCCCGTTCGGCGCCTAGCTCGTGACCGAACCGATCTTGGGATCCGACGACGAGGCCGCGGGAGGCCCGGCCGACCGCTCCCGGAAGGCGTACACCGCGCCGGCCACGACCGCCCCGATCGCGATCCACACGTACGCGTTGCCGACGAGGTGCTGCCCGAGGTTCCACCGCAGCTCGCGGCCCTCGCGGTACGGCATCCACCAGTGCGGCGACGTCGCGAACACCACGAGGGTGACTGTGAGGACCGCGATCGACGCGCGGGTGCGGGCCCGCCGGACGTACTCGGCGAGCCACAGCAGGCCGAGCACCACCCACACCCAGTGGTGCGACCACGACACCGGCGACACCAGCAGCGCGGCCGCCGCGGTGACGAGCAGCGCGGCCACGTCGTCACCCCGTCGGCGTAGCGCGGCCACCCCGAACAGGGCCAGCACGCCGACGACCGCGGACAGGCCGAGCCAGGCGGCGGTCTCCACGCCCTCCGGCATCCCGAACCGGTGCAGCAGGCCACGCAGGGACTGGTTGCTGCTGAACTCCAGGCCGCCGATGCGGGCCGGGTCGAGCAGCACGGTGAACCAGTACTCGCGGGTGTCCGACGGCGCGAGCAGCAGCCCGATGAGCGCGACGGCCACGAACGCGGCCACCGACGCCAGCACCGGCCGCCACTGCCTGCGGGCGACGAAGAACAGGGCGAACGCGGCCGGGGTGAGCTTGATGGCCGCCGCGATGCCGATGAGCGTGCCCCGCGGCCACGGGGTGCGCCGCAGCAGGCAGTCGACGGCGATCAGCCCGGCCAGGATCAGGTTCACCTGGCCGAAGGACACGGTCTCGCGCACCGGTTCCACCAGCGGGGCGCCGGCGACCGCCCCGGCGACGAGCAGCGCCAGCCACCTGCGGTCGTCGGACACGAGCCGCGACGCCGCGACGTGGCACGCCCAGGCGAGCGCCGCGATGCCGGCGCCGATCACGATCGTGACGGCGAGCCACCATGGCAGGACCGTCAGGACGGCGAACAGCACCGCGGAGATCGGCGGGTAGGTGAACGGCAGCCGCGGCGCCCTCGGCAGGGTGTACGGGAACCCCGGGTCGTACAGCGCGAGGCCGTGCCGCCAGGCGTCGCCGCCGGTCCGGTAGACCCGCAGGTCGATGAGCGTGTTCTGCTCGGTGCCGAGGTAGTAGGCGAACGTGGCCGTCCACAGCACGACACCGATCCCGAGGACGACGAGCAGTCGACGGTCGGTGCGCATACCCCAGAAACTAGCGCCAGCGCACCAGGGCGCCGTCACAACCCCCGTGAGTACCGCACCTCGACCGGGCGTTGTCCGCCGACCTCGAACTCCTCCTCGACGCCGTCACAGGCCCAACCGTGCCGCTCGTAGAACGCCCTCGCCACCTTGTTGTCCACGAACACCCACAGGACGGCGTGGCGGAAGCCGAACCCGGCCATGCCGGACACCGCGGCCTCGTGCACGGCATGGCCCGCGCCGGTGCCCCACACCATGGGGTCGGCGTAGATCGCGGCCAGCTCGCCCGTCGGCAGGACGGGGTGCCGGTCCCTGGCCTCGCGGGCCGCGGCGACCCCGGCGTAGGCGACGAGCCGGCCACCGTCACCGTCGGTCGCGACGAACACCGCGTCGGGCTCGGCCATCGACACCCACCGACGCCACCCCTGCTCACGCCGGGCCACGTCCATGGTGTCGAGGAACTCGTCGGGCACGATGCCCCGGTACGCGCAACGCCACGCCTCGACGTTGACCCTGGCCAGCGCGACGGCGTCGTCCGCGCGGGCCTTGCGCACCATCCATTCCACCCGATCAGGGTGCGCGGCGCGACGCGGTCCGTCGAGCGAGTATTCAGCTCAGCTTGCGGGCCGCGTCCGGGTCGCGCCGCACCTTGAGCAGGCTCGCCACCGTGGTCACGGCCAGTACGACGACGATGACGGTGAGCGACAGCCCGATGCCGATGGTGGGCACCGGCAGGCCGTCGCCCCCGTTGAGGAACGGCAGCTTGTTCTCGTGCATGGCCTCGAGGATGAGCTTGATCCCGATGAAGCCGAGGATCACGGCGAGGCCCACCGACAGGTAGACCAGGCGGTCCAGCAGCCCGCCGATGAGGAAGTACAGCTGTCGCAGGCCCATCAGGGCGAACGCGTTCGCGGTGAACACCAGGAACGGTTCCTTGGTCAGGCCGAAGATCGCCGGGATGGAGTCGAGCGCGAACAGCAGGTCCGTCGTGCCGATCGCGATCATCACGATGAACATGGGGGTGACCAGCAGCTTGCCGTGCTCGCGGACGAACGAGTTCGAGCCCCGGTAGTCGTCGGTGACCGGCAGCAGCTTGCGCACCATCCGGAGCGCGAGGTTCTCCTTGAACTCCTCGTCCTCGTCGTCACGGTGCGCGGCCAGCTTCCACGCCGTGTAGATGAGGAACAGGCCGAACAGGTAGAACACCCAGCTGAACCGGGTGATCACCGCGGAGCCCGCCGCGATGAAGATGCCCCGCATGATCAGGGCGACCACGATGCCGATGAGCAGAACCCGGTGCTGGTGGATCGCCGGCACCTGGAAGGTCGACATGATGATGACGAACACGAACAGGTTGTCGATCGACAGGGAGTACTCGGTGATCCACCCGGTGAAGAACTGGGCCGCGTACTCGCCGCCGGAGAAGTACCAGATGCCGAAGCCGAAGACGATCGCGCACGCGACGTAGAACACGACCCACTTGGCGGCCTCGCCGATCGTGACCTCGTGCGGCTTGCGGTCGACGATCACCAGGTCGATCGCGAGCAGGACCAGCAGCCCGCCGATGGTCGCGAACCAGACCCAACCTGCGACATTCACTCGATGACCCTCCGGTCCGACAGACGTGCGCCTACGACCGGAGGTCTCTTCCATCGGCGGCCCCGGGACAGGACGCCGATCGACGGCACCGGGGCCCTGGCTTGCACCGAACCCGTGATGACGGCACCGCCGCGAAGGAATACTCCCCTCCAACGACAACGCGAATTCTTACCCGTCACGGGTTCGGAACACCAGTCGGGGCGGCCGCAACCGCCCTCCGGGGTCGTGCGACGCTTCCCCTCATGGTGCTGGAGATCGCAGATTTCCTGGTCCGCGACGGCGACGAGGACCGGTTCGCCGCCGCGTACCGCGACGCGGTGAGCTTCATCACCGACAGCCCCGGATGTCTCGGCGCGCGGCTGGTCCGCGGCGTCGAGAACCCCCGCCGGTTCGTCCTGCTGGTGGAGTGGGAGCGGCTGGAGGACCACATCGAGGGCTTCCGCGGGTCGCCGGCGTTCCAGCAGTGGCGTGGCGCGGTGGGCGGCTACTTCGCGCAGCCGCCCACCGTCGAGCACGCCACCGACGTGCGCTGATCGCTCAGCGCCGCTACGGCCGGTCGCACAGCCGCAGCAGGAGCAACGCCACGCACACCAGCACGGCGTTCTTCATCACGAACTCCCCGGCCGCGGTGAGCAGGAACGGGTTGCCGCCGCTCATCATCAGCGACGGCGCCTGCACGAACGCGAGGAACGTGCCCGCCAGGTGGCCGACGGTCGCCAGCAGCGCGAGCCGCCGGGGCCACCCGACGATCAGCGCGCCGCCGAGGACGATCTCGAACCAGCCGAGCAACGGCAGCAGCAGGCCGGCGTCGGCCCACGGCAGCGTCGCGGCGACCAGCTCGACGACCGGCGAGTCGCCCGACACCTTCAGCACCCCGAACCAGACGAACAACAGGCCGAGCGACACCCGCACGGCCGGCACCAGCAGGCGGTCGACCACCGGGGTCGCGTCCACCTGCGAGGTCTCCATGTCTCGCTGCCCTCAGTCGCCGAGCGGGTTCAGCAGGTCCGACTTGCCCTCGAACGCGAAGAGCAGCAGGTCGGTCATGCGGAACGTGCACTCGTCGGGTCCGAGGGTCGGCCGCCACGACGGGTGCCGCACGATCGACACCCGGCTGCCCTCGATGGCGCGGTGGAACACCTCGGCGACGATGCGGCCACCGACCGCGCCGAGCACGCCGCCGTTGAGCTCGGCCTCCCGGAGGATGTAGAACCACAGCGGGGTGTCGGCCAGGATCGCCTCCCGGTGGGCCACGTCGAGGCCGGTCAGGTCGACCCCGTCCCCGTTGCCGCGCAGGATCTGCTCGTCGGTCAGCGCCGGCACCCTGAGTAGCCTGGCCATCTGCTGTCCGCTGGCCAGCCGCACCATCTCCGCCCTCGTGAGGTTGCGGAAGGCGAGGCTGCGGTGGATCTGCGGGACCTCGGTGCCGCGCCCACCGAAGGTGCCGGCCGGGAGGTTCGCCAGCGGGTTCACCAGCAGGGTGTCGATCCGCTTGGTGACGTTGCCGCCGCCGGTGGCCGCCGGTGGCACCAGGTCGGGACGGTCGGCCTCGGTGAAGTCGAACAGCCGGCGCCAGTCCGCGATCCAGTTGGTCGGCAGCCGGTCGACATCGCCCGAGGTCGGGTCGTCCAGCTCCGGCAGGGTCGAGCCGCCCGTGAAGTTGCCCGACACCCCGCTGAACGTGAACAGCAGCAGCAGGGACGCAATACGGGGCGGCACGGTGGTGCCGTTGAACACCCGGTTCCACTGGTACGCGCCGCGGATCATGCTGTGGCCGAGCCGGTACGCGGCCACCGCGAACTCCAGCGGCATGGTGGGCCGCTGGTCGCGGACCCGCCGGTCGACGAACCGCCTGCCGTTGGTGAACACGTCGTCCACGATCGCCGGGTCGACGATGCGCGGCAGGTGGTCGGTGACCAGCATCCACTGGTAGTGCCGCACGACGAGCTCACGGGCCGCGGTGAACAGTCGCCGCCGCGGCACCCCCTGCATGGCGAGCTCGTCGACGACCCGGTTGTGGAACCGGATGAACGCGGCGTGGGTCTGGGCGACAGCCAGGTTCTCGTCGTTGCGGGCGTCCGGGATGAGCGGCGACCGGCGAGCGGCGCCGGTGTCGCCCACGCCCGCGCGCGGCAGGTCGAAACCCTCCAGTTCGACGTTGACCCGCTCGTCGGGGAACGTCGTCGCCGACGTCACCCCGGTCCGTAGCCGGATCCCGTCCTCCGCGTAGAACCGGCGGTCCTCCCGGTCCGACGGACCGTGCCCGTACACCGAGTCCAGGTCGAGCGCCGGTGATCGGCCCTGGACCAGTTCGTCGAGGGTGACGTCCTCGCCGAGCTGGGCCTCCGTCCGGTCCATCGTCAGGTCGTGGTCGACGAACTGCCCGAGGTAGGTGTACCCGGCAGGGACCGCCGGGTCGGCCGAGTCCGGCTGGGTGCCGGTGGCCTCGATGGCGCCGGCGAGCGCCACCCTGGTCCCCTCGTCGAGCTGCCGTCCCTTGGGGCCGAGCCGGGAGAACCGGAACCTCCGCAGCTCCTCGATGGTCGCCGGCTCCCGTGTGGCCGGCCGACCGTCCCCGCCGAACTCGAGCACTCCCTCGCCGACGACGAAGAAGCTGCTCCTGCCGTGTTGCTTCATGCGTCTCCCCCCTGCACAGGAGAGCCCCCTGCGGGCAACCATCCGGCCGGATGCCGTTCCGCTACTGAGAACCGACTGAGACACCCCGCCGGCCGTCGGCGCCGGCCACGTACCGTCGCACGGTGTCCCCGATCCTTCGCCGTTGGCGCCTGCTGGCGCTGATCCTCGCCGTCCTGGTCGCCGGCACCGTCCTGATCGCCCTGACCCGCGACGACACGCCGACGGTGGGCGTCCGCGACGTCGGCATCGACGTGGTCGACGGGCCGGCCGGGGCGGTCGAGTACGTCCGCATCGACGCCACCCTCTACACCCCGTCGGACCTGCCGGCACCCGCGGTGCTGCTGGCGCACGGCTTCGGCGGCTCCAAGGACTCGGTCGCCGACCAGGCCCGTGAGCTGGCCGGGCGTGGCTTCGTCGTGCTGGCCTACTCGGCGCGCGGCTTCGGCGCCAGCACCGGGCAGATCGCCCTCAACTCGCCGGACTACGAGGTGACCGACGCGCGCCGGCTCGTCGACTGGCTGGCCACCAGGAGCGAGGTGCGGCAGGACGGGCCGAACGACCCGCGGGTCGGCGTCACCGGCAGCTCGTACGGCGGCGCGCTGGCCCTGTCGCTCGCCGGCACGGACCCCAGGGTCGACGCCCTGGTGCCGCTGATCACCTGGAACGACCTGTCACAGGCCCTGCTGCCCAACGCGGCCGCCACCGGGTCGACGGTGACCCCGGCGGCCGGCTCCTTCGGCGGCTCGTTCGGCGGCGGCTCGGCGTCCGGGTCAGGCGGCCTGACGCTCGGCACCGCCGACCCCGCCACCGCGGCCGGGGTGTTCAAGCGCTCGTGGGCCGGGGTCTTCTTCGGCGCGGGCCTGGCCCCCGGCGCGGACGCCGGACCACGCGGCGAGGCGCTGGAACCGGGCCAGGAGCCGGACGAGGCCGGGTTGGGTGGCTCGGCCTCCTCGGGTGCGTCCTCCAGTGCTTCCTCGGGCGCCGGCGCCGGCCCGGTCGTCGGCGGTTCCGCCGGGGCCTCGCCGAGCCTGCTGCAGCTGGGCTGCGGCCGCTTCCGGCCCGAAGTGTGCGCCGCGTACATCCAGGTGGCCACCACCGGGCTCGCCACCCCCGAGGTGGTGCGGCTGCTCCAGGCCGCCTCCCCGGCCGCGGTCGCCGGGAACATCACCGCGCCGACGATGCTCGTGCAGGGCGTGCAGGACACTCTCTTCGGCCTCGACCAGTCCGACGCCACCGCCCGGCAGATCGCCGACGCCGGCGGCACCGTCAAGGTGGTCTGGTACAACGGCGGCCACGACGGCGGTGCCCCGGGTCAACGGCTGCGCAACAAGATCATGGACTGGTTCGACCACCACCTCGCCGGCCGCGGCACCGACCCCGGCACCGACTTCGAGTACGCGGTGAGCGGCAGCTTCCAGCGCGACGGCCTTGCCTCGGTCCGCACCGTGTACGCCCCGTCGTACCCGGGCCTCGACGGCGACACCCCGGTGCAGCGGGAGGAGCTGGCGCTGCGCGGCGGCACCCAGCCGGTGTTCGCGCCGCCCGGCGGCAGCCCGGCCGCGGTCAGCAGCGTGCCCGGGCTCGGCACACTGAGCAGCGCGGCCGGCGCGTTCGGTGGCGTCGCCGTTGACGTGCCCGGCCAGTCCGCGAGCTTCGGCACGACCGTGTTCGACGAACAGCTGCTGATCGTCGGGGCGCCGCAGGTGACCCTGGAGGTGGCCGCCATCCCCGGCGCTCCCCTGCGTGACGCCGTGCTGTTCGCGAAGCTCTACGACGTGGCCGCGGACGGGCGGCGCACCCTCCCCGGCGGTGGGGTGGCGCCGCTGCGGGTCACCGGGCTGCCGGCCGACGGCACGCCGGTCGAGGTGACGGTCGCGCTGCCCGGCATCGTGCGGCCGATCGAGCCGGGACACCGCGTCGAGGTGGTCGTGTCCACCACCGACCAGGCGTACGCGATGCCGGCGGAGCCGACGGCCTTCACCGTGGCGGCGGCCGGCGCCCTGTCCGTGCCGCTGGTGCCCGGCCGCAGCGCGGCCGGGTCCGGCGTGCCGACCGCGCCGCTGGTCGGCATCGGCGCGGTGCTCGGCGGGGTGCTGCTGACCGCGGTCGTCGCCGTGCTGCGCCGCCGCCGGTCCGACGACCCGCGGCCGGACCTCGTCGAGGTGCCGCTGGTGATCGAGAACCTCACCAAGTTCTACGCGGGCGGGTTCAAGGCCGTCGACGACCTGTCCTTCCGGGTCGAGCCCGGCCAGGTGCTCGGGCTGCTCGGGCCCAACGGAGCCGGCAAGACGACGGCGCTGCGGATGCTGATGGGCCTCATCCGACCCAACGCCGGGGAGATCAGGGTGTTCGGCCGGCTCGTGCGGCCGGGCGACCCGGTGCTGTCGCGCCTCGGCGCGTTCGTCGAGGGGCCGGGCTTCCTGCCGCACCTGTCGGGCATCGACAACCTGCGGCTGTACTGGGCCGCGACCGGGCGCCCCGCCGCGGACGCCAGGATGGACGAGGCGCTGGAGGTCGCCGGCCTCGGCGTGGCCGTACGGCGCAGGGTCGGCACGTACAGCCAGGGCATGCGGCAACGGCTGGCCATCGCGCAGGCCATGCTCGGCCTGCCGGACCTGCTGGTGCTCGACGAGCCGACCAACGGCCTCGACCCGCCGCAGATCCGCGAGATGCGCGACGTCCTGCGCCGCTACGCCGCCACCGGGCGCACCGTCCTGGTGTCGAGCCACCTGCTGGCCGAGGTGGAGCAGACCTGCTCGCACGTGGTGGTCATGCACCGCGGCCGGCTGGTGGCCGCCGGTGAGGTCGCCGAGATCGTCGCGGGCGGCGGGCAGGCCAGCTTCCGGGTGGGCTCCCCCGCCGAGGCCGCCGCTGTCCTCGGCGCGGCGTCGGGGATCACCGATGTCGAGGTGGAGGGCGACCAGGTGCACGCCGACCTCGGCGGGCTGCCCCGCTCGTTCGCCGTCGCCGCGCTCGTCGAGGCCGGTGTCGCCGTGGAACAGGCCGGCCCACGGCGTCGCCTCGAGGACGCCTTCCTGCAGCTCGTCGGAGAGGAGGCCGTGCAATGACCGACACCCCCGGGCCCGTATTGGCTGAAGGGCGCCTTCAGTCGGATAGGCCGACTGAAAGGCGCCTTCAGTCGGGCGACGGGCGTGGCGCCGGCGGATACCGCGCCGGGTCGACCATGCCGCTGCGGGTGGAGCTGCGGCGCCAGCTGCGGCGGCGGCGCACCCAGCTGTCGCTCGGCTTCCTGGTGCTGCTGCCGTTCATCCTGCTGGCCGCGTTCGAGCTCGGCTCCGACGGCGAGGGCAACACCTCCGGCGGGCTGGTCGACCTGGCCACCACGAGCGGCGCGAACTTCACGATCTTCACCCTGTTCGCGTCGGCGGGGTTCCTGCTGGTCGTGGTGGTCGCGCTGTTCTTCGGCGACACCGTCGCCAGCGAGGCGTCGTGGTCCAGCCTGCGGTATCTGCTGGCCGCGCCGGTGCCACGGTCGCGCCTGCTGCGGCAGAAGGCCGCCGTGTCCGCGCTGCTCTCCTGGCTCGCGCTGGTCCTGCTGCCTGCGGTGGCCACCGGCGTCGGCGTGCTGTTCTACGGCACCGGCGACGCCCTGTCCCCCACCGGCGAGTCGACGCCGTTCGGCACGTCGCTGTGGCGGATCACCCTGGCCGCGGCCTATCTGTTCGTGCACCTGTCGTGGGTGGCGGCCCTCGCCATGCTGCTGTCCGTGTCGACCGACGCCCCGCTGGGCGCGGTGGGCGGGGCCGTGCTCATCTCGATCCTGTCGCAGATCCTGGACTCGATCACCGCGCTCGGCGGCCTGCGCGACTACCTGCCGACGCACTACGCCTTCGCCTGGGCGGACCTGCTGGCCACCGACGTCGACTGGTCCGAGATGGCGTGGGGCACGTTCTCTGCCGTCACCTACGCCGCCGCGTTCGGCCTCCTCGCCTGGCGCCGCTTCGCCACCAAGGACATCACCAGCTAGCCCGCTTCTATTGACTGAAGGCGCCTTTCAGTCGGCTAGTACTCCAGCTGTAGATCGTGATCTTCACGGTTCGGTGAGAAATTGTCGCTGGTAGTGGGCTTGCTGGGCTCGGTGTTGGTGTTGCCTGCGCCAGTGCGAGCAGCGCAGGATGTGTCG